>Ga0209067_10002188_pt1 | contig 11687 bp, 8 predicted proteins | sample ColStrG_CSR_2013_FD_187199 | JGI IMG/M metagenome (GOLD analysis project Ga0209067, IMG submission 187199) | Freshwater sediment microbial communities in response to fracking from Pennsylvania, USA - Cold Stream Run_MetaG_CSR_2013 (SPAdes)... | ecosystem: Environmental > Aquatic > Freshwater >... | reverse complement strand
TGTCTACGGCGTGGATAGGCTGCGGGTGGTGGATTCGTCGGTCATGCCGACGATCACGAACGGCAATCTGAACGCGCCGACGATCATGCTGGCCGAGAAGATGGCGGACCACATCCGCGGTCGTGCGCCGCTCGCGCCGTCGACGGCACCGCATTACGAGGCGCCGAACTGGCAGGCAAGCCAGCGCTGAGAATCGACGGGCAGGCGCTCATCCGCAGTGACTGCCCGCCCGGCTTGCTAGTCGATCCCGGCGTCGGCAGTCGCGACGCGGCGCATTTCCTCATCAAAGTCGAAGCCACGGCAGGCGATCAGGTAGACGACCGTCGATACCGGCAGTCCGATCAGCATCGCGAGGTCAGCCCCGCCGAGAGCCTCCGCCACCGGGCCACGGTAAAGACCCGTGCTGAAGAACGGGATCATCGAGATGAAGCCGACGAAATAGGCCACGAGGCCGCGCCAGTTCCAGCGGCCGTACAGACCGTTCGGGTTGAAGATCTCGCGAATGGAATAGTGCCCGCGCCGCACGACGTAGAAGTCGACGAGATTGATCGCCGTCCACGGCGTGAACAGGTACAGCAGGATCGCGAGAAATTCCCCGAACTCGTGCGCAAAGTCCTTGGAGGCCGCGAGCGCAATCGACGTCGACGCGATCAGGCAGGCCACGATCGTGATGACGCGCTTCGCCGGCGTCGGTTTGATCTGATTGAGCGAATCCGCGACGCTCAGCAAGGTGAGCGACGCCCCATAGAAGTTGAGCGTCGTGATCGTGACGAGACCCAGCAGGGACGCGATCAGCAGCGGTGCGCCGGATCCCGGCAGCAGCGCGTCCGCGGCCGCGCGCAGCGCCGGAGTGAGCTCCAGCGACGGGAACATCGCCGATGCGAAGGTGCCGACGAGCATCGTCCACACGCCGCCGATGAAAGCCCCAAGGAAAGTCCACCAGAACGATGCGCGGACGCCGACGTCCTTGGGCAGGTAGCGCGAGTAGTCGGACACATAGATCGACCACGACAACTGATAGGCGGCTGAGGCGAACAGCTGCGTCAGAAACGGGATCATCTTGAAGTGCCCGAAGTCGAGCTGGTCGGGCGCAAAGTGCGCGCCGAAGACCGCGAACGTCATGACCAAGAGGCCGGCAATCAGCACGCCCGCGAGTATCGTCTGTGCCCGATGAATCCAGTCATAGCCGACGATTGCCAGCAGCGCTGCGAGCACGCCGATGATGGGAATCGTTGCCCGCGAGCTCGTCTGGTAGAGCGTGCGCAGCGTATCGGCGGCAAGGACTTCGTTGAACGCGTTGTAGCCCACGAAGCTCACGAGCGCGACGCCCCACACCAGCAGCGCACCCACGTAGCCGAATTGCGGCCGCGACTGGATCATCTGCGGCAGACCGAGCTGCGGTCCCTGCGTCGAGTGGAAGGCCATGAAGAAGGTGCCGAGCGCGCAGCCCAGCAGCACCGCGATGGTCATCCAGACGAGGTTGCCGCCCAAAACACCGCCAACGGCGCCGGTCGCGATGGTCGCCAGATGCGCATCACCCGTGAACCATACCGGCCACAGCTGCCAGACTTTGCCGTGGCGTTCCGCGCGCGGGACGTAGTCGATCGACCGTTTCTCGATCAGGGATTTCTGGGCCACAGAGTGCTCTCGCGCGGTCTAGGCCGCGTGTTCATAGGATTGCCACGGTCCCGAGATTACAGCTTCCGACCAGAATTGGCTCGTCGGGCTTGCTGCGCCGCGATCCAGCCGCGCACATTGAGTTCGAGCATGTCGAGCGGCACCGCTCCGCTGCCGAGCACGACGTCGTGGAACGCGCGTATGTCAAATTCATCGCCGAGCTCGTGCTCGGCCGCTGCGCGTAGCTCCAGAATCTTCAGCTGCCCGATCTTGTAGGCGAGCGCCTGGCCGGGGTTGCCGATATAGCGGTCGATCTCGTTGATGATGTCCGGCTCCGTCTTGGCGGCGTTGTCCTTGAAATAGTCGATCGCCTGCTGCCGCGTCCAATGCAGTTCATGGATGCCGGTGTCGACGACCAGCCGGACTGCCCGCCACATGTCATAGGTGAGCTGACCGAAGCGCGAGTACGGATCCTTGTAGAGTCCCAGGTCGTAACCGAGGCGCTCCGAGTAGAGCCCCCAACCTTCAATGAACGCGGTGTAGCCCGCCTGGCGTCGGAAGGGCGGCAATTCGCCGAGTTCAGTCGCGATTGCGATCTGCAGATGGTGACCCGGAACCGATTCGTGCGAGGTGAGCACCTCGATCTCGTATTTCGGGCGGGTTTCCGGATGGTAGAGGTTCACGTAGTAATACCCCGCGCGCCTGCCGTCGTCTGACGGCGGCATGTAGTACGCGGTGGTCGTGTTCGGTGCCGACGTGTCCGGGATTGGCCGCACGCCGAAGGGGATGCGGTAGAGGTGCCCGAACAGCTTCGGCAGTTCCGGTTCTATCTGCTTCGCCGTCCTGACATAGGCGCTAAACAGTTCATCCGGCGTCTTGTAGTAGAACTGCGGGTCGGTGCGGAGTTTGACGAAGAATTCCTGTAGCGTGCCCTTGAAGCCGATCTGCTCCATCACCTGTTGCATCTCGCCGCGGATGCGCGCGACTTCCTTAAGACCGATTGCATGGATCTGCTCTGCGGTCAGATGGGTCGTCGTGAAATATTCGATACGGTTCTGATAGAACGCATGCCCGTCCGGCGTGTCCCAAAGTCCCGATGTCGTGCGACAGGCCGGCACGTAGACGCTTCGGAAGAACTGGTCGAAGCTGCGGTACGCGGGCACGACGGTCCCGGTAATGACCTTGCGAGCGGCGGCCTGGAGGCGGTCGCGTTCCGCGGCCGGGAACTTTTCGGGCAGAGTCCGGAACCGCTGGTAGAACGGGCTGTCTTCCGGCTTCTCGACGAGTTGCATCGCGAGTTGCGGCAGCACCCGCTCCATCAGTTCACGCGGCTGCGTGCGCTTCTGTACCACCGCATCGCTGAGCAGTTGCTGGGTCTGCTGGATGTACCCCGGCAGCGTCTCGAGCCGGCGCAGCCAGGCATCATAGTCAGCGACGGTGTCGAAAGGCGCCCACTCGGCGACCTCGTTCGCAGTCTGTATCCCGCCGCGTGAATTGATCGCGTAGGCCTCCATGTGAAATGGCCATGCCGCGTCGCGGCTCATGTACTCGCGCTCGAAGAGGTCGTAGTTAGTCTGTTCAAGCGGCGGCAGGCTTGCCCGCGGGATCTTTCTGAGTTCGGCGAGCACGGCTCCGTCCGAGGCGTGAATGCGTTCCAGGTTCGCCCGTCCGAGATCGGGCCAGCGGTCATTGAAACGACGGTCGCCGAAGGCGGTGGCGCTCAGCGGATCGTCTCTGAGGTCCTGGTCCCATGCCCGGTCGAACAGCGCGTGAAGACGCGCGGTCGGCGTGGCTGTCGTTGCGCTTGCGGCGCCCGCGCAGAACAGAGCAAGGCAGGCGATCCAGAGTCCAGTCGACTTGAAGCGGTGATGCACGATGGTCCCCGGCGAGTATCCAGACAGGCGTCGATTATTACGCAAGCGTCTGCATCCGTAGAGATATCTTGGACGTCCCGCGCGGGTGGGAGTAGGCTTGGGTCTTCGCGTATAGAGACCTGCCGGAGAGATCGTGAGGCCGAGCGTGCCCTGGTACGCACGGTACGCGCGACGCCGAAGGCGCAACCCGCCCGGAAACGCTCAGGCAAAGAAACGGCAGGGTCTCGCGAACTCTGGAGAGCGATCGCTCGCGGCCACGCGCAGTGATCCACCGAAGGGGTGCGGTCCGGCCCGGTCTGGACCCGATCTCTCAGGTCAACAGGACAGAGGGGCGACAGGCGGCGGCCTGTCGCCCCATTTTTGTGGGGTGTCCGGTCCGCCCGTTGGCGTCGACGCGGAGACCTACATCATGAGCTTGACCACGCCTTTGCACGGGCGCCACCTCGAACTCGGGGCGCGCATGGTCGATTTCGGCGGCTGGGACATGCCGCTCCACTACGGTTCCCAGCTCGAAGAGCATCACGTCGTGCGACGCGACGCCGGCATCTTTGACGTGTCGCATATGCGTGCGGTGGACGTCGAGGGGCGGCAGGCAGCGCCCTACCTGAGTTACGTGCTCGCAAACGATGTGGCGCGGCTCACCGCGCCGGGCCAGGCGCTCTACAGCTGCATGCTCAACGAGCGTGGCGGCGTCATCGACGATCTGATTGCCTATTACCGCGGACCCGAGCGCTTCCGGCTCGTCGTGAACGCCGGCACCGCCGAGAAGGACCTTGCGTGGCTGCGCACGCAGGCCGCGTCATTCGACGTCAGTCTCACGAGTCGCGACGACCTTGCGATGGTGGCGCTCCAGGGTCCGAATGCCGCCGCGCGCCTTGAGGCCTTGTGGCCGCGCGATGCCGCGGCCGCAGCGCTCGCGCTGCGGCCATTTCACGCCGTCTCGCCAGCGGGACTTGCGGGCAACCCCTTCGTGGCACGTACCGGCTACACGGGCGAGGACGGTTTCGAAATCCTGTTGCCATCGGGGGAGGTCACCGGGCTCTGGAACGCCCTGGTCGCCGGCGGAGTGCGACCCTGCGGTCTGGGTGCCCGCGACACACTCCGCCTCGAGGCCGGCATGAATCTCTACGGCAACGACATGGATGAGTCGACGACGCCGCTGGAGTCTGCTCTCGCGTGGACGGTGAGCCTCGACGGTCCGCGGCAGTTCATCGGCCGCGATGCGCTGCTCGCACAGCGGGCGGCCGGTGGCCATCGCAAGCTCGTCGGTCTGCTGCTGCTCGACAAGGGCGTATTGCGATCGCACATGAAAGTCTACGCAGGCGCGGCGGGCGAGGGCGAAACCACCAGCGGAAGCTACGCACCGACGCTGGAGCGCTCCATCGCCTTTGCGCTCGTTCCGGCTGCGACCGGCGACCACGTCGAAGTTGACGTCCGCGGGAGGCGACTCGCGGCCCGGGTCGTCCGCCCGCCCTTCGTGCGGCACGGGAAGGCCCAGATTTCGCTTTGAGGATTCTACTGACCGCTGCTTGCGTATCTTCCGAACTATGACAACTACAGGAATCCATGAGCACTTCTCTTCTTCCGTCGGACCTGCGTTATACGAAGAGTCACGAATGGGTTCGCCAGAACCCGGACGGGACCGTGACGGTTGGCATCACTGACCACGCCCAGCACGCGCTCGGCGACCTCGTCTTCGTCGAGGTGCCGGAGGCGGGCCGGGTTCTCGCGGCGGGCGACGCGTTTGCGGTCGTTGAGTCCGTGAAGGCGGCATCCGACGTCTACAGTCCGATCGCCGGCGAGGTCGCGCAGGGCAATGCATCGCTCGCCGATGCGCCGGAGCAGATCAATTCCGATCCCTATGGTGCCGGATGGCTGATGCAGCTGCGTCCAGCAGCGCAGGCGTCGGCTGGGGGGCTTCTGGACGCCGAAGGATACGCGGCGTTTCTCGCCGAGACCGCTGAATAGCGCCTGCCTGGTCTACGAAGGAGTCTCCATGGCTTTCATTCCCCATACGGACGAGGACGCACGCGCGATGCTGCGCGCGATTGGTGCCGACAGCATCGAGGATCTGTTTGACGAGATCCCGCGAAAGCTGCGCGCGGGGCCCCTGACGGGAATCCCGCTCGCGGCGAACGAGATGGAAATCGGCCGAGTCATGAGCGCGCGAGCCGCTGCCGACGGCCGACCGCTGAACTTCATCGGCGCGGGCGCCTACGAGCACCACATCCCGGCTGCCGTCTGGGCAATCACGACACGCGGTGAGTTCTATTCCGCCTACACGCCGTACCAGGCGGAGGCGAGTCAGGGAACGCTACAGACGATCTATGAATACCAGACCATGATCGCAAGCCTGACGGGGATGCAGGTTTCGAACGCGTCGCTCTATGACGGTGCCTCGGCGCTGGCGGAGGCCTGTCTGATGGCGGTCCGTGCGAATCGACGGTCGCAGTCGGCGCGCATTCTGATGCCGCGCGCCGTGAATCCGACCTACCGCAAGTGTGCCAAGGCCATTGCGGGCCTGCAGTCGCTCGACTTTCAGCCGGTGGACTTCGATGCTGCTGCCGGCGATACGCCAGTCAACAGGCTTGCGGCGCATGCCGGTTCCGACATCACTGCCGTGGTGATTCAGCAGCCGAATTTCTTCGGTGTGCTGGAGGATGTCGATGCGCTGACGGACTGGGCGCACGCGAACGGCGCACTCGTGATCGCGGTGGTGAATCCCACCGCGCTTGCGCTGCTGAAGCCGCCCGGCGAATGGGGCGCGGCCGGTGCCGACATCGTCGTTGGCGACGGCCAGCCGCTGGGTGTGCCGCTCGCGTCCGGCGGACCGTATTTCGGATTCATGACCGCCCGCCTGGAGCACGTGCGTCAAATGCCCGGGCGGATCGTCGGTCGTACGCTCGATCTGGACGGGCGGCCGGGTTATACACTCACGCTGCAGGCGCGGGAGCAGCACATCCGGCGCAGCAAGGCGACGTCCAATATCTGCACGAACCAGGGGCTGGTCGTCACGGCCGCCACGATCTACATGGCGATCCTCGGGCCGCTCGGACTCGAACGCGTCGCCTCGGCTTCGATGGCGCGAACGACGGAACTTGTCGCGGCGCTGGGCGCGTTGCCCGGAATCAAAGTGGCTTTCAGCGGTGCGCGCTTCCACGAGGCGCTGCTGACGCTGCCGCGGCCGGTGGCGCCGGTGCTGGATGCGCTTGCGCGCCGTGGCATTGCCGGCGGACTCGATGTCTCCGGCGATTACCCCGAGCTGGGCAACGCCTTGCTCGTCTGTGCGACCGAGACCAAGACGACGGAGGACATCGCCGCATTCGCCGCTGCACTCAAAGACGTGCTGTCCGAGGGTTCGTCTGCGACCGGGAAGGTGCACTCATGAGTACCGCCAATCCCGCCGCGGGCCCGACGATGGCTGCACGTGAGCTGACGGTATTCGAACTGTCCCGACCGGGCCGCAATGCGACGGCGCAGATGCCGGCAGTGCTCGGTGCCGTCGTACCCGAGCATCTGCGTCGCCGACGCCGGCCGCTGCTGCCCGAGTTGTCCGAGCTTCAGGCCGTGCGCCACTATACGCGGCTTTCGCAACTCAACTTCTCGATCGACACGCAGTTCTATCCGCTCGGTTCTTGCACGATGAAGTACAACCCGCGCGGTTGTAACGAGTACGCGATGCTGCCGGAGTTTCTGGGTCGCCATCCGCTCGCACCCGCATCGCAGGGGCAGGGGTTCCTGACGTGCCTGTTCGAATTGCAGGAAATGCTGAAGGACGTGACGGGCATGCAGGGCGTGTCGCTCACGCCGATGGCAGGCGCGCAGGGTGAGTTCGCGGGCGTCGCGATGATCCGTGCGTATCATCTTGCGCGCGGCGATACAGCGCGCGACGAAATCGTCGTGCCCCAGGCGGCGCACGGGACCAATCCCGCAACGGCGACGATGTGCGGGATGAAGGTGATCGAGATCCCGTGCAACGCCGAGGGCGACTGTGACCTCGAGCGCCTGCGACAGGTGGTGGGCCCGAGGACCGCCGGGATCATGCTGACGAACCCGTCGACGCTGGGCGTTTTCGAACGCACGATCGCGGACATCGAGGCGGCCGTGCATGGCGCCGGCGGACTCCTCTACTACGATGGCGCCAACCTCAACGCGATCCTCGGCAAGGTGCGGCCGGGCGACATGGGGTTCGATGTGATCCACATGAACCTGCACAAGACGTTCTCCACGCCCCACGGTGGCGGAGGTCCGGGAGCGGGTGCGGTCGGCGTCGGTTCGAGACTCCTGCCGTTTCTGCCGATCCCCATGGTTGGACGGGACGGGGAGACTTACCGCTGGCTCGTCGAGGCGGACCGGCCGCAGTCGATCGGCAGGCTGTCGGGCTTCATGGGTAATGCGGGCGTCCTGCTGCGCGCGTACATCTACATGCGGATGGTCGGACGCGAGGGCATGGGCCGGATCGGCGAGTATGCGACGCTCGCAGCGAACTACATGCTGGCGCGCCTGCGGCAGGCCGGATTCGAGCCGGCCTATCCGACGCGGCGCGCGACGCACGAGTTCATCATCACCTTGCGCCGCGAAGCCCGCGATCCGGGCGTGACCGCCATGGATGTCGCGAAGCGGCTGCTGGACTACGGCTTCCACGCTCCGACGACGTATTTCCCCCTGCTGGTCCCGGAATGCCTGCTGATCGAGCCCACGGAGACTGAAACCAAGGAGGCGATGGATGGTTTCGTGGACGCCATGGTCGCGATCCTGCGGGAAGCGGGGGAAGACGCTAGCCGGGTGAAGGGTGCTCCGTATACCCTGCCGGTCCGGCGGCTCGACGACGTGCGCGCCGCCAAGCATCTGGACCTCACCTGGAAGCCGCCGACATGAGTTCAAGCGACAGCAGCCCCTCGGTCAGGCCGCGCGACAAGCCGCACGGCCTCACGAGGCTGATCAACTCCTTCGGCAACTCCTGGAAGGGGCTCGCGGGCTGCTGGCGCGAGGAGGAGGCGTTTCGCCAGGAGTGCCTGCTCACCGGGCCGGTCATCGCCGCCGGGCTCTGGTTCGGCCATTCCGGTGTGGAGCGCGCGATGCTGATCGGGCCGATGCTCCTGATCCTGATCGTCGAATTGCTGAACAGCGCCATCGAGGCGGCGATCGACCGGATCGGCACGGAGCGGCATGCGCTCTCCGGGCTGGCCAAGGACCTCGGTTCCGCGGCCGTGCTCGTGTCCTTTCTGCTGCTGGCCGTGAACTGGGCCCTGGTGCTTATGTCCCACTGAGCGGGGCGGTTAGCAGGGATCCTGAGGGTCGCTGGCCACGGCGCGGGCTGGCCGGTATCGTGGCCGTTTTGGCCCGAGGTCCTCGTTCATGACGGCATTGATCTGCGCTTCCCTCGCCTACGATACGGTCATGGTCTTCGACGGGCGGTTCAAGGATCACATCCTGCCGGACCGGATCCACATGCTGTCGGTTGCCTTCCTGGTCCCTCAGCTGCGGCGCAACTATGGCGGCTGCGCCGGCAATATCGCCTACAACGCCGCCCTGCTTGGCGTGCCGGGCCATGTGATGGCCACCGTCGGTGACGATTTCGACCCGTACGAGGCCTGGATGCGGCGTCAGGGCCTCAGCCTGACCTACGTGAAGCGTGTCCCGGACACGTACACGGCCCAGGCGTTCATCACGACCGACCTCGATGACAACCAGATCACAGCTTTCCATCCCGGCGCCATGCAAAATTCCGGGGAACTGGCAGTGCCGACCGGGGACGGCATCCGGATCGGACTCGTGGGCCCCGACAGTCGCGACGGAATGATCGCCCATGCAGAACAATTCGCCGGCGCGGGTATTCCCTTCATCTTCGACGTCGGCCAGGGTCTGCCGATGTTTGGAGGTCCGGAACTCGCGACCTTCATCGACCAGGCGAGCTGGGTCATCGTGAACGACTACGAGGGCCAGCTCATTCAGGAGCGCACCGGCCTCAGCCCGGGGCAGATCGCAGCCCAGTGCCGGGCCTATATCGTCACGCGCGGTGCCCAGGGCTCGCTCGTCTACACCCGTGATGGCGTCCAGGAGATCCCGGCGGTCAAGCCCGAGCGTGTGGTTGATCCAACCGGCTGCGGCGACGCGTACCGGGCGGGCCTCCTGTACGGCCTGACGCGGGAACTCGACTGGCCGTCGACCGGTCGAATCGCGTCTCTGCTCGGCGCCATCAAGGTGGCGCATCACGGCACCCAGTCACACACCTTCACCCCCGATGAGATCCAGGATCGGTTCCAGGCCGCCTTCGGCTACCGGCTCTGATCGACCGCACGGAGAGCCTAGTCACATGCTGATCGACGTTCGTGCCCGGACGATGCTTCTTGCCAGCCTGCTGCTCGCAGCCGGTGGCGCCTGGGCGCAGGCCACACCCCACGCCGGCGTGTCAGCGGGTACGCCGGTCCCGGCGCCCGAGCGGGTTGCCGCGGCGTCGATTCCGGCACCCGAGGCGCCTGAGCAAAGACCGGAATGGGCGCGCACCCTGGAGCGCATTGCGACCGGGGTCGTCGCGATCCAGATCGATGAAACCCGTGCCTTCGACACCGAGTGGAATGCGTCGGCGCAGGCGACCGGCTTCGTCGTGGATGCGAAACGCGGTCTGATCCTCACCAACCGTCACGTGGTGACGCCGGGTCCGGTCACTGCGCAGGCGGTGTTCCTGAACCGGGAGGAAGTCCAGCTGTATCCCGTGTATCGGGATCCGGTCCACGACTTCGGCCTCTATCGCTATGATCCGAGCAAGCTGAAGTTCATCCAGCCGCAGGAGATCCCGCTCGCGCCGGAGGCCGCCAAGGTGGGGACCGAGATTCGCGTGATCGGCAACGATGCCGGTGAACAGCTGTCGATTCTGGCCGGTACGCTGGCTCGTCTCGACCGCGATGCGCCGAACTACGGTGTCGGCAAGTACAACGACTTCAACACCTTCTACTACCAGGCCGCCTCGGGCACGTCGGGCGGATCGTCCGGCTCGCCGGTCGTCGATGTGAAGGGTCGCGCGGTGGCTCTGAACGCCGGCGGGTCGAGTCAGGCAGCGTCGAGCTTCTACCTGCCGCTCGACCGTGTCGTTCGCGCGCTGCAGCTGATCCAGGAAGGGAAGCCCGTGCCCCGCGGCACGCTGCAGGTCGTTTTCGAGTACACGCCCTACGACGAGCTGCGGCGGCTTGGCCTTCGAGCCGAGACCGAGGGCGAGGTTCGACGGGCGTATCCGAAGCAGGTCGGGATGCTTGTCGTGAAAGAAGTTCAACCCGGCTCCGCCAGCGAGGGCGTCCTTGAGCCGGGGGACGTGCTGATTCGGGCGGATGGGCGCTACGTCACCGAGTTTCTCGCGCTCGATGCGCTCGTGGATACCTCCGTCGGGCGCTCGATCAAACTTGAGCTGCAGCGTGGTGGCGAGGTGCTGTCTCGCGAAGTGCCGGTCGAGGACCTGCACGGCATCACGCCTGACGAGTATCTCGAATTCGGCGACGCCGTCGTCCATAAGCTCTCCTATCAGGAGGCACGACACTTCAACGTGCCGGTGCGCGGGGTTTTTGTTGCCAACCCCGGATATGTGCTGGGGTCGGCTGCGATCCCGCGCGGCGCGGTGCTCACCTCGATCGACGGAAAGACGCTGAACGGCCTCGACGACCTCGAGGCCGCGCTGAGCGGCCTCGCGGACGGCGGGCGCGCGACGCTCAAGTTCTTCACGCTCGAGGACACGCGTTCGCAGCAGGTCCGCGTGATCCGCATGGACCGTCAGTGGTTCCCGGGCCGGCGCTGCAAGCGGGATGACGCGCTCGGCTGGTGGCCGTGCCGCGACTTGGCCGAAGGTCCCGCAACGCGGCCCGTCGAGCCCGCGAGCACCACGTTCGCCTCGAGCGGCGACGCACGAGCGGACCGCCTGGCGCCATCACTCGTGATGATCAACTTCGATATGCCGTATTCGGTATCCGGTGTCAGTGAACGCAACTATCGTGGCACGGGCGTCATCGTCGACACGCAGCGCGGACTCATCGTCACCGACCGCAATACGGTGCCGGTCGCCATTGGCGATGTTCGCCTGACCTTCGCCGGCACGATCGAGGTTCCCGGCAAGGTCGTCTACGTGCATCCGTTGCACAACCTCGCGGTGATTTCCTACGATCCGCGTCTGATCGGCAACACGCCGGTCCGTGCCGCGCGGTTCTCGAC
>Ga0209067_10002185_pt1 | contig 11702 bp, 4 predicted proteins | sample ColStrG_CSR_2013_FD_187199 | JGI IMG/M metagenome (GOLD analysis project Ga0209067, IMG submission 187199) | Freshwater sediment microbial communities in response to fracking from Pennsylvania, USA - Cold Stream Run_MetaG_CSR_2013 (SPAdes)... | ecosystem: Environmental > Aquatic > Freshwater >... | reverse complement strand
CTCGCCAAGCAAAGTGCCACGGCGTGGGTGTGTCCATACGAAAATGCGACGGTCAAGGTCTGCAAGGTGCCCTGAGGCGTCAGTTTCCGCCACCGGCATTTGCTGCCACGGCGGCACTGCGCGTCAGCACGACGGTCTCCTGATCCTTTGCCTCAAACTTCCCGTAAAAATCTCGTAGTTCGTTGTAAGCCTCACTCCCGACGAACGTCTTGCCCACCGTGAGGTTGCGGCGGATCGTAATAGAGTTCGAAGTTGTCACAACCTGGACGTTGTATGCGGCAGCCCCCTTCAACTCGGTGGAGGTAGCACTGGGCGAAGACTCCACGACGGTACCGGCTGGGAGCATGAGGCGAACCACATCCTGCACCGCAGTTGGATACTTCAGGTCGATCGGGAGTTCGCGCTTCGCCTCAGGGAATCTGGGCGTTGTGTTTGCTTCAAAAAGATCACTCACGACCAGCAGTCGCTTGCCCGTCGATGATCCAATCGCTCCCTTGACCTCGTAGGTCACTTTCAGAGGCTGCTCATAGTCGGTCAGGTGCTCGACGTTGCTCACCTTGATCTCCATGCCGCCGGGCAGCAACCGTTCGAGGTGGGTGCGCAGGTTCTCCTTCAAGCTCGTCTCGTCACCCCGCAAGGCATCCTGTCGCCACGCCAAAGCCTCGCTCCCGGTGTAGGTCATCACGACAGAGCCTGTCGCTACCCCGGTCTCATCTACCTTGAGGTCAGCGAGTCGCGCAACGTGGGAATCCTTGTAGCTGAGGGCGTTGGTCATCGCCACATCGGTGCCCGTATCCGTCTCCCTCAGGCCGCCGGTAAAGGCATGGACCCAGGCCAGCTGGCCGAACGCGCAGTAGCGCTCGCCGGGATCGAGAAAGATATCCTTGCCATCGAGGTTGACAATGGCGATGTTATCGTCGATCTGCCCCATGCTTAGATAGCCGGGGATAAAGAACCGCTGTTGGCGGTTAGCGACTCCCATCAGGTACGCCTTGATGCCGGCGGCGCGCGCCATCCCGACGAAGAGCGCGGCAATTTGATCGCCGCTGCCACGTTTGCGCGACCAGACGTCGTCCGCCGACTTGATCTCCTTGAGTCCGGCGGCGCGTTCTTCTGCAGTTGTATGAGCCCGCGTAAAGTCGGTGTTTTCGAGGGTCATCGCCGCAGCGTACAGCTTGCGCACCTTTTGCTCGGGAGTATCCGCCGGACTGACAAGCCCAGAGACAGCCTCCTTCACGACCGGACCCGGTCCAATAAATCGATCATTGGCCTTTGCCCAACGCTTTCCTTCACTGGCCCAATACTCTTTCGAGGTTCGGAACGATGTGTAGTAGAACAACACCTTGTAGGCCACGCTCTGCATCGGAGGCATGAACTGTTCCTTCGGTAGCGGAAGAATGTCATGCACTTCGAGTTCGAGTTGGGTATGTCCGGCATCCGCGCCGAAGGTCATCTGCAACTGTGTTTGCTTGATCTCCGCGCCCGGGGGAAGCAGCGGCGTCCACGCAACCGTAGACGATACCTGCTTCCCGTCTTCCGAGGTCAGCATACGATCGGTCGGGCGCCACCTATAGTGCGCCTTCCGGGTAAATAGCCCCGTCTGAATCATCCAGTCAGGATGCTGGAAGTAATGGTCATCCAAGCGCAGAGTGTATCGATACTCGATGATGCTGCCCACCTCCACCGACGGCAGGCTGAAGACCTTCACCTTGATCTTGTAGCCCTGCGCCTTCTGGACTACCTTCTCGTATGGCTTATCCGTAAACGGAATGATGGTGCCATCGGCGTGGATCGTCCTCCCGGCGATGGTATCGAGCGTGATGCCTGACTCGCCCGAATAGAACGGCAGTTCCACGTTGGCGTAGTCCTTGCCGCCTTCGGTCAGGATCTTGATGCGGTAGTAGAAGCTCTGCATGTGGAGGGCATCCTCCGCAATCTCCTCTTTGAAGAGATAGGCCGCAGCTGCCCCGGGCACCTGCGGAATCGACGTCATCGAGAGTTCTTCCTGCGTTGGCGCAATCCACTGCGCGTGCACGAGGGGTGCGGCGACCAGCAGCGAGAGACAAGCAAGAGAGGCAAAACGAGCAAATGAGATCACGAGAGAGACCTTTCAGTGGGATGCGGAACCTAATTTACTTTTTCTTCAGGACTGCTCTGTTCTGTTCGTCTGCATCAATCGCAGCGGCCAGTTTTTGAACATCGGCGTAGCGATTTGCCGGCAGCGAAACCTGCCGGACCGTGTAAGTGCTTGTGTAGTGCAGCACGTTGCCCTCGATTTTGCTTGCGCTCTCATACGCTGCAAAACCAAGGTCGATCTTTACGGGATCGGGAAGCTCGTCGACCGCATAGCCAGCAGGCAGTTCGATGGTGAAGTCATCGCGGGCAACCATGGTTTGATTCAGGTCGATGGGCAGCAGGCGAGGCTTGCGATCGACGGCCGGTCCCTCCGAGCCCATGACCCGTGGCCGCACCATGAGCAGAGGTCCCGTCGACCGGGCAAATTTCTCCGCGGAGAGATTGAAACTCGTCGTCAAGTCCTTGTTGAGCGAATCGACATTGAGCACCTTCAGGTCTGACACGTTGAACGACAGAAAGTCCTGACTCAACCTGCGATCCAGCACGTCCTTCTGTTCCTTCAGGTTGCCGGACGTGTAAAGATCGCGCATTCCCTCGGAAAGATCGCCAAATCGGGTCTCGATGATCGCTCCCTTCAGCGCGCCATCGGTGGATAGCTCGAACTTTGCGGACCGGTTGACACGATTCAACTCTGGACTGAGCAGCGGCATTTCGACAATCTCCGTTGCTTTGCCCTCCATCAGAATTCCGTAGCTGCCCTGAAGGTTGTGTTCGAGTTGACCGAACGCGGTCTTCTCCCAGGTTGGATCGAAGATCAGATAGCGTCGACCGGACTTCGCCGTGATGACACTGCGCAGCTTCGGCGAATCGTATCCCTTGGGAATCTCAATCGCACCGATTGCATGGTCCGCGTACATCGATGGAGACGAGGGATCGATGACGCCGCGCCGGTCGTCCACGATCATGATGGCCGAATGGATGCCCACTGTAGAGAGCATCGCCGCAAGCAGCGTCGCCTTGTCTTTGCAGTCGCCATAGCGATTCCGGTAGATATCGGCGGCAGCATGGGGCTGGTAGCCACCAATCCCCTTCTCAATGACAAAGTAGCGAATCTGCTTCTGTACGAACTCTCCGATTGCCTCCGACTTGTCGTAAAAATCACTCTTGCCAGCGGTTAGCTCTGCGGCCTTTGTCGCAATGTCCGGCGTTGCCACGATGCGATCGCGCGACAGACCGTCATACCACTCGCCCAACTCCTGCCACGTCCCCAGCGGTGCGGCTGAGCTTCCCGCCGGACCAAAGTGCACAGTCATGCGTCCGGCGAGCGCATGGGGCGAAGGATGCATGGGCACACGATCGAGCTCAATCGGCGGCACTCGATCCATCTCCCAGCGGTAGCGCTGGTGCTCCAGGTCGATCGTCTTGCCGGCCTCGTGGTGTGCCCACACACTGACATAGGTGTAGTTCGGCGGAACCTCGAGGGTGAAGCTTTGATGGACGTGGGGGATGCTTCCCTGGAAAAACCATGTGTCCTCGTGAGCGTAGGGGGCAAGCCGCTGCTCGTACTCATAGGCGACCACGCCGCCGGGATCGCGGCCCGGAGCTTTGGCTACCTTGTAGCGGGAGTCAGAGTAGAGTCCGCCACCCCCCACATACCCTTCATCCAGAATTTCGCTGTCCTTCATGGCATACTCGTGGCCATCTGGGCCGACACTCCAGACGTGAAATCCCAGGATCTTTGTATCTTGGTCGTACCCGAGCTCGACGACACCTTCGTCGCGACCGCCTGGACGCAGAATCCGCACCACATGGCGCCGGTGTTCCACAGCTTTACCGTCCACTCCTACCGTCAGGGTAGTGTCGTCCAGCAACACCACGGCGTTGGTGTCCGGCGCGTAGACTTCCCTCGGCTGTGCGATCGCAGCTTGAACCCACTCGGGCACGGAATCTTTTGCGGCATGCGCAGAGACCGGCGACACAACCGCCGCCGCCATAAGAGCCCCCAGCGAGATTAATGAAGAACGCAAGCGCGACAATGGGACCGTCATGGACGCCTTTCACCAACAAGTCGATTGACGGTGCCCACGGAACCTCATCATCATGACCGCGAATTTGTATGGCCAAAACTACCCGTGGGCCCGTCTTCTTCAACGTAAGGTTCCCCTGTTTATACGGGTGAATGTGAGCAATAGCAAACACTATTTCCTACAACAAAAGACCCGCTCGAGTGCCGAGCGGGTCATGCAGATGCAATGTCATGTGCGTGGCAGACGACGGACTAGGGCACCTGTAACGGGCGGAAACCTTCCACTGGAAAGAGGCCGGTCGGAGTGTCGTCGATGATGGTCTGCGGACGGAAGAGATAGCGCACGAAGAAGCCACCCGTAACTGTGTTGTAGTTGTTGGTGTTGTTGGCCGAGATGTATCCGCCGCCAAACCAGTGATCCGTAATCCGGTAAGATCCCTCGGCATTGAAACCGTAGTTCGCACCCGTGTTGCTATTCACAGGGAGGTAACCGCAGCTTCTGGCTGCAACCTGAGAGTTGGTGCAATTGACGGTCTCGTAGCTGCTCTGCGTGGCACGGTCCAGCGGGAACAGAAGCTGACTGCTCTCCTGGAAGGTCTGGACACCTACATTCCCGGCGACCGTGTAATGGAAGTCCTTACCGTACTTGCCGGTAAACGTAACCGGGATCGAGGCCAGGAAGTAGGCATCCGGGCTGAAGTAGCCACCCATACCGTAGCTTAGTCCCCGTTCATTCTGCGAGAAGTGCATCCCGAAGATGGAAGCTCCAACGTTGATCTTGCCGTAGCCGGGGAATGTATGTGCCAGAAAGTATGCGCCCGCCGAACCCTCGAACTTGGTGTTTTCGAGGACGTGGTAGCCGCTGATGTCGCCACCGTCCGCGCTGATGTAGAACCCGGCGCGCTCGTCGCCGAGGTCGAACCGGATGCCTCCCCCGGTTTTGATCACGCCGCCCCAGATATTGCCGGCAAACACGCCGGATACGGTGCCAGGATCGCGCAGGCCCGCATAGGAGAGCTGGGTCTCCGTGATCGATTCGCGATTTACCGACAGCGTGAAATGCTGAGACGGTTTGAACAGCAGGCTGCCGACGTAGTTTTGAACCAGAAACTGATAAGGCGTGTAGCCAATGGAAGCAGCAAAGCGCCGCGCCGTCACCTGGAGCTCGCCGCCAATGCCGCTTGCATTCTGTGGCGTAGGACCGTTAGCCGCGTTGGCGGTCAGGGTTCCAAGGACTGGAACACCTCCGCCAGTCAGACCCGCATACTGCGTCGTGTCCAAGGTTCCTGAGTTCAGGAATACCGTTTTCGGAATAACGGTCAGGCGAACACTGTTGCTGATCGTCGCCGACGCCTCTACGGTCGATTCAAGGTCTGTGAGACGGTCCAAACCGACCGTACCACTGCGGTAGCGTGCGCTTGCCGTCCCGCCAATCCAACCGCTATAGGAGGACTCCAAGGTTTGTAGATCGCGCTCGGCTTGCTGACGCGGTGTCAGCGGAACCTGCGCCGCTAGAATCTCTCCGCGGTAAGAAGGGCCGCGGAGGGGTGGCAGATGGTTCGCCTGCAAATCTTCGTCCGTCGGAGGTTGGCCGAGCGGGTAAGCCGCTCCGACCGTAGGATACGGCTGGTAGGACAAACCCTGTCCTACGCCCGGGTAGCTCAGACCGGACTGCGCTGGCTGCGGGGACGTCGCCTCTGCGCCAGGAGCAGCAGCCGATGCAGTCTGCTCACCACGTGCACGAACTCGGCCACGAGGAGCCGAAGCAGTGGTTCGGCCACCCGTTCCAGGCTGCGGATACTGCTGGCCATAACTATCGCCGGTCTGCTGCGCTGGGGCGGCATAGGTTGTGGGGGCAGACTTGCTTCCCGGGGCTGGCTGCTGAATCTGCCCGGTCTGGCCGGAGTACTGAACACCTTCGGTTGGAGCCGTGTTGTAATCCTCAGCTGGGGGCTTGCTCTGGCCCGTCAGTGGGGCAGGTTCCGACTGACGGCGACGAATTGCGGCAGCTTTCTCACCATTGAGGTCAGGGCGCGAGGACAACTTGGAATTCACCTTCGCATTCGGCACATAGCGAACGGTTGGGAGCACGTCTGTCACTTCCGGCTTCGTCATGGGACGCGTACCAGGGCTGCTGCCCAGCTGCACCGTCGTGGGCTTGTAGGGTACATATGGCCCATAAAGTTCGCCCGTAACTGGATCGACGACCGGTGCGGTCGCAGCCGGAGTCGGCTGGCTTGCTGCCTGTGCCGCCATCTGCGACGCCGGCTCCAGAGTAAGCGGCAACTGCTTGACGTTTGGCGACCCGTGGTTCTGTGAGGCTTCCGCCTGTTGTGTCAGCCGGGTAATCTGCTGCTGCTGATACATCGCCGGGGTAAGGACCGACTCTGAAAAATCTGAATACTCTGCAACAACGCTATCCGGTAGCCGAGTCGCGTCAGGCGGAAGCGGCTGTTCGACGGAGGCCTGAGGAACATAGTCGCGCAACCGCGTCCGCGGGGTCGAGGAAGCTGGCGCAGCATTGGTTGGAGCTTTTTGAGGGGCAGGTGCCATGTAGGAGGGCACCACAGACGTATTTGGATTCGACGGACCGGGATCCGACAAAAACTGCACTGGTGCATTCGACGGGCTGTAGCTGGGCAGATAAGGCTGGCTCGACGGCGGAGTCGCTGGAGCCTCATCCGTTGTGGACATCTGCTTTTCGTTCGGGTTCGGTGCCAGCAGCGTCGCCAGATCCTGACCGAACTTCGAGCTGGGTAGCTGGCTATTGGTCAACGGAACGGGACGGCTCAGCTCGTTTGCCAGCTCTGCGCCGGGATCCGGGGGAGGCATCGCATCGAGCGACGCGCGGTAGTAATCGACTGCACGATTGGTGTCTCCCCGTGCGGATTCGAACTTTGCCCCCAGAATGAGCAAGTCCGCGTCCTTCGGGTACTGATTAAGCGCAAATCGTAGCCACGTTTCAGCGGACTTGGTGTCGCCATCGGCCAGCGCCGCTCCGATCGCTGCCTTGTAGTCCGAGGCGGAAGCATTCTTCATGTCCTGCGCCTTCCAGATCAGAACAGCTTGGCGCGACATTCCTGCACGAGAATATCCACCTGCAAGCGCCTTGATGACGCCGGCATTGTCCGGGAAGGCACGAGCCGTTGCGTTCAAGATCGCCAGGGCCCGCTTCGTATCTCCATTAGCGGCGGCCTGGTTGGCACGACGCACAGCCCAGTTCGCCCAGATTGTCTGGATGGTCCGGCGTTGCGCATCCGACAGGTCGTTGCGGCCGCCCAGCGTGAGCAGCTGTCGGTTCAAGCCAGTGTCGTTGCCACTGTTGTAGAGCAGCCATGCATTCTGAATGTCGACATCGGCCGGTGGCAGCGCGTGTTGTGCCGCATAGTGCTGCTGCACCCGACGCAGGAAGATCGATGCCTGTTGCGGCTGGCCCAACTGGTTATACACCGACCCCATGGTCTGCAGGAAGTCCACGTCATTCTCAAGCTGACCGCGCGTCGCCGGGGGAATCTGGGCCATCTCCGCTACCGCTTCGGAGTCGCGGCCAGTGCTGTGGAGTGCCGAGAGCAATCCCTTCCACGCCTCCGTCCGATCCGGGTTTTCCTTCAGCAACTGCTGGTACAGCGGATAGGCCTGCTGCGGATTGTTGCGCTCCAGGTAGATTCCGGCAAGCTGAAGCTGGGCCGGGACTGAGGCCTTTTGACCGCTGGAAATCTGATTGGAGATCGCCTTCTCGAGAATCTCCTGAGCCACATCGAGTCGCTTCTGGCCCTGATAGAGGCCAGCAACGGTTGCGTCGAATCCAGTGTCTCGCATTGCCAGAGCGTAGGAAGCCTGCGGCATGCTCTCGAGAGTCAACAAAGCCTGATCGTCCTGACCCAACGTGTGCTGAATACGGACCAAACCCTGCCAGGCCTCTACGTTGTTTGGGTTCTTCGCCAGCACCTGCCGATAGAGACCCGCGGCCTGATCCAAGTGATTCGCCGCCTGTAGAAGTCCCGCATACTGCAACTGCGTATCGGCCTCCAGCGTTCGGGCATCGGCCGGGAACGGGAGATCGAGTGCCGCCCGCAGAACGCGCTGCGCATCGCCGTCGTCACCAACTGAAGAGTAAGCTGAGGATAGCGACCGAAGATACAAAGGATCCTTGTACAGCTCTGCCCGAACCGCTGCCGGCATCGTCTTCTCGGTAGCGAGTGCGTGCGGCGCGTCTCCCGCACCGGTCTGGGCCAGAAAGAGTCCTCGCCATGCGTGGGCAGCGTTGGGCTGTTGCTTGGCGAATTGTGCAAAGTAAGGAGCAGCCGCCTGAAACTGCTGCGCTCGTAGCAGCGTACCGCCAAGAGCTTCCAGCGCTTCCACGCTATTGGGACGCAGAGCGAGGGCCGCACGATATTGCTTTTCTGCAGCTGGCAGATCGTTTTCGTTCAAAGCCGTTGCGCCTTCACCCATCGTGTACCAGAATCGGGAGGTCTCCAGGGCAGGGTCGAGTCCTTTATCCTTGGATCCATTCTGCTTGGCCTGAGCCAAAAAGCTCATGGCGCCACCGAAGTTAGCCTGCTGCATCCGGATATATCCCATTCCGGCCAGGGCGTTTGCATCGTCAGGGTTCTTTGCGAGAATCGCTTTGAATTTCTCCTCGGCTCCGGACAAATCCTTTGCGTTCAATGATTTATAAGCAGCTTGCTCCTCTGCATTGCGCGCCGCGGCAGCCACAGCCGCCGCCTTCTGCTCAGGAGTGAGTACGCGAACCGGCTCCGAGGGGGGTGCAGCCTTCGGCATCACTCGAAGTGCCTGAGCCAACTGAGCATCGTTGTGATGCGCCAGATATTCCTTAATATCGCTTGCGGTAGCGGGATTCTGCGCATCCCATAGCAGCGATTGGCGTAACGCCTCCACGGCTTGCGGATCAAGCTGGTGGGCCTCCAGCATTTTGCGGCCTTCAACACGCGTCTTTGGGTTGTAAGTGAGGATTCTTCCCAACGCAACCTGATACCGCGAATCACCCGGATTTTTTGCTACCAGGCCCCTGAGCCCGGCAATCGCGTGGGGGCGGCCATCCTCGGTCGCTGCCTCAGTTTCATAGTAAGCCAGCGCAATATCTCCAGCGGGCGGAGTATCTCCATACAGCTTGCGATAAGTAGCCATCGCCTGTGCATACTGACCCTGCTGCGCCAATTTGCCGGCCTGCTGCAGATCTGCATTGTGGTCGGACTGGGTACCCATCTGTTGGGCGCGAGCGATTCCCGGGTCATCCGGATTAATCGCCCGCAAACGCTCAATGTAGGTATCCGCAAGCTTCGAATTTCCGCTCAGCTTTGCCGCACGCGCAAGCCCGCCCAGCGCCTCGGTATTATTCGGATCCGCCAGCAAAACCTGCTGCCAGGTCTGGGCAGCCATGTCTACGCGCCCTCGAACTTCCAGCGCGTGCGCCTTATCCAACAATGATTGCGTCGCCGCTGGGGGGGCCTGTGGCACAGCGGCCTGAGCCGTCGGCACAGGGGTCTGTGCCCCTACAGGGATTGCCATCGGTGTGAGTGAAGCTGCACCAAGCAGAGTGGCGGAAGCCCAGAATCGAATTTCGGAGAGTTTATTCATAGGTAAAGTCAACGCGCTGCGAGACCCCTGAAGGTATCAAGATGGATACTGCAGCTATCCCCTTGAGGGTAACGTCTTTCGAGCGGCTTGTAATGCTTTTTCTGTATGATGCGGCGCGTTTCACCCGAACGCACTAATCGCTAATAACTACAGGCCTATTTCCACTTTAGGTAGAGCTTTCCATCACGATCAAACCGATACCGCTGTTCGGTCGAACCGGTGGAAAAAAGGGCAAGATTTTGATCGTAGTACTCGCCCGGATGCCCAAACAGTCCGGTAGACAGATCCTGGGACGCAATTAGCCGGTCTTGCTGCAGCTTTGCCTGCGACCGCAACCCGACCGCCTGCAGATACGGAATCACCGCAGCCGAAAACCCCACTGGAGCAGTAACGCGCACGACTGCTCCCAACGAATCCACCTCCAGCGGAGGCGTAACCGCCGATTTCATGTACGACGCCATCCCTGAAACCTCTGCCAGCAACTCTCGGTGGCCGCGCGTCCCCGGATCCGAAATTCCAAGCCAGAGGTACACCCGCACCGCATCGTAGCTCCCTGCCGCATGGGACTCACGCGGTCCGGCGGAAGGTTCCTCAGGCGGACCGACCGCCCGCAGCCCCGCAGAGCTTCCCTCCACCCAGTCCATTGCGAATCCGTGTCCGACCTGAGTCCCAAAGAGCAGCGGAAGGGTCGCGAGAATCTCACTCCAAGGACCATCCGGCATCGTTTTGGCAAAATACGCAACGATGGGCAGCGGGATGTAACTTGGATTCAAAACATACGTTTGTTCATCAGGATGGAAGCCATGCGGCCCTGGAATCAGGGCGGTCCCAACTCCCGGGACCAGAGCCACTTCCTCCTTGGCGATGCGCGCGGCCATCAGACGGCCAAGGTTTTCGTAGCGTGGATCATGCCACAAACGTCCTGCCTCCAGCAGCGAATAGGCCATCCACAGGTCGGCATCCGATGCCGGGTTGTCGTCGCGAATCTTCCACTCACCCGCACTCGTCCGCCCCCACTCCCACGCAGGCAACCTGGCGGTCAGGTCTCCTCCGGCAAGGTTTGCTTCGGTCCACTTCACCAGCTTGTTGAACTTGGCCTTGTCGTTGTCCACCAGGGCGAAGAACATGGCATAAGCCTGCCCCTCGCTGGTCGTGCGATCGCCTGCAGTGCGGTCGATGATGCGACCCTGATCGTCGAGAAAGGCCTTGGTGTAGGAAGTCCAAAGTTGCCACGGCTCCGGTTGGGCGTTGCACCCCTGCAAACCCACCAGCATAGCCAGCAACAGCACAACAGAGCCGGAAAGGCTTAACGCCCTTCCGGCTTCTCGTTTCTGTTCGGATACGTGAATCAGATGCCGACTCCCAATGCGATGTCTGCGGTTAGTCGTTGCCCTGCAACCGCACGCGAGCATGACGGCGCAACTGCGCGCGAATCAGCGCCGCCAGCAGGATGCAGATGATCACGGTGCTGATGACTACCAGCCACGGAAACTCCGAGAACAGCATGTGGAAACGAACCCAGGGCGACAGCGATCCGACATGGTACACATCGTTGCCGATGCGGTACGAGACGAAGCGCGTGCCATGGAGGACGCTGACCGACTGCTCGATGTCTGACGATTGCGAGGTCTTGAGGAAGACGTTGATGAAGTTCGGCACGACGCTGTGGTCGCGGAGAGCGATCACAACGACCGACTTGTTTGAGCCGCTGGGCCACTCGATCCCCTCAATCAGGGCATCGGGCAAGCCACCCGCGGTCTCCAACTGGCCGGAGACGATATGGTCGGAGCTACGGACCTTCCACCACGCGTGTTGCAGCGGAGAGAAGAATCCCTGCGTATCCTGGATGTGCAGTCCGCTGCCGTCCACCTTGACCGGCAACGAGGGATTCAGATCGCCCAGAGCAGGCTGGTCATCGACCGTGCCCATGACGAGGTAGTCCTTCACTGAGTCCTGCTTCATCCCGGAGCGATCGGTGACTGTGACATTGAGAACGGGATAG
>Ga0209067_10002184_pt1 | contig 11706 bp, 12 predicted proteins | sample ColStrG_CSR_2013_FD_187199 | JGI IMG/M metagenome (GOLD analysis project Ga0209067, IMG submission 187199) | Freshwater sediment microbial communities in response to fracking from Pennsylvania, USA - Cold Stream Run_MetaG_CSR_2013 (SPAdes)... | ecosystem: Environmental > Aquatic > Freshwater >... | reverse complement strand
TTGGGCTGGTGCGATGGGGTTTCACTCAAAGCTCCAGGAAATCCTGAACGATTCTCAACCCCACCGGCCCCGATTTCTCAGGGTGGAATTGGACGCCGTGCACGTTTGCAGAGTGGAGCATCGCGGTGAAACGCAGGCCATACGTGCAGATTGCCGACGTCTGTTCGCACTCGGGCACATAGTAGCTATGAGCGAAGTAAACGTAGCGGCCGCTCGGCTCCAGTTGGTTCCAGCCCATATGAGGGACGCGGGCGTCGACGGGAAAACGGCGGACTGTGCCGGGATATAAACCGAATCCCCGGACTTCAGGCGCCTCTTCGCTGGAATCGAACAGGGCTTGCATTCCAAGACAGATGCCAAAGAAAGGGACGCCGGCACGGATGCGGCCGACCAGCGTTTCGCGCACGCCCAGAGCATCCAGAGCGCGCATCATCTGGCCGAAATGGCCGACTCCGGGGAGGATGATTTTGGAAGCGGCGGCGAGGCCGGCCGAATCGTTGACCAGGGTGTATACGCAGTTGAGTTCCGCGAGCGTGTTTTGCACGCTGCGAAGGTTGCCGGCGCCATAGTCGAAGATCGCAATCATAAGAGGCCTTTGGTAGACGGCAATTCGTTCTTCAGGCGCGCGTCCTTCGAACAGGCATACTTCATTGCGCGGGCAAAGCACTTGAAGATCGCCTCTATTTTGTGGTGGTTGGAGCGGCCGTATAGAACCTTTGCATGAAGGTTGGCGCCGGCGTGGTTGACGAAACCGCCGAAGAAATCCTCCACCAGTTCCGTTTGCAGATCGCCCACCAGCCCGACCTTGACCCGATCCTTGTAAACCAGCGCCGGGCGGCCACCCAAATCGAGCGCGACCACGGCTAAGGTTTCGTCCATCGGAAGGACGAAATAGCCGGCCCGATTGATGCCCTTGCGGTCCGCCAAGGCTTTGGAGAACAACTGGCCGAGGACGATGCCGACGTCTTCCACGGTGTGATGTTGGTCCACGTCCAGATCGCCATCGGCGTGCAGCTTGAGGTCGAAGCCGCCATGCTTGGTGAAGAGTTCCAGCATGTGGTCGAAGAAGCGTATGCCGGTGGAGACTTCATACTTGCCCCGGCCTTCGATTTTGAGGGTGCCGGATATGCGCGTCTCCCTGGTATCGCGTTGGATACTGGCGGTTCTCATGAGGCGAAGATCTCTTCCAGGTAGTTGATGTCGTCGACAACGGCGTAGGCGCGCTCGGCCTGGAACAGGAAAACCAGGTCGAGGTACCGCGGATTGGCGGGCGCGGCAATTCCGATAAACGGGATATCAGCGGCGCTGGCGCATCGGGCGTCGTCCACGGTATCGCCGACATAAAAGGCCTGGCAGCCTGGGTTTGCGGACAAAATATGAAGTAGCCCATCAGGCGCCGGCTTGTGGTTTTCGACGTCTTCCATGGTGATGACTGGATCGAAGACCAGGTCGCCCGCGAAGCGGCCCAAAGTGAGGGCAGCTTCGGCGCGGGGGCGCCCAGTGAAGACCGAGAATCGAAAGTGCTGGTTCAGGTTTTCCAGCTTGCCAGGCCGCGCAACCCATTGTTCGCGGAGAATAAGTCCATTAGCGCCATTGCCAAGGAAGATGGATTGAAAGTAGTCCTTCACACCGTAGAAGGGAACGTCGACGCCAGCGGCGATGACCATGTGGTGGGAGAGTTTCCAATCGTCGTTCCAGCCACCTTGGTTCTTGAGGTCCTGAATCTGCGCGCGCGTGACCGGCGTGCCGGTGAAGTGCTCGACGGTGCGGGCGATGGTTTCGCGGTAGGATTCGGCGACGTCCACCAGCACGCCATCCATGTCGAAAATCAGTAGCGGTTTGCTCATTGGGTCCAGATCTCTTCCAACGCGGCCAGCAGCACGCGGGTCTGCTCGCGGGTGCCCACGGTGATGCGCACACATCCCGGCGCTTCGTAGCTGCGGTCGCGGACCAGGATGGCCTGCTCCCGCAGGGCGTCCCGCACCTCAATGGCACGGCTGCCGAAATGGCCGAGCACAAAATTCGCGGAACTGGGGACGTAGCGGATGCCCAGCTTCTCGAGGCCGAAACAGAGCAACTCCCGGGCGGCCAGCACTTCGGCAACGTAGTTTTCGATGTAGGCGGTATCCTGCACCGCCGCCTGCGCGGCCACCACGGCCAGCGAATTTACCGAATAGGGAGACTGGGCTTTGTGCATGTAGGCGATGTTGGCTGGATGGGAAAACAGGCAGCCAAGCCGCATGCCGGCCATGCCGAACACCTTGGAGAACGTGCGGCAGACGAAAAGATTGGGGAGGCGCTCGATCTCTTGGAGGGCGGTGACGCCGGAGAATTCGTAGTAAGCTTCGTCTACGAGGACGGCGGCCTTCTTGGCGCGGGAAAGAATGCGCTCGATGCCAAGCAGCGAGAGGCCAGTGCCGGTGGGGTTGTTGGGGTTGGAGAGCATGATGGCGCGAGTATCCGGGGTGATGGCGTCGAGTACGGCTTGCAACGGGAACTCCATGTTCGGTGGCGGGTAAGCGACCTCCCGGATGCGGGCGCCGGCCACCTCGGCGTAGAAGCGGTACATGGCATAGGCCGGCTTCAGGACGAGAACCTCCTGTCCGTCGTCGATATAGGCATTGATAAAGACCTGGATGGCTTCGTCAGTCCCGTTGGTGAAGACGAACTGCTCGGGGCGCACGTTGAAATAGCGGGCCACGGTTTCCTTGGCCGCGGTGTATTCGGGGTAAACGGCGAGCCTGGCGGCATCCAGGTGGAGCTTGAGCGCGGCAATGACCGCGGGCGAACAGCCGACGGTGTTCTCGTTGAAATCGAGACGGAGCTTGTTGGCGCGGCCGGCGGTGGGAGGAGAGTAGGGGGCCATGGCTTGGACGGCAGGACGGGGTTTGATCGCTCCCTTGGGCAGTTTGGGTTTGGGAGTCATCATTGAACCTCCTCGGCGGGCCTCTTGCTTCCGTGCCCGGTTCGGATCTCCACTGATCGCGCGTGCGCTTCAAGTCCTTCGGCGCGGGCCAGAGTGGTGATGGCCGGAGCCAGCTTTTCGAGCGCGGACTCCGTCAGCTCCTGCACGGAGATCACCTTCACGTAGTCGGTAACCGCGAGGCCGCCGCGTATTCTGGCCGCGCCACTGGTAGGGAGGACGTGGTTGGGTCCGGAAGCGTAGTCGCCGGCTGCTTCGGGGCTGAAGGGGCCTACAAAAACGCTGCCGGCGTGGTGGATGCGCCCCAGCAAGCCGGCATCGGGAACACTCAGGTGCTCAGGGGCGAAGCGATTGGAGATGTCGATGGCCTCGTCCAGGCTGCGGACCAGAATGATCGCGGAGTTGCTTGCGATTGCCTTCGCGGCGACATTCGCGGTTGGCAAGTTGCTAACCTGCTCCACCAGTTCTTTTGCCACAGCCGTAGCCAGACGCTTAGACGTAGTGAGCAGAAGGGCCGAAGCATCGACATCGTGCTCGGCCTGGGCCAGCATATCGGCCGCGAGATGGCGGGGATCGCCTTCGGCCGCGATGATCAGGATCTCGGTGGGGCCGGCCACGAAATCGATGCCGACCTCACCGGCCAGCAGTTTCTTGGCGGCGGCGACGTAAATGTTACCCGGGCCGACGATGCGGTCGGCGCGCGGCACGGTGCGCGTTCCGAAGGCGAAGGCGGCGATAGCCTGTGCCCCACCCATCTGAAATAGGTCGCGAACGCCGAGCAGCGACGCGGTTCCCAAAACCTCAGCGACGGGGCGCGGCGAAGCGATGCAGATGTGGCGCACACCCGCGACCTGCGCGGGCACCACGGTCATCATGATGGTGGAAGGCAGCGGGTAGCGGCCTGCTGGGATGTACGCCGCGACGGTGTCGAGAGGGCGCACAATCTGGCCAAGGCGCAAACCGGGGCGCGTTTGCACGGTCCATTCGCGAGGCATCTGGCGTGTGGCATACGACCGGATGTTGCCGGAAGCCGTCTCGATGGCGCGCACGAAATCCGGCGACAGGGCGCGGCGAGCCGCATCGAGATCCTTTTCGGGCACGCGTACGGTCTTGCGGTCCAGGCCGTCGAACTGGCGCGCGTATTCCAGGAGCGCGCGGTCGCCGCGTTTGCGGACGGCATCCAGGATCGGACGCACCACGGCTTCGGCTTCGGTGAACCGGGCCGCCTTGCGAGCCAGCAAGCGGCCGACTTCGGAACTTTGCAGGATGCGAATCACAGCACAATCTTGTTCAGCGGGTATTCCACAATTCCCTGCCCCCCCGCGTGTTTCAGACGGGGAATGATGGTGCGGACGGTGGATTCGTCCAGGATCGTGTTGACGGCCAGCCATTCATCATCGCTGAGATGCGAAATGGTGGGCCGCTTCAATGCGGGCAGGACGCCGAGCACGGCGGCCAGATTGTCCTTGTGCACGTTGAGCATGAGCCCGACCTTGCCGAGCGCGTTGATGGCGCCTTCGAGCAGCATGCGGATGTCTTCGAGCTTGCGCCGCTTCTCCTGGTCCTGCCAGGAGTCTTTGTTGGCGATGAGCTGCGTGTTCGATTCCAGCACGGTGTCGATGATTTTGAGCTGGTTGGCGCGCAGCGAGGAGCCGGTTTCGGTCACTTCCACGATGGCATCGGCAAGGACCGGCGGCTTGACCTCGGTAGCGCCCCAACTGAATTCGACTTTGGCCTTGACGCCGTGCGAGGCCAGGTAGCGCTTGGTGGTAGCCACGAGTTCGGTGGCGATGATGCGGCCTTCGAGATCGTGCACCGTGTGGAAACTTGAGGCTTCGGGCACGGCGAGCACCCAGCGGACCTTGCCGAAGCTTTGCTTGGCGTAGATGAGGTCGGCCACCGCGACCACGGAGGCCTCGTTTTCTTCGATCCAATCGCGGCCCGTGAGGCCGGCATCGAGGATGCCGTCTTCCACATAGCGGGCCATTTCCTGGGCGCGGATCAGCATGCATTCGATGTCGGGGTCGTCAATGCCGGGAAAGTAGGAGCGGCTGCTGGTGGTGATGGCGAAGCCGGCGCGGCGGAACAGGTCGATGGTGGCGTTTTCGAGGCTGCCCTTGGGGATGCCGAGTTTGAGTTTCATGCGTTGCTCCCGTAGACGGCGTGGGGGTCGTAGGTCTGCGGTTCGGTGATCTTCCACTGGCCGTCTTCGAGGCAGCGGAAGAAGCAGCTCTGGTAGCCTTCGTGGCAGACGCCGGGGCCCTGGGCTTCGACCTTGACGAGCACGGCGTCGAGGTCGCAATCGGTGGAGATTTCTTTGACCACGAGGCGGTGGCCGGAGCTCTCGCCCTTCATCCAGAGTTTGCGGCGCGACCGGCTATAGAAGGTGGTGAAGCCGGTCTCGACGGTTTTGCGGAACGCTTCCTCGTTCATGTAGCCCACCATCAGGACGCGGCTGGTGGCGTGGTCCTGAACCACCGCGGTGACCAGGCCGTCAGACTTTTGGAAATCCAGATTCATACGTTTCAGCCGTTCTACAACAAAAAGCCCGCCAGTACCGCGGCGGGCGTCCTTTTCGAGATTTGGGGTGAGATTAGGACAAGACCCGTCGCGGATGGGCGTGGTGATAATGGTGATGCCGAGCGACGGTTACCATAAGGCACAAGTATAGCATGGGGGTGGCGGGGACGTGCTTCGCTTTACTCCTCGATCGAGAGGAAGTAAACGCGGCCGACGCTGTCGCCGGCGACGATGCGGCGCGCATCGGCGAACACGCAGCAACGTACTGGCGGATCGCAATAGAATGTGGCGAAGAGTTGGGCGGTGTCTAGATCCCACACTTTCACCGTGTGGTCCCAAGACGCGGAAACCGCTCGCTTACCGTCTGCCGTCACCGCCACGCCCTGCACAGTATCAGAGTGGCCTGCCAACGTGCGCAACGCCCGCCCGGTGTCCAGGTCCCAGATCTTCAGCGTCTGGTCGCCGGACGCGGAGACCGCATGCTTCCCGTCCGTCATCACAGCCACACTATAGATCCGATCAGAGTGGCCTGTCAGCACCCCCAGCGCGCCGCCGGTCTCCAGGTCCCATACCATCAGCGTGTGGTCCCAAGACGCGGAGACCGCTCGGGTCCCGTCCGGCGTCACCGCCACGCCATAGACCCATTCAGAGTGACCTTCCAGCGTCCCCAGTTCGCGGCCGGTCCCCAGGTCCCACACCTTCAGCGTTTTGTCCGCCGACGCGGAAACCGCGCGCCTTCCGTCCGGCGTCACTGACACGCCGAAGACAGGACCCGAGTGGCCTTGCAGCGTGCGCAGGGTGAAGTTGGCGCCCAGGCCCAACACCTTCAGCGTTTTGTCCCAAAACGCGCAAACCGCACACTTCCCGTTCGGCGTCACCGCCACGCTGTGAACCGCACCAGAGCGGCCTGCGAGCAAAAGCAGTTCGCCGCCGGTTTTCATGTCCCACACCTTCAGCGTCCCGTCATCCGACGCGGAAACCGCGCCCTTCCCGTCCACCGTCATCGCCATGCCATTGATCCGATTAGAGTGGCCTGCCAGCGTCCGCCGCGCGCCGCCGGTCTCCAGGTCCCAGACCTTCAGCGTCTTGTCGTGAGACGCCGAAACCACACACTTCCCGTCCGGCGTCACCGCCACGCCAGAGACCGGCCCAAGGTGGCCTTCCAGCGTCTGGAGTTCGCGGCCGGTCTCCAGGTTCCAGACCTTCAGCGTGTTGTCCCAAGACGCGGAAACCGCGCACTTCCCGTCAGCCGTGACCGCCACACCAGTGACCCCCCTAGAGTGGTTTGCCAGCGTGCGCAGCGCGTCCCCAGTCTCCAGGTCCCACACCTTCAGCGTGCCGTCCCAAGACGTGGAGATCACCCGCTTCCCGTCCAGCGTCACCGCCACGCCGGACACCGAAGCAGAGTGAACTGCCAGCGTCCTCAGCACGCGGCCCGTGTCCAAGTCCCATACCTTCAGCGACTCATCCCAAGATGCGGAAACCGCACGCTTCCCGTCCGCAGTCACCGCCACGCCCGTGACCTGATGGGAGTGGCCCTTCAGCGTGCGCAACGCGCGGCCGCTGTTCAGGTCCCATACCTTCAGCGTCTTATCCTCGGACGCGGAAACCGCCCGCTTCCCGTCTGCCGTCACCGCCACGCCCGTGACCTGATCGGAGTGGCCTTCCAGCGTAAGCAACGCCTGGCCGGTGTCCAGGTCCCACACCTTCAGCGTCCTGTCCTCAGACGCGGAAACCGCACGCCTCCCGTCCGGCGTCACCGCCACGCCCGTGACATCGTCGGAGTGGCCTTTCAGCGTGCGCAGCGCCCGGCCGGAATCCAGGTCCCAGACCTTAAGCGTTTTGTCCGCGGAGGCCGAGACCGCAAATTTCCCGTCTGGCGTCACCGCGACGCCCGAGACAAAAGATGAGTGGCCTTCCAGTGTGCGCAGTAGCGGTCCGCCGGGAGGATCAAGCGCCGGGTGGAGCAGCCGCAACCAGGGCCTCGGTGCACCGGCCGCGATCTCGTCTATGAAAAGCTGAATCGCCGGAACCTCACGGTGGGGCAGCAGCCGGCCCACCACCTGCGACGCAAACTGTCGCGGATCCTTCTCAATCACGTGCGCGGACAGACGGACCGCACCGAGGATCAAGGCGAGCGCCTCCGGGTCCGGGTACTGCGCCCGCACGTAATCCATTTGCAGGCCGTGCAGGCGGATGCCGCCGCTGGGCGCATCGCGCTGTGCCAGCGAAAGACCGACCAGCCGTTCCGCGGTTTCGAGCGCTTTCGTCTCGTCCACGTTCCAGATGGTTCGCTGCACTGCGGGCGCCGCCGCCATGTCTTCCAGCAGAACCGCCAGCGCAAGGTAATCCTGTGCGGCAACCGGGTCGTCCCGCTGTAGCGCATCGACACTCACCTGAATGGCGCGGAACAGGCCGGTGTGCGGCTCCGGGAACCGGGCTTTGATCTTCGCCATGTCGGCGTGCCGCAGGTAACCGAGCACGAGATCCCAATAGCCAGAGGGCTTGCCCCTGAGTTGCGCGCCGATCATGGCCAACGCCAGCGGCAGGCTCCCGCACTCGCCGATCACTTCTTCCGCTTGCGGCGGCAGCGAATCGTTCGCAAGACCGGCCCACTTGGCGAGGACTTCGCGCGCCTCGGCGTGGGCGGGAAGTTCGGCCGTGAACTCGCGCGCTCCGAAACTGGACGCGATATCGGCGTCCCGCGTAGTGATCAGCAGGCGCGAACGCGGCGACTCGGTTTGGAACGGTTCGATATCGAACGCGCGCCAGACATCGTCCAGCACAATCAGCGCTGCCCTGTCTTGCAGCGCGTTGCGGTATTGGCTGACGCATGCCTCTTCGCCCTGGTACGCGCCCAGCAGTTGATTCAGCTCCGGCACCCCCTTCAAACGCTGGTCGAAGCGGAGCCTGGATTCCTTGCCAATGGTGAACCAGAAAATGCCGGCGGGAAAGGTGTGCTGCACCTCCGCCTGCTGGCACAGGGCCTGCGCCAGCACCGTCTTGCCGATGCCCCCCATGCCCAGCAACGCTGTGACTGCGATGTTGCGATGGGGCGCGTCCTGAAACAGCGCGTCGCGGAGCCGGGCGAGAATCTCGGGCCGGTCCACGAAGTTGTCGGGCGGCGGCGGAGCGTTGTTGTGGAACGGTGCGGCGGCGAGCACCTCGCCCCGCTCGCCCATGCCTTTCAGAAGTTCCTGGAAGCGCTCGTCGTAACTCGCGAGATCGCTGAAATCGAGCCACTGGAGATTCTGGAGCCGCAGTTGCCCCTTGCAATCGCGCTGCACTTTCACGGGAATGACGCGCTTGCCCGCGTCGAGCGCCCAAACCTGCTCCGCCCGGCACGTGTCCGACGTGAAGGACCCCTCTGACAGGAGCGCCAGCACGACCTCGGCGCGGTCCAGCGCAGCCTCGACTTCATTCGTCCAGCGGTCACCGGCCTGCAACCGCGACTTGTCCCGCCACACATCGAACCCGCTGCCCTCCAGATCGCGTTGCAGCCGCGCGGCGAGCGAGCCGCCGTCGCCGTGGGCATACGAAATGAAGACGCACTTCACTTCCGTTCCTCCAACGAGAGAAAGTATACGCGGCCAGCTACATCGCCCGCAACGATGCGCGCTCATCGGCGAACACGCAACCCCGCGCGGGCGCGTCGCAGCAAGAACGTAGCTGAGCAGGCCGGTGTCCGGGTCCCAGACTTTCAGTGTTTTGTCCTCAGACGCGGAAACCCCACGCTCCCTGGTGCAGATTGGCGAGGCGCAACCCAACATCGCGGCCGTACGCCGCCTGCTCGCGTCCCGGGACCGGCAGATCCGCGAGCTCCAAGCCATGTTCGTTCAGTTGTGCCAGAAGAATCAGGAAATCCATGAACGGGGCCAGCGGCACATCGCGAGCCTGGAGGAGGACATTCAAAGCCTACGCTGGCAGCATCCGGCCCGCCTGGCGAGCATGGTTTCGAAACTCTGGAGCGCGTTGTGGTAGCGCTACGCCTTCGCCTCGGCGTTGGCCCGATTCAGAAGCGCACGCATGTAGGCGAAGCCATAATCCGTCTGTGCGTTGCCGCCGCCCACCAGGCTCGGGGTGTGGTCCAGGATCACGATGCCATCGTAGTTGACGTCGCGCAGGGCCTTCATGATCTTGTACATATCGTAATAGCCGTTGTCCATGAAGGTCTCCACAAAATGCGGCAGCGGCGCGCTCACGTTGCGGAAATGGATCTTCCAGATCTTCTGCGCGCCAAAGTAGCGGATCATCTCTTCGGGGTCCTTGCCGGTGAGTTGCTTGCCGCCTTCCAGCCAGGTTTCCGCAGCAAGGCAGATCCCGACATTGGGAGAGTTGGCGATCTCCATGGCGCGCCGGTAGCCATCGAAATTCCCGAAAATGCAGCGCGGCACGCCGGCCAGTACGGGCACTGGCGGGTCATCCGGATGGATGCCCATGCGCACACCGGCTTCCTCGGCCACCGGCGCCACGAATGGTGGCCCGCCCGCTGCTCTAGATGCCGTTGCCCATATGGGCGTAAGTAGTGTAGTAGATGCCAGCCTTTCCCAGATTGCGCAGGTACTGTTTGTACTCTTCGATCTTCTGGTCGCGCCCGGGAAGATTCAACGTGACCTCCGGCATATTGTGCACGCTGGTGTTGCCGATGTTCCAGACCGTGATGCCGGCATCCGCGTAGCGCTTCTTGATTTGCTGGAAGCCTTCGGCGGTGCGCAGGTCAGGCGTGGAGCCGACGCTCACGTACTCGGCGCCGATTTGCTGCAGGAAGAGCAGGTCCTGGTCGGTCGGCTTGGCCGATGACTGGGCGCACAGCCTAATTCCAGGCTGCGATGGATGCACGGTGGCCGAACTGTCACGGTTGGCCGCAAGAAAAGCGGCGCTACCCAGAGCGCCGCCGAGCGCCAACTTGGAGAATTCTCTGCGATCGGGATTGGACAGACGCTTGATCTCTGGTTAACCTCGGAGTCCCATACGCGGGTGCGGCGAGGCGAGCCGCTTTCTGCGAATGGATGCGAAATCGAACCTGGCTTCGGCAATGGGCGTGCCAATCACCTCGATGCGCTTGAGATCGCGCGTTCCCACTCCCACCGCTTCGGCGAGCTGCAACGTGCTATCGCATCGTTCGAAGGGAGGTGTACCGCGCTCGGCCATCGGGTCGAAGCCCATCACCGCCATAGAGACGGCGTCGGTGGTCACGGGATTGAGGCCGGCCAGAATGACGCCCGGCGCCGCCGGCTGAAGGTCTCCCGCAATCCACGGGCCTTCACCGCCCGTCATGGTCTTGATGCCTTCCACGATGGCCAGATGAATGGGACGGGCGGAAATGAGATCGACCACGGTGCGGGGCACGCGGTAAGTATCCTGCCGCGGCGTGGACGGATCCTTCTCGGCAGGTGCACTGGCGGAGGGCTGGCGATCCCCGGCGTGGACCATCGAGCGTCCCCCTTTCGGGACAATCGAAGGCTCGTCCTTCCCCGCCCCGGTGCCGTAAATGGTGCATGGCGTCAGGCCAAAGCAGTTCTTCATGGAGAGCGTAATTCCGGCGGTGGCGTGTTCTTTCATCTTGGCGATGCTCACGAACACGTCGCAGTCTTCGTAGGAATGGTTCAGGTCGAAGGCCGGGAAGATGTAGCCGCCGAAGGGCACCTTCATCCGGGAATATTTCTTGGCTTGGCCCAGGTAATTCGTGTTCTCAAACTCCACGTTCGGGGCGGCGTTCAGCATGTCGCGCGGCTCCCAGTTGGCGCGCAGGATGTACTCCTCCACCGGGTCGGCTGTGGACCAGGGACTCTCCAACAGACGGATGCGCCGGGCGCCGGCCTTGCCCATCAAGTGGACGGCGGCCGCGATCACCTGCGGGTGGGTGTAGTGCGTGTCCTCGAGCAGCAGGTAACCGAGCCGGTAAGTCGGGGCGCCGGTCAGGTTGATCTTGACGGCCACCGTCTTGCCTTTCACCAGGCGGCCGAGACCGCCCAGTTGGTCAAACATCTTCTGCATCGTGGGCACCAGCTCGGCGGCGTTGTAGGTTTTGCACCGGGCGACGGCGACGGGCGCGGTGGGGGCTTCGGCGGCCATGCGCCGTGCTAGTAACACCGGCATTCCTGCCTGTGCAGCTCTGACTAACCATTGGCGGCGGGAAAGTTGGTAGTGCATACTCGGCTCCTGATGCGTCACGTCAACTCCAAAGCCACATACTGCGGCACTTGCGGTAGATGAACTTCTACCGCATCCTTCTGTAACTCCACGTGAACGGCCTTGACTTC
>Ga0209067_10002183_pt1 | contig 11706 bp, 11 predicted proteins | sample ColStrG_CSR_2013_FD_187199 | JGI IMG/M metagenome (GOLD analysis project Ga0209067, IMG submission 187199) | Freshwater sediment microbial communities in response to fracking from Pennsylvania, USA - Cold Stream Run_MetaG_CSR_2013 (SPAdes)... | ecosystem: Environmental > Aquatic > Freshwater >... | reverse complement strand
GCTTTTGTTCGCGACTTCAATCTTGATGACAAACAGGATCCGGAGCGGCTGATCCGACGGACGTTTCTGGCTCGTCCGCGCACGGAGGGACTCTGGGTTCGACTGACTCTTGCAGGCGAAAGCATCTTCGAGGGCCTGGCCCCAATTGATCTTTCGCTGCTGGACGGTGTCCTGGAAGATCGCGGTATCTTTCTCATTCCACCGGACACCCGGTCTAACACGCAGCGTATTTATATTCCGCGAGCGGTTATTTTGGAGATGCAGATTTTGGCTGTGATTACGACTCCTTCAAAGACCAAGCCGGTACAAACCGCGTCCGAGGTTGAACAGGCACCGCTGTTTCCGGACGCCGCCAACGGTTAGGCTCCGCTACAATCGCCGATATGAAACTCTCCGAAGTTGCTGCGGCGCTGGGCGCGACCCTGCATGGTGACGGCACTGTCGAAATTACCGGAATTGCCGGCATTGAACATGCAGCGGCGGGCGAAATTACGTTTGTCTCGAACAAGAAGTACATTCCGCTGGCGAAGACCACACAGGCTTCCGCGATTCTAGTTGAACCGGACTTTCCGGAGACGCCGGTCGCAACGTTGCGCGTCGCCGACCCCTATCTGGCGTATGCCCAGGCGATCGAACTCTTCTATACGCCCCCGCGTTACGCGCCCGGAATCCATCCGACGGCGGTGATTGCGCCTACCGCAACCATTGGTCAACGCGCCCATGTGGGAGCGTATGTGGTGATTGGAGAAGGGGTGACGATTGGGGATGACGCAACCCTCCACCCACACGTTGTCATTTACCCGCATGTGACTGTTGGCAATAGCTTTACGGCTCACGCTCATGCAGTTGTGCGCGAGCATTGTCAGCTTGGAGACAATGTGATTTTGCAGAATGGCGCCATCATCGGGTCGGATGGGTTCGGCTTTGCCCCAACAAAAGACGGCTGGTACAAGATCGTTCAATCTGGTCCGGCGATTCTGGAGGATTCCGTGGAAGTTCAGGCTAACTCGTGTATTGATCGGGCTTCGATCGGCGAGACGCGCATCCGCAGAGGCGCAAAGATCGACAATCTGGTGCAGGTGGGGCACGGCTCGACGGTCGGGGAACATACGCTGTTATGCGCACAGGTGGGTCTGGCGGGTTCGACGGAGGTTGGCAAGAACGTGATCCTCGCTGGCCAGGTTGGCGTTGCGGGTCACCTGACGATTGGCGATGGTGCGATTGCGACGGCCCAGAGCGGGATTCCGAATGATGTGGCGCCGGGTAAGACGGTGAGCGGCTCACCTGCGATTGACAGCCTGCAGTGGATGAAGTCAGTGACGATCTTCAACCGACTCCCAGAACTACTGAAGAGTCTGCGCAAATAGTGCGCCGCGTGGACTGCTATTCTTGCGCTATGCGATTTCTCCGCCTGCTTGGTCCGGCTGTCCTTCTTCTTGCTACTGGTTGCCACTCGGCATTCATCGATGCCACTCTGAGCAATCGGACGGATAAGGTTATATCGCTGGTTGAACTGGACTACCCGAGCGCGAGTTTTGGGACACAGACTCTTGCTGCGGGTCAGGACTTTCACTACCGCTTCAAACTTCTTGGCTCCGGCAAATTGAAGTTGATTTATACCGATTCTACGAACGTCGAGCACACGGTTGCTGGTCCGCAGTTGGATGAAGGCAACGAAGGGTCGCTTTCGGTGACGATCCAGCCATCGGGCGTGCAGTGGGGAGCGCAGTTGAAGGGGCACCAGCCAGATGAGTTTCCGATTGCGCCAAACTAGTTCCTTGCTCTCTCGATTCGACATCGCCAACATGAATCCTCAGCAGAGTCTCGAACCTGCCGGTTGGTAGGCTAAACTCTAGCCATGCCTCGCGGTTTTTTCATTACATTCGAAGGCCTCGATGGCTCTGGCAAGACGACCCAGCTTCGCAGGTTGGCTCACACTCTGACCGATGCCGGTCACCGTGTTGTCACGCTCCGCCAGCCGGGTGGCACGGCGCTGGGTGATCGCATCCGGGGCATTCTGCTTGACTCGAAATCTGAAGCGACTCTGGGGCAGATTTCGCCGCTTTCGGAGCTTGCGCTTATGTTTGCGGACCGCGCACAGTCTATCGCCGAGATCATTGAACCCGCGCTTGCCGCAGGTGCGATCGTAGTTTGCGACCGCTACACTGACTCCTCCGAGGCCTACCAGGGGGCTGGGCGACAACTGGGCAGTGCGCGGGTGCTTGCGATCCATGCGGCCGTCTGCAACAACCTGCAGCCTGATTTGACGCTGCTTCTGTTGCCGGATCTTGAGGCATCGCTGAAACGGGCACGTCGGCGCAACACGCGGAGTGTGCAGCAATCGGGAGCCGACGAGAATCGTTTCGAGCGCGAAGGCACTGCCTTCTACCAGCGCATTCACGCGGCGTACGAGGCGATTGCTGCGCGGGATCCAGAACGAGTAGTCGCAGTCCGCGACGACGCCTCGATCGGCAAGATTGAAGCCATCATTCAAGCCATTGTGGCCGAGCGTCTCGCGCTCCGCACGACAGCGTCGAAGGAGTAGGGATGGCAGCCACCAAAACGCCGATCGAGACTGCCGCCAGCACCGAGTACCACTTGCCGCCGGGTCTTCCGCGCTCACTTCCCTTCTATGCGCTCAAGCCGTGGGTCAAACTCGGCAGCCCGATCCTGCTGTTCGAGCACCTGCACAAGGTGTATGGGAATATCGCGCACTACCGGTTCATGGGGACGCCGATCATCTTCGTCAATGATCCGGAGTACATCCGTGAGATTCTTGTGACGCAGGGTAGCGCGTTCGTCAAAGAGCGCACGGTGAAGCGCATGAAGATCCTGCTGGGTGACGGGCTGATTACGTCGGAAGAGCCGTTCCACATGCGACAGCGGCGCATTGCGGCCCCGGCATTCCATCGCCAGCGTATTGCGGCGTATGCGACGCAGATCGTCGAATCGGCGGTGGCTGCCGCAGACCGCATCGTTCCCGGCAAGGCGTTCGATATAGCTTCGGCCTCGATGGAACTCTCGCTGGAGATCGTCGCTCGCACGCTGTTCGATACGCGCGTCGATGCCGATATTCGCAGCATCAACGACGATACCAATGCCATTATGGATCTCTACAACTTCATCGTCGCCTTTCCGCGGATCGAGTTGTTCCTGCACTGGCCCATTCCCGGCATTGTCCAGTTCCGCAGGTCGAAGGCGCGGCTGGATAAGGTGGTCGATCGGCTGATCGGCGAGCATCGCGAGGCCATGGCGCGGGGCGATGCGGATAACGGCGACTTGCTGTCCATGCTGCTGTCCTCGCAAGTGGAGGTGCTGGATGACAACGGCAACCCGACCGGCCAGATGGAATCGATGTCCGATATACAGGTTCGCGACGAGGTGCTGACGATCTTCCTGGCCGGGTATGAGACGGTGGCCAACGGCCTTGCGTGGACGTGGTATCTGCTCTCGCAAAACCCGGAGGTGGAAGCGCGCCTGCACGCCGAACTCGATGCGGTTCTGGGAACTGGCGACAGCCGTCGTCTGCCCACGCTCGCCGACTACCCTGCCCTGCGCTATACCGAGCAGGTCTTCGCGGAGTCCATGCGGCTGTACCCGCCGGCCTGGGCGATGGGTCGGATGAGCACGCGCGCCGTCAAGCTTGGGCCGTACAACATTCCTCCGGGCGCACACTTCTTCTTCAGCCAGTACATGATCAGCCGAACTGAAGAGTGTTACCCCGACCCGCTGCGCTTCGATCCCGACCGGTTTACACCGGAGGCCAAAGCCTCGCGGCCGAGGTTTGCCTACTTCCCCTTCGGCGGCGGATCGCGACAGTGTATTGGCGAGGCGTTTGCGTGGATGGAAGGTGTCTTCTCGATCGCCACTTTGGCCCAGCGCTTTCGTTTTCGCTATGCTGACCCCACGCCGCCAGTTCCGCAGGCGAAGATTACGCTGCGCCCTCGCGACCCACTCCGCATGACTCCCGAGGCTCGTTAGGAATGGCCGATCCGACGATTGTTCAGCGCATTCTGGCTGCGCTGCATACTGAAATTCTCTCCGACCCGGTTGAGGCTGTGGGCGACCTGCTGGGTATCGCGAATATCATTCTGCTGACGCGTCGCAGCATCTGGAACTTTCCTGTCGGCATTGCGATGGTGTCGATGCTGGGCTACGTATTTTTTCGCGCGCACCTGTACTCCGACACGCTGACGCAGTTGTACTTCTTCGTCGTCCAGATCGTTGGGTGGGTTGCGTGGTTGCGGCATCGCGAACCCGACGGTGAGGTTACAGTGGAGACGTCCAGCCCGCTGGAATTGGCCCTCTACGTTGCCGCGACCGCCGCCTGTGCGCTCTCGCTCGGCTACTTTATGAGCCACGTCCTGCATGCGGCGTTTCCTTACTGGGATGCTGCCGTCGCGTCAGCCAGCATCATCGCGCAGTTGATGCTGACCTGGCGGCGGATTGAGAACTGGCTGTGGTGGATCGGGGCTAACATGATCTCAATCGTGATCTATCCGCTGAAAGGTTTGTACCTTACGGCGGTACTCTACGCGTTCATGATGACGCTTTCGTTTCTGGGATTCCTGGCCTGGCGCAAGAAGCTGATAGCACAGCGTCTTGCCCATTGAATTTGAGAGCCAGCGACGTGACAGAGGTTGACGGAACACGCCAATGAATTTCGTTCTGACGATCCACACGCCAGGCCTCAGGCACGAAGCCGTATCATGGCATGAGAGCTTTCCTTGCAAACCCAAACCACCATTCCGGCAACGTTCCACGACTTCCTCGGCAACTCGAATGCGATCGAGGGGCTGCGCATGGCGATCGCGTCCGGCCGACTGCCGCATTCGCTGATTCTGGCGGGGCCGCAGGGTGCGGGCAAGTACACGCTGGCGCTGATGTTGGCGATGGCAGTGGAGTGCGAGCGACAGCCCCGCGAACTGTGGTCTACGGGGCAGTCGCTGGCTTCGTACTGTGGCGTCTGCAAGAACTGCACGCGCATCGCGGCCTGCGCCGACCTGCAAACGCTCGTCGATACGGCAGTTGAAGCCCGCGAAGGGCTGCGTGAGACCGATAAGAAGGAAACGCGCATTCTGATCCAGCAGCATCCCGATGTACTGATTGTGCCGCCGGATCCGCCGCAACTCCTCATCAAGCTTGGGCAGGTCCGCTCGCTGATCCATTCGGCGCAGTACCTGCCGGCAGAGGCGCCGCGGAAGCTCTTCATCCTCACGGCGGCCAGCTTCATGAAGGAAGCGGCGAACTCCCTGCTGAAGGTACTGGAGGAGCCACCGGACTACGTCCACATCATTCTGTGCGCGGAGAATCCGGGCGAGTTGCTGCCGACGATCCGGTCACGCTGCGCGACCGTTCGACTGGGTGCATTGCCGATCGAAGAGCTGGAGATGATGCTCGCCGACCGCCGGACAGACTGGCAGCCGAAGCACCGGACGCTGGTTGCGAAGCTGGCGCAAGGCGCGGCGGGGAAAGCCCTGAGCTTCAACCTGGAAGAGTATGTGGCCGCCCGCGCCGATGCGATGGTTCTGCTGCGATCGGCCATTAGCGATCCCGATCACTCGACGCTCTTCAAGATGACGGAAACGTACCGCGCCGGGGCCGATGGCCAGACCAAGACGACTGCGCTGATCCGCACCATTGGATTGCTTCTGGAAGACCTCCTGCTGCTGCAGGCCGGTACCCCGGAGCTGGTTAGGAATGTAGACATTCGCTCTGAACTGGAACGGCTTGCCGCAACCGTTTCGTTTGCATGGATCGAAAATGCGAGCCGAGGTCTGGATCAGGTGACGAGTGGAATGCGTCGCAACCTGCTGCGCAACCTTTCGCTGGACGCGTTCGCGGAACAGTTGGCCGAGAAGGCTTAGTTCCTATTTTCGAGATGGGCGCTCATTTCGCCGCCTTCTTCAGCCTGTCTTGAATTGCAAGTCCCATGCCGGCAATGCCTGGCATGGGTGCAAGGATCACGGTTGCTCCGCGATCATCGAGTTCTCGCAACCCCGCGTACAGTCTTCCAGCCAGGAGGGCCTGATCCTCCCAAGGTCCCCATTCGTAGATCAAGGGAGCACCCCCACCGCTCCATTCGTCAGGCAACATGACTCCGAGTATGACATCGCGCTTCAACAGGCTCTTTGCCCAGAGTTCGAAGTCTATCGACGCCTCTTGAGCGGGCTTTCTAATTTGGCACACCACGAGTTCCGCAAGGGGAGCATAGTGCCGAATTCCAACTCCAGGGGACGGCAGGCTATCTGGTGCAGCGTCTGAGAACGGAGCTTCATAGACTGTGACCGAATCCTCACCCACCAGCGTCTCCAGCATTTCGAGTGTGACCCCGCCAGGGCGATAGACAACGACGCCATCTGCCGTAACCTGTGCCACAGTGGACTCAACGCCGACCGATGCCGCTCCTCCATCCAACACGGCATCGATTCGCCCGTCGAGATCTGCCAGCACATGCTCTGCGGTCGTCGGGCTAGTGTGACCAAACCGATTTGCGCTTGGAGCGGCAATCGGCAGGCCTGCTAAACGGATCAATTCCAGCGCTACCGGGTGAGCCGGCATCCGTACGCCGACCAGGGGGCGACCCGCTGTGACGGCGTCTGGCACGGTCTGCGTACGCGGCAGAAGCAACGTTAGAGGCCCCGGCCAAAATTCTTGCAATAGGGCTTCGACTACCGGAGAGAGCTTCCCAGAGACCACGCGCCCCAGCATTTCGCGATTGCAAACATGCACAATCAGCGGATCCCAGTTTGGTCGCTGCTTGGCCGCGAAGATCTTTGCAACTGCTTCACTAGAAAGGGCATTCGCGCCCAGACCGTACACGGTCTCTGTCGGGAAAGCGACATTGCCGCCCTGTCGAAGGATCTCCGCGGCCCTGGCAATATCGGCTGGCTTCGCGGCGTCAAGACGTTCGGTTTTGGTCTTCAATTCCACAGCTCTATCCTAACGTTCCGGCAGCGTAACCCCTAACAGCCGTATACTTTTACCCATGCAAAGCCCCGAGATCGAAGTCAAGGTCCCTGTAGCATCTCTCTCCACCTTCGAACGGCAGCTTGACGAGGCGGGTTTCCAACTTGAGACTCCCCGAACCTTTGAGCAGAACACTCTCTACGACACTCCGAATCGGGATCTCAAGGCTCGAGGCGAGATACTGCGGGTGCGCGAGTATGGTGGGCATCATATCGTCACCCACAAGCGCCATCCGGAAAATGAAGACACTACCAGCATGTATAAAGTACGTATCGAGACCGAGTCGGAAGTGTCCGATGGTCCGGCGATCGCTGAGATCTTCACGCGACTGGGCTACGGTCCTGCATTTCGGTACGAGAAATACCGCAGCGAATACACCCACCCCGACGTTCCCGGAGCCCATTTGGTTCTGGACGAGACGCCGATCGGCAACTTTGCGGAGCTGGAAGGTCCGACGGACTGGATCGATCGTATGCTCGTCCTGCTTGGTATCGACCCTGCGACCTGCATTACGTTGAGCTACGGAAAGCTATTTCTAGCGTGGAAAGATCAAACCCAAAGTCTGGCCAACAATCTTACGTTCGACGAGATTGCCTGTCCTGTTCTTGCACCTGCCGTCGTCTAATTCTCCGTAGCTCAAGCTCATCAAGTGTTCGCCGATAACCTCTCAGACGGCGTTCCCTGCGCGACTTCTGTCGGAGGTGGCCGCCCAGTCCGGGGGTATTGAGCGGCCATGCGCCAAAGAGATCCGTATATTGCGATTGCCAGCACCTGTTTGTTACTGGTTGTTTTGTGTCTGAACGCAGATGCCGGGGAAGGTGGTCGCGCTGTCGTGCGTCGCACCCCTCCCGTCTACCCCGAAATCGCTCGTCAGATGCATATTGCGGGCAGTGTGTTACTCACCATATCCATTGCTGCCGATGGTTCTGTCAGCGACGTGAAGGTGGAGCGGGGGCACCCCATTCTTATCGATGCTGCCGTAGATGCAGTGCGGAAATGGAAGTACGTCTCTGCTCCGGTTGCAACCCAGGCAACAGTCAATATCAGCTTTGAAGACCATTGAAGTCGCCGTCCCTGCCATCCAGCCGGACCCAATTCCCAGCAGAGCACTTGAGGTGACCATGAAACTAGAAACGAAACTCGGCCTTAGTACGGGCGGATTTATTCTTGCGATGTTTCTAAGCGCAATCACAGCCCATTTTCGGATTCAGGACGCCAACGCTCTCTCGGATCGCATTGTGGCGGACCGCATGCCGCTTATTCTGAATGTTCGCGACGTTCGCTCGCACATGACGGGAAGCCTCCGCGCAATCGAGTCGGACATGCTGTTTGGTATGCACGATGGATCTTCCGCGACGTATCGGGCGCAACGTGCGGAGCAGATCGCTGCGGCTGATCGATCCTATACCGCCATCGTTGCTGCCGAGAAGACGTTGGATATGAAGCAGGACAAGCAACGTCTGGATCGCGTCGGCGAAGGCCTGGCACAGATAGGGGCCTTGCAGGAGCGGGTGCTTCGGCTGAGCGAATCCCATTCGGCCGAGGACACCGCAGCAGCCTACACGCTGCTGCAAAAGGAGATTCTACCGCTGAGCGATGGCGTCATCGGCATCATCGAACAGGTGGTGGATTCACAGACTTTGCAGGCTCAGGGCGAGTTTGAACAACTGCACCAGGCAAACCACCTAACGATCCTCACACTCTGGCTGGCGACCATTCTTGGCGCCCTCGCAGGTGGAACTATCGCAATCGTTCTGGGACGCCGGATTTCGCGATCCGTCGACCAGGTTGCGCGGCGAGCCGACTCAATTGCGGCCGGGGATCTTACCGGCAGCGCCCTGCAACTCAATTCCAAGGATGAGATTGGCACGCTTGCCGATGCGATGAACGGAATGCAAGCTGCGCTTGGCGGCATTATCGGCACGGTGGCAGAGACTGCGGGATCGCTGACAGGCTCTGCTGCCTCGATGCGCTCCGCCTCCGACCAGATTCATCGGCGCATCGATCAGCAATCGCAGCAGACGCAGCAAGCCGCGACTGCGATGCAGGAGATGTCAGCCTCGATTGCAGAGGTCTCGCGCCACACCCAGTCTGCCGCCGAGACTGCTCGCTCCGCAGCCCAGACGGCTCGGGAAGGGGGGCTGATCGTCAAGCAAATGCTGGGCAGCATGCACTCAATCGCGTCGGCAGTGACTGAGACTAGTTCCACCGTCGGCTTGCTGGGCGAGGACTCCAAACGCATCTCGCAGATTGTGACGGTGATCGACGAGATCGCCCGCAAGACCAATCTCCTGGCACTCAATGCCGCGATCGAAGCGGCCCGTGCCGGCGATCAGGGGCGTGGATTTGCTGTTGTCGCTGGAGAGGTTCGTCGTCTGGCAGAATCCACCGCACAGGCCACTGGCGAGATCGGCAACATGATCCAGGAGATTCAGGATCGAACGAGATCTGCTATCGCCAGTATGGCAGCCGGAACCGGGACCGTGCAGGAGGGTGTCGTGACGACGACTCAGGCTGGCGAGGCCCTGGAACGTATTATCGGAATGGCCGAGCGGGTGGACCGGATGATCACGCAGATTGCGATTGCCGCGTCCCAGCAAGCGGCTGCTGCAGACCAGTCCAGCGCGTCGCTCGATTCCATCCACTCGCTCTCGCACGAAAACCTTACAGAGATGGCCACCACCGCCGCCGGTATCGAAACCCTACGCGGAACCGCCGTCACCCTGGAGCGTCAGGTAGATCGCTTTCAGGTACTGACCCATCACGATCACAATTCTCGCCGAGCGGCCTAACGGTCTAACACCGATTGAAGACGATCTAGAAGACGAGTGAGAACCATCAGGGCCGACGGTCTTTTGATCGCGTTCAGATCGGTTTCAATCGGTGCTACGCCTTGCGCTACGAGTTAGAAGATCTGGAAGTTGACCTCGACGTTCATCTCTACGATGACCGGTTTGCCGTTCTCCATGGCAGGTTTGAACTTGTACTGGCGAACGGCTTCCATCGCCTTCTCATCCAGTCCAAGACCGATGCCGCGAAGGACCCGGACATGGGTCGGTCGACCATTGGTGTCAACCTGGAGATAGACCAGTACATTGCCGGCTACCTTTGCTTTGCGAGCTTCTTCGGAGAACTCAGGCTCTGGAGCAAACAGGACCTGCGGTGGAGAAACGCCGCCTCCGATGCGCCGCACCCCGCCGCCCATATTGCCACCGCTACCAGGTCCAACACCGCTTCCGTTTCCTGATCCAATACCAGTTCCGTTGCCGTTACCCAGCGACGTTCCGACATTCGGGGAGTTCGGCATACCAAAGTTCGGCACGTCCACGTGGGCCATGTGGATGTTTTTATCAATATCGATGGTGACCGGAATCGGAATCTTAGGCTCCGCCAGTGGAGGTGCCTTGGGTGGATTCAGTGGCATGGGAGACGGTGGTGGAATGTTTCCCTTGCTCACCGGAGCAGGTCCTTTTTGCCCGCCGCCACCACCCATGGTCTGTAGCTTCGGAGGCGCTTTTGGCGGTGGAGGTACGTCCAGCGTCACAATCTCCATCGCTTTTGTGGGCTTGATGATGCCGGCCTTCTGCGCCGCGAACCAAAGGACGAACAGCACAATCGCTACATTGATGACTGTGGAAATGATGGCCGAAACTGGATCCCGCTTTACGGCCATTCGATCGACAACCGGAATCGGTTGCGATTCCAGGACGAGGGGAGGAAGCTTGACGGGAAAGAAGACGTCGCGAATGCTCTCCATCAGCGACGCAAAGACGCTTTGATCCGCCTCACCCAAATCTCCGCTCAGACGTACTGAGTCGGTCGCATGGAGAGGTGGAGCTGGTTTGCCCTCAACCTCTTCGGTGGGCAAAAGTACGTTGTTCGACATAGACTTCGTTGCCTCGGCAGCCGAAGACTCAAAACCGGACGTCACATCGACATCTCACTCCGGTCACTGAATCTCTAAGCTCACCCGTCGTCTTTCCTTAGAAGTTTTTGCCTGTCTCTATTGCGCCTTGTGTGTCTCGTTCCGGCAGGCGGACGACATCTGGCACTAATCGATATTCTACAAACAATATCGTCCGCGTGTCGTCACATCCTTTGACGCAGATTAAGGCACAATGGTCTCGTTTCGATGATTCGCAAGTAGTTCCTCCTCCGCCACCCGCCCGAAACGGCACCCTGGCGGTAATTCCCGATACAATAGGGTTTTCGGACCCTCCCTTTAGGAACGCCGCCTTTAGGCGCAGCGGGAGGGAGGTGGCAACGTGTCAAAACCGACCCAGCAGGCGGATAAGGAATTGAAATGTCACAGGTTTCACCCGTAAGCGAAGCAGGCGTGCCCAAGCCGCTGAAAGCAACTCTCAATCTGCCTGAAACCGCCTTCCCGATGAAGGCCAACCTGCCGCAGAACGAGCCCGCCCGACTGGAAGCCTGGATCCGGGAGGACCTATACGGTCAGATTCGTGCCGCGAGGGCCGGTTCCCCGCAGTACATTCTGCACGACGGCCCGCCGTATGCCAATGGCGCTATCCACCTGGGCCACGCGCTGAACAAGTGCATCAAGGATTTTGTCGTCAAGACGAAGACCATGGCTGGCTTCGACGCGCCGTATGTCCCCGGGTGGGACTGCCACGGTCTTCCGATCGAGATCAAGGTCGACGAGCAGCTTGGGCGCAAGAAACTTGAGATGCCGGCTGTCAGCGTTCGTCGCGCCTGCCGCGAGTACGCGCAGAAGTA
>Ga0209067_10002181_pt1 | contig 11711 bp, 7 predicted proteins | sample ColStrG_CSR_2013_FD_187199 | JGI IMG/M metagenome (GOLD analysis project Ga0209067, IMG submission 187199) | Freshwater sediment microbial communities in response to fracking from Pennsylvania, USA - Cold Stream Run_MetaG_CSR_2013 (SPAdes)... | ecosystem: Environmental > Aquatic > Freshwater >... | reverse complement strand
CACGAGTTGTTCGGCGCAATTGATGGGGCCGAGAACTTTTCCGCGGGCCGTTGGCTTGCCCGGGTCAAGGAGATCATGTCCGCTGGGTCCCCTGCGGCGCCGATCCTGTTCGTAGGGGGCACTGGCCTTTACTTCCGCGCGCTTACCCAAGGGCTTTCCGCAATTCCGCAGGTGCCAGAGGCCGTGCGGGAGGCAACGCGCGCCCTAGCGGAAGGCGAGACCAGCCAGGCCCTGCATAACAGCCTTGCGCGTCTCGACCCTGTCACCGCCGAGCGGCTGCGCCCCGGCGATCGCCAACGCATTCTTCGCGCGCTTGAGGTTTTCGCCGCAACCGGCAGTCCGCTCACATCCTTCCACGGCGCGCGCGAAGCGCCGCTCCTGGCGCCCGACGAGTGGGCGGGGCTGTTTCTTGCACCCGAGCGCGAGGCGCTTAACCTGTCTATCGACCGGCGTTTTCGCGCTATGCTGGAGGCCGGTGCCTTGGACGAGGTCGCGACGCTCTCCGCGCGCGGCCTCGACCCCGCGCTGCCGGTGATGCGCGCGCATGGCGTGCCCCATCTGATCGCCCACCTTAATGGCGCCCTGTCGCTCGAAGCCGCGGCCGAGCGGGCCAAGATCGACACGCGGCGCTACGCCAAACGCCAGTTCACGTGGGCGCGGCATCAAATGCCTGAATTTGCATGGGTTGCGCCTGAGGACGCGCTGGCGATAGCCGCGCAGTTGCTGGAAGGCTTTCATGCGGCGATCCCTTGAGATAATTTCCCCGAATGCCCAGCAAAGCGCCAACTAAACCTCTCAGTCTCTCCCAGGCGCGCGCCGAACATGAGCGGCTGGGCGCCGAAATTGCGGAACATGATCGGCGTTATCATGGCGAGGATGCGCCTGTCATATCCGACGCGGAATATGACGCGCTGCGCCGACGATACACGGCTCTGGAGGAATCGTATCCCTCGCTTGCCGACGCCGCCTCCGAAAACAAGCGGATCGGCGCCGCGCCCTCGGAAAAGTTCGCCAAAGTGCGCCACGTCGTCCCGATGCTTTCGCTCGGAAACATATTTGACGAAGCGGAAGTCGGCGAATTTTGTGACCGCGTGCGAAGATTCCTCGGCATGGCGGAAACGACTGATCTTGCCGTAACGGCCGAACCCAAGATCGACGGCCTCTCCTGCTCCCTGCGCTACGAGCATGGCAACCTCGTCCAGGCGGCGACGCGTGGCGATGGATTTGAGGGCGAAGATGTCACCCGCAACGCTCGAACGATCGAGGCAATCCCGCAACGCCTGCACGACGCGCCGGCGATTCTAGAGGTGCGCGGCGAGGTCTATATGACTCACGCGGATTTCGCCGCGCTCAACGCGCGCCAGCAGGCGGTCGGCAAGCCGACCTTCGTCAACCCACGCAACACCGCCGCCGGCTCCTTGCGCCAGCTCGATCCAAAGATCACCGCGTCGCGACCCTTGCGTTTTTTTGCCTATGCTTGGGGCGAGATCAGCGCGATGCCGGCCAAGACCCAGCACGGCATGATCGAGGCGCTCCAGCGCTTTGGCCTGCCGACCAATCCGCTGACCAAGGTTTGCCATTCGACCGATGAAATGCTCACTCATTTCCGTTTCATCGAATCGCAGCGCGCGACACTCGGCTACGACATCGACGGCGTCGTCTATAAGGTCGATCGTCTCGCACTGCAGGCGCGGCTCGGCTTCGTCTCGCGCAGCCCGCGCTGGGCGACGGCGCACAAGTTTCCCGCCGAACAGGCGACGACGATCGTGGAAGCGATCGAGATCCAGGTCGGGCGCACCGGCGCGCTGACGCCCGTCGCCAAGCTTAGGCCAGTGACTGTCGGCGGCGTCGTCGTCGCCAATGCGACGTTGCACAACGAGGACGAGATCGCGCGAAAGGACGTGCGCATTGGCGATACGGTACTGGTGCAGCGCGCTGGCGATGTGATCCCGCAAATTCTTTCTGTCGATCTGAAACATCGCCCGGCGCATTCGCACGCCTTCGTATTTCCTCATGTCTGCCCTGTCTGCGGCTCGGCGGCGCTGCGCGAGATTGACGAAAAGACCGGCGCGGCCGATGTCGTGCGGCGCTGCACCGGCGTGTTGATCTGCCCGGCGCAGGCTGTCGAGAAGCTGAAGCACTTTTGCTCGCGCAACGCTTTCGATATCGAAGGCCTCGGCGACAAGCAGATCGAATTGTTTTACGCGCAAGGGCTGATCAAAACGGCGGCCGACATTTTCACCTTGCAGGCGCGCGACGGCAAACACGGCCCGCCACTGCGCGAATGGGAGGGGTTCGGCGACGTTTCCGCGCGCAATCTGTTCGCCGCGATCGAGGCGCGCCGCACCATTGCGATCAATCGCTTTATCTACGCGCTCGGCATCCGCCATATCGGCGAAACCAATGCGCGCCGACTAGCGCGGCACTTCGGCGATTTTTCCGCGCTGCGCCACGCCGCGAGCACCGAAGCCGGACGCGAAGAGATCGACGCCATCGGCGGCGTCGGCGCGGTCGTCGCTGAGGCCATCGTTGATTTCTTCGCCGAGCCGCACAACCAGACCGCGCTCGACGCGTTGCTCGATCAGGTGAGGGTGACGCCGATGGAGGCGATCGCCGCCGGCCATCCGCTGGCGGGCAAGACGATCGTGTTCACCGGCTCGCTCGAAAAAATGTCGCGCGACGAAGCCAAGGCGGTGGCTGAGCGGCTCGGCGCCAAAGTGTCAGGATCGATTTCGAGCAAGACCGACCTCGTGGTGGCGGGACCCGGAGCGGGGTCGAAGCTGACCAAGGCGCGCGAGTTGGGGGTGGAAACAGTGGACGAGGAGGAGTGGCTCAGGCGGGCGGGGGCGAGTTGAGCGGTGGAGGCACGCCGCCCGCCGATAACCGGGGCGACGTGAAAACTCTGTGGCCGCTGTCGGAGGCGTTCGACTTTGAAGGGCGGTCTGTCCGCTACGGCGCGATCGGCTCCGGGCCGCCGCTTGTTCTTATTCACGGCACGCCATTTTCGTCGGTTGTTTGGCGCAGGATCGCGCCATACCTCGCGCGACGCCGGAGAGTGTTCTATTTCGATTTGTTGGGCTACGGTCGCTCGGAAATGCGAGCTGGCCAGGACGTCTCCCTCGGCGTTCAGAATCGCGTGCTAAGCGCATTGCTCGATCATTGGCGCATGGACCGTCCTGACGTGGTCGCGCATGATTTCGGCGGCGCTACTGCGCTGCGCACCATGCTCCTCAACAATCGGCGATTTCGGACGCTGTCCCTGATTGATCCCGTCGCTCTCCGCCCATGGGGCTCGCCCTTCGTGCATCACGTGCGGCGTCACGTGGACGCCTTTGCGCAATTGCCCCCGTATATCCACGCCGCGATACTATCAGCCTATATCGCCGGCGCCGCGCATCGGCCTTTATCCCCCGAGGCGATGCAGGTCTATGTCGAGCCTTGGCGCAGCGTCCTGGGACAGGCCGCGTTCTATCGACAAATCGCGCAGATGGACCAGCGCTATACCGATGAAATCGAAAGCCGCTACGGAGAAATCGATTGTCCAACCCAGATTCTCTGGGGCAAAAAGGATGCCTGGATTCCGATCGAGCGCGGGCGCGAACTCGCGTCGCGCATTCCGGGCGCCGTCTTCCGACCCGTGCCGGACGCCGGTCATCTCGTGCAGGAAGACGCACCTGAGGCCATCGTCGCTGCGTTATTCGAATTCTTGCAAGATGCAGCCTAACCGCCCCTCACGCATACAAATCCGCGCGCGTCGGCGGCAACCCCGTCGGGCCCTTCACGCGCTTCGACGACAGCGTCTGGTACAGCCCGCAATTGTTACGCTCGAAGGTGATCGAGCACGCCGCGAGATAGACGAGCCAGATGCGGGTGTTGACTTCGCCCGCTTCCTTGCAGGCGGCGTCGTAGTTGGCAGCGAGGCGGTCGTGCCAGAAGCGGCAGGTGCGCTGATAATGCTCGCGCCAGCCTTCGACATCGTGAATCTCGAAGCCATGCAGCTCAAGATTTGTCACAGTGCGGCCGATGTAGTCGAGTTCGCCGCCGGGGAAAATATAGCGCGTCAGCGCCTCGAATTCCGGGCGCTTCTTGCCGGTGCGCGCCGCGTGGCTCTTGCCGGGACGCGTAATCGCGTGGTGCAGGAACAGCCCACCCGGCTTCAGCAGTCGATGCACCGTCTTGAAATAGGTTGGGAAGTTGGCGATGCCAACGTGCTCGAGCATGCCGATGGCGGCGATTTTGTCGAAACGCTCCTTGCCTTCGACCAATGCGTAATCACAAAGCTCGATGCTGATGCGGTCCTCGAGTCCAAGTCGCTTGACCTTGGCCTTCCCGTAAGCGACCTGCTGTTCCGATAGAGTCACGCCGAGCGACTTGACGCCATAGTGCTGCGCGGCGTGACACGACAGAGCGCCCCAGCCGCAGCCCATGTCGAGAATCGAATCGCCCGGCTTCAACCGCAACTTGCGGCAGACCATGTCCAGTTTCTGGCGCTGGACCGTGTCGAGGTCGTCGTTCCAGTCGTGAAAATAAGCGCAGGTATAGACCATCTCCTTGTCGAGCCACAGCTCATAGAAGGCGTTCGAGACGTCGTAGTGATAGGCGATGTTCTTCTTGTTCTCGCCTTGCGATCCATCGCTCTCCCGGTCGAGTCCGATAGTCTCCAACGGCCAGGGTTCGCCACGCGGCACGAATAAAAAAGCCCAGGCTGTTTTCAGCGCCTGCAATTTGCTCAGCGCCTTTTTCAGGTCGCGGGTGCGCGCTTTAGGCCTCTTGGCGACGAGATCAAACAGGCTGCCGTTGATGAGATCAAGCCGCTTGGCCGCCCAGAGATTGGCCAAGGTGGTCAATTTCGGTTTGCGCAGAAGCGCGCCGATTGCGCCCTCGTCCGCGACGGCGATAGCGAGCGCATCTGCCGGCCAGTCGGCGGGGACGCGGGAGCCATCCCACAGACGAAAGCCGAATTCGAGGCCCATCTGCCGGTGGGTCTGCATCAACAAGGCGCGAAAGCTCTCCAGCCGATTTTCAACAACGCCCAAAACACGCTCCGAGCTCTTGACAGGTGAAAGTGGGGCTTTGACCTGCCACGCCGCTGTCGGAGGCGCAAGCGCTTCCCTTGCGCGGCATGGCGTGAAACATTTGGTCTAACGTGACCCGATTGAAGAATTGTATGTCAGAGCCCCAGATCCGCCCTGCCCGACTGAGCGACCTCGATGCGATCTTCGCGCTGGAAGCGGCGGCGTTTTCGGGCGACCGACTGTCGCGTCGCTCGCTCCGCGCTTTCATTCAATCGGCGCGGCGACCTTTGCGGGTTGCGATCTGTGACAATCGACTCGCGGGCTATGCTCTGGTTGTGCTGCGGCAGGGAACGAGCACAGCGAGGCTTTATTCGATCGCGGTCGATCCGTCATTCGGCCGGCGCGGAATCGGACGCGCGCTTCTGCGCGCCTGCGAGCGCTATGCGCATAGCCATGGACGTCGCGCGCTGCGACTGGAAGTGCGCCATGACAATAGCGCCGCCATCGCGCTTTATGAGCGACTTAATTTTCGCCGATTTGGCCGGCACGAGAACTACTATGATGACGGCGCCGCCGCGCTGCGCCTGGAAAAACGGATTGGGGGGGACGATGTTCGCTAATTTTCCTGTTTCCCTGATGCGACGGCGGTTGCTTCCCGCAACGCCCGGCGACAAGGTGGGCGGATCAATAGCCGGCCTGTCTGATTCGTCGCCAAGCTAGAAAAGATGATTCTTAGCGTGCGTCAGCCATTTCTGCACGAAACGCCAATCAGGAAGGCGCTTGGATGACGGGCTGGGTGATTCTCGTCGATCAGGCGCGCGATTTTCCGAACGCCGATACACCGCATAAAGTGATCACAACGCGGGACTATCTCGCGCGGCCGAAATTGTTCGCCGGCGCCGGGCGCGCAAAAATCATCAACCTGTCGCGCTCATACAACTACCAGTCGAAAGGCTACTACGCCTCGCTGCTGGCCGAAGCGCGCGGCCATCGAATCATCCCGACAGTCGAGACGATGCTCGAACTGCGCGAGCGCAAGCTGTATGAGCACGCGTTGCCCGACCTGCAGGAGGCGCTCAACAAGGCAGCGGACCGCGCACGCGCCAACGAGACGACGACTTTCGATGTCTTGTTCTGCTTTGGCCTCACGCAGGATCCGCGCTTCGAGGCGTTCGGCCGCCTTTTGTTCGACTGGTATCGCTGCCCCGCGATGGAGGTGACGATGACACCGGGCAAGTTCTGGAAGATCGATCGCATTCGCACGCGGCCTCTGGTCAAACTCGGGCCGGAGGAGGCGGCCTTTCTGCGCACCGCCTTGCATCAACACACAGAGCGCGACTGGCGCAACCCGCGCGCGCGCACGATCGCGAAATATTCGCTGGCTGTTCTCGTCGACGGGCAGGAGGAGTTGCCGCCCTCCTCGCCCGAAACGATCCGCTATTTCCAGAAACTCGCAGAGCGCTACTCGGTCGAGGTGGAGGCGATAACCCGGAAACAACTCGCGGAGCTCGCGGAGTTTGACGGCCTGTTCATCCGCGCGACGACCTCCATCGACAATTACACCTATCGTTTCGCCCAGCGCGCCCAGCAGGAGGGCATGCCGGTCATCGACGATCCGGTATCGATGATCCGCTGCACCAACAAGGTCTATCTCCATGAGTTGATGGAGGCGCATGGCGTGCCTGCGCCGCCGACGATCATGCTCGCTGAAGAGGAAGATTTGAGCAAAGCCGCTCAGGCGCTTGGCTGGCCTATGGTTGTGAAGATACCCGATGGTTCGTTTTCACGCGGCGTTCACAAGGTCGAGAATTTCGAGGAGTTACGAAAACTGACCGACCAATTGTTTGAAGACACCGATCTTCTGCTCGCGCAAAAATTCATGCCGACCGATTTTGACTGGCGGGTCGGAGTTCTCGACGGCGAGCCGCTGTTCGTCTGCCAATATACAATGGCGCATGGTCATTGGCAGATCATCAAGCACGGACCCGACGGCGCGAAGGAGGGAGGGTTCCGCACGATGGCGATCAGCGAAGCGCCGCCGCCAGTCATCGACGCCGCCTTGCGCGCAGCGAAGGCAATCGGCAGAGGTTTTTACGGCGTCGATATCAAGGAAACCGGCGATTCAGTTTGCGTGATCGAGGTGAACGACAACCCTAATCTCGAACACGGAGTTGAAGACCTCGTTGGTAAGGACGAGGTCTGGGGCCGCATTCTGCAATGGTTCATCAAACGCATCGACGCTTGAGGTAGGCCGCGATCTGGAGCCTCGGATTTGCAAGAAACCGAAACTCGCTTCCTCGCTGGGGGCGATGGCCTGCGTGATCTTCATCGCGTTCGCGGCGGGAACCTTGCGTCATGCCGCGCGTTCACGCGGGCGGCGCGATCGGCGCCCGCTCCCCACAATCTCACCCGCTGTTCCGCAGCCCCGCCGATATCCCGTTGATCGTCAACTGAATCCCCGTCAGCACTTTCTCGTTTCCGGCGTGGGCGCGGTGGAGTTTCAGCAGTTCGACCTGCACGTGGTTGAGCGGGTCGAGATAGGGGAAGCGGTTGCGGATCGAGCGGTCAAGCAGCGGGTTCGATTGCAAGAGCTTGTCCTGCTCCATGATCGCCAGCAGCGCGTCGATCGAGGCGCGCCATTCCGCCGAGATGCGCGAGAAGATCGCCTCGCGCAGCGCGACGTCGGACACCAGTTGCGCATAGCGTGAGGCGATAGCGATGCTGCTCTTGGCCAGCACCATGTCCATATTCGACAACAGCGTGCGGAAGAACGGCCAGTTCTTATACATGTCTTTCAGCTGTTCCAGCCCCGCCTCGGGATCGGCGGCGATGAAGTGCTTCACCGCGGCCCCAAAACCGTACCACCCCGGCAGCATCAGTCTGCACTGAGCCCAGGAAAATACCCACGGAATCGCGCGCAGGTCCTCGATCGCGGTGGTCCTTTTGCGCGAGGCGGGGCGCGAGCCGATATTAAGCGTGGCGATTTCGGTGATGACGGTCGAGGACCAGAAATAGCGCTCAAATCCTTCGGTCTCATAGACAAGACCGCGATAGGCCGCGTAGGCGCTGCTCGACAGGCGCTCCATCGCGCTGAGATACGTGGTGTCGGGGGCGGCGACCTTTTCCTGCAACAGGCTCGCCTCCAGCGTCGCAGCCGCGAGAATTTCGAGATTGCGCCGCCCAACTTCCGGATTGGAATATTTGCTCGAGATGATTTCGCCCTGTTCGGTGATGCGGATCTGGCCCTGCACGGCGCCGCCGGGCTGGGCGAGAATGGCGTCGTAGCTCGGACCGCCGCCGCGCCCCACCGAGCCGCCGCGCCCGTGAAACAGTCGGATGCGCACGCCATGCTTGCGGAAGACTTCGATGAGGCCGATCTCCGCCTTGTAAAGCTCCCAGCCCGAAGTGACGAAGCCGCCATCCTTGTTGGAATCGGAATAGCCGAGCATCACCTCCTGCTCGCCGCCGAGATAGTCGACGAAGCGGCGATATTCGGGAATCGCGAGCAATCGGTCCATCACACTGACGCAAGCGCGGAGATCGTCGATCGTCTCAAACAGCGGCGCCATGTTGAGCGCGGCGCGCCCGGCGGCGCTGACGAGGCCCACTTCCTTGAGCAGCAGCGCCAGCTCCAGCATGTCGGAGACGCCCTGCGCCTTGGAGATGATGCAGACGCGAATCGCCGCCGAGCCGTAAGTGGCATGAATTGTCGCCGCGGTGCGGAACACGGCAAGTTCGCCCTGCGTCTCCTCGCTATAGGCGATGAACGGCGACACCAGCGGGCGCGGCGAGCGCAGTTCGCGCAGCAATAGCGCAATGCGCGCGTCCTCATTCAGCGCGAGATACTCGACGCCTGGCTGGGCAGCCGCAAACAGTTCGGCAACCGTACGTTCATGCACATCGGAGTTCTGCCGCAAATCGAGCGGAGCCAGATGGAAGCCGAACACGTCGACCGCGCGGCGCAGCGCCCGCAACCGCCCGCGCGCGAGAATTGCGCAGCCGCCCTGCTCGAGCGACTCCGCAATGACGTCGAGATCGGCGCTAAGTTCGGCGGCGTCCTTGTAGGCGGGCGCGTCGCTGAGCGGTTGGCGGGGGACAATGAAATGATCGAGCTCGCGCGCGGTCTTTGCAAGGCGAGAATAGATGCCGGCGATAGCGCGCCTGTAGGGTTCGTCCGCCCGATTGGCGGAGCGGTCGGTGGAGCGGTCGGCGAGCGCACCAAGCGCTTCGCTTACTGGCGAAAGCGCCCCGCTCAAGGACATTTCGCCGCCCAGCTCATGCAGCTCGGCAAGGTAGTGGCTCAGCGCGCGAGCGCTTTGCTGCCGCATCGTCTCGCGCAGCACATCGGCAGTCACGAAGGGATTGCCGTCGCGATCGCCGCCAATCCACGAGCCAACGCGCAGAAACGAGGCAAGGCGCTGCTTGATCTTATCGTTCGGAGACTGGCGCGCCAGTTCATCCTCGATCGCGCAGTAGATGCGCGGCAGCTCGCGAAAGAACGTATAATCGTAGTACGAGAGGCCGTTCTGGACTTCGTCGAGCACCTTGAGCTTGATCTGCCGCAGCATGCTTGTGCGCCATAAGGTGAGAATGCCGCGGCGCAGTCTTTCTTCACTTTGCTCGAGTTCGAATTCATTCCCTTGCATCCGTTCGCGGGCGTCGATGATCGCGGCGATCTCCAGTTCGCGCGTCAATGTGCTCTTGCGCCGGACTTCCGTCGGATGCGCGGTCAGCACCGGGCTCACCAGCGCGTGGTCAAAGAATTCGCGCAGCGCTTTGGTGTCGATCCCGGCTTCGCGCGCGCGTTTGAGCGCGTAGGCGAGCGTGCCGGCGCGGGGAGAAGTGCCGGCCCTGACGTGAGCGCGATTGCGGCGGATATGATGCTGGTCTTCGGCGATGTTGGCGAGGTGCGAGAAATAACTGAACGCCCGAACGATCGCCAAAGTCTGATCGGCGCCCAGGCTGTCGAGGATCGCCTCCAGTTCGCGGCGGGCGCCCGGCTCGTTGTCGCGGTGGAAGCGGATGGACGCCTGGCGGATGCGCTCGACGATGTCGAATGTCGCCGCGCCTTCCTGCTCCCGCACCGTGTCCCCAAGGATGCGGCCAAGCAACCGGATGTCATTGCGCAGCGGCGCATCCTTTTCGTCTTCGGGTGCGCGCGCCGGCTCAGGACGGCGGATGTGGGCGGCGGCAGTCGACATAGGAAACCCTTTGCTTGCCCGGCCTGGGCATCCGTACGCTCGCGAGAAGCGTCAATGTTGCAGCGCATCATCGAAGGATGCAAGCGGCCTCAGGACGTGCAAGCGCGGCGCCAAGCAGCCGCTCGACCGAGGGGCAATCTTTCAGTGCACACTCGTAGATGACGAGGGTTCGCCAGCCCAACGCCGCTAACGCAGCGAGACTTTGCTCGTCGCGCGCCCTGTTTCCGGCGATCTTCTTTCGCCAATAGGCATTGTTAGCGCGCGGCTCGCGGGCTCCGCGCGGGCAGTCGTGGCCATGCCAGAAGCAGCCATGGACGAATATGGCGAGCTGGCGCGGGCCATAGACGATGTCGGGCCTGCCAGGCAGACCCGCTCGATGGAGGCGATAGCCTGGCGCCACGGCGCGAGCTATTTTTCGCACCGCGAGCTCGGGGCGGGTGTCGCGCGATTTGACCGCGCGCATGGTGGCTGATCGGTCCATCATTCGGCAGCTTGTAGCGCGGGTCTCCGCCGCGCGGCGACCAACGAGCTGAGGAGATTGTCCGCGAGATGGCGCACCACCGGGACCACGACGCCGTCGCCGAGCAAGTGAAGCGCTTCGTTGACGCGCTCTGGCAAATCATAGTCGTCCGGCAATCCCATCAGCCTTGCCGCCTCGCGGCCAGCGATGAGGCGGGATCGCACCTCGTCGCCTCGGACAGCGACGAGAACCTGTCGGCTCGACCCACCGGCAGGCGTGCGCAGGCACCCAACAAGGCCGTCGAAGCGCACTTCCGCGCGCTGCCGCTTGATGCCGTCCACGTCGACACGCGTGCGTCTGAACAATGCGCCGATCCGCGGCTCGCCGGACTTTTCCCCAGCTGAGAGTTTGACCCGATGCAGAGGGCTCATGATTGAGACGAGCTTGGCGGTCTGCGCTTTTGTGTGCCAAACGACGTCCGCCGGATCCTGGACAATATCGGTAATTCCGATGTTGCGCCGTGGCGGCGCTGGAAGCGCCCACCAGACCCACGCCGCACGAGCGCTCCCGACGAGTCGCGCGTGGGCGCTACGTAGGACTGGAGGGCTCCATATTTCCTGCGGACCGCGCGCAATGCAGTCAGCGGGAATCGCGACGTCCGGCGCCACAGCCACGATGAAAAGCCGCGGGCGCGATTGGGGAACGAAATGCGCCGCGTCAATCACCAGCGCGCCAACGCGATAGCCCGCCGCCGCGATTGCCTCGGCGATGCCAACGAAGTCCTTGCCTGCGTGTGAAGTGAGCGCGCCGCAGACATTTTCGAGAACGATGGCGCGCGGCGCGCGGCTCTCTCCGGCCAGTTCCCGTATCAGCCGCCAGAAAGGCCAAAACGCGCCCGAGCGCGCGCCGTCCAACCCGGCTCCGGCCCCAGCCAGCGACAGGTCCTGACAGGGGAAGGAAGCCCAGACGAGATCGGGCTCGCCGGGCAGATCGCCTGTCGAAAGGGCGCCTACGTCGCCAACTGGGGGCCAGAGG
>Ga0209067_10002180_pt1 | contig 11716 bp, 9 predicted proteins | sample ColStrG_CSR_2013_FD_187199 | JGI IMG/M metagenome (GOLD analysis project Ga0209067, IMG submission 187199) | Freshwater sediment microbial communities in response to fracking from Pennsylvania, USA - Cold Stream Run_MetaG_CSR_2013 (SPAdes)... | ecosystem: Environmental > Aquatic > Freshwater >... | reverse complement strand
CTCTTACGATGAAATCAAGCCAGATCGTCTTTATCATGATGGTGCTAATTTTTATTTTCTTTGAATTGGCCTATGCTTTTGATGCGTTTGAGGTTGGCTATGGCAGCTTGATGGTTTCCTTGTTGAAGTCGGCCGTCTTATTCTTATTTATCCTCTTATATTCTAAAAAAATAAAATGGGCAAAATTGGCAGTAACGATTTTAGTATTAATTAATGGGCTTGTCTGCCTGGTGGTGGGTATGGAGAAGAACAATATTTTGTTTTATGCCATCAGTTTGTATTCAATTATTTTTGTCTTTTGTATCCATCAACTAAAACTTTTGAAATCTCGTTACCACTGACCTGAGCCGATCCAGAAAGACAAAGTTACCAAGTTGATAAACTTTTTGGTTCCCTTCTTGGTTAATAAAATAAGATGAGCGCAATTAAATCCATTAAACCATTGGGCTTTCCCTGGCAGACACAAGACCCATTTTTGTTTTGCGTCCACCATGAAGATTTTTATCCATATGGCAATGAGGTGATGGGACCTGCCGCATCACTGGCGGGTCGCACGATCGGGCAGGACTTTAACCCAAACGAAAAATGGCGCATGTATCATGGGGAGAAAGTGCCCGGCTTTCCAGCTCATCCGCACCGTGGATTTGAAACTGTCACCGTGGTTATTAAAGGTGTTGTAGATCATTCGGATTCATTGGGTGCAGCTGGTCGTTTTGGATTTGGGGATGTGCAATGGATGACCGCAGGCAAAGGTGTTCAGCACTGTGAGATGTTTCCGCTGCTCCATCGAGAAAAAGAAAATCCATTGGAGCTATTTCAGATTTGGCTAAACTTACCAAAAGCAAATAAAATGGTGGCCCCACATTTTGCCATGTTGTGGAGTGATGCCATTCCGACCTTCATCTCAAAAGATGGAAAGGGAAAGGTTACCCAGGTGCGCCTCATTGCTGGTCAACTTGAAAATGTGAAAGCGCCTGACCCGGCACCCAATTCTTGGGCTGCCGACTCCAACCATGAAGTGGCCATTTGGACGATCCACATGGAAGCAGATGCGCTCTGGAAATTACCCGCCGCGTCCCCCCTGGTGAATCGTTCGCTCTATTTTTATAAGGGCGATTCTGTCCAAATTGCCGAAAGGAATTTTACTTTACATCAAGGAGTAGAATTGTTTCCCGACCAGGATGTAATTTTGAAAAACGGAAGTGCAGAAAGTTATTTACTCCTGCTACAAGGCAAGCCCATCGCCGAACCGGTCGTACAACATGGGCCGTTTGTGATGAATACAACTGGCGAGATACAGCAAGCCATGAATGAATACCGTCAAACGGAATTCGGAGGATGGCCTTGGGATAGCTATGAACACGTTCATGAAAGAGGTAAAACGCGTTTTGCAAAATATCCGGATGGCAAAGAAGAGGCCAAGCCCCTTTGATTAAATTTATAAGATCAACGGAACGCTCCAAGCTCAATTAGGAAGAGGAGTAATTGTTACTTTTGAACAATGAATCGCATCGACCGTCTTACCGCCATTCTGATTCAATTACAATCCAAAAAGATCGTAAAAGCGGAAGAGATTGCCATTCGCTTTGAGATTAGTTTACGCACAGTTTACCGTGACGTGAAAGCCCTCATGGAAGCAGGCGTGCCGATCGGCTCGGAGGCGGGTACCGGATATTTCATTGTTGAAGGTTATCACTTACCCCCAGTGATGTTCTCTCAAGATGAGGCCAGTGCGATGATCATGGCCGGAAAATTAGTGGAAAGATTGACTGATCAATCCGTTCGTATGGCTTTTGACAACGCCCTGCTAAAAATTAAATCGGTTTTGAACGAAGTTCAGAAAGATCATCTTGAAACCTTGCAAGATCATATTGCCGTATTGAAACCGCAAATGAACTTACCTGTCCAATCCGGTAACTTTCTTACCGATCTCCAGAAAGCGGCCGCTGGAAAGCTGGTTGTGCATCTTAACTATTTCAGCAGCAATCAAAATGAACAAACACAGCGCGAAGTAGAACCCATCGGTTTGTTCTATTACAGCGCCGCATGGCATTTGATTGCCTGGTGCCGCCTGCGCAATGGCTTTCGCGATTTTCGTTGTGACCGCATCAGCGAATTAAAAGCAACGGGCAAGCCCTTTGAACCACGGAGTATTTCGACCATGCAGGAATACCTTAACAGCCTGCAGCAAGCCAATACAGAGATGAAAACAGCCACTATCCTATTTGATAAAAAAGAAGCCCGTCACGTAATTAACTCCCGTCATTACTTTGGGTTTGTCTCCGAGGAGGAAATCGAGGGACAAGTGCGCATGAAATTTCTCACGACCGACTTTCAAATGATGGCCCGTTGGCTTCTCTCCTACGGCCGCGGCATTGAGATCCAAAGCCCTGAAGAGTTGAAAAAGATCATGCTTGAATTGGTCGAGGAGTTGCAAGATCATTATCTGAAACTAGTGGCGCCACGCTGAAAATTGCGTCCTGCTGACATAGGGATGTCACCCGTTTCCAAAAAAAAATAAAATTTCCAATCTCTGCTGACATAGGGTTGTCATGTGGTGTTACTTGATTTGATCATAAATCAACAGCTAATGGAATGAAGATACTTGTCTTTACCACCTCCGTTCAATCCTTTGACCAAGTCCGATCGCTGGCGCCATTCATTGATTCACTCGCGGGTAAAGACCGTTGGAATTTCGCATTAGATGACCGCGACAAAATTTTGCGCATCGTTTCCGACCGGGTAACGCCAACGGCTGCGATTCTTTTATTAAAACAATATGGATATCAATGTCAGGAACTTACTGATTGACTATCTTCAAATAAAAGTGATGAGAAAAGTTATCCTCAGTGTGGCCCTTAGCCTGGATGGAATGATCGAAGGCCCAAACAGGCAATATGATTGGTGCCCCCCTCCATCAAAAAAAGAGATGAGCGATTTCCTAAACAGGATCGATGCCATTTTTATCGGCCGAAAAAGCTTCGAGCTTACGGGTAAATCCATGTTTCCAAAAAAGGAACATTTCGTCTTTTCGACATCGCTCACCAGGGCCATTGGCTTTCAACTGATCAATCAGGATATAAAGCAGCGGGTAATTGATATTAAGAGTAAACCCGGCAAAGACATCTGGCTTTTTGGCGGAGCTAAACTGGTGACCTTCTTCCTGAATGAAAAACTCATTGATGAGCTATGGCTTGCCGTTGTACCGGTCATTTTGGGGAAAGGCAAACCTTTGTTTTCCGATATTAATCAACGAACTTACTTTACACTTGCCGAAGTCACTCCAAAAGTAGGGTACGTTTCCCTCCGCTATCAATATGCACCAAAATAATTATTCCATCAAAAATAAGGTAAGTCAACTCAACTATAAATAAAAATTATGATGACTACGGACCTAACACTGACGATCGCCGTCACCATTCACGCACCCAAATCCAAAGTGTGGAATGCACTAACCGACCCCGAACAAATCAAAAAATATCTCTTTGGAACCGAGACCACTACTGATTGGAAGGCAGGAAGTCCCATCACCTTTCGTGGCGTATGGGAAGGCAAAGCCTACATCGACAAGGGGACCATCCTGCAGATAGAAAAAGAAAAATTGTTGAAGTACAATTATTGGAGCTCGTTTTCAGGAACGGATGATAAGCCCGAGAATTATGCTAACATTACCTATGCGTTAGAAGACCATAACGGGAATACGATTTTTCACCTCACTCAAGATGGAATTAAAACGACGGAAGCCCAAGAGCATTCGGAGCAGAACTGGAAGCTGGTATTGAACAGTTTGAAAGATCTTCTGGAGAAGTAATTTAAAGCGAACCACTCATCGTCTTGATGTTACGATGGGTGGTGCATATTGCCGCTCGCCTTTGACGCGAGGCCAGTAAAAAGAGGAATAACAAATTTCGCCCTTCAGGACGGCATCCGTTTTCGCCTGCTTAGGAGAGCCGCTTCAATACGGCATCAATCATATTTCGTCGAATTTTAACAGTAACATTCATCGCCTCTACAAGACGATGAATGATAAAATTGATCCGCTGCCTACTTCTTTGGATCTGACAGCTGAAAAAGAATCGGCAAGGTAAATTTAGTCCTCACCATTTTACCATTTTTTTCTCCCGGGTTCCATTTCGCTGGTAAAGACTTTACAACCCTCACTACTTCTTCATCACATCCGTGACCGATACCTTTCACCGCCTTCACATCACTCAGGCTGCCGTCTTTTTCCACAACAAATTCGGCAAACACTTTCCCCTCTATTTTTGAATTTCTGGCTTCCGGAGGATACCTTAAATTTTTACCTATAAATTCATATAATTCGACATATTGATCATCCTTGCCGAATGTCGGCAATTGATCAACTTGATCAAATACCTCATCCTTTGAAGCACAGCCCACCACCAAGCAAAAGGCAAGGCCAGCAAAAGCAACGGAGCCGATTTTCCATCTGCTAATTTTTGTTTTAATCGTTTTCATCATTTCAATGCGTTTAAGAGTTAAAGAATTGGTAAAGTGATTGGCGAGTTGATACCCGGAAGATTGTAATGCTGCCTTCGCCAGCAGGCTACAATACGAATCCACTTCATCATCGTTCACCGAGCGCGCATCGGCTTCAAATTCGTGAAGCTGGATAAATGATTTCCGGTATTCCTTTAAAAATGGGTTGAACCACAGCAAGATTCCCAGCAAATTCACAAACAAAATATCAAACGAATGGTAATTATGAATATGAACCTGCTCATGGCGAATAATCTGTTCTTTCTCCCGTTCCGTAAGACAAACAGACTTGCTGATGAATATGAATTTGAAAAAGGAGAAGACTTCTCGGTCGTCGTTTAATTCAATTACCCAAACCGATCCATACTTACGCCGCGAAGAAGTATAAACCGATTCCATTATTTTCAGGAGACGAATTAAAAAGACAATAAAGAACGTCGCCACTCCAACAAGATAAATTGAGCAGGACCAAAACCAAAAAGAATCGATTTGACTGGGAGGGCCACTTAACGGGCTGATTTGTATCTCAGGCAACAAATAGGATTGCAAATCTCTATTAATGGCAAGCAATGGGGGGTTCTGAAAATGAAAGAAGGGTACCGTTACTGAAATTATCAGCGCAAGCAAAAGAAACACGCGATTGAACCGATGGTCCGTTTCATTAGTTAGCAGCGTTTTATAAATGAGCAGGAAAAAGCAAATACCCAGATTTACCCCTACCAAATAATTAATAACGGTGTTCATTTCTTTTCCCTTTTAATTTCGTTCAAGTGCTTGACCAACTCGTCTATATCGCTTACACTTAGTTTGTTTTCATTGGCGAAAAAGGAAACCAAGTTTTGCAGGGATCCCTCAAAATGACCTTTCATCATGTTGTTAAGATAAAAGCGGGTGTATTTATCTTTCCCAATCAATGGGAAATATTCGTGTGTCTTCCCATAGGCTTTGTGATCAACAAATCCTTTTGTCTCCAGTATCCTAACGATCGTACTGACGGTATTGTAGGCGGGCTTGGGGGCAGGAAGATGCTGGATAATGTCATTGACAAAAGCCTTTCCGAGCTTCCACAAAATTTGCATGATCTGATCCTCGGCCTTGGTTAATTCTTTCATAACTATCTTTTACGTTGTAAAACTAATCATTTAGTTGATATGACCAAATGTTAGACTCATTTATTTTTCACATCGTACCAAGATTATTCGTAATTTATCTTTTTGAACCCGTTAACACTGCGCCTTTCTGTTACCATATCGCTCCTGTTCATCCTGCAGCTTGCGGCTGGCCAATCCGCTCAAATTGACAGCCTGCAACGCCTCATTGACCGTCAAGGAGACACGAAAAGGAAAGTCGAACTCATTAATTCACTTTCGTTTATTTATTTTGATGATGACATCGAAAAGGCAAATTACTCCACCGAACAAGCCCTGCAGTTAGCTCAAAAAATAAACGATCGAGAAGGTGAAGCCTGGGCATTAGCCTATCGCGGGCTCTATTATTTTTTCAACGGGGTTTTACCGGAAGCCAAAGCCTACTTTATCCAATCGCACAGGGCCGGAAAAAACCTGCACGACATAAATCTTCAAACCTATTCCCTGACGCAGTTAGGAAATTTGTATCGGGACAAAGGCGTCTTTGATTCCGCCCATCAATACTACAAACTAGCTGAACTAGTCAATAAACAAAAGCCGGATCCCTACTATGCCTCCATTGTCAAAGCCAATGAAGGAAGATATTTTCTCATCATCGATGAGCCTGATTCAGCGCTTACCGAAATAAAAGAAACCTTGGAATTACGAAAGCACCAGAAGAGTTCATCCCTAGTGGCTGACATCTGGATACTGTTAGGGAACTGCTACCGAAACAAATACAATCTCCAGGAGGCGGAACGCTATTATGCGCTCGCCTTTACGGCCGCACAAAAAGACAAGACTGTCCATGCCGATTATCTTCAGAATATGGGTGAGGTTTATTTCAGGCGTGGAAATTTTCAATTGGCTTTAAAAAATTGGAGCCAGGTTCTGGCTTACCATCGTAACGCGCATTACAAATATGCATTAGCCTTCTTATTGTTCCGGATGGGAGAAGCATTTGAAGAGCAAGGCTACTATGATCTTGCTGCCGAATATTCATCCAATGCCCTTCGGATTTCCGAGAAATCGCAATACAACTATTTGACCGCAGAGGTTTACTATGAGCTGGCTTGGATATTTTATCGGAGCAGTAATCTTGAACTGGCCGACAGAAATATTCGCATGGCAGAACAACTGTTCAAACGGATGAATCTGGAATTAGGGCTGGCTGGGTGCCTCAACGTAAAAGGCCTGATTCAGATGAAAAAGAAAAACTACGATTCTTCCTTCTTCTACCATCAAGAAGGTCTGGCGAGACGTCAACTCATTGGAAATAAAGTTGCCTTGTCGTCGAGTCTATTCAACATTGGCGAATTGATGTTGGAGCAAAACCAATATCACAAGGCCTTACCTTTTTATTTTAAAGGTGTTAAAATTGATAAAGCCATTGGCGACGAATATGGAATGAGCATGTATTATGACCGGGTGGGTAGGATTTATACCCAGCTCGGAAGATTTGATTCCGCTGATTTTTATTTAAAAAAATCTATCGCTCTGGCCATTCCTTCCTCCTCTTTTGATATTCTGAAGTCCGGCTACGCGGATATGGCCAACTATTTACAAAAAATCGGAAAACTCAATGAGGCTATTCATTATTATAAAATGGTCAATCAGCTGACCGATAGTTTATTCAACAAACAAACTGCACAGAGCCTTGCCTCCTACAGAACCTTATACGAAGTCGAGCGGAATGAGCATCAAATTGAACTGCTAAACAAAGACAATCAACTCAACAAAGCGCTCGTTCAAAAACAACGAATAATACTTTACAGTGTCTTACTTGGGGCGATCGTGCTATTGGTGTTGGCTGGATTCTACTTCCGGTTTAGCCGAAAGCTCTCTAAATTAAACAAGGAGATTTCCGAGCAGAAAGAGGAGATTCAGGCCCAGGCCGAAGAATTAACGGAGAGCAATCAAACGATCGCGGGCATCAACGAGAAGCTGGAGGAACGAATCGAAGCGCGAACTTCTGAGCTAAAGCAAGCGTTCAAAGAGCTGGATACGTTTTTCTATCGCTCTTCCCACGATTTCCGCAGACCGATTACCACCTTTATGGGGCTGGCAGAAGTAGCTCGCGTATTAGTAAAGGATCCTGCCGCCCTTGAACTGTTTGAAAAGGTGAATGAAAATGCGCTGAACCTCGATAAAATGTTGCGCAAATTGCAATCGGTAAGTGATGTGGACATGCAAACCTTAATTTACAAGGAAGTACCGATCAAAGAAATTTTTGAAATCGAATTAGACGAATTAAAACCGGAGTTGGATAAGAAAAAAATCCGTACCGTACTCTCTGTTAAACTTGAGCGTCCGTTTTATTCCTACGGGGCTCTCATCAAAATCATCATTCAAAACCTGCTTGAAAATTCAATCGCATTTTGCACGGCCTCATCGCCCCTTATTCATCTGTCCGCCTACGAAGTGGCGGAAGAAGTAGTCATTGAAGTTGCCGACAATGGACTGGGCATTGAACAGGCGTATATTGAACGCGTCTTTGACATGTACTTCCGGGCCAATGAACATTCCAAAGGCAATGGCCTGGGGCTATACATTGTAAAAAAGACCGTTCAAAAACTAAATGGTCGCGTTGAGTTGGAAAGCGTTGCCGGTCAGGGTACCACCATCAGAATCTTCTTACCGCATCGGTTGGATTGATTTTTTTGCAAATTTGAAGCCATCGATTGGGTCCGCGATTCAAAATCCGGGTGTTGGTATGAATCTTTATATTTATTAAGTTGGCCTTTAATGTCAATTTGTTCCCCGGTGAGATTTTGAAATGAACCGTGTTCAAAAATTATTTATTGCTTTTATTTTATCAAGCGGGCTGTCGGGAGTCATTTTAGCACAAAATGCCCGGATGGATAGTCTTGAGCGCGTGGTCGGCAAGTCCTCCGGAACCCAGGAAGTAGATATCACCAATAGGCTGGCATTCGAATGGTATTTATACAGTGTAGAAAAATCATATGAATACAGTTCCAGAGCACTAGTATTAGCCGAAAAACTTCATTACACCCGTGGCATAGCCGAGGCTACCATTTACAAAGGGATTTATGAATCCTTAACGGGAAACCCAGGCCAAGCGAAAAACCTATTGCTTAAAGGGAAAGCCTTTGCCAGGGAAGCCAACGCAAGGGGCCTTGAAGGTTACGCGTTGATTCAGCTAGGCAATATGCAGCGGGGTCTAGGCAACTATGATTCTGCTCTTCATTACTATGGCGAATCTTACCAAATTCTAAAAGATAGTCTCAACCCCTGGTATCTGGGATCGTTGTATGGAAATTTGAGCAAGTATTACGGGTTAATTTCAAAACCCGATACGGAATTAAAATACCTGCGCCGAGCCTATAACATCCGAGAACATTTGAATGACCCCGTCGTCTTTATTGATGCGCTGGTACTGCTGTCCGCCTGGTACACTAAAAATTATGACATAGAAAAAGCAAAGTCTTATCTGGATCGCGCCGAAAAATTAGTTTCAAAAGACACCCAAACCGAAATTAGGATTGATATTAAATTTCAAAAAGGAATTATCCTATTTCATCTTGGAAATTTTGATGAAGCCTTGTCACTGTTTGAAGAAGTCAAATCCTACTATGCTAAAAATTCCACACCGCAGGTCTATGTAAAATCATTAAACAATATTGGTAAAACGTTCGAGCAACTTGGCAACTACGAAGCCAGCCTACGAACATACTTTGAGGCAATTAAAATCGCCGAAGAGAAGAAATTCTCACTCGAGCTATCCAAACTTAATATTGGGATAGGGTGGGATTATTACCTTCTCAAGCATCCGGATTTAGCCGTTCAGTTTAAAAATAAAGGGTTGGCGCTCGCCAAAGCCAATAAATACCAGCATGAACAAGCCGAATCCTACAACCTTTCTGGGCTTATTTTCATTAGCCAAGGCAATTATGATGAAGCCCTAAAAGAGACAGAAAAAGCATTGACGATTCGCCAGGAAATTAATGATAAAGCGGGAATCGCCGAAAGCTTAGATAATTTGGGAGATATTTTTGAAGCTAAAGGGGAACTAAAAGAGGCGTTAAAAGTTAAGTTACAAGGCTTGGAACTAGAAGAATCTCTTCTTCACAAACAAGGAACGACATGGTCCTATATTTCCCTGGCCCGGCTCTACACAAAACTTAATAATTACAGGCTGGCTGACACTTATCTTCTTAAGGCAGAGAAAAATGCAAGATTTCTTAAATCTGGTGAGCTGCTGCTCAACGTGTTGCTTTCCAAAAGGGATTTGCTCGAAGTGCAAGGAAACAGTAGAGAAGCGCTTCAAGTATCAAAACGCTATGAGACGCTGAAAGATTCTGTTTTTCACAGCACCCTTACCAACCGTATTTCCAACTTGCAAGGAGGATATGAATTGGATCAGAAAAATAAAGAGATTGAATTGCTTCAAAAAAACAAACAGCTACAGGAGAATGAACTAGCCCTTCAAAAGGCAAAAGTTAGACAGCAATGGTTTATTATCGCTTTCGTGGCCACCGGCCTTTTCTTTTTTGGGATTGTCGTTGTTCTCCTTTATCGTAACAATGAAAAAACCAAACAATTGAATAAAGAAATTCATGAACGAAACGAAGAGATACAGGCGCAATCAGAGGAACTGACAGAGAGCAACACCATGCTCGGTATTATCAACAAAACATTGAATGAAAAACAAGATGAAATCGCGGCTCAAAATGAAGAGTTGATTCAAAACAATGAGGAAATTTCAGCGCAGCGAGATATGGTCAATTTGCAAAAATCAAAATTGGAACAAGCTCATCAAATTATTGAAAAACAAAACAACGAGATCAAACTGCGTAACGAGAATTTGGAATTAGAGGTAGCGAATAGAACGAAAGAATTAGTCGAGTACAACCAACAGCTTGAACAATTTGCTTTTATTTCTTCGCACAATTTAAGGGCACCGGTAGCGCGAATATTGGGGTTAGGACAACTGCTTGATTTGGCCGGCACCACAACCGATGACGAAAGACTGATAAAAGAAAAACTTATTTTCACTACGCGTGAACTTGACCAAGTGGTAAGAGATCTTAATTCTATATTGGAAATTAAAAGAAACAGCAACACGAATGCCACCGAGGTCGACGTCGCCCAAGCCCTGCAATTCATAATCGAGAGTTTTGCAAATGAAATCCACGAATATCAAATAGAAATTAAAACGGATTTTTCATCCACTTCCAGTATAAGAACAGTAAAGCCGTACCTGGACAGCATCATTTTTAATCTTGTCAGTAATGCCATTAAATATCGAAACCCTGAAAGACGCCCCATGATTACCTTGCGAACGGAATTCAAAGACAACTATGCTTGCCTGATCGTGTCCGACAATGGATTAGGAATTGATCTCCAAAAATATAAAAACAAAATTTTTACGCTCTATAGTCGATTTCATGATCATGTGGAAGGAAAAGGCTTGGGGCTTTACTTGGTGAAAACGCAAATCGCTTCGCTGGGGGGAAAAATCGATGTGACAAGTGAAGTAGGTAAAGGCACAACCTTTTCCATTTATTTCAAAATGGCCTAGATTTTTTATTCTTTTTTTGATGCTTATCTCAATTGCTGAACTGACAAAAGTATTCAATGACAAAGACACTTTTCTTCCTGTTTACATCTATTCTTAAAGGGTCACATGATGCATCGCGTGAAGTATCGAGCGTTGACCCACTCGAAAGGAAAAAGAGCAATACAATTGCTGAACCCAGAGGACCAAGGTTGATTTACGTTTTAAGAAGTTGAACTATGTTGGCTTATTTGCTAGCTCTCCATTTAAATGATTTGTCATCCATGGCGCGCATGGTGCAAAGAACACCATTCAAGTGGTCGTATTCATGCTGCATCAATTCCGATAAATCATTTTCCAAATTCAATTCGCAAGCTTTCCAATTTTCATCATGGTATTTTATGGTCAAGGTTTTATGCCTTCGCACACGCACCAAAAGATTAGGGAAGCACATGCAATCGTCCCAAACCTCAAACATTTCATTGCTTACGTTTGTTAATTCCGGGTTGATAAAAACAACCGGTTTATCGATATTCATGTAAATGAGTCTTTTCATAATCCCCAATTGAGG
>Ga0209067_10002179_pt1 | contig 11722 bp, 12 predicted proteins | sample ColStrG_CSR_2013_FD_187199 | JGI IMG/M metagenome (GOLD analysis project Ga0209067, IMG submission 187199) | Freshwater sediment microbial communities in response to fracking from Pennsylvania, USA - Cold Stream Run_MetaG_CSR_2013 (SPAdes)... | ecosystem: Environmental > Aquatic > Freshwater >... | reverse complement strand
GATCGTATCACCAATGATCTGGTCTCCCAGGGGTGGAACTGGGATTTTCTGGATGCGATACAAAGCGGTCGTCTGAAAATGGCCAATACCTCAGTCGACCGGCCCATAACTGGATTGCAGGGTACGCAGGATTATGTCGGTGTCAATTACTACATGCGCGTATTTGTAAAAAGCGATGTGACCGATCCGACCAATCCGATCATTGTCATGCGCGATCCGGCGCAACCCAATGCGATCGTCAACGACATGGGCTGGCAGTATTATCCGCATGGTCTGTATAACATTCTTACCCAGTCGTACCAGCGTTATAAAAAGCCGGTCTTCATTCTGGAAAACGGTACGGCCGATCGTGCCGATGATGATGTTGACCGCCAGCGCTATATCGTGGCGCATGCGCGCGAAGTCTGGCTGGCGATTCACCAGGGTGGTGCTGACGTGCGGGCCTACATGCAATGGTCGCTGTTTGACAACTTTGAATGGGTCAACGGGTTTGACGCCAAGTTCGGGTTGGAGGCAGTGGATTATGAGCATGACTTCAAACGAACCCCGCGCAAATCGGCCGCACTGTATTCGACGATAGCCCACGCCAATGGGGTGTCGGCGGCGATGATGCAGAAATATGGCGTGAAGTGAGCACAGACCCAAGCAAGCAGGGAGGCAGAATTTAATTGCATCTTTCTGATCCAGAACAATAGTATTTTTTTTCCATGTTCTACCATGACTCAGGGAAGCCGATACGTCGGCTTCCCTGAATTTTTTTTAATAATTGAATTCATTATGAGTAATGAACAAGACTATTCGCTAAGTCTGGAAAACGCCGTGACGGTTAACGAAGTCCTGAAAAAGGTCATCGATACCGCATGTCAAATTGACCTCGTTGCGCTCAACGCAGTGCTGGTTGCCAAACGTGCCGGAGCGGCTTCTGCCGGATTTCATGTAGTTGCGCTGGAGCTGCGTTCCTTCGGTCACAAGATTGAACAGGAAATGGCAGTTTTGGAAAGATTGATCCACCTGAACGTGCAGCACATTGCCGCACTGATCAAGTTGAAGAAAAATTTAAGATTGCTGCAATCTGCCATGGATATAAACCAGCAATCCAGTCTGTTGTTGCAAGGCGTATATTCCGGCAAGGACAGGGGCTACCAAAACGAATTGGCGGTCAGCCTTGCCACCTGGAACAAACTTGGCGCTGAAATTCGGCATGCCCTGTCGTTGTGCCGGCGCGGTGCCGTGCTGTCCAATAACGGCCGAATTGAAGCAACCTACGGCAAGTCCATGTTGGAAGACATGCAGCACATCGTCTCGCGCATTGATGAAATCATGGACGAAGCTGTCAACGGATTAAAGTCTCTCAATCAAACCTTGAGTCAGTAAAATGAAAAAAATTGAAATCATTTATGAAAACGGCCCGCATCAGTGGGCCGTCATCACACGTGACCCGGAAAAGCCCGAATATATCATTGATACCAATGAGTACCTGATCAGCAGCGGCAAACATGCATTGCTGACCGACCCGGGTGGCATGGAAATTTTTCCGGCGGTTTTTTCGTCGATCAGTGCCAAATATGATCCGCGCAATATCACCGCGCTGTTCGCTTCGCACCAGGACCCGGATATTATTTCTTCGCTGGCACTGTGGCTCGACTTCAATCCGGATCTGCAATGTTATTTGAGCTGGCTGTGGTCGTCTTTTATTCCGCACTTTGGTGGCAATGCCCAGACCTTTATTTCCATCCCCGACGAGGGCATGGATATCATGCTCGATACACTGACCCTGCAGGCCGTGCCGGCCCACTATCTGCATTCATCCGGCAATTTCAATCTGTATGATCCCAAGGCAGCGATACTGTTTTCCGGTGATATCGGGGCTGCGTTATTGCCACCCGGTGAAGACAGTCTGATGGTGCGCAATTTTGATCAGCATATCCGGCACGCCGAAGGCTTCCACCGGCGCTGGATGGGGTCCAATGAAGCCAAGCTCGAATGGTGCGGCAGAGTCAGTAAAATGAAAATCGACATGATGTGCCCGCAGCATGGCTCTATTTACCAGGGTGCTGATGTGGAACGGTTTATTAACTGGTTTGCGGAATTGCCGGTTGGTGCCGGCGTGAAAAATTCGGTGAAGTCTTAAGCAGTTTCAATCAACGTCGGACGAAACGCGAACTGGATTCGTTCATACAGAATTCAGTCAAACCTGCGTTGACAATATCATTGTGGTCCTGCGTCGCGCCAGCTATCAACACCGGATGTGCATCAACCAATTCGAATTTTTGTTCCTGCTGTTGCAGCCAGGTCAGGAACTGTTCTGAATTCATTTCCTGTGGCGGAATTCGCTGCTCCATATCGGTCACTCCGTAAATATTGCAATGCTTCGTCGACGGCCAAATTTATTTTGCCTTCACTGGCCATTGCATTCGGGTATTAACCTGTTCAGCGGTCAATTCCAGAATGTGAGCGAGAACCGCCTGTTCAATGAAACGTGAAAGTGCGCCCTTTTTGCTCGCTCCCTGACGTTCCAAAAAGAGGCGCAATGCTTGATCGGTCTCCCGTGCTGCTGAAATATTCCATCGTATTTGAGCCATGATGAACTCTTGAATTGGGTATTTGTCAGTTTATACGCGCGTCATCATCAAAATTCAAGTAGTCCCTTCAGGATAAGGTGATTTCACTCAGACGGCCTGATTTCTTATTTGCGACGAACAATCGCGTTGCGCCGATAATTTCTATTCGAATCGGTAGCTCAGCGCAACCAATACGGAATTGTTCAGATGCCGCATCACCAGCGGACTGTCCGATATTGCATTGCCCAACCTGCTCCTGCGCCCATTGAAATTGATGTACCAGTGGTCACTAATTTTTGCCTCGACCAGCAGGTCGATAAACATAGTGGTGGCAGCGCCCGGTTGGTATGACACCGCGCCGGTGCGCGTTGCCTCAGCATTGGAAATGCCATAAAAATACCGTACATAGTTTTGCGAGCGATACTCCGCGCCGAACTCCGGATAAATGGCAAAATTCTGCCAGTCGATTTCTTCGGCAAAAGTCAGATCGACCAGGTTGCCACCCGACCGGTTCAGGTCGTGAAACGCATTCAACAAAACCCCGCCCCAAGGCGAGACCTGCAACGTACCCACACCGACAGGGATGGATGATTTGCGCTGATCGAAATATCCGCTGGCGGTCGCCGTCGGAATATAACCCTCATCGATAAAGCGGGTGACCAGTTCCAGATTGCCATAACCGACCGGTAAGGTGCGTACACCAAACGTATCGATCCGTCCAAACAGGTTGCCATAATCAAAATTGGCATACGGCACCAGATGGTTTGAAGGTGACGGCGAATGGGCCGGGGTTGGAGAATAACTCTCCCCCAATCCGAGATCGCCATTGAATTTGACGGAGTTGTCAATGCTCTGTGCTGGGGCGGTCTGGTTTACAAGAAACAGCAGTATCAGGCAGGTTTTAAAAAGTGAAAATCGCATCGGCAGTGATCAATATGTGGCTCGCAGCAGCCCGGGTGGCTGCGCACGCGACATGATAGTCGATGACGAAAGGCAAAAGCGCATTAATTCCGGCAGTTGGCCGGAATTAATGCATTAGCATGAGTAGGATCAATTGAAAATTGTTGCTGAAATGTCTGACTGCGATTGTTAGCTGTATTAAGGCTTTTTCCCTGAGCGAACCAAACCAAGACCAATCAATCCCAGTGCCAGAAGCGCCATGCTGGCCGGTTCAGGTACATCGCCACCACCGCCTTTTACAATGGCTTGTGTCACGAAAATACCGTCTTCAGCCTGACCGGGCAGGTTGCCTTTGAACGTTTCAACAAAGCTGCTGCCGTTCCAGTGGATGTCGGTCACGGCACCAGTGGAACTGTTTTCACTGGTGACGATGGCATCACCCTGCAGGCCGGCAAATTGACTGGCATCGGCTTTGGCGATTCCTGCATAAGGATAGGCAGCGGCGTAAAAGCCCTCAACGGAGCCGCCGGAACCCAAATTAAGGGGAACGAAACCGATTTCTTCAGCAGCAGCAACGTTTATGCCCAACGACGACATGTTGGTGACAAGCCCTCCGGTACTGACAGCAAACAATGTATTGGCACTTTCGGACGCCACCACAACCTGACCACCGACCGGACCGAAACCGGGCGGCGCGAAGTCAATACCTTCCAGTACCATGCCCGGTATATTCGCCAGCAAAGTTGCTACACCGGCAGAGCTGACCTTGTAGAGATTGCCACTGTTGGTTGAGACGATCATGTCGTAACCGTAATTGCCATAGGGATCAAACGCGATGCCTTTCACATACTCGCTATTCAGACTGGTTGCACCGGTCACGGTGAAAACGCCCTGCGTTGCGCCGCTGTTGCTGAAATGATAGAGCCCACCGTTACTTGGTCCTGCGCTGGCGTAGATATCGCGATTGGCAAAACCGCCCAGACCCAGCGAAGCCGAGACATACAACTCGCTATTGCCGCCGGGGATAGGTGTACCAAACTTGGTGACGCCACCGCCGGTCAGATTGGTCTGATAAAGCTGCGAGTTGCCCGGATAAACCGAGCCGACAAATTTGTTTCCGACATACGCGAATCCGATCACTGCCGTGTCACCACCGGCCAGTGCGGCGTTGACATCAGTCTGATTGACGAACGTCGTAAAGGTGATATTTGACGCAAACGCATGCGTCGCAAAAATCAATGTTGCGGCACTGGCAAGCATCGGTTTTAATTTTTTAGTCATACCGCACTCCTTGGAAAAGTCATTGATCAGGTTGCACTCTGTAAAATTTTTTTCAATCCCATTGGAGTAAGGCATAGAGCGTGCCAGTCTTGCGGACTGCGGCGTAACTTTATGATTTAACGGGATAAATCAGAATGGAACGATGTTCACCCTTAACCCGATGGAGAGATGTGTAAAAGTATCCGACAGCAAAGATCGTCAATCGGCCAGCGTCCAGCGCATAATTGGCAATTTGATAGGCTCGGTTACAGGTTCGGCGTGACCAAAATGCCGATTCGTTCCGCTTTCATGTTTTCCTGTATTTTCAAATTGACACTTATGTCGGTTCTGTGGCGGTCCTCTCGTGATTCACCTTGATTTTCTTAACCCACAGCAAATAAAATGCACAGTTCTCTTTTTAAGGCTGTGTTGTGAAAATTCTAATTGGCGCGTTAAGTGTTCTGATCATTCTGTGCCTGGCTTATGCCGTCAGTTACGACCGGAAGCAAATTCGTATCAAACCGATCCTGACTCTGCTTGGGCTGCAGTTTTTCTTCGGCTACGCCATGTTGAATTCGAATGCCGGTCAAATCATCATCAATGCTATCGTGGCGCTGTTTGACCAGTTGCTGAAATTTGCCGCCGTTGGCATCAACTTTGTGTTTGGCGGACTGGTCAACGAACACAGCTTTTCGTTTTTCTTTACCGTGCTGATGCCGGTCGTCTTTATTTCGGCGCTGATTGGTATTCTGCAGCACTGGAAAATTCTGGGTCTGGTGATTCGCTCGATCGGCATCATGCTGTCCAAAGTCAACGGCATGGGCAAGCTGGAATCGTACAACGCCGTCGCTTCGGCCATTCTGGGCCAGTCGGAAGTTTTTATCTCCATCAAAAAACATTTACCGCACCTGCCGGAGCGCCGGTTATACACGCTGTGCACCTCGGCCATGTCCACGGTATCGGCTGCCATTATTGCCGCCTACATGCAGCTGATCGAACCGAAATATGTGGTGTGTGCCGTGGTGCTGAACCTGTTGGGCGGCTTCATCGTGGCGTCCGTTATCAATCCCTATACCGTCAGCAAACAGGATGACGTGTTGCGGGTGGACGAAGAGGGACAGAGTTTTTTTGAAATGCTGGGCGAATATATTCTGGACGGTTTCAAGATTGCCGTGATCGTGGCGGCCATGCTGGTAGGATTTATCGCTGTGATTGAAATGGCCAACTCGATTTTCGCCAATTTTTTTGGCATCAGCTTTCAGCATTTTTTGGGCTATCTGTTCTCGCCACTGGCATTTTTGGTCGGCATACCCTGGCATGAAGCGGTCGGTGCCGGCAGTATCATGGCGACCAAACTGATCAGTAACGAATTTGTGGCCATGCAGGAATTGCGCAGCGCAATGGACGCCGGTTCCGTTATATTTGATCAGCGCAGTACGGCCATTGTTTCGGTGTTTCTGGTGTCGTTTGCCAACTTCGGATCGATCGGGATCATCTGCGGCACCATCAAGGCGTTGGACGCGAAGCAGGGCAATGTTGTCGCGCGGTTTGGTTTTAAGCTTTTGTATGGGGCTTCTCTGGTCAGTTTTTTAAGTGCGACGGTGGTGGGATTGGTACTTTGAGGCGCCGCGCCAGACTGGTTACCCACCGCTTTAACTATATGCATATTTAAATTGCTTATAAAAGCCAGGGCAGATCAAAGTTAGAATGCCAGACGCCCGTCATCACCGTTTTTATTTTTTTCTATTAATTTCAAGAGCGCATTTTATGAATATCATCAAAAAATTATTTCTGATCGCAACACTGGCAGGTACTTTTGGTTTTGCCCAAGCCCGCACCCCACTGGTACTGATGACCGATTTCGGCCAGGCTGATGGCGCCGTATCGGCCATGCGTGGCGTGGCCTTTGGCGTCGATCCGCTGCTCAATATCTCGGACCTGACCCATCAGATTCCTACCTACGACATCTGGATTGCGGCCTATCGTCTGTATCAGACCGTCAACTACTGGCCGGAAGGCAGCGTGTTTGTTACCGTGATCGATCCGGGCGTAGGCACGGTGCGCAAATCGGTGGTACTGAAACTGAAAAACGGTCGTTATTTTGTCGGCCCGAACAACGGTCTGTACACTTTGATCGCCGAGCGTGACGGTATTGCTGAAATGCGCGAAATCGACGAGAAGGTGAACCGCCTGCCGGGTTCGGCTGACAGTTACACCTTCCACGGCCGCGATGTGTACGCCTATACCGGTGCGCGTCTGGCATCGGGAGTGATTACATTTGAACAGGTTGGCCCTCTGCTTGATCCGGACAGTCTCGTCAAAATCCCTTATCAGAAAGCGGATTTGTCTGGCAATGTCTTGCGCGGCAATATTCCGGTTCTTGACGTCAACTTTGGTAATGTCTGGACCAATGTGCCAAAAGCGCTGCTGGACCAGTTAAATATCCGCGCCGGCGATAACCTGAAGGTACGGATTTACAACAAGGACAAAAAGATCGCCACGGTCGTTGTCCCGTTTCAAAATTCATTTGGTGAAGTCAAGGTCGGCAAACCGCTGGCTTATGTCAATAGCCTGCTGAATTTTTCTGTGGCGCTGAATCAGGGCGATTTTGCAAAAACCTATCATGTTCAGTCCGGTGCGGACTGGCACGTTGAAATTGAAAAAGTCGCGGCATCAAAAAAATAATTTTGTATTCCGTTTCAGACAGTTTTCCATTTTTAATCTGACAAATAGTAAAGACCCATCATGTTTAATAAAAAAAATAGTGTTCTTCTCAATTCGCTGGCAGCAGCCGGTCTGGTTGCACTTTATACGCCTCTCGGTTTTGCTGCAGATCAGGCTGACACGGCCAATGAACCATCTGTTCAGACGGTGTCGATCGTCGGTTCGCGTGCCAAGGTACGTTCAGTGTTTGACAGTGACGTACCTGTCGACGTATTCACCGCGCAGGATCTGGAACGCGCCAGCAGTTCCGGCGAAATCGGACAGTTGCTGCAGAATCTGTCACCTTCCCTGAACATGCCGCGCGCCTCGGCCAGCGGTACGTCCGACACAATCCGCACGATACAGTTGCGCGGACTGGCGCCGGACGAAGTGCTGGTTCTGGTGAACGGCAAGCGCTGGCATCCGAATGCCACCATGGATCAGGAGGGACTGTTCCAGGGCACGGTATCGGTGGATCTGAATGCGATTCCGATCAGCGCAATTGATCGGATTGAAGTGTTGCGAGATGGCGCCGGTTCACAATATGGCAGCGATGCTATCGCCGGTGTGATCAATATCGTTTTAAAGAAAGCCCCGCAGGGTGCTGAAACGTACGTATCGTACGGTGGCAATTACACCGCCTTTGCGCCACTCGGCAATACCATCACCGACGGTCAGAATTTCCAGGCCGGTGCCAATAAGGGCATCAAACTTGGCGATAAAGGCTATTTGCGGTTTGGTTTTGATTATCAGGACAAAAATGGCACCAACCGTGCCGGTTTGTCTGATGACACTTCCTGGAACGGGACACCGGCCGATGAAGCGCTGGTTGGCCAGCGCCTGTTCAAGTCCGGCGATCCAAAAATGTTCAACACGAATATGTTCTTCAACGGATCTGTACCGATTTCAAACGATTTCGATTTCTATTCGTTCGGCACCTTCAATCAGCGTCGATCCTTCGGCACCGGCTTTTTCCGCTGGCCTGGCGATCCTGGCAACGTCTTGGCTGTGTATCCAAATGGCTTTTTGCCGAAGAGTGTTAACAGCAGCAAGGATACCGGTCTGGTGTTCGGGGTGCGCGGTGATCTGGGCGACTGGAGCGTAGACGCCAGTCTGCGTCTGGGTCGCAATTATTACAGCTACAACCTTGAAAACACGATCAACTCGTCACTCGATGCTGCCAGCCCGACTTCCTTCCATCTGGCCGACTTCGTTTCAGGCCAGCAAGGCATCAACCTCGATGCGCATCGCAGCTTTGATGGCGTTCTCCCTGTTCCAGTGAACGTTGCCTTCGGTGCCGAATTGCAGCGTGACACCTATGTCACCGAAGCAGGTGATCCGGCCTCCTATCAGGCCGGTCCTGATACCAATGGTCAGCCGGGTTCACAGGGTGATCCGGGATTGCAGCCATCGGATGCCGTGAATCTGACCCGCACCGACAAATCGGTGTACGTCGACGTGGACAGTGATCTGACCAAAGATTTGCTGGTCGGCGCCGCTGCACGTTATTCGCAAATTGGTGATGCCGGCAGCAAGACAACCGGCAAACTCTCGGCCCGCTACAAAATCACCTCGGATTTGCTGATTCGTGGTTCGGTATCAAACAGCTTCCGCGCACCGGAACTTGCACAGATCGGTTATCGCAATACCGTACTTGGCTTTGATTCGAACGGTCAGTTATCGAATGTGGCGCTGGTTCCGTCAACGGATCCGCTGGCACAGGCGCAGGGCGCGCGTCCGTTGAAACCGGAAACGTCAACCAATGAAACTCTGGGTCTGGCGTACCGCATCGCCAATCACACCAATGTCACGCTGGATACGTATCAGATCAAAATCAAGGATCGTATTTCTCTGTCGAGCCCAATCAGCATTGCCGACCCGAATTATCCGAACCTGAATGCAGTCAATTTCCTGACCAATGCGCTCAATACCACCACGACCGGCGTGGACGCAGTGGTTCAGCATGACCTGACTGTGGCGGGCGGCAAACTGAATCTGACTGCGGCATTCAACTATAACCACAACAAACTGGATTCGGTCAGTACCGGCATCAATGGAACGGCGCTGTTCTATGACAAGACACTGTACGACCTGATGCACGAAACACCGAAGGACAAGCTGGTTCTGACTGCCGACTGGCATGTCGATCAATGGGATTTCTCCAGCCGGGTAACACGCTATGGCAGCCTGTCGGTGATGTCCTACGATTCGGCCAGCCCTCCGATGGAATTTCATCCGGCCTGGGTACTGGATCTGGAAGGGAAATATGCTTTCAGCAGTACGACGTCGATCGTGGTTGGCAGTAACAATTTCACCAACCAGTATCCGACTCGCACGACCAATTCGTCTGACAGTTACGGTGGCGCGTTCCCTTATAACTTTGTTTCACCGGTTGGCATGAATGGCGCGTATTATTATGTGCGTCTGAATCACAACTTCTGATTTGGCGAGGACTGATTTCCAGTCCTTTGCGCTGTTAAAAAACACAATGCCCGCAATGCGGGCATTGTGTTTTTTGAAGTCAATGAAGTAAAAATACCTATCAGGAATTACCTATTATCGAATCCACAGTGAATCGTTACATTGGCTGCATTCAAACGACCACATGAAAGGTCCGGCCATGTCGATCAATCACTTCTCACTTTCAACAGTAAAAATTCTGGCACTTTTTCTTGTGTCCTTGCTGCCAATGCTGGCGCCCGATGCGATGGCTGACAATATTCCCGAAGCCAAGGGCCCGTGCGGCAGTTTGACCCCAATGGGTCAACATACCGGTATTTATAACAATTCACGCTACAGATGGGATGTCATTTTCAGGACCAAAGACTATGCGCCCAGAGGAGGAGCCCGGAGCGTGAATGCCGGTGCCGTTAAATATCTGAGCAACGGGATGTGGATCGATTCCGGAATCGGCGACTACCGCCACCTGAAAACTTACACCATACCGGTTGAACCGGATCAAAACCTGCGCATCGCCTATTGTGCCGACACGTCGAACGGCGACGCAATCATTTTCGGTGAAGTTCTGTTTTTGTTAAAAGAGGACAGCGACGTGCACGGAAGCCCGGCCAGTCACGTTGAGTTCAGTGGTCTCAACCTCACCCCGAATTTTAAAAATCACGGTAACACCGCCTATGTTGATTACAACAAGAATCGCGACGGGGTGATTGAAGCTGGCAGCCTGACAATCTGTCCGTATGATGTGGATTGTAAAATTCCCTGAATCAAATTCACGACGTCAGCGTCATTTTGATCAAGATTGAATTTGCGAATGCCCCTTCGTTGCGTTCAACGATTTTCCCGGGTATGCCACAAGCGTAATACGTAAATTACTGTGTCTTGAATTTCGTAGCGGATTTCGTAGTTTCCAATGAGAATGCGACGTACTTCACGCGGTTCAAATTCATCGAGTTTTTCCCCTATGCGCGGATTGGACAGAAGTTTGCCTGGGCCGGCTGCCAAAGATTGGACGGTTTTGGCCGCAGCAACTTGGTTCACCGTGGCCAGAAAGTCATGTAGCCGTGATAAATCGGATAGCGCCTTGTTGGTCCACTTCAATTTCATCAGCGCGGTACCTTTAATGGAGAATCTGTACCTAAACTGTCAGCCCATGCCTGCACTGACTGATGATCAATAACATTCCCGCTGTCCACGTCGACCAATGCTTCACGTGTCATTCGACTACGTTCTTCCTCCTGATCGATCCAGGCTGACAATGCCTGTTTCATTATCCAGCCACGCGAACGCTCAAGGCGCGTGGCAATCAGGTCGATCTTCTCGATCATTTGCACCGGTACGTGAGCAGTTAGTACTTTAGTATCTGACTGATGCATCGTTTCCTCAATTTGATTAATTGTGATTATTTTTTAATCGTAGTGATTGATGGTGATATTGTCAAACGAATTTTGGTCAAATCCGCGCGTTGGAATTGAAGTGCAGCGAGGCAATCGAATCAGATCAGATTCAGGCTGCCTTGCTCAAAAACGCCCGCAAATGTCTCGGCTGCGCCAACAGATAGTCGCCCACCTTGAAATTCAGTGCCGCATAGCGTTCATTGGACATGGTCACTCCAATGATGTCACTACTGTTGGCGCGCTGCAATTCCAGTTGTGCCAAGGGCCCGATGGCATGTGCTCGTTTCAGTTGTGTGACGATACCAATTTCTCCCTTGACGTACGGTGCCAGGTCGATTTCGTGCGGACGCACGTAGGCGACGCCCGCGGCATTCTGGGTCTGGTCGTGTTCAGGAACTGTAAAGCGGGCGTCGACCAGATCAAACACACCTTCATGTATTGCAC
>Ga0209067_10002178_pt1 | contig 11730 bp, 9 predicted proteins | sample ColStrG_CSR_2013_FD_187199 | JGI IMG/M metagenome (GOLD analysis project Ga0209067, IMG submission 187199) | Freshwater sediment microbial communities in response to fracking from Pennsylvania, USA - Cold Stream Run_MetaG_CSR_2013 (SPAdes)... | ecosystem: Environmental > Aquatic > Freshwater >... | reverse complement strand
TACCCATACAAAAAAAAGCGTTGTTAACCAATCGTTGGTGGAAGCGGTTGCGTGAGTGTAATTTCAATAGTTATGCAGAATATTACAAATATATTTTAAGTGTTGATGGACGTGCCGAGCTTGATTTGGCATTGGAGTTGATCACTACCAACGAAACCTATTTTTTTCGTTTTCGTGAGCCAAAACATTTCGATTACTTTACGAATGTTATTTTACCTAAATTTAATTCAGGTAGTAATTTACGTGTTTGGAGTGCTGCTGCTTCTACCGGCGAGGAACCTTATAGCATCGCTATGATATTGGAGGACAAGTGCCGCGCCAGTTGGGAGCTGTTATGTTCGGATGTAAATGCATCCGTTATTGAACAAGCGAAAATTGGCATATATCCCGATGCACGTATTCGTAATATTCCCGAGGATTATCTACATCGTTTTTGCCGTCGTGGTACTGGGCCGCAAGAAGGCTTTGTGCGTGTTGGTGGGAACCTGCGCGAAAAAGTTAATTTTTTTACATTGAATTTGCATCAACCTTTTCCTGAAATGGGAAAATTTGATTTGGTTTTTTTGCGTAATGTGTTGATTTATTTTGAAAATGACACCAAGGCTAAAGTGCTTGAGCGAATTGCTAATACATTAAAACCTAACGGGATTTTATTTGTGGGGCATTCAGAAAGTTTACATGGCGTAACCGACCGGTTTGTGCCAATCAAGCCCGCCATTTATAAGCTGGCTTAATACAGGTTTTTGAGTGTTATGGATATATATCCGCAGGATGGTCGCATCAATATTCATCCTGGTGAGTGGTACTTTGGGCGTGAATACAACACTATTTATACGGTGCTGGGTTCTTGTGTAGCGCTAACGGCTTGGCACCCAAAATTGAAGTTAGGGGGCATGTGTCACTATCTGTTACCCAAGGTGCTAAAAAATAAACACACCAATGATCCTTTGGGGGCTGATGCGGGTGGCCGATATGCAGAAACCGCACTACGCTTAATGAAGCAGGCCATGTTGCGTTATGCCAAATTAAGTGATTACCAATTAGGTTTGTTTGGCGGCGGTGGCGCCGCTAATTATAATGTGGGTGCCGAAAATATTGATTATGCCCAACAATGGTTGCAAGCAGAACATTTGGAATTAATTCAGTCTGATGTTGGCGGCGCCTATTCGCGTTCGTTGATGTTGGATTTGTCGTTGGGGCTGATTACGTTAAAAAGTTATCCCATGGTCACCTCTGAAAATTTGCTCTAATTTGATTGAGAGCCTTTGTTATGTCGATAGAAGTGTTGGTAGTCGATGATTCTGCTGTAGTGCGACAAGTGTTGCGCGACATATTGTGCGAGGCTCCTGATATTAATGTTTATGCAGCTGCATCTGACCCTATTTTTGCCATGCAACAAATGCAAAAAAAATGGCCGGATGTTGTGATACTGGATATTGAAATGCCGCGCATGGATGGATTAACTTTTTTGCGTCAAATTATGGCAGAACATCCAACACCAGTTATCATTTGTTCATCGCTCGCGGAAAAAGGTGCAGAGCTATCTCTGCAAGCGCTTTCACTTGGTGCTATTGATGTAATTACCAAACCGCAAATTGGTGTAAAAGATTTTTTATTGGTCGCGAAGCAATTACTGTGGGCGACAGTGCGTAGCGCGGCAGTGGCTCGCGTTGGTGGACGCGCACATATCGCCAAACCTGATATATCAAAAAACCCATTACTCAAAGATTTACCTCGCGCTAAAACAGCCAATGTTGATTTAGTCAGTATGACAAGTACCACAGATCGTATATCCGTCATAGGTACGTCAACAGGAGGCACGCAAGCATTGGAAGAAGTTTTGGTGAAGCTGTCGCGCACTAGCCCTGGCATTGCTGTTGTGCAGCATATGCCGGAAAAATTTACGGCGGCATTTGCCAAGCGTCTTGATGGGTTGTGTCAAGTGGAAGTGAAAGAAGCAGAAAGTGGTGACCGTTTAATTTCTGGAAGAGTGCTCATTGCACCCGGTGGGCATCATTTGGAAATAGAACGTTCTGGTGCGCAGTATGTTGCCAAAGTATTTCGTGGTCCTGCGGTGAACCGTCATTGCCCTTCGGTTGATGTGTTATTTCGTTCCGCTGCCCGCGCGGCGGGGCGTAATGTCACTGGAATTATTATGACGGGTATGGGCGACGATGGCGCGCGCGGATTGTTGGACATGCGTAATGCAGGGGCGCGTACCATTGCTCAAGATGAAGCGTCCTGCATTGTGTTTGGTATGCCTAAAGAAGCCATTGCATTAGGTGCTGCCAAAGAAATTTTATCGCTGTCGCAAATACCTGCAGTGCTGGAGGGCTAGATGAAAACAGCGGTTGCTGAATTGAGTGTATTGGTCGCAGATGATAGTACGACTCAGCGTTTATATGCTCAAGATTTATGCGCGGGACTTTCCATTGGCGAAATTTATGGCGCCACTGATGGCCGTGATGCGTTGAGAATATTATTGGCTCATAAAGTAGATGTTGCGCTAGTTGATTTAGAAATGCCCATTATGGATGGCATTGAATTATTGCGTAGTATTGCGCTAGAAAAATGTGCTAAGAGCGTAATTATTGTCAGCGCGAAAGACCCCATTTTAATTGCGAGTGTAGGTACCATGGCGGAAGCTGATGGCCTGCATGTGATTGGTACGTTTCAAAAACCATTGCGCCGCGATCTGCTTGAAACCAGTTTGCTTCGCTATGTGCGCGATTTGCAACACTCTGAGACCAAAGAGGTGGTTCCTCTACATTCAGACATTACGGTTATAGATTTATGCAATGCGCTCGATAACAATCATATTCAATTAGCTTATCAACCTAAATTAACAGTCCAGGGATTAGTTCTACGTGGCGTTGAAGCTTTGGCGCGTTGGCGTCATCCCGATAAAGGTATTATTTCCCCCGGCGTTTTTATACCTTTAGCCGAGCGTCATGGTTTGATTGATACTTTAACGCGCGAGTTGCTCAAAAAAGCGTTCGACCAAAAGCGTATTTGGCAGCGGTATGGCTTACGTTTTCATTTGGCTTTTAATTTATCTCCACTTTCATTGGCGGATCCCGGATTATCGGATTGGCTGTTTGACTTAGCCACTGAGTATGGTATTCCACCGGAAGAGATCACACTTGAAGTTACTGAAAATGCTTTGTTGGATGAATTGGCCTGCGCCATACGTACGCTTGCACGTTTGCGGTTGAAGGGTTTTAATATTGCTATTGATGACTATGGCACCGGCTTTGCCAATGCACAGCAATTATCGCGTGTTCCTGCAACAGAATTAAAACTTGACCGCTCATTGGTACATCATTCCTCAACCCGTGATCAGCAGCGCACCATTTTGGCGAGTACTGTGGATTTGGCCAAACAATTAAAACTGATTACGGTTGCTGAAGGCGTGGAAACTATTGAGGATTACCACGTTTTGTTGGATTTGGGCGTAGATCAAGTGCAGGGTTTTTATTTTTCCAAACCGCTATTCCCTGATGATCTTTTAATCTGGATAAAAACAGGCTTAACCAAAGTACGCAATAATCTTCCGCACAGATAATCTCTATGTGCGTCACAGCTGAAAGTTTGAGTGATTGTATTCTGTTAAACAGCGGCAATCACTTGGCTTTAGCGCACTTCTCTCCCTGCTTATTGTTATATAATGCCGGTGTTTTTGATTGCCGGGTTACTAACTCGTTGCAATGTACAGCCCTTACTTTCTAGCAGCTTGCTAGCAATTGTGTATTTTTCAGGGAATTATCATGCGTTTAATCAAACTTGCCGCCCTTATCGTCTGCTTGTGGAGCCTTGTCACCGAAACCACCTATGCTGATATCGCCTTGCAAAACCCTGATGCACGCCTCTCAATTTTATTAGACGGGCGATGGGACACGATTATCGACCCTTATGAAAATGGCTTTTACAACCATCGCTATGAAGAATCGGAAAAGGGTTATTTTAAAAATGCCAAACCCAATGGCCCCGGTGATTTAGTGGAATATGATTTTGCACGCTCGCCCAAATTAAATGTACCTGGCGATTGGAATACACAAGACGAAAAATTATTTTTATATGAGGGTACTATTTGGTATCACCGCGATTTTGATATAGGCAAAAAACTTGATCTGCAATACCTTATTTATTTCGCAGCGATTAATTACCACGCCACCGTTTATGTAAACGGCCAAAAAATTGATGATCACGAAGGCGGTTTTACACCTTTTCAATTTGATATTTCTGATTTGGTGAAGCCTGGATTGAACTCCGTCGTTGTGAAAGTTGACAACCGTCGTGAACGCGATCAAATTCCTACGGTTAATACCGACTGGTGGAATTATGGCGGCATTACGCGTTCGGCAAAAGTCATTATGGTACCTAAAACACATATTCAAGATTACTCTGTACAGCTGAGTAAAACCGAAGACAATATTATTGAGGCTTGGGTAAAAATTGAAAACTTTAATAAGGATTTAATTGACTCGCAAAAAGTAGAATTGCGTATTCCTGAATTGAATATTTCACAAAAAGTCAGTCTTAATAAAAATGGTGAAGCGAAATTTGAAATTCCTGCCAAGCCAGTATTGTGGAGCCCAGAAATGCCTAAGCTCTATGCTGTAGATATAAATTTCTTGCAAGATACTGTGCACGACAAAATTGGCTTTCGCACTATTCGTGTACGAGGCGAAAATATTTTATTAAACGGTAAATCTATTTTCCTCCGCGGTATTAGTATTCATGAGGAATCGCCGCTGCATCCAGGACGCGCATGGAGCGAAGAAGATGACCGCATGTTGTTAACTTGGGCAAAAGAGCTGGGTTGTAATTTTGTGCGTCTTGCCCATTATCCACACAATGAAACTATGCTGAAACTCGCGGATCAAATGGGTTTGATGGTATGGTCAGAAATTCCTGTTTATTGGACGGTGTTATTTAATAATCCTACCGTTTATAAAAAAGCCGAAAGCCAGTTAGAAGAAATGATTACTCGCGACAAAAATCGCGCATCAATCGTTATGTGGTCTGTGGCAAATGAAACGCCTAATTCATCATCACGGTTAAAGTTTATTAGTCAATTGGCACAAAAAGCTCGTGACTTAGATTCAACGCGCTTAATTACCGCTGCATTGGATACTCAAAGTGATGAAAACAACGGGAAGACTATTGATGACCCATTGTCATCCATAGTTGATGTCATTGGTGTGAATAATTATTGCGGATGGTATGCCGGTACACCAAGTAGTTGTGCCAGTTTGAAATGGATGTCGCATTACCATAAGCCGGTTATTATGAGTGAGTTTGGTGCGGATGCGCTGCAAGGCTTTCATGGCGATAAAGGCCAGCGCTGGACAGAAGAGTACCAACAAGATGTGTATGTGAATAACTTAACTATGCTGGAAAACATGAGCTTTTTGCGCGGCATGTCACCGTGGATACTCAAAGATTTTCGCTCGCCGCGCCGCCCATTGCCGAATATCCAAGATTTTTGGAATCGTAAAGGTCTTATTTCAGAGCGAGGCATTAAGAAAAAAGCGTGGTATACCTTACACGATTATTATGTAAAAAAGGCTGATGAAAAACCGCCCGAGGAAAAATCGGCGACGAAAAACTAAGTGATCGCGTTGATTTTTTTAAACGTTATATCATCGTAAATACGACCATAGTATTTTCATGCCGATGATGAACGTCACTAGATAATAGGAATTAGGATGAACTCATTAGAGCGCAATAAAACGCACAGAATTAACAGCGTATCTTGCGTTTTGTTGTTGTTTTTTATTAGTTGTATCAAGAGCGTTTACGCACAGGAAATTGTATTAGCCTTTGATCAAACCTTGGGGCCTGCAACCAGTCTTGATGGTTTGGCTCGCACCAAAATGCTAATCAAGAATATGGCTAAGGCTGATGTTAAGCAGGCCATGTTTTTAATTAGAACTCAGAATCTCACGCAGAAAACATTTGATCGTGTGGCTCATTATGATGAAACGGGGCAGTTATTGGTGAATGCCGGGCACAGTTATTCTATTTATTTGCGCCAGAAGAGTTATGCATATCCTATTGATGTTATGAAGGCTAATGCAGAGTTGCAGCCATTTTTTAATTATCATCAGCATGTCTATTTTCCCTATTTGTTGGATGGTACGGATACAACATTAAAACAACAATTGCAGGAGTTTCTTGCGTCACATGGTTATTTGCCTACCTATACCACCACCTTTGTTCACGATGAGTATATGGATTGGCTTTACCAACAGCGTTTATTAGACAATCACACGGTGGATATTCGCAAGTTGGAAAAGGCCTATATCAACATGGTACTGGAACCGGTAAAAAACTATGCAGCCAAAGCTTATTTACTATTGGGTTTTAATCCGCGTCAAGTCTTAGTTTTGCATGAGACTGACTTAACGGCCTATTGCATCACTGGGCTTATCGATGAACTCAATAAGTTGGGTTATAAAGTCATTGCTCCCGAAAAAGTATTTACCGATCCTGTGGCCAATCCGTATTTCGTTTCTGGCTATTCCGCGGTCAGCTACATGCCCTATATCACTGGGTTGCGCGAAGATGGGCGCACCTTGGCCTATGTAGTAACTCAATACGAGCAGCAAAAAATTCATGTTTATTTACAGCAGCAAGGCTTAGACGTTTTAATTCCTGTGCATTAATTTTTTGGCTGTCATACACAATATTCAACTATATTTAATTCATTTCCACCTTTCCGTGTCTATCAAAAAATTTGAAAGACGTTGAACTTGCCAAGTTAATTAATCTGAACCCAGCAGCGAATATTGTCTAAAGCTGGCTTGGGCTACGGAAAAACATAATGAAAATACCTGTGTTTGCCCCTGCCTCTATTTTATTTCTCGCAATCACAGTATTGGTGTTGGGGGGCTGCGCGAATGATCCCGTTGTGAAGCCGGGTACTTATACATCGCCCGTACAGCATATCCTTTCCGGTACAGCTCTCTTAGGTCGAGCTTATGAACCGGCGCAATTACCGAATGACGATCTTTTTGCGGTTACTCCAGACATGGTGAAATTTGCCGAACATATTGTGCGCGGGCAAAATAGTTATTTTGATAAAGTGAGGGCATTACATGTGGCTTTGCTTTCTTCGCGCGAGTCTGGTGGATATGGGCTTGTGTATAACGCCTATCGCACGGAAGTTCCTAGCGTAACTTTTCAGCAGCGCAGAGCTAATTGTTTAAGTTTCACTTTGTTGTATGTTGCTCTGGCTCGTCAAGTTGGGATTCGTGCTGAAGTGAATGAAGTTCAAATTCCCCCAACTTGGGATTTGCGTAATAAAGATGATATGGTTTTTTTGCGCCATGTGAATGTTAAAGTTCCTATGCGAGAGAGCATTAATATTCTTCGCAATGATGATGTCATTATTGATTTAGAGATGAATCGCTATAGCCCTAATTATGATCAACACGAAATAGACGATGATCTTATCGCCGCTGAATTTTACAGCAATCGAGCAATGGAGTATTTAACAGACAATGATATGCGCAATGCATTCTTGTCTTTGCGTAAAGCCATTGCTATGAATGACCAGCAAAGTTATATCTGGAGCAATCTTGGCGCATTGTATGGCCGTAATAAACTTTATGCTGAAGCTGAGACAGCTTATTTACACGGATTGGAAATAAATCCAGAAGACCTCACGATTATGAATAATCTCGCCTATCTTTATCAGCACAGCGGCAATAAGGCGGGTGAAGTAAAATATGTATCTTTAGCGCATCGTTATCGAGAATCTAATCCGTATTATCAATATACCTTGGCTCAAGCGGCTTTTGCCAGTGGTGAGTTAGAACTCGCCTTGCAATTTATTAAACGCGCTATAGATCGCGATAAATTTAAAAAAGAAATGCGTTTTTTTCAACTTGCTGCTGATATTTATGACAAGCAAGCCAATAATGTTATGCAAAATGAAATGCTAAAAAAAGTAATGAAATTAAAACCGTAAATGACCAGGTAAATATCTGTAATCCTATTAGCAAAGTGATGGTTGCTTAATTATGATCCTTATCTAATTAATTGCACGGGTTACTCTTATGCGCTGCGTTGCTCTTTTCTTCAGTCTTCTTTTTATCAATTCTTTAGCGCAGGCTGGCGAAAGCTGGCGCAGTCTATTTGATGGCAAAGATCTTCGCGGCTGGGAAACCTATATTAGCGAACAACCTGCCGCCAATGCCTACAAGCCGCCAATGCCTACAACGTCAAACCTACGCATGTGCGCGGTGTAAATGATGATCCGCAAAAAGTATTCAGTGTGGTGAATGGCATGCTGCGCGTATCTGGCGAAGAGTGGGGTGGGCTAACCAGCTTGGAGGAATTTGAAAATTTTGATTTAGTGTTTGACATCAAATGGGGCGATAAAAGATGGTCGCCGAAAGAGCAGGCGCCACGCGATAGCGGCATGCTTTATTTTGCTGTGGGGCCTCATGGTGCGCAAAGCGGCCATTGGATGCGTAGTCACGAGTTTCAAGTTGAAGAAGGTAATTGCGGCGACTATCACAGTTTGGATGGTGTGACTGTCGATGCGCCAGTGGGCGATGCCAATGAGGGTGACTGGAAATTTTACCGTTATGATCCTACGGCAGCCATTCGTACTGGCTTGCACAGCCGCATCTTAAAAGTTGGCAATTTTGAAAAGCCTACGGGTGAATGGAATACTATGGAAATTATTGCTGACGGTAAAACGATGATTCACAAAGTAAATGGTCACGAAGTATTGCGTATTAGTCATTCACAGCAACCTTTAGCAGGTAATCTGGTGCCATTGGTGCGCGGTAAACTCCAAATTCAATCAGAAGGTGCGGAAGTGTTTTATCGCAACATAAAAATTAAAACGCTGGATAAGCCTGCAGCACAATATTAATGCTACTGATGAATAACTAAACTGGTTTTTGTCACAGGCTTGTCATTTAACTATGGGTTAATGCTGTTGCAGTTCATCACTGCAAGGTTTGACGTTCTGTTTTAAGGCATCCTCCCCGCAAGGACGCGGGTCCAAAGCACAGCAAGTATAATAATTTCGCATAAATCATTTTGTAATATTTCTGTCATCATTCGTTCATCTATATGTCATTTTTTGTTCATATAGTGCGTCAGTCTTTTATCTGATGTTGTCAACGAGAGTACATTATGTCCCCTAAAGCTCATAAACACCTGCACTACAACGTAGCGCTGGTGGATAAAGTATGGAATTTAAAACGCCTGTGTGAACAGCATTTAAAAATGCACATTCCATTGAATATGGTGCTCAAGGATGAAGAATACCGCGCAGATTTATTAGAAAAAGCTTTATTAACGGAAAATGAAGAATTAGTGGCATTGGTGTGGGATATTCGCAAAATGGAAGATGCCATTTTGGAATCGAATAATGATGTTGAAGCACTGAAAATTCGCAAAAAAAATCGTCATATTTTCCGTTTACACTTTTTCACCGCCGCTGCATTTGCACTGATTATTTTTATGGGCGGTTATTTTCTGCGTTCATTTCTTCCCATGGATGCCGGTGAGGTATTTGTGTTTAAGGCCGTGCAAAATGTTACGGTTGAGTCGCGTTTAAAAGCCAAGGGCGCGCAACCAACGAGCAACGGAAGTTTGGTCAAGGCGGATAAGCCATTGTTCCGTTTGCACGGTTCTAACACCATTGGCGAAAAGCTGGCGCCGCGCTTGGTAGAAGCCTATTTAATGAGTCAAGGTGCGAATAATGTCCGCACGGAAGTTGGCGCTAACCCCGTTGAAAAAGTGGTGTCAGGTGAGGTGAATGGTCGTATTGAGTATGTTCAACTGGAGGCTCATGGTTCTGCTACGGCTTTCACTGACTTACTTAACGATAAAACGGATTTTGGAATGTCATCACGTCGTATCAAAGAGCAAGAACGTAATGATTTGTTGCCTAAGGTAGGCGATCTTTCAGTGGCGGGCAGCGAACACATTATTGGTTTAGATGGGTTGGCGATTATCACGGCTCCCTCTAATGATATTTCTACGTTGACCATTGATCAGTTGGTGGATGTTTTTTCTGGGAAGTTTACCAATTGGTCGCAATTGGGCGGCAAAGATATTCCAATAAAAATTTATGCTCGCGATGATAAATCAGGTACATGGGACACCTTTAAAACCTTGGTGCTTGATACTCACAAAGCGGATTTGTCACCCTTGGCCACGCGGATTGAGTCGAGCAGTGAGCTGTCTGATGCGGTTGCGCGTGAGGCAGGTGCTATAGGATTTATTGGCTTGCCTTTTGTGCGTCATGCAAAGCTTATTGCTATTGCGACGTCCAGCAATACCAAAGCGATCATTCCGACGCATTTCACCGTAAGTACCGAAGATTATCCTTTAGCGCGCCGTCTATTTTTCTACACGCCACAAGTTAATCCTAATATTGAGGCGGAAGAGTTTGTGCATTTTGTGGAGTCAGAACGCGGTCAAGCCATCGTCGAGGACGTGGGGCTGGTCTCGCAAAATATTAAATTAGGTAAGCCTTTTGATAACGAGTTCTACCCGCCGGAAATGCGAGAGCTGACAGTGCGCTCAGAACGCTTATCGATTAATTTCCGCTTTAAAAGTGGTAGTGATGAGTTGGACACCAAGTCACTCAGTGATTTGGATCGTGTTGCTAAATATGTAGAAGTGAATGCACCGAAACGCGTGCAATTATTTGGTTTTTCAGACAGCGAAGGCGATTCAGGTAAAGGTAAAGAGTTATCTGAGCGACGTGCTAAAACGGTTGAAGAACAATTGATTAAACGCGGTATTTATCCTCTTGTCGCCAAAGGTATGGGCGATGCTGCTCCACTTGCCGCCAGTAATACCGATGCGGGTAAAAATATTAACCGCCGAGTGGAAGTGTGGATTTTGTAAGGCTCTCCTCCCCTGCTGCCTCCGGTGAAATATCTGGAGGCTTTTTTGAATCTACTGATGTGTTTTACTGTTATGCACCGTTTTTAGGTATTTTCTCTAAAAGCCAACTTTTAGCTTTTTCCAGTTCAGTAAAAAGCTTTCCGTAGCCTATATCGCGATTAGAGAGCACCGTGCGAATAAACTCTGTTTGTTTGTAGGTCACTGGATTCGCATCCACCCAAGCAATGCGGTATTTTGCAGTAATTCCAGCGTCTATAAAAATATTTTGATGACGCCAAGCATCCATTGTCGGCATGGTGTTGGTAATTTTTTGTTCGCCGAGCACGTTAAAGCAATTATGTTCTCTACACGTTGCTGCAATGGTCTTCCACAAAATTACAGCATTATTATAGTTGGCTGAACCAGTGATAATAAAGTGAAGATAATGTTCATAGGGGATTATGGTTAAATCTTCTGACACGATTTTTTCCTCCTTGCTATTCAGGAACTATTCCTGAGTCGCATTCTCTATTGGGGCGCTAAAATAAATAATCGGCGCTGCGAGTTGTTTTGTTCCTCCAGCCCGTGTTTGAAACCCGGAACGCTTAAGAGTAACTCTTCAAAACTACCATCGGCGATGGCGATGTTTAAGCCGCGCTCCAAACGGTCAGCTAAGGCTATATTTTTTTTGTTGACGAAAAAATAAAATGGAGCTTCGTAGTAAAGCATAATATTTTTTTCGATAGTTAAACCCAAATCTTTATGCATTTCTGCTTCGTTCCACACTTCATAAAGTCCTCGCGGAAAGTAATCGAAACGTTTTGCAGCGAGCATTTTAAAGAGCGATACATAAGTAGGCGAGGT
>Ga0209067_10002177_pt1 | contig 11730 bp, 8 predicted proteins | sample ColStrG_CSR_2013_FD_187199 | JGI IMG/M metagenome (GOLD analysis project Ga0209067, IMG submission 187199) | Freshwater sediment microbial communities in response to fracking from Pennsylvania, USA - Cold Stream Run_MetaG_CSR_2013 (SPAdes)... | ecosystem: Environmental > Aquatic > Freshwater >... | reverse complement strand
GACGTTGCGCTGCGCCTATCACGGCTGGGTCTTCGACGCCGAGGGGCGTTGCGTCGAGATTCCGTCGTTGGGCCCCGACGCCACTCTGCCGCCGCGCGCGATGCTCAGTGGTCCCTTCGCGGTGGCGGAATCACACGGCATGGTGTTCGTGGCCCCCGACGAGCCGCTGACGCCATTGCCCACGCTGGCGGCCGACGCCGACGAGCGATTCGTGCGGGGCGATCTCGAGCCGATCACCACGCGCGCCGGTGCGGGACTACTCGCCGACAACTTCCTCGACATGGCCCACTTCGCGTTCGTGCACACCGGCACCTTCGGGGCGGGCGAGGCGACGCGAGTGGGGGAGTATCACGTCGAGCGCGACGGATACCGCTTCGAGGCTCGCTACGAGCACGACTTCGCCAATCGTGAGGACCCTGGTGTCGCCCAGGGCGTGCGCCCGCTCATCCAGCGTCGCCGACTCACGTATCGTTACGTCGCCCCGTACCATCTGGAGCTGGCCCTCGAGTTCCTCGACGCGGGCGGCACCAACGTCATTGGGTTCTTCCTCGTGCCGGTGGACGACGAGACGGTGACGATCTACTCGTCCCTCTGGCGAGACGACCTCGGAGGTTCGCCCGAGCGTCTGCGCGAGGCCATCGACTTCGAGGTCGCGGTCGTCAACGAGGACCTGGCGCTGCAATCGCGCTTTCACGACCTGGCGCTGCCCCTGGACATCACCGACGAAGTGCACGTGCGGGCCGATAAGACCACGGTCGAACTGCGGCGTATCCTGCGCGACCTCGTGGACGCCGCGGACGCGGCGCGTCGTTAGTTCGAGCCCGATCGACCAGGTTCACCGGCGGCGCGCGCTAGCTCGGGGACGAAGAGCGCGGCGTTGATGGTGCCCACCCCCGAGGCGAGGTCGTAGCCCGGACCGGCGCTGTACCCGGTGACCGTGTAGTTGGTCGCGTTCTGCGAGAAGCCCACGGTGTTGTTGCCACTGGTGACGTCGACGAGTCCGGGGGCGTGGTGCGCCGCGAGCTCGTAGAGGGCCGGGTTGATCAGACCGAGCGAGTGGTGCGCCACCTGGTCGGCCAGGGCGACGATCCCGGCGAAGAGCGGGGTCGCCTCGGAGGTGCCGCACACGAGTTGCCAGCCACTATTGGCCGGGTCGTTGGGGTAGGACTCGTAGGTGAGGACGAGTCCCGAACACGCCGCACTCATCGACACGTCGGGGATGCCGCGCGCGGACCCGACGACCGACGCGACCGATTCCTGGTACTCGGGGCGGTGGAAGATCGACGACAGTCCTCCACCGGTCGCCAGTGGGTTGGGACCGGCGTTACCGAAGAACGCGGGTTGCACCGTGGCGCTGTAGGTGTCGTTCCACACCACGTCGGGGCTGAGGCGATTGCCCGCCGCGTCCAGGGACAACTGCGTGCCACCCACGGCGGTGACGAGGGGGTCGCTGGCTGGCCACCCGACGGTCGCGGTGGTCGACAAGGTGGTGGCGGCGGGATCGAGGTAGTTCGCGGCCCCGTTGTCACCGCTGGCCGCCAGGACGGTGACGCCGTGGCTCGCCGCGTTGGTGAAGGCACTGCGCAGACTCAAGAGGGTGGAGGCACTGGCGAAGGACTGCTCCGTGGCGCCGAAGCTCTGGCTGATGACGTCACCCAGGTGGTGGCGCACCACGTAGTTCTCGGCCTGGACAATCTGGGGAAAGCCCGCGGCTCCCTCGGTCTCGTCGACGGGCGTCTCCACTAGCAGGATGTTGGCCCCCGGCGCCATCGCGTGGGCCCACTCGACGTCGAGGGTGGTCTCCCCCGCCCACCCCACGTCACCGTTCGCGTTGGTCGGGTCCCAGGCGGGGATGGCCCCCGCCGGGGCGATGATCTGCAGCGAGGGCGGTGCCGGGAGCGCGAACTGCGCGTCGAAGGTCGCCAGGTCCGCGGCGATCGTGGGCGAGCCAAAGGCGTCGACGATGACGATTGTGGTGCCCGCACCGTTGATGCCGTGGGCGAAGAGAGGACCCTCGTTGTAGGCGGTCTGGAATTGCGGGGGGTTGTAGCACGGTATGGCGAGCAGCGCCAGGCAGTCGGCTTCAGTGGGTGCACTGGTGAGACCCGTTCGAAGGGCGTGCACCATGGGCGAGATCGCGACGACGCTCGCCGCGACGGTGGCGGGAGTGCCCACGGCCGCGAAGGACGCGAGCACGAGTGCGCCACTGGCGCTCAGGACGGTGAGTCGGAATCGACGCATGCGACAATCCTCCAGTTCCCGGGTTCGTGATGAACGGCGAATGCGCGAGAGTGTACTGCGCAGGGTTCGCCAGGTAAAGGTCGATGTCGCCCCGACGACGCGGAGCCGTCGATTGACGACGAGGACGTGTTCACGCAGAATTCATCGAGGGTCGCCGTGACCGTGACGGAACAGCGCTTCTCACCTATCCCGACGCGTCGACGGCGCGATCGCACGAAATTCCGCGAAGGGAATTTCACGAGTGACATTCAATATCTCGTGTGGTCGCGTCCCCTAAATCCGTGTTCAATCAGGGGTGCTGGTGATGAAGTTCGAACTCGTGCTCACCTACGGTGTCAATTTCCCCACACGTCGGCGAGTTCGTCGCGCTGGACGCAAAGTTGACACGACCGTCGATGGCTCTGAGAATCTTCTCAGTTTTGATTTCCAGCCCCTCATCAGAACCTTTCTCGAGGGGAGTTGATGGACAATTGACCAAAATTTGTTGATATGTTGACGTCACCTACGAACATCGTCGGGTGGATGTTGCGGTGTCGACGACGCCACGACCAGCGGAGAGATAGTCGTGAAGCAGTACGTACCAGTGAGCCGACGGCGAGCAATGATGCATGACGGACGACGACGCGGTTCTCACCGAGTCCGCCCCGTGGTCGTTCGCGTGGCACTGGCTCTCGGCGTGATTCTCGCCCCGCTGACGGTGGTGGGCGTGACGTCATCGTCGGCTGATCACTTCGGCGGAGACGTCGCTCGCGACATCGTGTTCGCTGCTCCGGCCACCGGGGGCAACGAGGTGTTCACCGCCAGCGTCACCGCCCCGACGACCTTCGTGGTGCCCGCGGTGAGTGACGGCGTGAGCACCGACACCTTCAGCTATCTCGTGACCGGCACCAATACCGCCGGCTGCACCGTGGACCCGGCGGGCAGCACGTTCGCCTACCTGGGCGCGGGAACCTGCGTCCTTCAGGTCACCGCTCATCCGGCTGATCCCGACGGTGACGGCGACCTCGTACCCACGTTCGTTGACGCGAACGGGTGTCCCGTGTACGACGGTGGCTACGACGGTCAATTCCGCGGCGGCGACGCGGTGGCGACGTCGGAGTGTGAGTACGTGGCCACGCTGACCCTGACCGTGTTGCCCGCTCCGGTGCCGACGACCACGACGACGACGACCACGACGACCACGACCACCACGACGCTGCCGCCCGCGGTTCAGGCCATCTTTCTCGCGTCGCGCTCGGTGCGCTGGAACGCCGTGGTGACCTTGCGGGCCACGGGATACCTCGGCACGGGCACCGTGAGTTACCAATTATTGGGCGGCACCGCGAAGGGATGTCGGATCAACGCGCTGAACCGTCTGCGAGCCTTGTCGCCGGGTACGTGCATGGTGACCGCGACCATCACGGCGACGCCGTACTATGAGGGCGCGACGTCGGGCGTCGCGACGATGCAGTTCCGTCCCCGTCCCCGCGCTCTGGTCCTTCCCCAGAGCATTTCGCTGGCCTCGGGCCACGTGGCGTTCGGCCACGCGGTGACCTTGCAGGCGACCGGCTACTACGGCTTCGGGACCGTGAGCTATCAGGTGGTGGGCGGTACCGCACCGGGATGCACCCTCGATGCCGCCCACGTCCTGCGGGCCACCGGAGCCGGCACGTGTCGGGTGACCGCCGCTATCTCGGCCGCTGGTGATTACCCGGCGGCGGTATCGAACGTGGCCACCTTCGTCTTCGCCCCCGCGCCCATCGCGCCGCCGCCCAGCACCATCACCTTGAGCGTGGTCCCCTTCGCGGAAGGTTCGACGTCGCTCAACACCGCCCTCGACGACCAGATCGCCGGCATCGCGGCGGTGGTCGTGTCGAAGAAATATCACGTGGTCGACTTGACCGGCTACACCGATAACGTCTTCACCCAGGCCTTCAACCTGACCCTGGATCAGAATCGCGCGGCCGCGGTGCAGACCCAGTTGGAGACCGACCTCGCCGCCCTGCACGCGACGGGGGTGGTCGTCAACGTGGTGACGACCCCGACGTCGTACGTCTTCCAGCCCGGTCCCAACGTGACGGCGCAAGGACGCGCCTTCAACCGACGGGTCGTGGCCACCCTCCGAGCGAGTTAAACGTGGCGAGACGGCGTGGGCGACGTCGCCGCGGTGCGGTGGTGGTGAGGATGAGCGCCGCGCTCGGCGTCGTGGCGCTGAGCGCCGGTGCCTTCGCGGTCGCCTCGGCGGCGGCCCCCGGATCCCTGTCGCCCGCGGGAACGGTCCTCGTCACCAATCTGGCCACCAATTCGGTGGACACGATCAATCCGACCACTGGCGTCGTACAGCGCGTCACGGGTGCGGGCCTCAACGGCCCCCTCGGCATCGCGGTCGCGCCCGACGGCCGGACCGCCTACGTCACCAACTCCCTCGGTAATACGGTGACCCCTCTCAACTTGACCACGTCGCCCTTCACCACCGAGGCCCCCATTACCGTCGGCGGCGCGCCCTCGGCGATTGCGATTTCGCCGAACGGTGCGCTCGCCTACGTGTCGAACTTCAACTCCAACACGGTCACGCCGATCATCTTGACGAAGACGCCCGCCGCGCCCGAGTTACCGATTCACGTCGGCGCCGGTCCCTGGAGCATCGCGGTGAGCCGAGACGGGAGTAAGGTCATCGTCTCGAACTCCGAAGCCACGTCGGTCAGTGTCATCGACGTCGTCACGCGCAGCGTGAGCACCATCGACGTCGGCGGTCGACCCGAGGCGATCGCGGTGTCCCCGGTCGGCGACACCGCCTACGTCCTCACCAACGCCGAAGTCGTCCCCCTCGACCTGGCCGGGCGCACCGTTGTCGCGCGGACGCCGATCCTGGTGGCGAACAAGCCGGTCGGCATTGCCGTCACCCCTCAGGGAACGGCGGCCTACACCGTCAATACGGACAACACCGTGACGCGCATCGACCTCGCCACGTCACCAGCCTCGGTCTCGGCGCCCGTGCAGGTGGGCTCGCTCTCCCAGGCCGACGGGGTCACCATCAGCCCGGACGGCAAGACCGCGTACATCGCGAACGCGTCGAACACGGTGACCCCCATTAATCTCACGACGAATCCGGTGACCGCTGAGACGCCGATTCCGGTCGGCTCGGCGTCGTTCGGCGTGGCGGTCATCCCCGATCAGGCGCCCATTACGTCCTTCGTCGAGAAGCTCGGCGCCGCGGGACGGGTCTCGACGTTCGACGCCTCCGCGTCGCGGGCCCCGAACTCGAAGATCGTGCTGTACCGATGGAACTTCGGTGACGGCACGATCATTTCGACCCCCTCGCCGATCATCCACTACCGCTACGCCAAGATCGGCACCTACCAGGTGTCGTTGACCGCGGTGACCTCGAACGGGACGTCCGACGTGCGGACGTTCACCGGACAGAACGTCTCCAACAACGGCAGTTCCGCGTCCCAACTCGTCCACGTGGCGTTGATCCCGTCGCCGCTGGAGATCTACCCGACCTCGGGTGCTCCCGGCGTCGCCGTGACCGTGCGCGACCCGACGCTGTCGACGGCGTGTCGCCCCGTCAACATCTACTTCGACGGTCGACTGGTGGCCCAGTCCGAGCCGGTGGGTCGCGTGCTCAGCGACCCCAGCGTCGTGGTGCCGGGCAACGCCACCGTAGGGCAACACACCATCTCGGTGTCCTGCTCGACCCCGGGCGCGTCGATCCTCAACGTGAACTTCGCCGTGGTGGCCTTGAAGAACCACCTCTCGGAGTTCTCGGTGGCCATGCCGTCGCCGACGGTGCTGAAGAAGCACCTGGCCTCGGCGGGCCTCTTCGGTCTGCTCTTCCTCCTGTTCGGGCGCATCTTCGCCGCCGGGTTCCCCAGCGAGTGGATGGACCGCACCTACGCCAGCAATTTCGAACGCGTCTCTCGTCGCATGCGACGGCGCTACCCGTGGATGTTCATCGACCACTCCAAGCCCAAGCCCATGGCGCGTCGATTGAGCGTGGGCACGGGACTGCTCCTGGTCTTCGTGGCCGCGGCCTCCTTGATCGACTCGTTCTTGTCGCCCGGCTTCGGACTGAACCGCACGTCGCTCTGGCTCTTCCTGGGCCAGTGCCTGGGGATCGGCATCATCACTCTGGTGTCGCAGGGACCGATCGCGCTAGTGGGGATGCGCGAGAAGAAGACGGTGCACCTGCACGTGCTGGTGGGGGGTCTCTTCATCGCGATCATCTGCGTCGTCGCGTCGCGGTCGCTGGGGCTGGCGCCGGGATACTGCTACGGGCTCATCGCGGTGTACGTGCTGCGTCCGACGCCGAGCCTGACCGCCGAGGGCCGGTACCACTTCATCTCGTCACTGGTGGTGCTGGCGATCTCGACGGCCGCCTTCTTCTTGACCGTTCCGGTGTTTCGCGTCGCGACCGCCCCCCACCCCGCCCTCTGGGCGCTCATTCTCGACCCGGCGCTCAACATGACCTTCCTGGCCGGATTTTCCAGCGTGGCCTTCGGCATGTTCCCCCTACCGTTCCTGCCCGGGCACGGCGTCGCGCGCTGGAACCGGTGGGCGTGGGCCTTTTTGAGCGTGGTCGGGCTGATGGGCTACGTGGCGGTCCTGTTGTCTCCCGGTAGCGGCACCGCACAAGAGTTGCACTCGGTGGGCATGGTGCCCCTGATGACGGCGTTCGTGCTCTTCGCCGTCGCGTCACTGGGTTTCTGGGCGTATCACGTCTGGCGCGCGAAGAAGAGTGGCGAACTCCATCACGAGGAGTCCGAGGATCAAGAGGATTTCGAGGTCTTCGCCTCGGAGAGCTGACCACGTCCTCGCCGTTGTAACGGGGGCGCCAGGGTCGAGACAATATCTGCGTCCACTTCACAAGGAGCAGAGATGAAAATTGACCACGAGCGCACGGCCGCCATCGCGCGCCTCACCCCCCAGCAGTACCGAGTCACCCAAGAGTCGGGTACCGAACCGGCCTTCCGCAACGAGTTCTGGGATCACCACGAACCCGGCCTCTACGTCGACGTCGTCTCGGGCGAAGCGCTGTTCGCCTCGAGTGCCAAGTACGACAGCGGCTGCGGTTGGCCGAGTTTCGTCGCGCCCCTGGCGCCGGCGAACGTGGTGGAGCACCGTGATGAGAGCTTCGCCATGGTGCGGACCGAGGTGCGTTCGGCGAGTGCGGACTCGCACCTGGGACACGTGTTCACCGACGGGCCGGTGTCGCGGGGGGGACTGCGGTACTGCATCAACTCCGCGGCCCTTAGATTCGTACCATACGACGAACTCGAGGCCCAGGGGTACGGCCAGTACCGCGACCTCTGTGCACCGACCACTACCGACGAAGGGATGTCACGATGAGCGACGGGACCGAGAAGGCGATTCTCGCCGGCGGATGCTTCTGGGGGATGCAGGACTTGATCCGACGACGTCCCGGCGTCATCTCGACACGAGTCGGCTATAGCGGCGGCGACGTGGCGAACGCGACGTACCGCAACCACGGCACGCACGCCGAGGCCATCGAGATCGTCTTCGATCCGAGCCTCACGACGTATCGTGACCTGCTGGAGTGGTTCTTCCAGATCCACGACCCGACGACGCTCAACCGCCAAGGCAACGACCGCGGGTTGAGCTATCGCTCGGCCATCTTCTACGTCGATGACGAGCAGCGACGCATCGCGCTCGACACCATCGCTGACGTGGACGCGTCGGGCCTGTGGCCCGGCAAGGTGGTCACCGAGGTGGCCCCCGCCGGCGACTTCTGGGAGGCCGAGCCCGAGCACCAGGATTATCTCGAGCGCATCCCCCACGGCTACACCTGTCACTTCGCGCGACCCGACTGGGTCCTGCCTCGTCGGACGGCGCCGTCGAACTAGGCCCCGTTGCGACGTCGCGCGGCGAAGAAGGCCCGCGTCGACGCCGCGTCGGGTCGTTGACCGGCCTGGTCGGACTCCTCGACGATCTCGAAGCGTTCGCTCAGCACGGCGCGGACGAGCTCGAGCTCGACCCCGAGTTCGGTGATGGTCGCGTGGTGGCGGCGGAAGTCGTCGCCCCCGAGGTGTTCGAAGACGCGCAGGTGCCAGCGCGCGAGCGGGGGGTCGTTGTCGACGTCGATGACCAGTGTGTGACCCTCGGCGTCGTGGGCCCACGGCGCGGTCTCACCGAGTTGTCGCAGACCCTCGAGCGTGTGGACGTCGACGAGGAAGAGCCCGTCCTCGTCGAGGTGGTCGGCGGCGTTCGTCACCACCGCTCGCCACCCCTCGACGGTGGTGACGTGATTGAGGGTGTCGAGCACGCAGAGCACGACGTCGAAGGTCTCGTCGAGGCGAAAGTCGGTGATGTCGCCACGCACCAGACGCGCGTGGGGAAGTCGGCGCGCGGCGATCTCGAGCATGGCGGCCGAGACGTCGATGCCGGTGCACGCCACTCCCGAACCCAGGCCGGCGAGGACCGCGCCGGTGCCGCACCCGAGTTCGAGGACCGCGCGGGGCTCGCCGTGGTGGCGGGTGAGAACGTCGACAATGATCGCGACGATGTCGTCGGGTTCGCCGTTCAGGGCGTCGTAGAAGGGGGCGAGGACGTCGTAGTCGGTCACCAGTCCAGACTCCCACGTCGGCCCGCGGGGGAACGACCGCGCCCCGGGCGCGGCGACGAGAACGGGTCCCTCGCCGCGCCCGGGGCGCGACCACTACTCATGGCGTGTTAGGCCAGGTCGAAGCGGTCCAGCGTCATCACCTTGTCCCAGGCGGCGACGAAGTCGCGCACGAACTTCTCGTGGGCGTCGTCGGAGGCGTAGACCTCGGCGATCGCGCGCAGCTGGGAGTTCGAGCCGAACAGCAGGTCGACGCGGCTGGCGGTCCACTTGACCTCGCCCGTGGCGCGGTCGCGCCCCTCGAAGGTGGCGGCCGCCTCGGAGGTCGGGATCCACTGCGTGTCCATGCTCAGCAGGTTGACGAAGACGTCATTGCTCAGCGTGCCCGGACGCTCGGTCAAGACCCCCGTCGAGGACTGGTCCGCGTTGGCGCCCAGCGCGCGCAGCCCACCCACCAACACCGTCATCTCGGGTGCGGTCAGGGTGAGGAGTCGGGCGCGCTCGATCAGCAAGTCCTCGGCCGATCGGTGGTGACCCGCGGCGAGGTAGTTGCGGAATCCGTCGGCGGTCGGTTCGAGGACGGCGAAGGACGCCACGTCGGTCTCCTCCAGGGTGGCGTCGGTGCGACCCGGTTCGAAGGGCACCTCGATGTCCACGCCGGCCTTGCGGGCGGCCTGCTCCACCGCCGCACATCCACCCAACACGATCAGGTCGGCCAGGGACACGCGCTTGTCACCGCTCTGGGAGTGGTTGAAGTCCTGTTGGATCGATTCGAGCGTCGCCAGCACGGTCGCCAGCTCCGCGGGGTTGTTGACCGGCCAGTCCTTTTGGGGGGCCAGGCGCAGTCGCGCGCCGTTGGCGCCGCCGCGCTTGTCGGTCCCGCGGAAGGTGGACGCCGAGGCCCACGCGGTCGTCACCAACTGCGCGGTGCTGAGGCCCGAGGCGAGGATCTTCTCCTTCAGTTCCGCGGTCTTCTTCGCGCCAATCAACTCGTGGGTGACGGGCGGGACCGGGTCCTGCCAGATCTGGGGCTCGGCCGGGACCAGTGCGCCCAGACCACGCGAGTACGGGCCCATGTCACGGTGCGTCAACTTGAACCACGCCTTGGCGAAGGCGTCCGCGAATTCCTGGGGATTCTCGTAGAAGCGGCGCGCGATCGGCTCGTAGTCCGGGTCGAAGCGCAGGGCCAGGTCGGTGGTCAACATGGTGGGGGCGTGGGTCACCGAGGGGTCGTGGGCGTCGGGAACGGTGCCCGCCCCCGCGCCGTCCTTCGGCTTCCACTGCTGAGCTCCCGCGGGGCTCTTGGTCAGCTCCCACTCGAAGCCGAACAGGTTCTCGAAGTAATTGTTGCTCCAGGTCGCGGGCGTGGTCGTCCAGGCCCCCTCGAGTCCGCTCGAGATGGTGTCCTTCGCGTTACCGGTCCCGTAGGTGTTCTTCCATCCGAAACCTTGTTCCTCGAGGCTGGCGGCCTCGGGCTCGCGTCCCACGTACTGACCGGGGTCGGCCGCGCCGTGGGTCTTGCCGAAGGTGTGACCACCGGCGATCAAGGCCACGGTCTCCTCGTCGTTCATCGCCATGCGCGCGAAGGTCTCGCGGATGTCGCGAGCGGCGAGCAGCGGGTCGGGGTTGCCGTTGGGGCCTTCGGGGTTGACGTAGATCAGCCCCATCTGGACCGCTCCGAGGGGATTGTCGAGGTCGCGCTCGCCGGTGTAGCGCTTGTCGTCCAACCACGTGTCCTCGGGTCCCCAGTAGGTGTCCTCTTCGGGCTCGTAGATGTCCTCGCGACCGCCGGCGAAGCCGAACGTGGTGAAGCCCATCGACTCCAGCGCGCAGTTGCCGGCGAGAATCATGAGGTCCGCCCAGGACAGTCGGCGACCGTACTTCTGCTTGACGCCCCAGAGCAAGCGACGAGCCTTGTCGAGGTTCACGTTGTCGGGCCAGCTGTTGAGGGGAGCGAAGCGCTGGGCGCCCGAGCCCGCGCCGCCACGACCGTCACCGATGCGGTAGGTGCCGGCGCTGTGCCAGGCCATGCGGATGAAGAAAGGACCGTAGTGTCCGTAGTCGGCGGGCCACCAGTCCTGCGACGTGGTCATCACCGCTTCGATGTCCGCCTTGACCGCATCGAGGTCGAGCTGGAGGAACTCCTCGGCGTAGTCGAAGTCCTCGTCCATCGGGTTCGACAGTGAGGAGTTCTGATGCAGCATCTTCAGGTTCAATTGGTTCGGCCACCACTGGGCGTTGGGCTGGCTCGACGCCGCCCGGGTGTTCGCTCCGCCCTCGAAGGGGCACTTGCTCTCTTGGTCCATGTTTCTTTTTCTCCTTTGGTGGAATGTTAGGTCTCGGACGCGGGTTGTTTCCCGCGTCCTCGCGTCAGCGAGATGGTCTTTTGGTGACGGTTTCGTGGTCGGTGGGTTCGATACTCGATGTCGCGTCGAGACCCTGACATTGGGGACAGAGTCCCCAATACGCCACCTCGGCCTCGTCGATGACGAAACCTTGATCGGCCGCCGCGGTGAGACACGGGGTCGCGCCCACGGCGCAGTCGACGTCGACCACGCGACCGCACTGGCGACAGATGAGGTGGTGATGGTTGTCGTTGATCCGATCCTCGTACAGGGCCGGCGAACCCATGGGTTGAATGCGGCGAATGAGTCCCTTGTCGACGAGTAGCGCCAGGGTGTCGTAGACGGCCTGGCGCGAGATGGCCCCGAGCTCACCTTCGGCGAGTTCGCACAGGGCGTCGGCGGTCGCGTGGGGGTGCGTCGTGAGCGCGCGCTGCACGGCGAGGCGCTGCGCGGTGACTTGGATGCCGTGGTGGCGCAACAGTTCGACGTGGTCAACGGACACGTGCTCACCGTACCACAATTCTGGAATAAGTCCAGAATTAGATTAAATCCGTTATATCACCGGGTGGGTGGCTCAGGTAAAGG
>Ga0209067_10002176_pt1 | contig 11733 bp, 9 predicted proteins | sample ColStrG_CSR_2013_FD_187199 | JGI IMG/M metagenome (GOLD analysis project Ga0209067, IMG submission 187199) | Freshwater sediment microbial communities in response to fracking from Pennsylvania, USA - Cold Stream Run_MetaG_CSR_2013 (SPAdes)... | ecosystem: Environmental > Aquatic > Freshwater >... | reverse complement strand
CCCTGGTGATGTCGACGCGCGGATTGTAGATCCCGGTTGACCAGTCGAGGACGCCCGGCACTTTCCATCGGGTATCGCCGGTTCCGTTGCCGGCGATGCGCTGCACGGCTTCGACGAGTTCATGGTCATAGATGCGGCCATAATCGGGGCCGGTGACAGCGCGCAGTTCGATGCGGCCCCCAGTTCGCGCATCATCGGTTTCCAACGTCTTCATCTGCTCGGCGCGATTCGATGTCAGGCCATATTGCAGATTTATAGCGGCCAGCGGCGCGGGCAGTTGCCGCAGATAGGCGGCGGGCGCCCCGATTTGGGCCGCCAACTGGCCGAAGCTCCAGTGGGTCGGGGCCACAGGCGCCACGGCGCCGGGGAGGATCAGGGCAAGGCGCTCTGGGTCATTCCGGTTCGCCTCGACATGAATGAGGGCGGTTTCGACGACACGGGTTCGGCTGCGCTCAGAACGGCCACGCACCGCGCTGGCCAGCTCGCCCAGCGAAAGGAACCGCTCGTCATCGGGCCGTGAGAACCACTCGGACGAGACCCGGCCGACGCGTTCGCCACGTGTGACATCCACTTTATAGCCGCCGCTCATATCGCGGCGAGCGTCGAGAACCTGCATGTTCATGGGAAAAATCTCCATGACGGGCGCCGAAAGCCTCTCTCCCGGCACTCAACCCGTCACGGAAATCCCGTCCGCACTCTCACTCTGAAGGGGCGTTGCGGGGTGTCCCCGCTGAAGGGGTCGGCAAAGACCTTGGCTCAGCCGCAGGGGAAGGCTTTCCCCTTCCGGCTCACTGACGTCAGTGCACCAAATCCCAATTAGCGGGCCAGTGACTCCCAATCAGCCGAAGCCTTTGGAGTAGCCGCAAGTTCGAGGACCCATTTGGACAGATTGGTGCGATGACGGATCCGACGCTGGCAGCGGATCCCATGTGTTGGTGCTCCGCTGAAAGGAAAATCAGTCGTAAGGCGACGCCGTGCTGATGTGCTTACGCACGGCGTTGAAGGGGCCGTCGAGGAAGAAGGCGAGATATTCCGCTACCAACGCCAGTTCGCTATTTTCCTCGTTGGCGGGCGCCCGCGTGAAAATCTCCAAGGCGGTCGCCAGCAGTCGGTCATAGGGGCGAGGATGGATCGCAAAACGCGCTGAAAGCGGAAAACCGAACTCGGTCGCCATGGCGGCGAATATCGCACGCTGCACATGACCGTTGCCGTCAAGGAACGGGTGAATCTTGCCGAACCAGCAGAAGGTATAGCTGAGGCCAAGGAGCCTGCCATAGTCGTTCGCGGAGGCGTCGCGGAGCCATTGCTGCGTATGATCCAGCAGCAAGTTCATACGGGCAGGCACTTCATTGGGCAGGCAGAACTCAAATTGCCCCCCGGCCTCGAGTTGGCTTTCTGAGGACATCCTCCGACCAGCCAGCGTTGTGCCCGGGGTGCCGCGATAGGTGCCCGCATATTGATTATGACTAGGTGGAGCGAAGGAAGCGAACAGCGTGCGATGCAGATCTCGCGGATCGGCGAGGATGGCTTGCCGGCGCGCGGGGTCGGCGATGATCTCCGCCAGCAGCATTGAACACTGGTCTGCCATCGTGGAATCGTAGTCGGCGGAATCATGGGCCTGCCAGGGCGGCGGTGAAGTGGTCATACTCTGTGGCTCCAATGCACTCCGCGCGTGGTATGTTCAGAAGGTAAGCGACGCCTATCGCGCGGAAGGCTCCTCGTCCCGAAGAATCCTTTCCGTGATCTGTAGCGGCCTGCCGAGCTCGATCAGGGTGGGAGCGCCTGCGCGAATTGCCGCTTGAATCAGGGGAAGCCTCGCATTGGAGGCTTAGCAAAGTCAGCAGACCGGCTCGAAGGGCGATCATTGCAAGAGAGGCAACTTGAGGCCTTGGTTTAAGATATGCCAATTTATACCCACCAAAGATAGGTGATTTTGGCGCAATCATGAACTTGATGTCAGTTTGCGAAACTGCTATATATACCTATCTATGGTAGCTCAAAAGAATGAAAAGATAAACCAACTGAACCGTCTGCTCCCCGAGGGGCTGGTGGTCGATACACCTTGGCTGGAGGGCCATGGATATCGGCGCCAGTGGCGTGAGAAATATGTTGCCCAAGGCTGGCTCGAAAGCGTCGTCAGAGGCGTCTATCGCCGCCCATCAGCAAGTATTGAAACGACGGTCCCTTGGCAGCGGATTGTCATATCGCTCCAGCGACTGCTCGAAAAGTCGGTGCATGTGGGCGGTCGGTCGGCTCTGGAGTTACACGGGCTGGCCCATTATCTCAGGCTTTCCGGAACCTCGACTGTCCATCTTTATGCTTTTGAGGCATTGCCCGGCTGGGTGCAACGCATAGCGAGCGATGCCCGACTGGTCGAGCATAAGGGGGGACGGCTTTTCGAGCGCGGCGCTCCAGGTCTCACACAGATGGAATGGGGGCATTGGGGCTGGAAGCTTGATGTGTCCGCGCCGGAACGCGCGCTGTGCGAACTTCTCGATGAACTACCTGATCGTGACACCTTCCATCAAGCCGATGTGCTGATGGAATCGGCGAGAACGCTCAGTCCTCGGCGAGTTCAGGCGGTTCTGGAGGCGTGCAAGAGCGTCAAGGTGAAACGGCTGTTTTTGTGGTTCGCTGAGCGCCAGGGGCATTCGTGGTTTGGTCGACTGGATCTCAGCCGGATCGAGCTTGGCCATGGCAAGCGCCAGATCGTCCCAGGTGGCCGGTATGATCCAAAATATCAGATCACGGTGCCGGAGAATCTCGATGCCGGGGGCTGAGGGCTATCAAACACAAGTCGGTCTGCTCGTTAAGACGCTACCGCTCGTCGCCGCGGAGGGCGCATTCGCGCTTAAGGGCGGAACCGCAATCAACCTGTTCATCCGCGACTTACCCCGGCTGTCGGTCGATATCGATCTGACCTACTTGCCGGTCGAGGACAGGGCGGCTTCGCTTTCGAACATTGACGCAGCCATGCGTCGGATCGCCCTAGCCATTGAAGCCGGTATCCCGCGCAGTCGCACACAACTCGTGCCGCTCCACCGTGAAGGGAGCATCGCCAAGATCCTGGTCGGCGCTTCGGGCGTTCAGATCAAGATTGAAGTAACGCCGGTCATGCGCGGCTGTGTCTACCCACCCGAGAAGCGCAGCGTGCGCGAACGTGTCGAAGACGCATTCGGCTATGCCGAAATTGCGGTTGTATCCTTCCCGGATCTCTATGCGGGCAAGATCGTGGCCGCGCTCGACCGGCAGCATCCCCGCGACTTGTTCGACGTGCAAGGCTTGCTGGCAAATGAGGGAATCTCGGACGATCTGCGCCGCGCCTTTATCATCTACATGCTGAGCCACAATCGGCCAATGGCCGAAGTTCTGGCACCACGGCGGAAGGATATGCAGCATGAGTTCGACACTGGCTTTGTCGGAATGACGCAGGACGAGGTCGCTCTTGATGCGCTTTATGCAGTCCGTGAGGAACTGATTTCCCGGATCGTTGGCGAAATGCCCGAACCTCACCGCCGCTTTCTTCTCTCCTTCAAGGCTGGTGAACCGGATTGGGCGCTTTTGGGCGTGCCGGGAGCCGACACGCTGCCGGCGGTTCGATGGAAAGTCGATAATCTGGCCAAGCTTCCAGAGGCCAGGCGCGCGGCGCTGCTGGCCGATCTCGAAAAGGTATTCGCGCGATGATGTGGGCTGATGTTGGACAGCGCATTGGATTGGTGCGGCAGGAACGGTGGAGGGGCAATTGGTAACGCCACTCAGAAAAAAGAGGCTCCGCACAGAGGAGCTCTATACGCGCATTCCGGAGATCGAAGCCAAGTTGGTCGAGTTGGAAGGCCTGTCGCGGGATGATCTTCTGGCCCGCATTCAAATTCTCCGCCGCGATGATTCCGGCTATGTGCCAAGCGAATGCTTGGTCTATTTCGTGCGGGCCAGCCGCGCGGACAATTCCACTGCCGGGTTCGACCGGCTGTACAAGGTTTTAGCCGAGCGGGTCTTGCGGTCTTTGCCGAGGGCTGAGAGTGCGGATGGCACGACAACGTCACTGACCAACAGCGTCATTCGTGACAGGGTATTCGGGCGATTTGTTGAGCTTTTGTCGGCTGATCGCAACGAATATTCTGAAAAATTGGACTATTTTGAAGTGCGCTTCGATGGCGCGCTGGCAAACTTGCGACGCGATGCCCAAGAGCAGGCCTGGCGCGACGAAAATCGGTCAACTTCACTGGAATTCGACGAAGAGACTGGTGAGCCTTCTGAAGAGGTTGAGAGGGCGGCTGGTAGCTTCGATTGGTCCACGGATTCGGAAATCGACGGCGCGGATTACCGGTTTCGTCTGGATGCGGCGATTGATGCTCTACCACCAGAACAAATGAGGATCATCGAAATGTTGCGAAAGGGCGTCCCAATCGACTCCAAGGAGGCCGATGCTGTCACTATCGCCAAGGCGCTCGGCAGATCGGAGAAAACCATCCGGACCTATAGGGACAAGGCCTTTGCGGCAATTCGAGCGGCCATGTCAGGAGAAGAGCTATGAATCCCAACGCTCATCAACCATCGCGGGAAGATGTGCTCGACGCTTTTGCGGTTGAACCAAGCCATGGCCGAGAAATCCTTGAGCGCTACCTGCGCGAGTACCCGCATTTTTCGAACGAGTTGGTGGGCTTGTCGAGAGAGTTGTCTCGCGTTCCTGATGGAGCCGAGAGGCCGATGTCTCTGCAAGAGCAGGCCATGGTTGAAGCGGCATGGCAGCAGCATATGCCGATCGAAACCAAATCTGCGAAAGATCCTCTGGCAGATGTGTCGGTCGCCCATCTTCGCGAGATCGCCGTGCAATTGGATGTGCCCCGGCAGGTGGTGACAGCCTTTCGGGAGCGTCGCGTTGTGGCAACCTCTGTCCCAAGGCGCTTCCTCGCGCGCATGGCGCTGGCGCTGAACTGTACGGTTGATTTGTTGGTGAGCGCGCTCACGACGCCGTCGGGGCCTGCGCTGGCGCGCAGCTACAAATCAGACGGGAAGCCGTCGGCGGAAACTGCTGCAACATTTGAACGGCTGCTGATCGACGCAGGCGTGTCCGAAGAAAAGCGGACGGCTCTGCTGGCGGACGACAACTAGGATGGACGCGGTCGAGCTGGCGAGACAGATTGCAGCCGACCTTCACCGGCAGGCCGTTGCGAACGGCCATGATCCTTGGCGGCCTTATGAATTCGCCATTGCCGAAGCTCAGCGGCGCGGATTGGATGTCGAGCCGACCGCTGCGGGCTCGGTAATGCTTGACGGTGGCCGCGCAACCGTCGTTGCCGCAGACAGCCTCATCTTGCACGAAAATATTGGGACGGTGTTCGAGCAGGCATTTCTCGTCGCCCATGAAATAGGTCACATCGAACTTGGTGACGACGTTGCCGATGAGCCGGCGCGCGACATCGATCTGGCAAGGGCGGCAGAATCTTCGCCCGTCGGCGTTGATCGGGTTGTTGACTACGGACGCCGGCAGAGGCGCGAGGTCCAGATGGATCTGTTCGCGCGCGAGTTTCTTCTGCCGCGCGGACTCGTCCGCAAACTTCACCTTGAAGATGGTCAGACCGCGACCGAGATTGCAGCGCGGATTGGGGCACCGTTCGATCTGGTTGCCCAGCAACTCTTCGATGCTCTCTTGCTGCCGGAAATAGTGGCTGCGGTCGAAGCTGAAACCATCGAACGTCCCCTGAATCCGCTTCAGGCAACCGCAGCCGCGCATCGTGGCGAGGCATTTCTGCTTGAAGCAGGACCCGGCACTGGCAAGACCCAGACGCTGACTGCCCGTGTCGAGGGGCTCCTGGCGGAAGGCGTCGATCCGCGACGGATATTGCTCCTCACTTTCTCCAACAAGGCCGCTGGTGAGATGGCGGAACGGATCGGCCGCAAGCACAAAGCTGCCGCCGCAGCGATGTGGATCGGCACGTTTCATGCTTTCGGTCTCGATATCATCCGACGGTTTCACATCGAACTGGGCCTGCCGAAAGATCCCCGGATGATGGATAGGACCGAGGCGGTCGAGCTTCTTGAAGCCGAATTCCCGCGTCTTGGCCTCAACCATTATCGCAACCTTTATGATCCGACGCAGATCATCGCCGACATGCTGGCGGCAATCTCCCGCGCCAAGGACGAGGTAGTCAACGAAGCACGCTATGCCGAACTGGCGGAAGCGATGCTTGTGAGCGCCGCAACGCCAGACGAACGCGTGGCGGCGGAGCGTGCGGCGGAGGTTGCCCGCGTCTACGCGGCCTATGAGGAATTAAAGCGGCAGGCGCATTGTGTCGATTTTGGCGACCTTGTCTCGATGCCCGTGCGTTTGCTCGAAGGGAATCTCGAGATCCGCACGCATCTTCAGGCGCAATATGACCATGTTCTGGTCGATGAATATCAGGACGTGAACCGTAGCAGCGTCCGCCTGATTACGGCCCTGCGAAGTGATGGGCGCAATCTCTGGGTGGTCGGAGATGCCAAGCAGTCAATTTATCGGTTTCGGGGTGCGTCATCGTTCAACATGACGCGCTTCGGAACGTCCGATTTTCCCGGTGGTGTGCGTGGCCGCCTGAAGCGTAATTATCGATCGGTCGATGAAGTGGTGCAGGCCTTCTCAGCCTTCGCCATTCGCATGAAGGCTGGAGACCAAGATAGCGGCCTCGAATCCGAGCGTGGCCGGTGCGGGGCATCTCCTCAACTCCGCACGGTCGACCAATCGCCACAGCAGACGGTGGCGCTTGCCGATGCAATCGAGGAAATGCGCCAGGCCGGGCAAAACTATCGTGACCAGGCTGTGCTGTGCACTGGAAATGAAAAGCTCTCAGAGCTTGGGCAGGATTTGGAACGCCTTGGCGTTCCGGTTCTTTTTCTGGGCAGTCTTTTCGAGCGGCCAGAAATCAAAGAGCTTTTGTCGTTGCTGACAATTCTCACCGATCGGCGAGCAATGGGATTGGTTCGTGCAGCGTGCATGTCGGAGTTCGAGATGCCGATCTCTGATGTTGACGCGCTATTTGATCACCTGCGCGCAGTGGACTCTATTCCAGGGGCATGGCTGGGCGAATTAGGTGCGATCACCGGCCTGTCTGAGACTGGCAGCGCGGCTTTGAGGGCTGTTGCGGCTGCAATGCGTGGCTTCGACCAGAGCGACGCACCCTGGACGGTGTTGGCAACGTTGTTGCTCGATCGAACCCGTATCGCGGCACGCATCGGTGGTTCGAGTGACATCGCCGAGCGCACCCGTGGCCTCGCGATCTGGCAGTTCATGAATTTCCTGCGTGTGCAGCCGGGCGGTAAGGGGCTCCCCATTGTTCGGCTCCTTGATCGGGTGCGCCGACTTGTTCGGTTAGGCGATGATCGTGATCTGCGGCAACTGCCTGCCGCCGCGCAGGGGCTCGATGCCGTGCGGCTGATGACCATTCACGGGGCAAAGGGACTTGAGTTTCACGTCGTGCATGTGCCGGGTCTCAATGGCGACACCATTCCCAGGACGCCACAAGCACCGCCGTGCCCGCCGCCAGATGGGATGGTCGAAGGAGCTCAGGGCCGTGCGCTTGATGTGTTCCGCGCAGGTCATGCCGAGGAACAGGAATGTTTGTTCTATGTCGCGCTGTCTCGCGCCCGCGACCGCCTGTTTCTGTACGCGCCAACCCAGAAATCAAATGGCCATAACCGGCCGTTGTCGAGTTTCCTCGACCGGTTAGGATCGGGGCTGACGCGAACGAAGATCAACCCAACCAGAACCTTGCCGCCCGCACCTGAGGCCGGCGACATCACGCTCGTCGTCGACGGTGCCCTTCGATTTACCGGGGCGCAGATTGGGCTCTACGAACGCTGTCCAAGACGATTCTTTTACACTCACATCCTCCAGGTCGGCGGGCGTCGGACGGCAACGGCCTTCATGCAGATGCACGAAGCGGTCAGAACCGTCTTCCAGGCTGTGATTGCTGACGCGCGCATCATCGGCGGAGCAAGCGACTTGGAAGGGCAGATCGCCAACGCGTTTGCTGTGCATGGGCTGGCGGATCACGGCTATGTCTCGGAGTATAAGGGGTTCGCCACCTCAATGATCCAGTATTTCCTCGCGGCGCGCGAGGGCCACACGCCAGAGACGCCTGCGGCTCTCAGCATTGCGTTTGGCGCCGAGGAAATTATCGTGCGCCCAGATGAGGTTCTGGTGCGATCTGATGGCAGCCGCACGCTTCGGCGGGTTCAAACAGGACATTTTCGCACCGCGGAAATGGATGACGTGGGCGTTGCTGCCTTCCTCCTGGCGGCACAAAGGGCTTTTCCCGGCGCCAGCGTCGAACTCGTCCATCTATCCGACCAGACCATTCGCCCCCTCGATCTGACGGCCAAGAAGCTTCAGAATCGGCAGGAGAAGCTCGCGGGATTTCTGGGGCGAATTCGTGCTGGTAATTTCCCGGCCGACCCCTCGGCCCGGACATGCCCGGGTTGCCCGGCATTTTTCATATGCGGCCCAACGCCGACGGGTACTCTCAGAAAAAATTTCGGCTGACCTTACCGGTCGGCCATTGTCGCACCGATTGATCCCTTAGAGGCCGGCGCCGCCGGTCAAAACTCTAAGGAATAACGACAATGAATACCGAAGAACCTCTCGATTTTGACGATCTGGGCGAGGCCCTGCGCGAAGGCCGGGCGCTGCGCCCGGCGCGGGGCTATCGCATCCGCTTCGCACAGGACGACCTCAACTTCCGCGACCTCGATGTTGCCGACCCCATGCCGCTGGGCCGTCAGATTTTGACTGCCGCCGGGCGCGATCCGCATGATGGCTACAGTCTTTTTGCCATCCTGCCGTCCGGCGATTTCGAGGATGTCCGGCTTGATGAGCCGTTTGATCTGCGCGAGCGGGGTGCCGAACGGTTCGTCGCCTTCCAGACCGACCGCGACTTCAAACTGACGCTGAACGATCATCAGCTCGCGTGGGGCAAGCCGGCGATCGGTGGTGCCACTCTCTATGCGCTGGCGAATATCGGCGACGATGAAGCGGTCTTCCTGGAGGTGCGTGGGGGCGAAGATCTGCTGATCGAGCCCGCCGATGTCATTGACCTCACCGCTCCTGGCATCGAACGGTTCATCACCGCGCCCAAGCCGCCCAAGACGTTCGAGATCATCGTCAACTCGCGGCCGCGGGTAGTCGAGGCTCAGCAGGTTACGTTCGAACAAGTGGTGCAACTGGCGTTTCCCGGTCCGCACGAAACCAACGTCGTCTTTTCGATGACCTACCGCCATGCAGCCTCGATGCCCCACGCTGGTGAGCTTGGCGCCGGTGGCAGTGTCGAAGTGAAAAAGAAGGGAACCGTGTTCAATGTCACCCGCACCGTTCAGTCGTAACGCCGACCTCAAGCGTCTTCGCGACGAGGGCTACTTCGTCCAGATCCGGGGCGGGTTCCTGGTGATGCGCGAGGTGCCCTACGTCAATGCTCAACGGGAAGTGCGAACCGGAACGCTCATCTCCAGCCTGACGATGGCTGGAGATGAAACCCGCACGCCCGATACCCATGTGGTCCATTTTGACGGTGATTTTCCGTGCCGATCCGATGGGACGCCGATCCAGCAGATTTCGCACCAGTCTGGCGATTTCAATCTCGGGCACGGTCTGACGGCGAAGCATTCGTTTTCGAGCAAGCCGGAAGGCGGCTACACTGACTACTTCCACAAGATGGCCACATACGCGGCGATCCTGTCGGGGCCTGCTGAGGTTTTGAAGCCGGAGACATCACCGCGGACATTCAGGACGCCAGAGGCCGAGGACGACAGTGTCTTCAACTACACCGAAACAGCCTCGGACCGCGTGGGCATCGGCGCTCTGACCGAGAAGCTGGAGGGCGAGATTATAGCGATTATCGGCCTCGGGGGCACTGGATCCTACATTCTGGATTTTGTCGCGAAGACCCCGGCTCGTGAGATTCGTCTCATCGACGGTGACGAATTCCTGCAACACAACGCATTCAGAGCCCCCGGTGCGCCGGATATCGAGGAACTTCGCGAAGCCCCCAAAAAGGTCGACTATCTGAAGGGTATTTATTCACGGATGCGCCGGGGGATCATCGCTCATGCGGAGGCGCTGGGTGCCGACAACTTGCATTTGCTCAATGGGATCACGTTTGCGTTTCTCAGCATGGATGCGGGCGAGGAGAAGCGCCTGGTTGTCGAGAAGTTGGAGGCCCTGGGTGTGGCTTTTGTCGACGTGGGCATGGGGCTGGAATTGGATGAAGGTTCCTTGGGCGGCATTCTGCGGGTCACCACCAGCACGCCGGCAAAGCGCGATCACGTTCAGCAAGGTCGTATCTCGTTCGCTGGCGGCGGCGAGAAGGATATTTATGCGTCAAACATTCAGGTCGCCGACTTGAATGCGCTCAATGCAGTGCTGGCCGTGATCAAGTGGAAGAAGCTGCTCGGATTCTACCGTGACCTGGAGCAGGAGCATCACTGCACCTATACGACGGATGGCAACATGCTGCTCAATGGTGACCTCCCATGATGCGATATCCCCACCTAGAACATCTGTTTGTGAAACATATCCCCGACAGGCTTGAGTCAGGTGTGCTCTATGTTTCGATGGAATATGGAACGGCTGCGCATCGCTGTTGTTGCGGGTGCGGCGAGGAGGTCGTGACGCCCTTCACGCCGACCGACTGGAATATGACATTTGATGGAGAAACGGTGTCGCTTAACCCGTCGATTGGCAATTGGACGCTCGCCTGTCGCTCCCACTATGTGATCAAGCGGGGGCGGGTGATTGAGGCCGGGCCATGGACGGACGAACAGGTCGAAGCCGAACGCCACCGGGATCGTGCGGCCAAGGCGCGCTTCTATGGCGTGACTGAGCCAGTTGCACCAGTTGCGACATCGCTTGAAGCGAAGCGATCCGCTAAAGTGCCGGAGGGCGTTGTGGGTCGCTTTATGCGCTGGCTGACGGGGGCCGGACGCTGAAGCCGACAATGTACGCCAAAGAGAACCTCGAGATTTGAGCCCAAATTTCGAGGTTCTCCCATGATGCTCAATGATTTTTGGGCATGACACCCACACATGACGTATTTCATGCCGCGACGCGCTCATCGTTATTTCCGTTGACTGCCCGCGAAAGGAACCGCTCGAGCGCCGCTTTCCGGGTATCGCGGTCCAGCGCATAGGCCGTTTGCTTGAATTCGACGCCGTCAAGCAAGCCTTGGATGTAACCACCTATAGTGTCTGCTGCCATAATCAGAGCCGTATCAAGCGTATGGATGTACTTGCTGGTCATCGAGCCCTTTGAATGACCGACGAGCGCCGCGATGGTGATTTCTGTGAACCCGAGATCATTGGCGATGCTGGCAAAGCTGTGACGCAGAACGTGCGGAGTGACGTCAGATAGCGGCGAGTTTCTAAAAATCTGCTCCCAATGGTTCGGGAAGCCGCCAAACGCTGCACCGTTGCGTTCGCCAGGGAAGACGTAGTCGCCCTCCTTCCGCTTCCGGCGCTCCTCCAGACATTCGACCACAGGCAACCCTGTTGGACGAACAGAGTCACCTTCCTTGCTGTCAACGAGGCGGAGGCAACTGGCGTCGAGGTCCACTTCGTCCCACATCAAGCCGATGATCTCGCTGCGGCGGCAGCCTGTCAGGGCGATCAACCGTATGATCTCGACCGTCAGCGCGTACTTCTCATTTTCGGCAGCCTTGCGCAGCATTTGCCCAAGGGTTCGGTACTCGGCCTCACTCAGGCGACGAT
>Ga0209067_10002175_pt1 | contig 11734 bp, 12 predicted proteins | sample ColStrG_CSR_2013_FD_187199 | JGI IMG/M metagenome (GOLD analysis project Ga0209067, IMG submission 187199) | Freshwater sediment microbial communities in response to fracking from Pennsylvania, USA - Cold Stream Run_MetaG_CSR_2013 (SPAdes)... | ecosystem: Environmental > Aquatic > Freshwater >... | reverse complement strand
TCCATATCTGATGGTCTGGATGCGCTCCTGCGCGCCGTCGGTCTCAAGATCGCTGCTTAATCCGACGCAACGAGAACAAAATTCTCGTTGGGGCCCCTATAACGGGAACTAAGTGTAGTTCGGCAGGATCTTACCGGCGACTCTCGCCCGGCCCGCCACGCCTAGACACGCTGCACCCCGGCGTCTCCCGACGTCAGGGGCAAACGCGTCGCCGAAGCGCACAGCGGCGATGCCACCGTGGCACGGCATTGATTGGCGCGAGTCCTCTTTCAAGGCCTACCCGCTAGGGTCGCAGAGCGAAGCAAGCGGAAGCCGCAAGAAACTGAATAGGGAACGCGGTGTTGAAAAAGTCAACGCAGAAGATGAGGGGAATCCCCTAACAGGACAGCCTGTAACCTAGTATCAAATGTACCTTTTTCACACTTTATAGACTTGATAAACGCCATTTTGGATCTTGACATTAATTCCAGCTTTCAGTATTCTTATCAAACGAGATTGCTCCGTCTGCAATCCAAAGCCACGGAGTTTGTAAGGCTTCCAGGAGCCACAGAATGACACCTTCAGCCGGTAAGGTAGCGATCAATCTGTTGACGGAGCGAGAGGCAGAGCTGTTCACTTTTCTGCTAAATGGCAAGTGCAACAAAGAAATCGCTCTTTCCTTGGGCATCAGCGTGCGGACGGTCCGGTTTCACGTTTCGAATATATTGGCTAAGTACCACGTCGAGAATAGGCTCGCCCTGCTAATCGCACACTCGCGAACTGATTCCAGGGCAGCCAGCGGCTGGGCCGCCGATTGATCATCCACCGCCTTCTGATCTCTTGAAGTAACAACCGTCTACGTGCCCAATGGCCCGAAGCTCGGTTACCGCACTCGGGGACTCAAGAGCGGATGCCGTTCCATCGGTGTGCGACTACTCCCATAAGTTAGCGTTCACGAATCTGTACTGGCCCAGAGGCCAGTTGCATGCCAATAGGTTTTCAGTGTGATATTGAAGGAAGCTTCTCGAAGCTGGCTAAAGTAATGGCTTAGACAGTTATCGTGATTTGCCTACCGGGTAAGTTAACGAAGAGGTTGGTATGTCGGCGGCGGAAATCAGAGAACGAACCACGCCCTCTCGGGAAACGGCCGACGCCTGCATCGCGGGCACGGCACCCGATGGCGATTCCGTTTTGGAATTCTTCCCGCTGGCGGTGCGGCACGTTAGGCGGCGAGACAATAAGGACGAAGCCAGTGTTACCCGGGTTGGCTGTTCCGTGATTACGTCGATTTCCACGTCCTCCGCCGGACTGGAAGCTATTCGATTATTGCAGCGCGGATATTCCGTGCGCGAGGCGTCCAATGAATTGGCCCGCCGCTTCCAATCCACGCAAATCGATCTGCAACCACTGCTGACCGCCCTGGCACGGGCGCGCATGATTCGGACGATTAATGGCCGGGTGATTAGTCGGGAGCCAGTATCCCGTTGGCGCCATCTCAGGCACCGGGTCGAACTTGTATCGATAGCGTTGCGGCGCGCCACCGTACCGTTCGTCATTCGTTTCTGGCCGACGGTTTGGGCACATGGCATTCTGTTCGGGATGAAACCTGGCTGGCCGCGGCGCAAACAGCGCGCAGTGAGGGATGTGGCCCGGCGGAACATAGAAGCCGTCAGCGATCTGCCAGGCGGTGGAGCGCTCGACACGATCGCCGAACGATATGCGGCCGAGCAAATTCGTATCGGGATCGATCTCGATTTGCTGACCCACCTTTCTGAGGTGCGCGTCGCCCGCTGGTTGCGGAGACACTGCGCGATTTCCGGCCTGGAACATCTGGATGCGGCGCTGGCGAAAGGGAAGGGCGTAGTATTGTGCAGTTTTCATTTTTCTTCGTCGCATTCTCTGCTGGTGCTCGTTCTGTGGCTGCGAGGATATTCCTTCACCGGAGAGGGAAACATTACAAAACACAATACCGCGCGCCCGCTTCCCTGGGATAATCCCGGACTTGCGGCAAAACTGGGCGGGTGCGGCCAGGTGAAATGGTACACGAGCGTTCATTTTGCCAGCGCGCTGGGCATTTGCCGGACGCTGGCGCGGGGCGGCATGGCTTTGGTGTTTCCCGATGGCTTCTTCGTCAGGCCTCCGCAACAAGTTTCCACCTACTTCGGTCACGCGGCTGCTGAATATGAACCAGCGCATGAGAAATTGCGGGTGTTGGGGCGGACGTTGGAAGTAAATACTGGCGTCCCCTGGATTTGCCAGCAGAGTGAGGCGCCGGTGATTCTCGTCCGGATGCGGCGCGTGAGGGGCGCGCGATTCACACTGGAAATTGGACCGGAGTTGAGTCTAACGCGAGGCGCTTCCGTGCGACAGACCGCGGAGGAGTTGTATGCCGAACTTGAGCGGCAAATTAAGACTGACCCGGCGGCGTGGTTTTACTGGCACAAACTCGACAGGTTCTCGGCGGCGGGCGAACAGCGATGAGGCCTGCGTTCCGATGCGGTTCTTGCAGTGCCGGTTTACCCGCGAAACGACTGTAGTACAAACCTGAGGAAAGGAGGATTCACCATGACCAACAATACACTCACTATCGAAGCGGTTGCGTTTGAATTCGAAACTGTTGACCTGAACGAAGTGGAAACGCTGGAAGAAGCGGCCGTCGCCGGTGGTTCTTGCGCTTCGTAACAGCTCAATATTACAGCCGCGCATAAGTAAGGGGACATTCAAAGGGACATATGTAGCTACACGATACTTGTCGGCCTTCGGCTGGTTGATGCAGGCCACGCAACGTTGCCGAACTGCTCAGCGCCGAACGTGTCTGTTTTGGCTGGGCTCGTGCCCAGATCCTTTGATGTCCCTGGACCTTTGCGCGGCTGTTATAGCTGGTGTCGCATAGTTATTCCGAGCCGCTGTGTCTATTGAGTGAAGATTGCATGAAGTGGAATGGAGGAGGAGGATGACAGCGGTAGCCTATGAGGCCGCAAAGCCCGTTCCCGGTATTCAGGCGTGGGAACTGTTCCCGGGCACACACATTCTGGGCAATTGCGTCCTGGACCGCTATGTCATCGTCCCGAGCACCGGAGTGCCTGTGTTGCTGGAAGCGATTCGCGCGATCGATGGCGAAAGGTCCCTCGACGAGATCTCTTCCGAGCTGCGCGCCAAGGGTTATGCGATCGACATGCACCAACTCCTTGCGCGGCTGTGGAAGGCCGGTTTGATCGAAGGTGCGCCGTACCAGGGCGATGTGACCCGCTTTTCCACCTGCTGGGCTTCAGTGGCAACCGCGGGGTTCTTCCGCTTGATCCCGCATTCCGCCCGGTTCTTGGCGTGGATTTCCGCTGCATCAGCGCTCATGGCCGTGCTGGCGCTCTGGTTGTCCGTGGCGCACAGGTTGAATCTGTTTTCGTCTTTCCGGACCCATGTCCCCGCGGGGCCAGTCGAATTCGCGGGGGTGTTGTTGGCCGGCATCGTTTTGTCCGTGGTTGCGCATGAGGGCGCTCATGGACTTACCGCATCGAGCTTCGGTCGCGTACCCACCCGTTTACGAGCGCTCGGATACTTTGGTTTTATTCCTTGTTTCGTTCTGAGTATTCCAGGCCTTTATACTCTGCCCGCGAAGAAGCGCATCGCCGTTTGGATGGCCGGGCCAGTTGGCAGCCTCACGGCGGCTGCCTGCGCCATCCTGATTGGCGAGCTTCCGCACATTGGCTTACGCGCTCATGTCTGGCTGGATCAATTCGCCGCCATCAACCTTGGCGTAGCGCTCTACAACTGCTGCCCTCTGCTTCCTACCGACGGCTATTTCGTGCTTTCCACGCTGCTGCGCCGCGCGAATATGCGGGCGCGCGCATGGCAGGAGTGGAACTTGCTCTTTCGCGGCATCCGCCGGCCGAATATGCCGCTGCTGATCTACGGCCTCATTAGCGTTGCTTTCTTGATCATTGTAATTGGACGTAATATCCGGCTGCTGCTGGTATCTACAGGCTACTCTCTGGCGGGGTATGCGATCGTCGCGATTCTTGCGGGGGCGATTTGCGCAAAGCGATTCCGGAAGCTTGAGGCAGGCAGAAAATGAATCAGGACGCCACAATCGTGATTACCGGTTTGGGTCTGGTGACGCCGATAGGAATCGGCAAGGGCTTGTTCTGGGATGCGCTCCTGGCGGGCAGGAATGGTATTCGTCCCATCAGCGCTTTCGACACGGCTCGGTATCGCACGCACCGCGGAGGCGAAGTTCAGGATTTCGACCCCGCCCGGTATTGCCAGCGAGTTCCGCCGAAGAAGATCGGCCGCGGGGCGCAGTTGGCAGTTGCGGCAAGCCGGCTGGCCCTCACGGATGCCGGCGTGGAGAGCGCAACGTTCACGCCGGCGCGGGTGGCCGTCGTTTGCGGCACCACCATGGGCGAGAGCCCCACCGCGGAGGCGGTCGATACGGCTATCGTTTGCGGAGGCGATGATGGCCTCGAAAAGATTGCACCTTCCTTTCCATTTCAATTTCCATCGGACATGATTCCGGGCAGCGTCGCCCGCGAACTGGAACTGTCCGGTCCGGTGATGACCATCTCCACGGCCTGTGCTGCCGGCAACTACGCCATTGGCTATGGGGCCGATCTGTTGCGCTTCGGCTCGGTCGACATGGTTCTGGCGGGTGGATCCGATCCTCTGTCCAGAGTGGTATTTACCGGATTCAACTCCATGCTGGCCGTGGCGCCGGAACTCTGCCAGCCATTTGACCGGAACCGCAAGGGCATGTGTGTAAGCGAAGGAGCCGCCATGCTGGTTCTGGAACGCGCGGATTCGGCGCGCCGGCGCGGTGTGGAGATCTACGCCGAGGTCACCGGTTACGGTTTGAGTAATGATGCACATCACATGACCGCGCCGCATCCGCAGGGGCGCGGCGCCTATCAGGCGATGATTCGCGCCATGGAAGACTCCCGCATTTCAAGGGATTCCATCGACTACATCAGCGCTCATGGCACCGGCACGCCGGCAAACGACAAGATCGAGACCCTTGCGATCAAGCGCGCACTCGGCGACGGGGCCTATGCCATTCCGGTTAGTTCCATTAAGTCCATGCTGGGACACACGATGGGCGCTGCCGCCGCGATTGAGGCAGCAGCCAGTGCGCTTGCCATCCGCCACGGCGTACTTCCACCAACCATGCATTATGAGGAGCCCGATCCGGAATGCGATCTCGACTACGTGCCGAACCAGCCCCGCGAGAAAAGAATCGGAACTGTTTTGAGTAATTCGTTTGCCTTCGGCGGCAACTGCGCGACGCTGATCCTAAGCCGCTACGGAGCCTAAGGGAGGAAGATCGGTTATGCGGCGAATTGTGGTGACGGGAATCGGAGTGGTGACGCCGCTGGGGCTCGAAGGTGGAGAGCTATGGTCCGCCGTGAGCGAGGGGCGCAGCGCCATCGGTCCCGTTTCGTTGTTCGATACGCGCGAACTGCCCGGCGTTGCCGCGGCCGAGCTGAAAGACATCGGCACCATCCAGTTTTCGAGCCGCAAGAGCGTGTGGGCGATCAGCCGCAGCATTACTCTTGGATTTGCCGCCGCCAGGCTGGCGCTGGAGGATGCCGGCGTGAAGCTAAAGCCCGACGAAATCGGCAGCGGCATCGGTGTGGCTTATGGAAGCACCCTGGGCGGACTGGCCCCGCTTGCGAAATTCGATCAACACGCGTTGCGCGAGGGCCCGCGCTTCGCCGACCCGCTCACCTTTCCCAGTACCGGCGCCAGCGCCCCGGCCTGTCAAATCTCCATCATGCTCGGGCTCGATGCGTTCAATACGACCCTTTCGAACGGCCAGAGTTCGGGGCTCGACGCGATTCGGTACGCGAGCCAGTTGATCCGGCTCAGCCGTGCCCACACGGTGATCGCGGGCGGCGTGGAAGAGATCTGCCGGGAGACGCTCGTCTCTTGCTATCGCAGGCGTCTGCTGGCTGGATCCAAGTCCCACTCCGATGAGCCCTGTCGTCCCTTCGACCACCGCCGGAGCGGAACCGTGCTGGGAGAAGGCGGGGCGGCGTTGGTGCTGGAGGATCTGGATCACGCGCTCGATCGCAACGCCAGCATTTATGCGGAAGTGGCGGGGCAAGGGGCGAGCTTCGACCCCTCGCTGCGCATGTCTTCCAAACCGGCAGCGGCGAATGCGTGTATGAGGTCCGCCCTGGAGGAGGCGCAAATCGGCCCGGCGCAAATCGATGCCGTGTTTGCGAGCGCCAACGGCAGCCGAGTGGGGGACCGGGTCGAAATGCAGGCCCTCTGCAACGTATTCGGCTACGAACACTTGCCGGCGATTACCGCAGTGAAGTCGATGCTGGGCGAGTCCTATAGCGCCGCGGGTGCGATCCAGAGCGCGATTGCGGCCCTGGCGCTGAAGCACCAGGAGATTCCGGGTACTCTCAACTTCGAACGCGGCGACCGGGGGTGTCCGGCCGGCTGCGTCGTCCAGGGGACAGCGAAAAGACCGCTCTCCCATGTTATGATCAACGCCTTTGGACAATCCAGGAGCCATGCCTCCCTGGTGCTTTCTTCTTATGAAAACTGAAATCCAGCTCCGCTCTATCCGCGGCCTGCTCCTGGTGCCGGCCGCAGCCCTGCTGATGACGCCGGCTTTCGCCGACACACCGTCGGCGCGCATTGGCGCCGCGGCGCCGGTCTTCCATCTGAAAGATCAGTTCGACCACGAGACCAGTCTGGAAGACTTCAAGGGCAGTGTGGTTGTGATCGTCTGTGGAGACCGGCGCGGCGGGGATTATATGAACGACTGGGCCAAGGCGGTGAACGACAATTACAAGGACCCGCCGGGCGCTGTGACCGTCTTGCGTATAGCGGATCTCGTCGCGGTTCCGCCGTTCTTCCACTCTTATGCGAAACAGAGGTTCTTGTCGAAGAACGCCGAGGGCCGGTCGGCGAGGCCGACGCTGCTCGACTGGGACGCACTCGTTCCAAAGCTTTATGGATTTACCAACGACGTAACCAATGTCTATGTAATCGATGCGCAGGGTGTGTTGCGCTACAAGGCCAGTGGCAAGGGCACTCCGGACGAGATCCGTAACCTGATTCACGCGCTGGAAGATGTCCGGCAGCAGGCCGTCACAAGTTCAGATCCAGAGAGGAAACAACCATGAGAAACACCATCGTCCAAACGCTGAAGTCGGAAGTAGCCAGAATGGTTCAGTTGCCGGAACAGGACATCGATGTGTCGGCCCATCTCGCCGACCTGGGGGTCGATTCGCTCCAGGCACTACAGTTGATTGTCATGCTGGAGCGCACCTATCGAATTGAGATCGCGGAAGAAGAACTGAAGCGATTTACGAGTATCAATTCCGTCACGGATTTAGTCGAGAGCCGTGTCTGCATTGCGGCGGCGGCAACCTCGTAAGCGGCGCCGGACCGGAGGGGGCCATGGCGGTGGAGGCAGAAGCGCGGATCGTTGCATTGAGCTTCGAACAGGTGAGGGAAATTCTCTCGCACCGCTTTCCGTTTCTGATGATCGATAAGGTCATCAGCCTCGAACCTGGGCGGCGGATTGTCGCCGTGAAGCACATTAGCGGAAATGAAATTTTCTTTTTGGGGCATTTTCCCAAGCAGGCGCTGATGCCGGGAGTGCTGGTGATTGAAGCGATGGCGCAGGCACTCTCGCTGCTCGACACCTTGAGCCGCGAACCCGGTGCGCCGGCCGTAGCCAAGTATCTTGGGCGCGTTGAGACGCAGTTCCTCCGGCCGATGGTACCCGGCGATTCGATGGAGATTGAAGGGATTTTGATCAAGCAGGTACGCTACGGCGTCGTTGGCAAAGCCACGGTGCGAGTGGATGGGCAAATAACGGCCCGGGCGGAAATAACGATGGGGAACGGCGGTGATCGGGGAGGTGCGGATGCCTGAGGCAAGGCTCAACGGAAAGGCGAACGGCCTCGCGGGCAGGGTCGCGGTAATCACCGGCGGCAGCCGTGGGATTGGCCAAACGTTGGTCCATCACTTTGCCTCGTGCGGTTGCCATGTCGTCTTTACCCATGCGAACTCCTGCCAGGCGGCCCAGGCGCTGGTTGAGGCCTGCCCGCCAGGTGAGGTTCATGGAATTCGAGCCGACGTACGCGATCTTGACGCCGCGGTTCAGGTCGTGAAGTCGGCTAAGGAAAAGTTTGGCCGCGTGGACATACTGGTAAACAACGCGGGTATTATTCGAGACAATCACCTCCGCGCCATGAGTGAACAGGATTGGGTGGAGGTCCTGGACACGAACCTTCGCGGCAGTTTCAACTACTCCAAGGCGGTGGCGCCTCTTTTTCAGCGGCAAATGAGCGGGCGCATTATCAATATCACTTCGATCAGCGGGACACGCGGGGTTTCCGGGCAGGCAAACTACGGTGCGGCCAAAGCCGGGATGATCGGCATGACCAAGTCTCTCGCCCGCGAGTTGGGGCCGTTTGGAGTGACCGTTAATGCCGTCGCTCCGGGTTATATCGAAACCGACATGTTGTCGGGCCTGAAGCCGGAGTACCGTTCGAAGATGATCCACATGACGCCGCTGGGTCGTTTCGGTTCCACCGAAGATGTGGCCGCGGTGGTGGCGTTTCTCGCGTCCGATGCCGCGGGCTACGTAACAGGGCAAGTGCTGGGAGTGGATGGTGGACTCGGGATTTAGGAAAGGGAGGGGAACATGAAAACACCGGTAGCAAGACGCTTAATGCTTTCCGCGCTTTTATGCGCGGCGGTCTATGCGATAGGCAGTCACCACGGAACGGCTGCGGTGACCGACCAGAGGCGGGAGGTGGAGCAGACCTTCGACCGGTACGTGCAGGGTTGGAACCAGGGGAGCGTGGAAATCCTTGCAGATATCTATGCGCACGACGCGAAGATCATTGCTTATTGGCCCGACCCGAGCAACCCGTCAGTGCAGGGATGGGATGCCATCAAGAAATCCCTTGAAGATGTATTCACGAGAATCCATGGGATGGCGCTCGATTTTAAGGAGCGGCAAGTGGAAGTGTACGGCGACGTTGCCCTTCTTACCTCCACGTGGACGTGGAAAGAAGCGGAAGCGCCCATGTTTGAGCATGGCCGGGCATCGTTTATGTTCCAGCGGCGAAACCATAAGTGGGTCGTAGTGCATGAGCACTCGTCCATCCAGCCGTTTCTTCCCAAAGCAGAGTAACAGCTAGGAGAACAGGACAGATGAGCACTCCAGCGCCGGTTCAGGACGTACAGGGCATTTCCCGATCCCCTGCTGGCAGGATCGCCACCGTCACTCTTGCTTACACGACCATGAGCCGCGCCTTTCTTGCCTGGCTATCGCAAGTGCTCGACGTCCTGGAGCAAGACACGGCGATTGAAGCGGTAATCTTCACTGGCGTGAAGAGCGTGTTCATGACTGGGGCCGATCTTCCGGAAGTCCGTGCGCTGCGCGAAGATCGGGACGCGCTCGATTTTCTGCGCCTGCCGCATCAACTGATGAGCCGGGTGTTCCGTCTGGAAAAGGTCTCGATCGCAGCCATCAATGGATATTGCCTGGGCGGCGGGCTGGAACTGGCTCTTGCCTGCGATTTCCGAATTGCGGCGGAAGATCTGCGCGATGCAGACGGCGCTGAACTCGCATTCCTTGGACTTCCCGAAGCAAGGCTTGGGCTGGTGCCGGCGCTGGCCGGCACGTGGCTGCTAGAAGCGACCGTGGGCCGGCGCAACGCAACTGAACTGCTATATTCTGCCGCGTCCATCACCGCCTCGCGCGCCCTCGCTATCGGGCTAATCGATCAGACTGCCCGGCGCGACGCTATGCTCGAAGCGGCTCTATCGAAAGCCGCGGCGATTCTGGCGAACTCCCCCGCGGCCATTCGCGGCGTAAAACGTCTGCTTGGGGCAAAACTGGATGGCGCAAGTTTTGACCAGGGACTCTTGCACTCCGCCGCGGAATTTGCGATATGTTGTCAAAGTGGTGACAAGGACCATCGCTTGGATCGATTCCGGGCGGAACGGGTGAGGAGTTTTCAGGACCATTCCAAGGTAAGTTGATGCAGACGCTCTGGCAGGACGCGCGCTATTCTCTGAGGGGCTTGTTCAAGTCGCCGGGGTTCGTGCTGGCGGTTCTCGTACCTTTCTCGTTGGGTATCGGTGTCAATACCGCTATCTTTAGCGTGGCGGACGCGCTGTTGAGAACCCCGCTTCCGTTTTCCGACATCGATCGTATGACCGCGATCGGGGAAAGGGATCCTGACAACCCGGAGGATCTGAGCCGCGTGGCGCCGGCGAATTACCTGGACTGGAAAGCTCGGAGCGCGGCGTTTGAAAAGCTCGCGGCTTATAACATTCTCGGACTGGACATGGCGAGCGGCGGCAATCCGGAGATCGCCAACGCGGCTCTGGTATCGGAAGATTTCTTCACGCTTTTCAAGACGCCGCCCGCGCTCGGCCGCGTCATTTCGCCGGAGGAAGCGCGGGATGGGCAGCAAGTGGCTGTGCTGAGCTATGGTTTCTGGAAACGCCGGTTTGGGGCGGATCCGCGCGTGGTCGGCGGCGAACTGAAGCTCGATGGAAGAACCTGTGTGGTTCTGGGCGTGATGCCCAAGCAGTTCACTTTTCCGCTTACGGTCGATCTCTGGGCGCCCCTATCATTGACACCAAGAGAAGGCGCCGACCGCAAAACCCGGTACCTTCGCGTTGTGGGACTCCTCAAGCCCACCACCACGTTGAAACAGGCAGTGACGGAGTTGGGCGGAATCGCCGCCTTCCAGGGAGCGGAATTCCCGGAAACGAACCGGGGCTGGGGCGTCAACATGATGCTTCTGCGGGATTATTTTACCGGCGGCCTTACCGCGCAGTATCTCTTGATGATGGTGGGCGCCGTACTCTTCGTGCTACTGATCGCCTGCACAAACGTCGCCAATATTTACTTCGCGCGAGCCACTGTGAAACGTAAGGAGGTAGCGCTGCGGAGCGCGTTGGGCGCTTCCCGTTACCGGATCGTGCGGCAGTTGCTCACCGAAAGTACGTTGCTTGCCCTAACCGGTTCAGCCCTGGCTTTGGGGATTGCGCAGTGGGGCATTCACCTCATTCGATCCAACATGCCCGCAACCATTGCCCGATTCATTCCCGGTTTCGAAAACATAAGTCTCGATTTCCGGGCGCTGTTGTATACCATCGTGATCGCGATCGTGGCGGGATTCGGTTCTGGCTTCTTGCCGGCTCTGAAGATATCGCGCGCGAATCTGAATAGCTTGCTGAACGAAGGGGGGCGGTTTTCTTCGGGACCGGCCCGCAACGGGCTTCAGAACACACTGGTCATCGCGGAGGTCGGCATTACGGTAACGCTCATGGTGGGCGCGGTGCTGATGGTGCGCGGCATGCGAACTTTGATTGCAGTGAACCCGGGAATGGCGCCCGAAGCGGTGCTGACCGTTCGCATCAACCTGCCGGAATCGAGATACCCGGACGATACGGCGCGCGCGGCATTTTACCAGACTGTACTGCCCCGGCTGCAAGCGATTCCGAACGTGCGATCGGCCGCTCTCGCGAGCAATGTGCCTTACGCAGGGGCGGAAACGACCAGCCGTTTCACCCTTGAGAATGCGCCGCCGGAGCATGCGGCCGATAGTCCCGCCGCGTTATTAGAGTCGGTGAGCCAGGATTACTTCCGCACGCTGAACATTCCGCTTCGTCAGGGACGGGCGTTTGAACGGTGGGATGGTCCCGATGCGCCGCCCGTCGCGATCGTAACCGCGGCGTTTGCCAGCCGTTACTGGAAGGGCGCCAACCC
>Ga0209067_10002174_pt1 | contig 11739 bp, 10 predicted proteins | sample ColStrG_CSR_2013_FD_187199 | JGI IMG/M metagenome (GOLD analysis project Ga0209067, IMG submission 187199) | Freshwater sediment microbial communities in response to fracking from Pennsylvania, USA - Cold Stream Run_MetaG_CSR_2013 (SPAdes)... | ecosystem: Environmental > Aquatic > Freshwater >... | reverse complement strand
GTCTTGTAATTGCCCCGTTCCATCGTTTTTGCTAGCTGCAATAGCTACCATTATGTTTTCTCGCGCCCATTTAGACTTTTTAAAAGCCTCCGTCAGATTATTATGACTAACTTTGAATTGCTCAACGCCTTGCTTAAGAGCGTGCGTATCGTTTTCTGTGTTTGAATTAAAGGCTCGCCCCAGCCTTACTAAATCTTCATTGGTACATCCATATTGCTCACCGTTAAAATCAAATTTCAAATCTTGAAGAAAGCGTTTAGTTAGCGGTATGTGTTCTGGATCATCTGGACAAATAAGAAGATGAACATTTATTGGCGAACCTTTCTGAGCGTTAACTGCGAACCGTAATTCAATGTTGGGAAATAGCAGCTCTAAATGCGGGAGATCACCAGCTACTTTGGCAGCCAGTAATTTTTCATAGCTATCCAATACATAATAATCTGTAATTCCAATTGCCCTGATGCTTGGAACTGTTTCATTGAGAACTTTTATATATTGCTTAAAGGTGTCATCGCCTTTGAAATTGTCATTATTCAGCGTTCCTGGCATGTGTATATGAGGATCCCACCGATGCCAAACTGATCCTGTAGGATTAGCTGATTCAGATTTATTATTCGTCATTTCCGTTTGCCTTTATATAGATGAGATTTCATAAGCATCTTAATCTGCTGCACCACAATCAAAATTGCATAAAATAAAATAGTATTCAGTGAGTTGAATAAAATTCCGCTTGGAGCACATAGTAACCCACACGCTGTTAGCGCTATTCCCACGACAACGTAAGCTTAATCAATTTCGGCGGATCTTCTGGCAGTGCAGAACGCTTAATGTACACCGATGGCGTTGCCGCATCCGCAAGGTCAGAACCATAAACATGCGTGCCTTTTGTGGATTTTACAAATGTAAGCTCTACCGTTTTTGTATTCATTTTCTCTCCTAGAAATTTTTCAATATATTTCAACAGTGCAAGCCAACACTTCAAGCCTTATTTGCAAGCGTCGAAATTTCTGAATCACTTGATAATTTTAAGTAAACACGCAAAGCAGCAAAGGCATCATTGGCCGCATAAGTGAGCTGACTATCTGAAAGTTTTAAGCTGCCCCAATTAGACATAGTGACATGTTTAGATTTATGGAATTGCTCATTGAACACAATTGCTACAGCTGCCCTTATACCTACGGTACTGCGATAACCTTTCCGCTTAAATACAGGACACAAATCGACAAAGCCTCGCGGCAATACGCCAAACTTTTTTAGTAGCAGCTTACGATCTGACGCCAAGTCGAAGCCAATTTTTTTAATGCCCTCATCTGCCAATAAATACAGTAATGGATTATGGCTTTCAGGATTGCTCAACTGAAAAATATACGCCATTCCCTCACATGCAAACTGAACAACATGCGGCCCATCATTCACAGCACCTTTCTCAAAGACCGGCCTTGACTCGGTATCGAAGCCAATGACCTTGGCTGACTTTATATGCATAACAGCTGCCTCAAAATCGCCCGCCGTGACTGGGACGGCAATCTTATCGAGACCTAAGTAGCTGAAATATGGCAACTGCTTTGTTTCTAAAACGGTGGGGATTGGTTTTCGCATAGCATTCCGTAGCGCCGTACTGGGTATTGATTAGGGATGCTCGCTGCATACCTGAATGGTGTAAGTGCAGTGGCCAGTGTTTGGCCTTTAGCCCATCAAATAATACAGGATTTCAGCGTTCCAACACTATGCGTGCTAGCCGCTATGCACGATAGAATCAGGCACTACAATTATCGCGCACCGTTATCTTGGAGATGTGTATGGACGCATTCATTTTATTAGTCACCGGAACTCTCACAATCATCATTAATATTGTTCATTAAATGGCAGCATTTTTTACGGTCAAAGTAGGCTATGCTGGCAATATGCGCCGATATCCTATATTCATTATCTTACTGCTGAGCTTTTTACTGCCGCTACATGTGGCAGCCAGTACGTTATTGTCTGCGCAAACCTGTCCGGCAAAATCGGCAATGGCTACCGATATTTCGTCGAATAAAGCTGCTCCAGATTGTTGCGATGAGTCAAACAAAACGATGGATTGCCAGCAGATGCAAAGCTGCCACGGCTGCAATGTTAGTTGCCAATTATTTACACCCATAACAACCGCTTTTAACTTCTCTTCCGATTCAAACCTTCATGTAACTCTGAATACGCCTGCACTGGGTTTATTCGATCCCGCTTCGGTGTGGCGCCCCCCTACGAACTCCTGATTGCTGCGATAACGTCTGTCTGACTTCGGTTAGCGGATGTGGCTTTTTCGTATCTTTCGTTTACGGAGTTTTGTTATGTCTTCCTCTTTTTTACAGCCTCGTATGCTGGGCGCACTCGTATTGGGCGTTGGTATTGGTGTGGTGATTAGTCTCGGTGCGAAGCACCTTGTCGCCCCAAGTATCAAACCAACATCAATCGCTGCTGGGCAAAAAATGCCTGATGCTGCACCCAAAGTCCTTTATTGGTATGACCCCATGGAGCCTACCCAGCATTTTGATAAAGCGGGTAAATCGCCCTTCATGGATATGGAACTGATACCCAAATACGCTGAGTCCGGCGTGCCCATGAATACCCTTCAGGTCGATCCAGCCCAAGTCCAAAATCTGGGTATGCGCAAAGCAAAGGTAATGCGCATGCCGTTGCACCCGCAGCATGATCTGCCGGGAACCTTGCGCTTTAACGAGCGCAACCAAGCCATTATCCAGTTGCGTGCTAGCGGTTTTGTTGAAAAAGCATGGCCATTAGCGCCCGGTGATCGCGTTACTGCCGGTCAACCTATCGCAACTTTCTACGTCCCCGAATGGCTCAATACGCAAAACGAACTGCTGGCCTCAAAGACACTCAATAGCCCACGCCTCTTGGAAACCTTGCGCACTCGCTTGCAGTTGTTGGGCATGCCCGATGACTTGATTGTGAAAGTGGAAGCAACCCGTAAACCGGAAACACGCGTCACTATCACTGCGCCAATTACAGGTGTCATTGAGTTGTTGGAGATAAAAACCGGTATGTCGCTGGCGAGCGGGCAAACACTCGCACGCATCACCGGTATTGATTCTTTGTGGTTGGATGTCGCCATTCCTGAAGCAGAATCTTCCAGTTTGCATGTGGGTGATGCAGCCATCTTTTATGCGGCTAACGCCAACGCAACGCCTATAGCTGGGAAGATTGAATCACTCTTGCCTGCCGTGAATGATGTAACTCGAACCATCACGGCCCGTGTTGTATTGCCCAATCCGAATGGCATCTTGAAGCCCGGCACCAGTGGCCACGTAGTCCTTAGTGGCAATCAATCCAATATGGGTTTGTTAGTGCCGACCGAGTCGGTAATTCGCACCGGCAAGCGCTCGCTGGTAATGGTGGCAGATACCGCGAACCATTTTCGTCCCGTGGTCGTAATGCTTGGGCAAGAAATCGGTGACCAAACCGTCATCACCCAAGGTCTTGAAGAAGGTCAGAATGTAGTGACTAGCGGTCAATTTTTGCTGGATTCAGAAGCGTCCCTTATGGGAATAGAACCCGAATCCACAATGGAGATGCAGCCATGATCGCGCGTTTGATTCGTTGGTCGGTCAGCAATCGTTTATTGGTTCTACTTGGCGCGGTCTTGATTGCCGGTTGGGGTGTTTGGACGGTTAAAACCACGCCCATTGATGCCTTGCCGGATCTGTCGGATGTTCAGGTGATTGTGCGCACCAGCTTTCCCGGCCAAGCCCCGCAGTTGGTAGAGAATCAGGTGACCTATCCACTTGCCAGTAAAATGTTGTCGGTGCCCGGCGCTAAAACCGTTCGTGGCTATTCCATGTTTGGCGATAGCTACGTGTATATCCTATTTGATGATGGAACGGATGTGTACTGGGCACGCTCACGGGTACTCGAATATTTAAGCCAAATCCAATCGCAATTACCGTCCAATGCCAAAGCGTCGCTGGGGCCAGATGCTACGGGCGTGGGCTGGATTTTCCAATATGCCTTGGTCGATAGAACCGGAAAACACGACCTGTCACAACTGCGCGCATTACAAGATTGGTTTATGCGCTTCGAACTTGCCCCTCTGCATAATGTGGCGGAAGTGGCCGCGATTGGTGGCATGGTTAAGCAATACCAAGTAGTGCTTGATCCGGTAAAACTTGCGAGCTTAAAGCTCAGCCACCAAGACGTTATTGCCGCGCTCAGCCAAGCGAATCAAGAAACCGGTGGCGGCGTGATGGAGCTTGGCGAAGCGGAATTTATGGTGCGCGCAACCGGTTATCTCAAAACACTGAATGACTTTAAAGCCGTAGTCATTAAATTAGTTGACGGTGTACCCATCACACTCGGTGATGTTGCCTTTGTGCAAATCGGCCCAGAGATGCGGCGCGGTGTGACCGAGCTGGATGGTGAAGGTGAAGTTGCTGGTGGCGTGGTGATCATGCGTTCGGGTGGCAACGCGCGCGAAACTATCGCGGCGGTGAAAATAAAATTGGAAGAATTAAAAGCAAGTTTGCCGCCCGGTGTCGAGGTGATAACCACCTATGATCGCAGCCAATTAATTGACCGCGCGGTGGAAAACTTAAGCCATAAACTCATTGAAGAATTTTTAGTGGTGGGCTTGGTATGCGCGCTTTTTCTATGGCATTTGCGCTCATCATTGGTTGCTATTATTTCGCTGCCGCTGGGAATGCTCGTAGCATTTATCGTCATGCATTATCAAGGCGTTAATGCCAACATCATGTCTCTCGGTGGAATTGCAATAGCCATAGGTGCGATGGTCGATGCGGCGATTGTGATGATAGAGAACGCACACAAACATATTGAAGCCTGGGAGCACCAACACCCAGATCAAAAGCTTCACGGGGAGACTCGCTGGCAGGTAATTACTGAAGCCGCTGTAGAAGTTGGCCCGGCGCTGTTTTTTTCGCTGTTAATAATCACTCTCTCTTTTATTCCGGTGTTCACGTTGGAGGCGCAAGAAGGCCGTTTATTTGGGCCACTCGCATTTACCAAAACCTATGCCATGGCCGCTGCTGCCGGATTATCGATTACCTTAATTCCCGTTCTTATGGGCTATTGGATTCGTGGAAAAATTCCGCCAGAAAAAAATAATCCTTTTAGTCGTTGGTTAATAAATTTTTATCAGCCTTTGCTTGCAACAGTACTTCGTAAACCGAAATTCACTTTGATTATTGCGAGCGGTTTGTTGCTCAGTACCGCGTGGCCGATGAGTCATTTAGGTGGCGAGTTTTTACCGCAACTTGATGAAGGTGATGTGCTTTATATGCCGAGTGCGCTACCGGGGCTTACGGCGCAAAACGCCAGCAAACTTTTACAACAAACGGATCGTTTAATTAAAACGGTACCCGAAGTTGCCCGCGTTTTTGGTAAGGCTGGTCGCAGTAATAGCGCTACAGATCCAGCACCCTTGGAGATGTTTGAAACCACGGTGCAATTCAAACCGCGCGATCAATGGCGTGTAGGTATGACGGTAGAAAAATTAATGGCTGAGTTAGATTCAAAAGTAAAAGTTCCGGGGTTAGCCAATATCTGGATTCCTCCAATTCGCAATCGCATTGATATGTTGGCTACCGGCATTAAAAGCCCTATAGGTGTAAAAGTAGCAGGGAATAATCTCACCGAAATAGATCAGGTCGCGCAGCAAGTTGCTCAAACCGCCAAAACAGTTACGGGTGTTTCCTCTGCAATAGCAGAGCAGTTAAATGGCGGTCGTTATGTGGATATTCAGCTAGATCGTCCTGCACTGGCACGTTATGGGTTGAGTATTACACAAGCACAATCTGTGGTGAGTAGTTTGATTGGTGGCGAAAATATCGGTGAAATTGTAGATGGTCGCGCGCGTTTTCCGATCAATGTTCGCTATCCACGCGAGTGGCGCGACAGCTTAGAAAAATTGCGCAATCTTCCCATCATCACACCCCTCGGCAGCCAAATTACCTTGGGCACTATCGCCACCGTTGTGATCAACGATGGCCCGACCATGCTCAAAAGCGAAAACGCACGGCCAAGCGGTTGGGTGTATATCGATGTGCGCGGTCGTGATCTTGCATCGACTGTGGCGACTCTTCGCGAGGCGGTATCTAATAAGGTAAAACTTCCCGCTGGAGTGAGCCTTAGTTATTCGGGTCAGTTCGAATTTATGCAGCGCGCCAACGCCCGTTTGCAATGGGTCGTACCGGCAACACTTGCGATTATCTTCGTGCTTTTGTATTTCGCATTTAAACGCTTCGATGAAGCCTTACTTATTATGGTCACGCTGCCGTTTGCACTCACTGGCGGAGTCTGGCTACTCTATTTTATGGGGTACAACTTGTCAGTGGCGACCGGTGTCGGCTTCATTGCACTTGCTGGAGTATCAGCAGAATTCGGCGTGATTATGCTGCTGTATCTCAAACAGGCTTGGCAGCATCGTATCGACAACAATACTACAAACGAATCCGATTTGAATGCGGCCATTCAAGAAGGTGCAGCACTGCGGATTCGCCCCAAGGCAATGACGGTCGCTGTAATTGTTGCGGGATTAATGCCTATTTTTCTGGGCAGTGGAACAGGTTCTGAAGTGATGAGTCGCATTGCTGCGCCCATGATTGGCGGCATGCTTACAGCACCACTGTTATCGCTGTTTGTATTGCCTGCGGCTTATTATTTGTTGCGGCGAACAAAGCCATAAAGCCTTATTTATAACTTGTTTTAAATATAGATTACTGGTTGCCATATCCCCCCTAGGGGGATACAGTGAGCCATGAGCACACATACTTCCCACCCCGACATCATCAAACGCCTCAAGCGCGCCGAAGGTCATCTCAAAAGCATTATTACAATGCTTAATGACGGGCGCAGCTGCTTGGAGATTGCCCAGCAATTACAGGCAGTAGAAAAAGCCATTACCAATGCTAAAAAGACATTGGTTCATGATCATATCGATCATTGTCTTGAGCATGCTGTAGATAAAAACTCTCTTTCAACGGAAGAAGCGCTACGCGAATTTAAAGAAATCACCAAGTACCTTTAAGGAATCCTCATGCTCGATTTTGCTACATTACTGCAACAAGGTGCCAATAATGCTTGGCTATTCATTCCAAGCGCTATATTGCTGGGCGCACTGCATGGCTTGGAACCCGGCCATTCCAAAACGATGATGGCTGCCTTTATAGTGGCCATTCGCGGCACTGTTGGCCAAGCAATAATGTTAGGTGTTGCCGCCACCTTATCCCACACAGCGGTTGTCTGGGCGGTGGCGATGGGAGGAATGTATTTAGGCAGCCAGTGGGATGCCGAAGCCATAGAACCTTACTTTCAGGTCACCTCCGCCATTTTAATTATTGGGGTCGCGCTATGGATGATCTGGCGCACATGGCAGCAACAAAGTAGCTGCCTGCATAACCATGACGATCATGCTCACGACCATAGTCACAGCCATACCCACGAATCTGAAATCAAACGAATTGATACTGGCCACGGTGTTGTGCGTATTGAAGTATTTGAAGAGGGCGTACCGCCGCGTTTTCGTTTTTTTGAAGAAAATACCGGCAAGCAAAATTGGACTCCTGCTACAACATTCATTACGACTGAGCGCCCAGATGGTAGTCGCCACCAATTCGCCCTTGTGCAGCGCGACGGGTATTTAGAATCCATCGATGAGATTCCAGAACCGCATGAATTTGTTCTGCGCTTAAGTCTTGGACACGGCGATCATACGCACGATTACGATGTGGAATTTACCGAGCACAATCACGCACATGCTATTAAGGATTACGCCGGATTGGATGCAGTTGCTCCGGGCTACCAAGACCCGCATGAGCTGGCGCACGCCAACGATATTCGCAACCGTTTCACGAATCGTGAAGTTACCAACGGCCAAATTTTATTGTTTGGTTTAACCGGCGGCTTAATCCCTTGTCCGGCCTCTATCACCGTGTTGTTGCTGTGCCTACAACTCAAGAAAATTGCACTGGGCGCAACACTGGTGTTGTGCTTCAGTATTGGGCTTGCACTTACATTAGTGTTTTCTGGCGTGGTTGCCGCTGTGAGTATTCGTCACGCAACAAAACGCTGGTCGGGGTTTGGTGAATTTGCCCGTAAAGCCCCGTATTTTTCGGGCGGATTGATTTTATTGGTTGGACTTTATGTGGGTTATCAAGGATTGAACGCGCTGCTGTAATACAGTATTTGATTAATCGGCTGTACTGTCACTTAAACATGAATGATTATTATTGGATGGAACGCAGCTTAGACATTTATATCTATATTCCACTCAGCAACACCATCGCGTAAATGTACCGATTGAAGACCCGCTGCGCGCAATAATTCCACGGCGTCTTTGGCCATTAAACAATAAGGGCCACGGCAGTAAGCCACGATTGGCCTGTCTTTCGGTAACTCGGCCAAACGCTCGCGCAACTCAGCCAAAGGGATGGATCGAGCAAAGGGTAAATGCGCACTTAGATATTCTTCTGTGGAGCGAACATCCAACACGACCACTTCACCTCGGCGCGCCATTTTCAACAAAGATTCGCGGTCGCTCGGCACCAAATCATCGGGTGCGGCAGATATTTTTTGCAATGCAGATTGCAACTCGACCAAACGGCTTTCGGCGAGTAAATGCAAATGCACCCACACTTGAGCGACTGCTTTATCCGCTAAGCGGTAGACAATATTTTTCCCCTGACGCTCTGTCGCTACTACATTCGCTTCACGTAATTCACGCAAATGAGAGCTGGCTAACTTCATGCTAATTGCCGCTTGCTCAGCCAGCATCTCCACCGTTTTCTCGCTCTGACATAGCAGCTCTATCAGCTCCAAGCGTTTGGGACTGGCGAATACCTTACCCATTCTAGCGACTTGCTCGTAAAGGCTGTCTTTGATGGCGCGCGCATCGCTACTCATGGCTATAGTCCATAAAATTATAGATTGTTCAGTATACAACGAATAAATTCTAATCCAATTGACAGTCTATCCATCAAATGATTAAATCAATCTAGTAATTACTAGATTGTATTATTTTGGAGCTACCGATGAACACCTTATTTTTACTGAATGATGCTCCTTACGGAGGTGAACGCACCTATAACGCATTGCGGTTAGCAGGCACATTGGGAAAAGAGTCAGATAACGAGGTTCGCGTATTTTTAATGGGTGATGCTGTAACTACAGCGCACAACCACCAAAAAGTGCCAGAAGGTTTTTACAACACCGAAGCAATGCTGGATAAGGTGATATCGCAAGCGGGGAAAGTGTCCGCTTGCCATTCCTGTATGGAAGCGCGCGGCATGAGCGATGCAGAACTCACTGAAGGCAGCAATCGTGGCAGTTTGGCGCAGTTAGCTGAATGGACTGTATGGGCTGATAAAGTATTCGTGTTTTAAGGAGACAATTATGTTTTTCAAACAACTACACGCAAAAGACGCCAGCCTTTCCTACTTTTTTGGCTGTGCAGGTAAAGGTAAGGCAATCGCTGTTGATGTGGTCGCTGGCGATGAACGCTGGTTTATGGATGAAGCAATAAAGGCTAATGTTAAAATCCAGTATGTGATTGATACCCATATTCATGCCGACCACTACTCGGGTGGTCGCACACTCGCCGACGTATTGGGTGTGCCATACGCGCTGCATGAGTCCGCCCAAAGCCTATTGAATTTTGCGATAGAACCTTTACACGATGACCAGCTATTGGATGTTGGCAATGTAGTGGTAAAAGTGCTGCATACACCGGGACACACACAGGAAAGTATTTGTTTGCTCGTTACCGACAAACGCCGTGGCGATGAGCCTTGGTTTGTGATTACTGGTGATACGCTATTTGTAGGCTCAACTGGCCGCCCAGATTTAGCGGGCAGAGAACAGGAAATGGCAGGTGTGCTTTACGACAGTATCCACAGCAAACTCTTAACGCTGCCGAATGAATTAGAAATATTTCCCGGTCACCAAGCCGGTAGTGCGTGCGGTGCAGGCCTATCGGGAAAACCTTCATCCACACTGGGTTTTGAGAAGCGTTGGAATGCAGCACTCAGCTTGGATAAGAACGCATTTATCGAACAGCTTGTGAATAGCATTCCGCCGCGCCCAACGGATATGGACAAAATAGTTGCCACCAATACGCGCGCATAATGATGAATCATCAACCCACTTTCACGCTCGGTATCAAAGCAAATCTCGGCCAATTTTTGCATCAACTTGTGCAAGTCATGCTGGTGGGTTTCACCATCGGCATGATGCGCACCGCATTGCCCGCGCTCGCCGAAACTGAGTTCGGTGTACCGCGCAATTCGTTTATGTTGCTCACGGCTTTTGTGGTCGGTTTTGGTTTTGTAAAAGGCATACTTAATTTTGTCGCTGGTCGCCTGTCAGAAAGTATTGGCAGGCAACGTGTGCTGGTATTGGGTTGGCTGTTTGCTATTCCTATTCCAGTTTTAATTTATGTCGCACCCTCGTGGAATTGGATTGTTGCGGCCACATTGTTGCTTGGCGTAAACCAAGGATTCACATGGTCAATGACGCAAACCTCGCAGCTTGACCTTACACGGCGCGATCAACGTGGCTTAACCTTAGGATTAAATGAATTTTCTGGCTATGTAGGTTTGGCATTAGCGGGAGTAATTACCGCTTACCTTGCCACCACAATAGGCACACGTCTCGGCATTTTACTTTTTGGATTAAGCACCATTCTTAGCGCACTTTTTATTTCACTGTTTTGGATAAAAGATACGCGCCAGTGGATATATTTACATTCACCCATGGGCACTAAAAATACTGATAATAAACTTCCAACTACGCGAGAAATATTTTGGCTGATGACATGGAAAAATAAATCGCTAATGGCAATTTGTCAGGCGGGCTTGGTAGAAAAATTTGTAGATGCACTTGTCTGGGTTTTCTATCCCATATTTCTCTATCAACGTGGAGTCAGTTTAACCAATGTCGGTTGGATCACCGGCACCTATGGTTTGGTATGGGGCTTCTCACAATTATTCACCGGAAAATTATCTGACCATATTGGCCGCCAAATTCCCAATGTCGCAGGCATGTGGATTTGCGGTGCTGGCGTCGCCATGATGATGCTAAATGATGGTGTTATCTGGTGGTCAATTTCAGCGGCAGTAAGTGGTTTTGGAATGGCGCTACTTTACCCTAATTTATCCGCTGCAATCGCAGACCAAACACCACCAGAATGGCGCGGCACTGCTATTGGTATCTATCGTTTCTGGCGTGATTTGGGTTATGGCATTGGCGCATTAGGGTTAGGGATTACGGCACATTTTACTGGCTCAGTTGATGCAGCTTTTTGGTTTGTGGCTATTACGATGTTTTTATCTGGTGGAGCACTTATGCTTGTCAATAGAGCGAACTACAATAATATTTTAGGTGTTGTTCGTTCTGCCTAACTGTGCTTAACTTTAATGGCAAGCCTCAACGACTTTTCGTTGAATGTTTAAAAGATCACTCGTAAGTGCTGAAACGGTGATCGCGCGATAACGCGGTACTTATTTTCATACACGAAGTTTTTACACTTCATCCTCTTGCCCGTCGGGAAACTCTTCCGACGGGAGCAGTTTATCTCCTCGGGCTTTTTTGTTTTTATCCCTTGGAGAAACTTTATGTTCCGCATCAAAAGTCAGTATGCAGAAATTACCGGCGACAGTGGTCTTTTGTCGGATTGCAACGCCATGCTGTATTGGTTTAGTACCAATGGTATTGATGTTTCAAACGATCCCGATG
>Ga0209067_10002173_pt1 | contig 11746 bp, 14 predicted proteins | sample ColStrG_CSR_2013_FD_187199 | JGI IMG/M metagenome (GOLD analysis project Ga0209067, IMG submission 187199) | Freshwater sediment microbial communities in response to fracking from Pennsylvania, USA - Cold Stream Run_MetaG_CSR_2013 (SPAdes)... | ecosystem: Environmental > Aquatic > Freshwater >... | reverse complement strand
CCGCCAGCGCTTTGCGCACGCTGAGTTCGGTGGCCGAGATCGTGGTGCCGCCGCCGGCTTTGTCGGTCACCATCACCTCCTACATGGTCCTGCTTGCCAGCGATGCGGAACGGGTTCTGGCGGCGCGGTTCTACGCCTCCGTGCTGTGTGGCAGGCCGGGCCAGGCCCTGCTGGCGCGCCATGGTTTCTCTCCATTGCCGAGCCCTCTATAGCATTCTGCTGGTCCAGCCGGAGAGCGACATGACAAGCAGCGAAGCGTTGCGCGCCCGTGATGCCGCCGATCCCCTGCGCGCGTTTCGCGACCGTTTCGTGCTGCCGGAGGGCGTGATCTACCTCGACGGCAATTCGCTTGGCGCCCTGCCGCGCGCAACCCCCGGCCGGGTGGCCGAGGTGGTCGGCGCCGAGTGGGGGCAGGGGCTGATCCGCAGCTGGAACGACGCCGGCTGGATCGATCTGGCGGGACGGGTGGGCGACAAGATCGGCCGTCTCATCGGGGCCGCGCCCGGCAGCGTGGTGGTGGCGGACAGCACCTCGGTGAACCTGTTCAAGCTGCTTTCGGCTGCCCTCGCGCTGCGGCCGGAGCGGCGGGTGATCCTGTCCGAGCAGGGCAATTTTCCGACTGATCTGTATATCGCCGAGGGGCTTTCGGCCCTGCTGGCGCGCGGCCACGGCCTGCGCACCCTGCCTGCCGCCGAGATTATCGCGGCCATCGACGAGACGGTCGCGGTGGTGATGCTGACCCAGGTGAACTACCACACCGGCGCCTTGCTCGATATGGCCGCGATCACCGCCGCCGCCCACGCCAAGGGGGCGCTGGTGCTGTGGGACCTGGCGCACAGCGCCGGCGCCCTGCCGGTGCATCTTGAACGCGACCAGGCGGATTTCGCCGTCGGCTGTGGCTACAAATTCCTCAACGGCGGGCCCGGTGCGCCGGCCTTCCTGCATGTGGCGCCGCGGCTGCACGGGCTGGTGCGGTTTCCCATCACCGGCTGGCTGGGCCACGCACGGCCCTTCGCCTTCGAACCCGTGTTCGCGCCCGCCGGCGGCATCGCTGGCGCCGTGGTGGGAACACCGCCGGTGCTGAGCCTGGCGGCGTTGGAGGTGGGCGTCGATCTGGCGCTGGAGGCCGACCTCGCGGCGGTGCGGGAAAAGTCGCTGGCGCTCGGCCGCGTGTTCGCTGATCTGGTGCAGGAGCGCTGCCCAGAGCTGCTTCTCGTCACGCCGATGGATGACGGCGCGCGGGGCAGCCAGGTCAGCTTCGCCCACCCGCAGGCCTACGCCATCATGCAGGCGCTGATTTCGCGTGGCGTGATCGGCGATTTCCGCGCGCCGGACGTGCTGCGCTTCGGCATCACGCCGCTCTATCTGCGCTTCACCGACATGTGGGACGCCGTCGCGGTTCTGCACGACGTGATGCAGACCGGTGCATGGCGGGAACCCCGATTCCAGGTGCGCCAGAAAGTCACCTGAGGCTCACGGCAGCTCCAGCAGCAGGTTGTCGCCCTTCATCCCCGTCACGCGCCAGCCGGCGCGGCGGTAGAACCGCTCCGCCCGCGTGCCGGGAAACGTCGTCAGCCACATCCGCTGCCAGCCGGCCACGCGCAGCACGTCGCAGGCGCGTGCCAGCAGGGCCTGGCCGATGCCGCGGCCCTCATAGGCCTCGTCCAGGAACAAGGCCCAGATGCTGCCGTCACGTGGGTCGGCGGCTGAGAAACCGGCGATGACGTCGCCCTCCTGCCACACGAAGATGCCGGGATTGTCGGTGAACCAGTGCACATCCTCGGTGGTCACCCGGGAGGGATCGCGCAGGATGTTTTCCCGGACTGTCATGCGGATGTGGCTGATGCGCGGAATGTCCGCGCGGGTCGCCCTGCGGATCATGCCGGCAGGATCGCCACCGCCCGGGTCCAGCCGGCCGAGCCGCGGTGCAGCTTGACCGGGAAGGCGGAAATCAAAAAACCGTCCGGCGGCAACTGGTCGAGATTGGCCATCTTCTCGATCTGGCAATAGGCACGGTCGCGGCCGACGCGGTGGCCTTCCCAGATCAGCTCCGCGTTGCCGGTCTCCTGCACCCGCCGCTTGGTGTGGCTGAACGGCGCATCCCAGCTCCAGGCATCGGTGCCGACCACGCGGATGCCGCGCTCCACCAGCCACAGCGTGGCGGCGCGGCCGAAGCCGCAGCCGCTGTCGACGAAATCGTCCGCCCCATAGCGGGCGCCGGCGGCGGTGTTGGCCACCACGATCTCCAGCGGCTGCAGCACATGGCCGATCCGCGCCAGCTCCGCCTCGATCTCCGCCGGCTGCACCACATGCCCGTCCGCCAGATGGCGAAAATCGAGCTTCACCCCGGGCTGGTACAGCCAGTCGAGCGGGACCTCGTCGATGCGCATGGAGGGCTCGCCGCCCGGCACCAGCGCCTCGTTCATGCGCGAGAAATAGTGGTAGGGCGCGTCCACATGGGTGCCGTTGTGGCTGCTGATGTGGCAGCTCTCCACCGCCGCATACTGGCCCTCCGGCAGGGACGAGACCGGCACGCCGAAATATTCGGCAATGCGCGGGCCGGTCTGCTGATGGGTGAAATACTCGATCCTGGGCCGCATGTCCGGCGGGTCGCTTGCGATGTCGTCACGCAAAGCAACCGAGAGATCGATGAGACGCTGGGCCATGAGGATGTCCTACTGCAGCGGGCGGGGGCAGAGCCCCGGCGTCATCGGCCGGAACGCCTGGTCGCCGGGAATGGTGTCGAGCAGGGAATACAGATCCCATGGCCCGGTCGACTGGCCCGGCTGCTTGACCTGGAAGACATAGAAATCATGCACCATCCGCCCGTCCGGCCGCAGATGGGCGTTGCGGACGACTTCGTCGGAAATCGGCACCTCGTGCATGCGGCGCACCACGGCGGTTGCCTCGCGGGTCTGGGCGGCGGCGGCGGATTTCAGATAGTGCCGCACCGCCGAATACAGCCCGGCCTGGATCTGCGAGGGCATGGCGTTCTGCCGCGCGAAGAAACGCTGCGAAAACGCGCGGGTGCCGGCGTCGACATCCCAATAGAACCCCTCGGTCAGCACCGTGCCGCCGGCCACCGGTAGGCCGAGGCCCTTCACGTCGAGCACCGAGATATACAGAGCGACCAGCTTCTGCCGGTCCGCCCCCACGCCGAATTCATGTGCCTGCTTGATGCCGTTCAGCGTGTCGCCGCCGGCATTGGCCAAGGCGATGATGTCAGCACCCGAAGCCTGCGCCTGCAGCAGGAACGATGACAGATCGGTGCTGGGAAACGGATGCCGCGCCGACCCCAGGAACTTGCCGCCGGCGGCGGTGACGACGGATTTCGCATCCTCCTCGAACTGCGCGCCGAGCGCGTAGTCGGCGGCAACCAGGAACCAGCTGGTGCCAGGCTTGGTCAGCCTGCGGCCGACGCCTGCCACCTGCACGTAGGTGTCCCACATCCACTGCACGATATGCGCGGGCTCGCAGCTGTCGCCGGACAGCCGGGCCGTGCCGCCGGCGAAGATCGCCACCCGGTTCTTGTCGCGCACCAGCGGCGGCACGGCGAGCTGGATGGCGGCGTTGGACATGTCCACCAGCGCATCCACGCCCTGGTTGTCGATCCAGTCGCGCGCGATCGACAGCGCCACGTCCGGCTTGTTCTGGTGATCGGCGGAGACGATGTCGATCTTCATGCCGCGGCATTCGGCGGCCAGGCAGTCCTCCATCGCCATTCTGGTGGCCAGGATCGCGCCTGTTCCCGTGGCGTCGGAATAGACGCCGGAGAGATCGGTGAGCACGCCGAGCTTGATTGTGCCGCCGTTCCAGTCCGCCATCGCAGGTGCCGCCCAGGCGAGCATCAGTGCCGCACACAATGCCTTGCGCATTCTCGTTTCCCCCGATTTTCACAAAATGTGTGAGGCCATTGCGCGGCCTGTCAATCAAGCGGGCTTTGCCACCAGGGCGGCGATTTTGGGGGCGATCGCTTCGGGTGTGGTGCTCGGCGCGAAGCGTTCCAACACCGTGCCATCGCGGCCCACCAGGAATTTGGTAAAATTCCACTTGATGCCGCTGCCGAGCAGGCCGCCCTTTTGGGATTTCAGCAAGCTGAACAGCGGATGCGCCTTGGCGCCGTTCACGTCGACCTTGGCGAACAGCGGAAACTTCGCCGCATAGCGGGTTTCACAGAACTCCCGGATTTCGGCATCGGCGCCCGGCTCCTGGTGGCCGAACTGGTCGCAAGGAAACGCCAGTACCGAAAACCCCTGTACAGCGAAACGATCCTGCAACGCCTGCAGACCCTGGTACTGGGGCGTGAAGCCGCAGCGCGAGGCGGTGTTGACGATCAGCAGCACCTGGCCCCGGTAGTCGGCCAAACTCTGCTCGCTGCCGTCGTTGCGTCGGGCGGTGATGTCGTAAAGCTCCATGAAATCCAGCCTTTCCTGTTTCAGCCGGGGCGTGAGGCGTTGACCCTATACGCGTTTGGCGCTCCGCTGCGGCCCGGACAGTGGAGAGATTGGACATGCAGATCGAATTCAAAGGGCGTCGCGTGGTGGTTGCCGGCGGCAGCCGCGGCATCGGCCGCTCGATCGCGCTGGGCTTTGCCGAGGCGGGGGCGGCCGTCTCGATCTGCGCGCGCGGCGCTGAAACCCTGGCTGCCACCCGCGCCGAACTCGCGGCCTTCGGGGGCCCCGCCCATGCCGGCGTCTGCGACCTCGGCGACCTCGCCGCGATCGATACCTATATCGCGGCCGCGGCCGAAGCCCTTGGCGGCATCGACATACTGGTCAACAACGCCTCCGGCTTCGGCCGCGCCGATGATGAGGAAAGCTGGGCGTCCAGCCTCAACGTCGACCTGATGGCGGTGGTGCGCGCCAGCCAGGCCGCCTTGCCGCATCTGGCAAAGCGCCCCGGCGCCAGCATCGTCAACATCTCCTCGGGCTCCGGCCTCAACCCCTCGCCGCGCACACCGGCCTATGGCGCCGCCAAGGCCGCGGTGAACCACTACACCCGCACCCAGGCCGCGATGCTGGCGCGACAGGGGATCCGGGTGAACTGTGTGGCCCCCGGCTCGATCGAATTCCCCGGGGGATCCTGGGAACGCCGCAGGACCGAGGATCCCGCGCTGTACAACAGCGTCCTCGCCTCCTGTCCGGCCGGACGGCTGGGACACCCCGAGGAGGTCGCCAACGTGGTGATGTTCCTGGCCTCGCCCTTGGCCAACTGGGTGACGGCGCAGATCGTCGGCGTCAACGGCGGGCAGGGGCTGCGCGGGGCCTGATCACCTTCATGGTGCCAAGCGCCGACGCCACCAGGTTTCCGGCGGCGTCGGTGGCCTGGGCCTCGGCGGTGACCACGCTCGATCCCGCCCGGATCACCCGTCCCTCCGCCCGCAAGGTGCCGCGGCCGGGGATCAGGAAATGCGTGGTGAACTGGATGGAGGCGGAACCGAAGCCCGGGTCGATCGCGGCCCTGGCGGCGCTGGACATGGCGGCATCCAGCAATGTGGTGATAGCGCCGCCATGCACGTCGCCACGCGAGTTGTGCAGCGCCGGATTGTCCGGCAGCCGCACCACCGAGCGCCCTTCGCCGGAGGAGACGACCTCCAGACCCAGATGTTCGTAGAAGGGCCGCCGGGGATTGCCGCTGTCGGCCATGGTGGTTTCTTTCCGGCTCTTGTGCTTGGCTGATGTGATACCGGAGCCCGGCAGGCTGCGGCAATCCCCGGACGATGCGGGTGGCATGGGCCTTGCTGCGCCGGTGGCGAAACAACCCTTGGAGGATCCGCATGTTCCGTCGTCTCGCTGCCCCCGCCTTCGCGCTGATGGCGCTCGGCCTGCTGGCCACTCCCGCCGCGGCCCAGACCAAGTTCACCTTCGGCACCGACTGGCTGGCCGAGGCCGAGCACGGCGGCTTCTACCAGGCCGTCGCCATGGGCTTCTACAAGAAGCACGGGCTGGACGTGACCATCAAGATGGGTGGCCCGCAGATCAACGGCAACGCCGCCATCGCCGCCGGCATCGTCGACGGCCAGATGAGCTCCGGCAGTTTCGGCGCCCTCAGCATGGTGCAGCAGGACATTCCCGTTGTCGCGGTTGCTGCCTACTTCCAGAAGGACCCGCAGGTGCTGATCTCCCACCCCGGCCAGGGTTCGGACACCATCGCCCAGATGAAGGGCAAGCCGATCATGATCTCGGCAGGCGCCCGCTCCGGCTACTGGCTGTTCCTGCGGGCGAAGTTCGGCTTCACCGACGACCAGATGCGCCCGTACAACTTCTCCATGGCGCCCTTCCTGGCTGACAAGACCACCATCCAGCAGGGCTTCGTCTCCTCCGAGCCGTACCAGATCGAACGCGCCGGCGGTGAGAAGCCGGTGGTCAACCTGCTCGCCGACAGCGGCTACACCAGCTACTCCAACGTGGTGCTGGTGCAGAAGAAGATGGTCGCCGAGCATCCTGACGTGGTGAAGGCCTTCGTCGAGGCCTCGACCGAGGGCTGGTACAGCTATCTCTACGGCGATCCGACCCCAGGCAACGCGCTGATCCGCGCCGCCAACAAGGACATGACGCAGGAGACCATCGACAACGCGCTGAAGGTGATGAAGGCCTACGGCATCGCCGATTCTGGTGACAGCCTCACAACAGGGCTCGGCACCATGACCGAGGCGCGCTGGCAGGATTTCCTCAACGTGATGACCAGCGCTGGATTGTACAAGCCCGGGCTGGATGTGAAGCAGGCCTTCACCACGCAGTTCGTCAACAAGGGCTACGGCATGGAGATGAAGCCGAAGTGAAGCGTATCGCGAACGCGCGCCTGGCCGATGGCGCGCTCGTCGATATCGAGATCGCCGCCGGGCGGATCAGCACGATCCGCCCGGCCAGTGGCGACGGCGAGGCCTGGCGCGACATGGCGGGCGGCTTGGTTTTCCCAGGCTTCGTGGACCTGCACACCCATCTCGACAAAGGTCATATCTGGCCACGCAGCCCCAATCCGGACGGCAGCTTCGCCGGCGCCATCGGGGCGGTTGGAGCGGACCGCAAGGCCCACTGGTCGGCCTCCGACGTGCGGGCCCGCTTCGAATTCGGCCTGCGCTGCGCCTATGCCCACGGCACGGTGGCGATCCGCACGCATCTCGATTCGCTGGCGCCGCAGCATCACGTCTCCTGGCCGCTGTTCGCCGAGATCCGCGCCGAATGGGCCGGCCGCATCGCCCTGCAGGCCACCGCCATCATCGGCTGGCCGGCACTCGACGATGCTGACTTCGCCACCGATCTCGCCGAAACCGTGAAGGCGCATGGCGGCAGCATGGGCGGCGTCATCCAGCCGATGGAACGCCAGGACGAGCGCATTCGCAGCCTGATCCGCCTTGCCTCCGATCACGGCCTCGACCTCGACCTGCACATGGACGAAACGCTCGACGAATCTGCCCGCGCCCTGCCGCTGCTCGCCCAGGCGCTGCTCGACATGAAGTTCGCAGGCCGCGTGCTGGTCGGCCATTGCTGCAGCCTCTCAGTGCAATCCGACAGCGAGATCGACCGCACGCTCGACCTGATGGCGGCGGCCAAAATCGACGTCGTCAGCCTTCCCATGTGCAACATGTATCTGCAGGACCGGCACGCCGGCCGCACGCCGCGCCGGCGGGGCGTCACCCTGCTGCACGAAATGGCCGCCCGAGGCCTGCGCGTGGCCGTGGCCAGCGACAACTGCCGTGATCCCTTCTACGCCTATGGCGACCACGATCTGCTGGAAGTCTACCGCGAGGCCGTGCGCATCGCCCATCTCGACCATCCCTTCGGAATGTGGCACCGCGCGGTGGGCCAAACCCCCGCCGAGATCATGGGCATCGACGCCGGCATCATCGCAGAAGGCAGCCCGGCCGACCTGATCCTGTTCCGCGCGCGCACGCTGAACGAACTGCTCTCCCGCCCACAATCGGACCGGGTGGTGATCCGGGCAGGCGAAATCATCGATACAAGGTTGCCAGACTACGCAGAGCTGGACAGCACCCTCTCGTAGCTTGGGATGCTCCGCCTCCCACGTTCTACCTAAAACGTCGCCATCGCCTTGCCAACATCATCCAAAAACGCCGCCCGGCTCTCGGGCGTGGACGCATTCATGTTGTAATGCGCTCGGAACACGACCGGCTTGTGCATGCCGATATTCTTCCGCAGATACCGCGTCACCAGCTTGCGGGGATAATTCCCCATCAGCGTCACCCGCAGCCAGGGCTGGCCAAAGGTCACCACGGCCCCCAGCTTCTGCAGATGCCCCAGTCCACCCGTCACCGATCCATCGGGATGGATATGAAACGACACCCCGGGCAGCATCACCCGGTCGAGCCAGCCCTTCAGAATCGCCGGCGGCCCGAAGCTCCAGGCGGGATAGCAGAACACCAGAGCCTCGGCCGCCATCAGCCGCTCCACATAGGGCCGCACCGGCGCGATGTTGGCGGGAATGTCGTGATAGCCCAGCCGCTCCTCGCGCGACATCACCGGGTTGAACCCCTCGGCATAGAGATCCAGCAGATCAACCGTATGCCGCGGCGCAAGTGCCGCCAGAATGCGAGCCCGCAGCGCGTTGTTGTAGCTGTCCTCGACCGGATGGGCATGCACCAGCAGCACGCGCATGCTAGCGAAGTCCTCCGAGCACGGCGTAATCCTCCGCATCCAGCTCGGCCTGCACGCCGGAGCGGATCAGTGCCGTGAACCGGTCGTCCGGCACCATGATGGTCAGGCAATACAGCCGCCCCGCCCCGGTGTTCTCCAGCGCATGCACCGAACCCGGCTTCAGCAACAGCGAGGAACCGGCGGCAACCGCCACCGCCGCGCCATCGCAGGTGGCGACACCCTCGCCTTTCAGAATGAAGAACATCTCCTGGCCGATGTCGTGCTTGTTGGCCGGGGTCTTGCCGCCGACATCGAAAATCTCCACCGCCGCCACGAAGGCGGCCCCGTCGGCATCCGGATCGTAGATCAGCGCCAGACGATTGCTGTCCTCCGCGCTGATGCGCCATGCCTCGTACTGCGTGGCCTGCTTGGCAATCACTCCCGTCACGATGCGTCCTCCAGAATGTCGCGCACGGATGTTGCGATATCCGTGCCCTTCGCGGTGAAGCCGAAGCACTGCCGCACATTATACACCGTGGCGTCCCAGCAGAACGCGGGCGACGTCGTGGCCGACCCGTCCTCCAGCATAATGCAGTCATAGCCGAGAAAGTTCGCATCCATCAGCGTCGCCAGCACGCATTGGTCGGCGTTCACGCCGCCGAACAGCAAGGTGGAAACACCGAGGTTGCGCAGTACTTGGTCCAGTTCGGTGTCCCAGAACCCGCTCATCCGCATCTTCGCGATGTGAATGTCGCCGTCGGCCACATCCAGCCCGTCCACGATCGCCGCCGACGGGCTGCCGCGCTCCAGCACCCGCGCCCCGTTGGGCAGGGGATCCGACAGGCCCACGCCCGTGCCGGCCGGCTTGTACACATGCAGCAACGACGGGCTCGCGTTCAGCAGATCCGGCCGATTGCCCCAGTTCACCCACAGCACCGGGACCTCGGCCGCCCGCAAGGCCGCGGCAAGTGTGTTCAGCGGCGCGATCGGTCGGCATGCGGGCGTAACATCCACCCCGATCGAGGCCAGCCATCCATCCGGCGCACAGAAATCATTCTGCATATCGATGATGATCAGCGCCGTGCGCGAAAGATCGATGGTCAGCCGTTGCGGCATCGCCGCGAAACGCACCAGCCGCGGCACCAGCGGCGCCCGCGACAGATCCGCCTCGCTTGCGCTGACACGCCATCGGTTGCGTTTCGAAGAACCCAACGGTTGCATCACAAGCCTCCTTCTCCCGATGGCACAGACCGTGCTTCAACCACGCCATGGACACGCAAACCCTCGCCACATCATTGGTGCGCCTGCGCCAGGTGGACAAGACCTTCTCCAATGGCACCATCGCCATCAAGGGGCTCAACCTCGACCTGCGCGCCGGCAGCTTCACCTCGCTGCTCGGCCCCTCCGGCTGCGGCAAGTCCACAGCGCTGCGCATGATCGCGGGCCTCACCACCCCCACCACCGGCTCGGTCGACTGGACCGCGGGACGGCCCGAGCTTGGCTTCGTCTTCCAGGAACCGACGCTGATGCCCTGGCGCACGGTCTGGGGCAACGTCACTTTGCCTCTGCGCATCGCAGGCGTGCCCCGCAGCGAGGCCGAACCGCGCATCGCCGACGCGCTGATGCGGGTCGGCCTCACCGGGTTCGAGAAATCCTATCCCCGTCAGCTCTCCGGCGGCATGAAGATGCGGGTGTCCATCGCCCGCGCCTTGGTCACCCGCCCCGCTTTGCTGCTGATGGACGAACCCTTCGCGGCCCTTGACGAAATCACCCGCTCCCGCCTCAACGACGATCTGCTCGGCGTCTGGCAATCGCAAAAACTCACCATCGGCTTCGTCACCCACAGCGTCTTCGAAAGCGTGTTTCTCTCCGACCGAATCCTGGTGATGGCCGCCCGCCCCGGCCGGGTGGTGGCCGACATCGCCATCGACGCCCCATACCCGCGTGACGACGCTTTTCGCACCAGCGAGACCTATAACCACTATTGCCGCATCGTCTCAGGAGCCCTGAAGCAGGCGATGGGAGGCCACCATGAACTTTGATCGCGGCAGGATCATCCGCGCTTTGCTGCCCGTCCTCGTCGGCATCATCTTCCTCGTCGCCTGGGAGGCCTTCGTCCGCCTCAACCACATGCCGGTCTATATCCTGCCTGGCCCCATCCGCATCGCAACCAGGCTCTACGAGGAATGGGACACGCTGTCGGACAGCCTGCTGGTCACCCTCGCCGTCACCTTCGCGGCATTGGCTGCCGCCATCATCGGCGGCGGCGGCCTGGCCATCCTGTTCGCGCAATCGAAATGGATCGAGGCCAGTTTCTTCCCCTACGCCGTCATCCTGCAGGTGACCCCGATCGTGGCCATCGCGCCCTTGATCCTCATCTACGTGCGCAACACCGAATTCGCTTTGCTGATCTGCGCCTGGATCGTCGCCTTCTTCCCCATCCTGTCCAACACCACGCTGGGGCTGAACTCGACGGACCCCAATTTCCTCGACCTCATGCAGCTCTACCGCGCCCGCCGCTGGCAGGTGCTGTGGTACCTGCGGATGCCCGGCGCCATGCCGTATTTCCTCGGCGGGCTGAAGATCGCAGGCGGCCTCAGCCTGATCGGCGCCGTGGTGGCCGAATTCACCGCCGGCACCGCCACCGCCGGGACAGGTCTTGCCTATCGCATCCTCGAGAGCAGCTATCGTCTGGACATTCCGCGCATGTATGCGGGCCTGGTCCTGCTGTCGCTCACCGGCGTGCTGATCTTCGCCGCCTTCTCCTTCATCTCCTGGCTGATCCTGCACCGCTGGCACGAAAGTGCCGCCAAACGCGAGCACTGACGCACATGACCGACTGGACAGCCTTTGCCGCCGAACTCGGCGACATCCCCACCATCACCGAACCCGCCCTCGTCCGGCAGAAAAGCCGCGACTTCTTCTGGTACAGCCCGATCCTGAAACCCCAGCTCAACCACAAATCCGCCGACATCGTCGTCTGCCCCCGCAGCGAAGCCGACGTCATCGCCACCGCCGCCCTCTGCGCCAAACATCGCGTCCCGCTCACCACCCGCGGCGGCGGCACCGGCAACTACGGCCAGGCCGTCCCCCTCGAAGGCGGCGTGGTGCTGGACATGATGGGCCTGAACAAAATCGTCTCATTGCAGGAC
>Ga0209067_10002172_pt1 | contig 11747 bp, 7 predicted proteins | sample ColStrG_CSR_2013_FD_187199 | JGI IMG/M metagenome (GOLD analysis project Ga0209067, IMG submission 187199) | Freshwater sediment microbial communities in response to fracking from Pennsylvania, USA - Cold Stream Run_MetaG_CSR_2013 (SPAdes)... | ecosystem: Environmental > Aquatic > Freshwater >... | reverse complement strand
GTCATGCGGCAGGCCAGAATGTTCGAGTACCCCATAAGCGCCGCACCCCGGTGATGGGAGACAACGCCTTTGGGATTACCGGTGGTGCCCGAGGTGTAGCCGAGCGAGATCGCGTCCCATTCGTCGCGGGGCAGGCTGATCGGGAAGTCGGGGTCGCCTTCGGCGATGAAGTCTTCGTATTCCTGGCCGAGCAGTTCGCCGGCATCGGTCAATGCGTCGTCGATGCCGATCACCAGCGGCGGGTTTTCGAGACCCTCCAGGGCGATGCGGGCGAGCGGGGCCAGCTCGCGGTCGACCAGGAACACGCGGGCCTCGCTGTGGCGCAGGATGAAGCCGATGGTCGGGCCGTCGAGCCTGGTGTTGATGGCGCAGATCACGCCGCCGGTCATGGGGATGGCGGTGTGGGCTTCGAGCATGGCGGGAATGTTGGGAGCCAGCACCGCCACGGTGTCGCCGCGGCCGATGCCTGCGCGGGCCAGGCGGGAGGCGAAACGGCGGCAGCGTTCGAACATCTGCGCATAGGTGATGCGGCGGTCACCATGGATGATGGCGATGCGGTACGGATAGACGCGGGCCGCGCGCACCAGGAAGGAGATCGGCGACAGCTGCTGGTAGTTGGCCGGATTCTTGTCGAGATCCTGGTCGTACATCGACGATGGCATGGTGGGCGTGTCCTCAGATTTGTTGGCCGGTGTCGGGACCGGACTGGTGGTGGCGCGGCTTCCGCGCACGGGTGCAAATGGCGGCGCAAAGCGGCGCCCGCGGCTCATCCATGGGCGGCATCCCAGGCGAAGAAGCCGCTGCCTTCGCGGCGCAGCGTGCTGGCCAGCACCATGCGGTGCACCTCCGAGGCGCCATCGACCAGCCGCGCCTGGCGGGCGTAGCGGTACATCCACTCGATGACGGTGTCCTTGGAATAGCCCTTCGCACCCAGCAGCTGCAGCGCGGTGTCGACCGATTTGTGCAGCGCGTCGGCCACCACGACCTTGGCCATCGAGACTTCCTTGCGGGCGAAATCGCCCTGGTCGAGCTTCCAGGCGGCATGCATTGTCAGCAGCCGGCCGATCTGGATGTCCATCGCCGCCTGGCCCACCAGGCCCTGCACACTCTCATGGTCGATCAGCGTGGCGCCGAAGGAGCGCCGCGTCTCGGCATGCGCCATGGCGATTTCCAGGGCCCGGCGCGCCAGCCCGGTCCAGCGCATGCAGTGGGTGAGACGCGCGGGGCCGAGGCGGATCTGGGTGAGCTTGAGACCGTCGCCCACGCCCATCAGCAGGTTCTCCTCGGGGATCTCCAAGCCGTCGAACAGCAGCTCGCAATGGCCGCCGTGTTCCTCCGGCCCCATGATCGGAATGCGGCGGACGATCTCCCAGCCGGGCTGATCGGCGTGGAACAGGAAAGCCGACAGGCCTTTGCGGTCATCGTCGGAGGTGCGCGCGATCAGGATGAAATGCTTGGCAATGCCGGCGCCGGTGATGAACCACTTGCGGCCATGGATCTTCCAGCCGGTGTTGGTGCGCGTGGCGGTGGTGTAGGTCAGCGAGGGGTCGGAGCCGCAGCCGTCGGGCTCGGTCATGGCGAAGGCGGATTGCACGGTGCCGTCGATGATCGGCTGCAGCCATTGCTCCTGCTGCGCCGGTGTTGCGACCTGGGCCAGCACCCGCATGTTGCCGTCGTCGGGCGCTGCGGCGTTGAAAACCACCGGGCCGAAGATCGAACGGTTCATTTCCTCATAGCATGGCGTGATGCCGGCCAGGCTGAAGCCGGCGCCGCCGAGCCGCGTGGGCAGCGAGAGCGCCCAGATGCCCTGCGCGCGCGCCTCGGCCCGCAGCTCCGCCAGCAGGCCCGGATTGATGTTCTCATGCTCGTCATAGGTTTCAGATCGTTGCTCCAGTGGGATCAATCGATCGTCGACAAAGCCGCGGATCGCAAGGCGCATGCGTTCGACGTCGGGCGGCAGGGCGAATTCCATCGGCGGGCTTCCTCATCGCTTTTGCCGCACAGGATGGCAGCGACGCGGCGTTGCGCAAAGCCAGGTGATCCAAGCAGACTTGCATGCGTCAGTTGTCGTATGGGACCAGAGCATCCGGGGCTGTCATCGCGTCGTAACGCAGGTATGTGTTTGGTGACGGTGGTGAACTGATATCGCCGACACCATTTCACGTCAGACTGCGGCAGAGGCGGCCGGAAAAAGCTTCGAGGAGTTATTTTTGTCGCAATCGTCACCTTCTCCGACCGCAGCAGCGGACCTGCCTCTGAATGAGCTGATGCTTCAGTTCGAGAGCCTTGGCGAAAACTGCGAGTTCGGCCTCGTGCAGCGGCGTGGCGGGGCTGAGCCGCTGGGACTGCTGCGGTTCTCAAGCACCCCGCTGCCCAAGCTGCTGGCGGCGCTGACGGCGCGGTTCGAAGGGCTGGGCCAAGCGGACAAGATTGCCGTGGAGCTGTCGTCCAACGGACGGGAGTACATGATCTCGGACAAGACCTTCGGGCTGTATTACCACGCCTGGGTGCTCGCCGGCGAAAAGCCGCCGGAGGATGTGCACCGGCGCGAAATCCGCCGCCTGCCGTATCTGACGCGCAAACTGGTGGAGGATCTCACCTCGGGCGAAAAGATTTTCGTCTATCGCAGCATGACGCCGATCAGCCAGGCGCAGGCGACCCGGCTGCTCGACGCGGTGCGCGGCTATGGTCCCTCGACCTTGCTGTGGATGGAGTTGGCGGACGCCCGCCATCCCGCCGGGACGGTGGAGAAACTGGCGCCCGGGCTGCTGCGCGGACGCATGGATCGTTTCGCGCCGGGCTCAAACGCCCATGATTTCTCTTTCGAATGCTGGGAAAAAGTGTGCCGCGCCGCTTATGCGGTGTGGAAATCCGAACCATCCGGCTGAACCGCGGGCAACGGCGGCAGCACCTTGCGCATGTAGCTGTGCCAGGCGCCGCCGCTGATCAGCGTGCGATGGCTGCGCACCGCGATGTCTTCCCGGGCGAGGATGGCTGCGTCCACATCGGGGAAGGTGACCGGTGTCGGGAAAGGCGCTGCGTTCAGCTGTGTCATCACGGAAGCCCCCGGCAGAAGTTCTTGTTGAGGAGGTTACGCAGCAGAACGTGGTTTGGTTGTGACCTGCCCCACAAATTCTTATGCCGGCAGGGTCAAGAAGTCGTGAACGCTTTCGAAATCATGCCCTTCGGCACGTGCCGCTCGCTGCGGCGCACGCGGAAGCTGAGCGCGTAGAGCGCCGGCAGGAACACCAGGGTCAGCAGGGTCGCCACCGCCAGGCCGCCGATCATCACCAGCGCCATCGGCCCCCAGAACACGTTGAAGCTCAGGGGAATGAAGGCGAGCATGGCCGCCAGCGCGGTCAGGATGACCGGGCGGGCGCGACGCACCGTGCTTTCGAGGATGGCGTCGCCGAGCGTGCTGCCATCGGCCACGTCCTGGCGCACCTGGTCGACCAGGATGATGGTGTTGCGCATGATCATGCCGGCCAGGGCGATCAGCCCGAGCAAGGCCACGAAGCCGAAGGGCGCGTCAGCGATCAGCAGGGCTGCAACGGCGCCGATCACGCCGAGCGGGGCGGTGGCCAGCACCATCAGCGCGCGCGGCAGGTTCTGCAGCTGGATCATCAGCAGCAGCACCATGGCGGCCGCCATCAGCGGGAACACCGCGAGCAAGGCGACATTGGCCTTGGCACTTTCCTCCGCCGCCCCGCCCATTTCGACGCGCACACCGGCGGGCAGTTCGATGGTGGCGATGATCTTCTGGGCTGCCGCCGAGACGTCGGGCGCCTGCAGGCCGTCCTGCACCTCTGCCTGCACGGTCAGGTACGGCTCGCGGTCGCGCCGCCACAGGATCGGCTCCTCGGACTGCGGTTCCAGCCGGGCGATCTGGCCGAGCTGCACCGGTCCCTGGTCGGTCGGCAGTTGCAGATCAGGCAGCCGCGCCAGGTCGAGCCGCTCGCCGGGGGCCGCGCGCAGCACCACGTCGATCAGCTTGGTGCCGGAGCGCAGCTGGGTGGCCGTGGTGCCGGAGATCAGCGCCTGCAGGCTGGTGGCGATGTCGCTGGGCGACAGGCCGAGCTGGCGGATGCGTGCCTGGTCCAGCGCCAGACGCACCGAGGGTGCCCGTTCGCCCCAGGCGAGCTGGGCCTGGCGCGCGCCGGGCGTGGCGCGCAAGGCGGCCAGCACGCTGTCCGCGGCGTGGCGAACGGCTGCGAGGTCGGTGCCGACGACGCGGAACTGCACCGGGAAACCCACCGGCGGCCCGAGTTCGAGGCGCGAGACATGCAGCCGTGCCGGCGGGACGCCGTCGGCCTCGACCAGGGCCAGCAGGCGGGCGCGCACCCGTTCGCGCGCCTCGGCGTTCTGCGTGGTCATGATGATGGTGGCCACCGCATCGTTCGGCAAAGCCGGGTTGTAGGCGAGGAAGAAGCGCGGCGCGCCGGCGCCGATATAGGCGGTGAACCAGCGGACGTCAGTGTCCTTGGCCAACATCTGCTCGATCTGTGCCACGGCCTCGCCGGTGGCGCCCTGGCTGGCACCCTGGCGCAGGGTGACATCGACGATCAGCTCCGGCCGGGCGGAGCTGGGGAAGAACTGCTGCTTCACCGCCCCCATGCCGCCGACCGAACCCAGGAACAGCAGCACCGTGCCGATCACCACCAGCCTGCGATGCGCCATGCTCCATTCCACCATGCGGCGCAGCAGGCGGTACGGCGCGGTTGCGTAGATTGCGTCGTGATGCTTGCCGCCCTTCTTCTTGGGGTCGGGCAGCAGCACGCCGAGATAGGGGGTGAACACCACCGCCACCACCCAGCTTGCCAGCAGGGCGATCTCGACGATCCAGAAGATGCCGCCGGCGTATTCGCCGGAGGTGGACTTGGCCAGGCCCACCGGCAGGAAGCCCGCCGCGGTGACCAGCGTTCCGGTCAACATGGGAAAGGCCGTGGAGGTCCAGGCGAAGGTGGCGGCACGGGTGCGGTCCCAGCCTTCCTCCAGCTTCACCACCATGGTTTCGATGGCGATGATCGCGTCGTCCACCAGCAGGCCGAGCGAAAGGATGAGGGCGCCGAGCGAGATGCGCTGCAGCTCGATGCCCAGCATTTCCATGATGATGAACACCACGGCCAGTGTCAGCGGCACCGCCAGCGCGACGACGATGCCGGTGCGAAAGCCGAGCGAGGCGAAGGAGACCAGCAGCACCACGCCAAGCGCCACGACGAATTTCAGCAGGAATTCGCCCACCGCCTCGCCGATTACCTCGGGCTGGTTGGCGATCTGCTGGAGCACCAGTCCGGCCGGAAGGTCCGCGCGGATGGCGGCCACCTCCTTTTGCAGCGCCACGCCGAAATCCTCGCCGTTGGTGCCCTTCATGGTGGAGACCGCGACCACCACGGCCGGCTGGCCGTTGTGACGGATGGAGGAGCTGGGCGGGTCGGCATAGCCGCGGGAGATCGTGGCGACATCGCCGAGGCGCAGGGTGCGGCCCTGGGTTGCGATCGGGATGTCGGCGAGGGCGGCTGCCGTGTCGAGGGCGCCTTCGACGCGAACGGGAATGCGGGTGGTGCCGGTTTCCACCAATCCGGCAGGGGCCACGGCATTGGTGCGGGCGATGGCGTCGCGGATCTGGGCGATGCTGACGCCCAGGGTGGCCAGCCGCGCCTGGCTGAATTCGACGAACATGGTGCGCGGGATTTCGCCGCTGACGACGATCTTCTCGGCACCCGGGACATGCAGCAGCCGGTCGCGGATCCGCTCGGCGGCGCGCACCAGCTCGGCGTTGTCGGCGACCGGCTGGCCCTTCGCGTCGGTCTCCGCGGTCAGGGCGAACAGCGCGCCGAACACGTCGGTGTATTCGTCGTTGACGAAGGGTCCGTCCACACCCTGGGGCAGCGAGGGGCGCAGGTCGTCGAGCTTCTTGCGGGTCTGGTAATACAGCGACGGCACCTCTCCCGGTGGCGTGTCGTCGCGGAAGTTCACCTGGATGACGGCGAAGCCGGGCCGCACAAAGGTGGTGAGGTGATCGAGATGCGGCAGGTCCTGCAGCTTGCGCTCGATGCGCTCGGCCACCTGGTTCTGGGTTTCGGCGGCCGTGGCGCCGTTCCATTGGGCGGTGACGATCAGCAGCTTGACGGTGAAGCTTGGGTCCTCGTTGCGGCCGAGCTTGCTGTAGGACAGCCCGCCGGCTGCGAACAGCAGCGCGATCAGGAAGCCGACCAGCGCGCGATGCGCCACCGCCCAGGCGGAGAGGTTGAAGCCGGACACGCGGGACTACTCCGAGATCTTGCGCTGGTCGGCGACGCGCACGCGGATGGCGGGGTCGAGCTTCTGCACCCCCATCGCCACCACGGTTTCGCCGGGCGAAACGCCCTGGACCACCATCTGGCCCTGCAGCAGGCGGCGCACCTGGACGCTGCGGGGTGTCAGGGTGGCGCCTGGCTCGGTGACCACCCACACCATCGGGCCCTGGCCGCGATCGCCGAGGGCCGAGGCCGGCAGGCTCGCCAGTTGTTCGGCCGAGGCGGCGGCTTCGAGACTGACCGTGGCCGTCATGCCCATGGCAAGCCACGCCGGCGGGTTGGTGAGGGCGAAGCGGGCGGTGTAGGTGCGCAGATGCGTGTCCGCCGTCGGCGAGAGCTCACGCAAGGTGGCCGCGATGCTCTGGTCCGGCTTGGCCCACAGAGTGACGCGGGCGGCCTGCCCGGCGGCGTCGGCCACCGCGGTTTCCGGCAGGGCGACCTCGGCCTCCAGCGTGCCGCTTTCTGCCAGACGCAGGATCGGCTGCCCCTCGGCCACCACCGTGCCGGGGTCGGCGAGGGCCGCGGTGACGATGCCGGCACGCGGCGCCTTCAGCACGGCGTAGTCGCGCCTGTTGCGGGCGAGCTGGAGTGCGGTGCGGGCACTGACGACGCGTTCCTGCGCGGTGCGGGCGGTGGATTGCTTGATTTCGTCGGACTGCGCGGAGACCCAGCCGCTGGCCTGCAGCGAACGGCTGCGCTGGGCGTCGGCCTGTGCCTGCACCGCCTGTGCCTCGGCCGAGGCAAGGTCCGATTCGGCGGTGCGGACCGCGAGGTCCAGATCCGTCGGGTCCAGCCGCGCCAGGATCTGGCCTTCGGTGACGCGGGCACCGACGTCGACCTCGCGGCTTGTCACCCGGCCGGCCGCGCGAAAGCCGATGTCGGCCTCGCGCCGCGGGCGGATGATGCCGGAATAGTCGCGCCGAACCTCGGTGCCGGCCGCGGCCGCCCGCACCACCTGCACCGGGCGCGGCACGTTCTCCACGCTCGGGTGCACGCGCTCGAAACACGCGGCGAGGCTGAGCGGCAAGGCGATGGCGAGGGGAATAAGCTGGGACGAACGGCGGATCATGGCGATCACTCTGGAATGTCTGACACCAGAGTGACTCAGACTGTGATGAATGTCAATATTCGTCAGTTATTCGATTCACGGTCGCAAGGCACGCAGCACCAGCTCGGCCATGCCCTCGGCGAGCTCGGCCAGGTTCTCCTTGGCGCATTGCTGGATGAGCGTCGGGTGGGTGAAGCCCATCATCGTGCAATGCACCAGCTTGGCGGTGCTGTCGGGCGGCAGATGCGCGAACACGCCGCTGGCAGCCCCGTCCATGATCACGTGGCGGATGGCGGTCTCGATGTCGTGGATGAAGGTCTTGATCACGTCCCAATGCTCGTCCATCGCCGCGTCGACCATGTCGTGCATGCGTTTTTCTTGGAAAAACAATTGGATGGTCTGCTCGTGCGAGGCGCGGAAGATCGCCCGCAGCCGATCCGGCGGCGTGCCGGGGCCGCGCGCGATGCCCCACATCAGTTCCGTCAGCCCCTGCAGCAGCCGGGCGCAGATCGCCTCGTTGATGGCAGCCTTGCTGGTGAAGAACCGGTACACATTGGCCGGCGACATGCCGAGCTCCCGGGCGATGTCGGCCACCGTGGTCTTCTGGTAGCCGATCTCGCGGAACAGTCGCTCCGCCGTCTCCAGAATCGACGCGCGTGTGCTCTCGCTCCGCAGGGTTTCGGATTTGGGCAGTGAGTCGGCTTTCAACATATCGGCATCATATGATGAATTTCAAAATATGTCATCTATCCAATTCCCTCCTCTGCCATACCCCGTTGGCGCCGGTTGCCGCCACAGTGCTACGCTGGCGCGTGCCGGCGATGGATGCCAGCACGACGAACCGCGGGAGCGCCGCATGCGCCGGACCACCAGATTGCCGAAATCGATCGCCACCGTCTCGCTCAGCGGCACGCTGATCGAAAAGCTGGAGGCAGCCGCCGCGATCGGCTTCGACGGGGTGGAAATCTTCGAGAACGACCTGCTCACCTTCGACGGCACCCCCGCCGAAGTGCGCAACGTCGCCGACAGCCTCGGCCTGACCATCACCATGTTCCAGCCCTTTCGCGACTTCGAAGGCATGCCCGAGCCGCAGCGCAGCCGCAACATCGATCGCGCCGAGCGCAAGTTCGACGTCATGCAGGCGCTTGGCACCGACCTGCTGCTGGTGTGCACCAGCGTGCAGGCGAGTTCCTCGACCGACCCGGACCGCGTGCGGCAGGACTTCACCGTGCTGGCCGAACGCGCCGGCGCCCGCGGCCTGCGCATCGGCCTCGAAGGCCTGGCCTGGTCCGCCCATATCAACCGATGGCACCAGGTCTGGCGCTATGTGCGTGAGATCGACCATCCCAGCCTCGGCCTGATCATCGACAGCTTCCACACGCTGTCGCTGAACGATGATTTTTCGGGCCTTGCCGAGCTGCCCGCCGAAAAGCTGTTCTTCATCCAACTCGCCGACGCGCCGAAGCTCGACATGGACGTGCTGTCCTGGAGCCGGCATTTCCGCAATTTTCCCGGCCAGGGCGCGCTCGACGTCGAAGGCTTCCTCAAATCCGCCCTCGCCTGCGGCTATGATGGCCCGCTCAGCCTGGAAATCTTCAACGACGAGTTCCGCGCAGCCCCCGCCCGCCTCACCGCACGTGACGGGCTGCGCTCGCTGATCCAGGTGGAATCGGCCGCCGGCGGCCCTGAACTGCCCCCAGCCCCGCAATTCGACGGCGTGGAGTTCCTCGAATTCGCCGTCGATACCGCAAGCCTGCCGCAGCTCGCGGGCTTTCTGGAACAGATGGGCTTCCGCCTCGCCGGCACACACCGCTCCAAGGACGTGCAGCTCTACCGCCAGGGCCAGATCAACTTCGTGCTGAACGCCGAACAGGACAGCGCCGCCGAGGCGCATTTCCACATGCATGGCCCCTCGGTCTGCGCCATGGCGTTGCGCGTGAACGACGCGGCCGCCGCCCTCGCCCGCGCCCAGGCGCTGCTGTGCCCGGCCTGGCAGGAGCCCAAGGGCGAAGGCGAGCGCGACATCCCCTCGCTGCGGGCACCCGACGGCACGCTGGTCTATCTGATCCAGACCGATCCCAGCGGCCGCAGCATCTGGGAAGACGATTTCGTGCTGACTGCCGCCGAACCCGACGCCGCCAGCAGCCCCAGCCGCATCGACCATATCGCCCAGGCGCTGCAATCCGGCCGGCTCGACAGCTTCGTGCTGTTCTACCGCGCCGTGTTCGGCCTGCAGCCCGAGGGCCTGCTCGAACTGCCCGACCCCTACGGCCTGATCCGCAGCCGCGCCGTCAGCAGCGCCGATGGCTCGATCCGCCTGCCGCTCAACATCTCCGACAGCCGGGAAACCGCTACCGGGCGCTTCGTCTCGCAGTTCTTCGGTGCCGGCGTGCACCATATCGCACTCGCCACCGACGACATCGCCGCCACTGTGCAGTCCTGGGAACAGAACGGCGCCAAAATGCTCGCCATCCCCGCCAACTACTACGACGATCTCGGCGCCAAATTCGCGCTCGACGACGAAACCCTGGCCACCCTGCAACGACTCAACCTGCTGTACGACCAGGACGCCCAAGGCACCTTCCTGCAGGCCTATACCGAACAATTCGACGACCGCTTCTTTTTCGAATTGGTGGAACGCCGCGGTTATCAAGGCTTCGGCGCCCCCAACGCCGCCATCCGCATGGCGGCACAGGCCCATGCACGGGGTTGAGAGGCAAGCAAGCGGCGGGCTCTGCCCGCACCCGCCGTCTGCACAGCACGCTGGCGCGTGACGGCGGAGCCTCTGGACACCATTCGTTGAAGTAAGTTTTGGAGAGAAAAGGGGGGCAGACCCGGCGGGTCGTTCAACCCGACGTGTCTGACCCCCTTTTCTCTCCAAAACCCGCTTGAAAGATCGGGTTCCAAGGGCTTGGCCCTTGGCGGGTGTGGGCAGCGCCCACCGCTTGCTTGACTTCCTACCGTTGCCCTGAGCGGCAAACGTCGTAACTTAGGTGCAAGCACTTCTGTGGAGAGACGCCATGACAAAGTTCGGAATGTCCCAGCCGGTCCGCCGCGTTGAGGATCCTCGGCTGTTGAAGGGCGAGGGCTCGTACACCGACGACATGAGCATGGCGGGGGAGCTGCATGCCATCGTTCTGCGCAGTCCGCATGCGGCGGCCAAGATTGTGTCGATCGACACAGGCGCTGCGGCGGCGATGCCCGGCGTGGCCGCGATTTATACCCATGCCGATCTCGATGCCGACGGCATTGGCGAGCTGCCGTGCCTGGCGCCGATCAAGAACCGCGACGGCAGCGCCATTGCCAGTCCTGGCCATCCGGTGCTGGCGCGCGGTGCTGTGCGCTATGCCGGCGATCCCGTGGCCTTCATCGTGGCCGAGACCATTGAGGCCGCGCGCGACGCGGCCGAGGCGGTGATGGTTGATTACGATATTCTTCCCTCGATCACTGATCTTGGAGCTGCGCTCGATGCCGGCGCCCCGCTGGTGTGGCCGGACGTGGCCCGCAACCAGGTGTTCGATTGGGAGATCGGCCAGAAGGAGCTGACCGAGGAGCTGTTCCAGTCGGCAGCGCATGTCTCGCGGCTGACGGTTGTGAACAACCGCGTCGTTGTTGCCTCCATGGAGGCGCGCGCGGCGGTGGCGCTGTTCGAGGGCGGGCGCTTCACCCTGCGCACCAACACCCAGGGCGGCTGGACGCTGAAGAACGTGCTCAGCAAGATGTTCAAGACCGAGGCCGAGACCTTTCGCATCATCACGCCGGACGTGGGCGGCGGCTTCGGCATGAAGATCTTCGTCTATCCGGAGCATGCGCTGACCTGCTACGCGGCGCGCAAGCTGGGCCGGCCGGTGAAATGGGCCTCGGAGCGTTCGGAAGCCTTCGTGTCCGACACGCATGGCCGCGACAACATCACCCTGGGTGAGATCGCGCTGGACGCCGCGGGCAAGTTCCTGGCGCTGCGCACCCGCAACGTCGCCAACATGGGCGCGTATCTGTCGCTGTTCGCGCCGTTCATCCCGACCGGCGCCGGCACCGGCGTGCTGGCCAGCGTCTATGGCTTCAAGGCGGTGTACGCCAACGTCATCGGCGCCTTCACCAACACGGTGCCGGTGGACGCCTATCGCGGCGCCGGACGGCCGGAGAGCAACTATCTGGTGGAGCGTCTGATCGACGTCGCCGCGCGCGACATGGGCATCGACCGGGTGGAACTGCGGCGGCGCAACATGGTCACGCCCGAGCAGATGCCGCACAAGACTCCGGTGGGCAAGCTGTATGATTCGGGCGATTTCCGCATCGTGCTCGATGCCGCCTTGGCCAAAAGCGAGTGGGCCGGCTTCGAGGCGCGCCGGGCCGAGAGTGCGAAGAAGGGCAAGCAGCGCGGCATCGGCCTGGCTTATTATCTG
>Ga0209067_10002171_pt1 | contig 11750 bp, 6 predicted proteins | sample ColStrG_CSR_2013_FD_187199 | JGI IMG/M metagenome (GOLD analysis project Ga0209067, IMG submission 187199) | Freshwater sediment microbial communities in response to fracking from Pennsylvania, USA - Cold Stream Run_MetaG_CSR_2013 (SPAdes)... | ecosystem: Environmental > Aquatic > Freshwater >... | reverse complement strand
GTTCCTGTCTAACACTCCGTGGGATGTGCCGAATGTCGCCGGCGCAGCTCTGACAGCCACCGGGCCGGTGCAAAACTACAACTCCACAAGCACGTATTACTCCTATCGCTACCGTTATGACGAGAAAGTCGATCACAACTTTGGCGACAAAAACCGCATCTTCGGACGAGCTTCGGAGGTGGTCAACCGAGCCGTGGGCGATCAAATCGGCATCAACTGGCGATTACTGGATGGCAGCGCGGTACTGCAGCCGGTCAACCAGGAAAACGTCGCCGTTTCCGACACGGAAGTATTCAGCCCGACGTTCCTCAACGAGGTCCGGCTGGGCTTCAACCGCTGGCATCTCTCACGGCTGCCCCCGGGATTGAATGCAAACTGGGCGCAGCAACTCGGGATACCGAACGTCAGCGGCGTGACGTTCCCAACTTTCGACGACTCCAGCGGGAACAACTTCTTCAGCACCGCTTTCCCGGGCGGCGTCCTGAGCCAGATGACCCAGAGCTACGTGATACAGGACAACATCACCAAGACCGTGGGGCGGCACAGCTTCCGCATGGGGTGGGAGACCCTGCGGTCCGTCGCCGACGTTTACCCGCAGGCTCAACCCGGCGGCACCTTCTACTTCGGCGGCACCGGCACGCCGCTGAATGGTCTCGGCAGTATCACTCCGAACACTGGGAACGACCTTGCCGGTTTCCTGCTCGGGTCCGTCGTGAAGTCGACATTCAGCACGGACCTGGCCAACTGGCTTCCCCGCTGGTGGAGCCACGCGCTCTACTTCCAGGACGACTGGACAGTCAGCCGCCGGCTGACGTTGAACCTTGGTCTTCGCTGGTCCTACGAGTCGCCGTTCCAGACGAAATACGGCCAGCAGAGCGAATTCAATCCCACTGCAACAGATGCGCTCACGGGACTGCCGGGTGCGATCACACACCCCACCGGCGCCCTGGCCAACAGCGACTACAAGCACTTTCAACCGCGCCTCGGCGCGGCTTACAGACTCAAAGACAATATGGTGCTCCGCGGTGGATTCGGCCTCACCACTATCGATCTGTTCCTGCCGACTCTGGCGCAGAATTTTCAGGAATACACCAGCAACGTTACGGTGCAGCAGCCGTCGGGCAACCCGTCGCCGGCATTCTTCCTGAGCCAGGGACCAGGGGCAGTGAACTTCCACGTCCTCACGAACGGAACCTCTCCGTTCGTCGGCGCGAACTGCGGCGCTACAGCGATTACCGGATGCAGTTCTCGCACCGCCGAGCGTATCGATCCCAACTTGCACAACGCCTACGCCATGAATTGGAATGCCACCTACCAGTGGGAGTTCCGGCCGGATTGGATGCTCGAGGCGAACTATATAGGCTCCGCTGGAGTGGGACTGCTGGAAGCCTGGAACATTAACACCATCCCGCTGAACATTTCCTCGGACCCGAGCGCTCTGAAGACGATCTTTGCCAATCAACAGCCATACCGTCCGTTCCCGAATTTTGGGGAGATCGACCAGTGGGGTAACTTCGGACATTCCACCTATCATGCCGGCACAGTGAAACTGATGAAGCGGTTCTCCCACGGCTTTACGCTGACCTCGTTTTACACGAGATCGAAAGCGATCGACGAGTGCGACAACGACAAAATCTGCACCGGCGAGACATTCTACAACCGAGCCCTCGAGAAGGGCCGCGCCAACTTCGACATTACCAATCGCACGGTCACCTACGTGACCTACGCGCTACCTATCGGGAAGGGCCGCTCGCTGATGAACCATGGAGGGGTGCTCGACTATGTGTTCGGCGGCTGGAACATAACCTGGGCACAGACGTTTCAGAGCGGATTGCCGGTGATGTTCACGATGGCCGGCAGTCCGAACCAGTATCTACCAGGAAATGGCGTGCAGCGTCCGAACCAGGCCGGCCCGAACAGCTCGGTGATTGTGCCGAATTGGACTATCGGCGACCGGTTCGCCACCAGCATCGAGAACCCGATCTGGAACGTCAATGCCTTCTCGTATCCGGCCGCCTTTACGCTGGGAACTCTGGGCCGCGACACCATCAACGGGCCGCACCTGGTCTGGTCCCAGGCGTCGGCATCGAAGGATATCCGGGTGCGAGAGTTCGCCACGCTGCAACTGCGCTACGACATCAACAACATATTCAAGAACCCGAACTTCGTGAATCCGAGTTCGACGGTGAACCTCACGAGCCCGGGGCTCTTCGGCAAACTCACAGGCACTCAGGGTGGTTGGTGCTGTCTGGGCGGGCAGTTTGTCGCGACGTTCGTCGCCAAGCTTATATTTTGACAACGGCTCAATCAGTTACCCTGCTCGCTCGCCATTCTACGCGCTTGGATCGGGAATTCGTTGGCCTGGTGGTAATCGGGATGCGCCGGCAATGGCGTGCCGGCCACTGGGACGCCCCGGTGGCGTCCTGGCGGCGTACCACAAAGACACCGGCTGTATGTCTGCCAAACCTGGGCCAAGGGCCTCGACGACGAAGACGTGGAATTGCTGCTTTCGTGACGACGTCCGGTCTCCCGGTTGAAACGAATCCCCATAAGTAGTAAACATATGATGCACCCGCTTGTGTCGCAAAAGGAGACGGAATGAGTATCGACTTGAAAGTATACGACAATGGAGACCACACCTGTCTGGTTTGGCTTCCCACCGATGGCAAGCCTATTCCGGATTGCCGCGGTTTCGCGATTCGCCGCATTTCCAACGGTACAGAAAGCTATCTGCACGGCTTTGTCGGGTTCACGGATACCGACAAATTCGACCCGCAGAACCCCTGGAAATTCCCGCTGCAGCGGTTTCTCTGGTGGGACTACTCGGTCAAACTAGGCGATACGGTTCAATACTCCGTGGTACCCGTGACGGGCCCCAGCAAAGACCAACTCGCCCTTGACCCGAAGGCGGCCAGCGCGCTCACGCCGGCGATGGTAGTTACCGGCCAGAGTTCTCCGCACATCTCGTCCTATTTCAACAAGGGCATTGTGGCGGCCCAGTGGGTGGCCCGCTCCCTAGCCAACACGCCCAAGGGCAGCAAGATCAAAACCCTGGTGGCGACCCCTGGCAATGCGTTGCGGAACGAGCTTAGCGGCCTGCTGCGACAGCAGATTCTCAGCCTGCTGGCCGACGCCAAGAAAAACAACGGCCAGATTTACGCGGCGCTCTACGAATTGAACGACCCCGACTTGATTCCGGCGCTGGAGGCTCTGGGCAAGAACTGCAACCTGATCCTGGCCAACGGCGCCTTCAAGGGCAACAATCCACCCGACAACGACGAGAATGCGGCCGTGCGGGCCAAACTCAAACCCGTGATCAACGTCATCGACCGGATCGTGCCGCTGGGCCATTTCGGCCACAACAAGTTCGTGGTTTTCTGCGATTCCACCGGCAAGCCCCAGCGCGTCCTCACTGGCAGCACCAACTGGACGGCATCAGGCCTGTGCACGCAGGCCAACAACGGCCTGATCATCGAAGATGCGGATGTGGCGGCCGACTTCCTGGCTGCCTGGAACCGGATCAAGGCCGCCGGCAACGCCTATACCGAGTCCCTGGTGACTGGCAACTCCACGGCCAAGACGCACACCGTGGACGGTTGCAGCGTGACTCCGTGGTTCGTGAAAACATCCGCCCAGCAGGATCTACAGTTCGCCCGCAAGCTGATCGACGGCGCCCAGGAAGGCATCCTGTTCCTATTCTTCAACCCGGGCACGTTCCAGGAGGATCCGGCACACTGGACGCTGCTGCAGAACATTCTGGAACGTCACAATCCGGCGAGCAAGGAAGCCTACAATCCCAATCTGTATTTCTGCGGCGTGGTGAATCAGGATATCCCCCAGCTCACCAAAGCCGGAGATCCGTCAAAGGCCAAAGGTGCGGTGGCCACCTCGATGGACCCCACCAACGCGACCCCGAACCCGGTCACGCTGTTCACTAACGGCGCGGAGCCGCCGGTGCGGCTGAGTCACGACGTGCTGGTGCCCAAGAACATCAAGACGCAGTTCCACGATTGGGAGCAGGAACTGCTCGGGGCCAGCATGGTGAACATTCACAGCAAGGTGATCGTACTGGATCCGTTCGGAGCGCACCCCGTGGTCATGACGGGGTCGCACAACCTCGGGTTCAAGGCATCGAGCGCTAACGACGACAACCTGGTGATCGTCGAAGGCAACGGCCCGCTGGCGGCCGCTTACGCCGTCAACATCATCGCGATTTTCCAGAATTACCGGTGGAACGCCTACGTGGAAGCGCACCGTGCCGATCCCCAGGTCTGGCATGGGCTGGTGGACAGCGACCAGTGGCAAGCCAGCTATCTAACCGGCAACGACCTGACCGAACTGAAGTTCTGGCTTGGGGAGCCAGTTCCCGCCACGCTCGCGGTTGCGGCTGCGGCCGGGGCACCGTCTAGTACGGCGACCGCGGCGGACGCAACTGCAGCGCCAGCGGCAACCCCGGTTAAATCGGTCAGAACTGCGCCAGGCAGCGGGGCGCCGGCGCCAAAGAGGAAACAGGCAGCAGCTAAGAAGGCGCCGGTGAAGAAGGCCGCGGCTAAGAAAGCGCCGGCTAAGAAAGCAGCGGTGCAGAAGTCCCCGGCTAAGAAGGGACCGGTGAAGAAGGCCGCGGCCAAGAAAGTGCCGGCCAAGAAGGCACCAGCCAAGAAGGCACCAGCCAAGAAGGCACCAGCCAAGAAGAAGCGGTAGCGCTCATTTGGCCGCTGATGAACGCTGATCAACGAGGGACTTAACCGGGTTTAGCCGGCGTTGATCAGCGGCCAACCGCTCGTATCTGATCCGCCGCCCGCCTGAGACTCCTGACTCCGGGGACCCCAGAGCGCCTCGTTGGCATTCCAGTGTATACTCTCATCTACCCGGTTTCTCACGTACCCGACCGGGGCCGAGTTTCCCATGTCGCGAAAATTCTTGATTATCCTCTCGCTTTCGGTTGTGGTGGCGCAGGCCCAACTGCCGAAAGACGCAGCCAGCCTCGCCGCTGGTAAGAAGCTGTACGAATACCACTGCGCCTTCTGCCACGGCAGAGGCGATGATGGCTTCGCCGCCAATCTGGTGAATCCACATCTGCCGCACGCGCCCACGGACAGTTCACTGTTCAATGTCGTCAAGAACGGCATTCCCGGCACCGACATGGCAGCATCGCTCGGAATGTCCGACAAGGAAATTTGGCAGGTAGCGGCCTTTGTCCGCACTCTCGGCCGCTCGGCCGCGCAGAAGGTTCCGGGCGATCCGGCCAAGGGCGCGGCGGCGTTCCGGACGCGCTGCTCGGGCTGTCACATGGTCAACGGCAGCGGCGGGCGAATGGGGCCGGACCTTTCCGATATCGGCGCCAAGCGCAGCCCCGCCAATCTCCGCACCTCCATACTCGACGCCAACGCCTCCATCGTTCCCGGTTGGGCCATGGCCCGCGTCACGCTGGCGGACGGAAGCAGAGTCTCCGGAGTGAAAATCAACGAGGATCAGTTCTCGATCATGGTTCGCGAGGGCAGCGGCAAGATCCACCACATCGCCAAAGCCGACGCCAGGCAAATCGACGTGGATTCCAAGTCGAGCATGCCCAGTTACCAGGGCGTCATCCCCGATGACGAAGTGGCCGACCTGGTTGCTTACCTGTTCTCTTTGCGAGGTGGACTGTGATGAGACTTTCTTTAAGGATTGCCGGCTTGTCGCTGGCGCTAGCCGCCGCAGCCTTTTCCCAGGACGCCGATTGGACCACGTTTTCCGGCAACACCCTGGGCCATCGGTTTTCTCCCTTGAAGCAGATCGATCGTACCAACGTGGCCGGCCTGAAACCGCTCTGGGTTTATCAGATCGATAAGACCGACAAGTTTGAGGCGTCCCCGATTGTCCGCGATAACATCATGTACGTGTCCGAGCCGCCGAGCGACGTTACCGCGCTCGAAACACGCACCGGCAAGGTGTTGTGGAAGTACCGCCGCGTGCTGCCCGATACCTTGCCGGTCTGCTGCGGGAAAGTGAACCGCGGCGTGGCGATCGAGGGAGACAAGGTGTACCTGGGCACGCTCGACGCGCACTTGCTGGCGCTCGACGCTTCCACCGGTCACATCGTCTGGGACGCCACGGTGGCGCCCTACCAGAAGGGCTACTCTTCGACGGTGGCACCGCTGGTGGTGAAGGACCTGGTGATCATCGGCAGTGCCGGCGGCGAGTTCGGCGTTCGCGGCTTCCTTGCCGCGTATAACAAAGATACCGGCAAGGAGGTTTGGCGCACCTGGACCGTACCCGCGAAGGGCGAGAAGGGCGCCGGCTCCTGGAAGGCCGAGAGCTACAAGTCCGGTTCCGCCACCACCTGGGTCAGTTCGACTTACGATCCCGAACTGAACACGCTCTACGTGGGAACCGGCAACCCCGGTCCCGACTGGACCGGTGGTTCGCGCGAGGGCGACAACTTGTACTCGGATTCATTGCTGGCGCTCGATGCCGCCACCGGAAAAATGAAATGGTATTTCCAGTTCACCCCTCACGACGTGCATGACTGGGACGCCACGCAAGTCCCGGTGCTGGCCGACCTGCCGTGGCAAGGCGCGGCGCGCAAGCTGGTGCTGTTCGCCAATCGCAACGCCTTCTATTACGTGTTCGATCGGGAATCCGGCGAATTCCTCCTGGGCAAGCAGTATGTCCGCCAAACCTGGGCCAAAGGCCTCGACGACAAGGGCCGCCCCATGGTCGCGCCCGGAACCGAGCCCACGGCCACCGGCAACCTGGTGTACCCCAATTCGCCCGGCGCCACCAATTACCAAGCGCCGTCATTCAGCCCGCTTACCAGGCTGCACTACGTGATGACGCGCGACGAGGGCGGCCTCTTCTACACCGGGGACGATGCCTACCACGAAGGCAATTGGTTTCTCGCCGGCCGGTTCATCTCCAAGCCCGGCGAGGATGCCAAAGCCGCCATCAAGGCCATGGACCCGGCCAGCGGCACACCGAAGTGGGAATACCCGCTGGCATTTCCGTCCTGGGCCGGAGTCTTGAGCACCGCCGGCGGCCTAGTCTTCTCCGCCACCGGCGACGGCGACGCCATTGCGCTCGACGATTCCTCGGGCAAACTTTTGTGGAAGTTCCCCACCGGTGGCCGCCCTTACGCCAACCCGGTGAGTTATCTCAGCGAAGGCAAGCAGCAAGTGGCTATTTGCATTGGGCACGCGGTATACGCGTTCGGGCTGTAGCGTGGCGGGGCCTCCCGGCCCGCGCGTTGGAGTGCGCCGCCGAAACCGCCGTGGCCACGGCGGTCTTGGGTTTTCGATACTGATTCTAAACGGTCACTTTCACTAAAGCGCCGTAGCCACGGCGGTTTGCGAGGCTGTTCTGCAGTAAACCCGCTTGCAGTACACCGGATCTTTGTGAGCTCGGATTGTGTAGGAGTAGGGCGCGCTACAAATTCCCGCGCCTCGCCTGCTCGCGCTCGATCGCTTCGAAGAGCGCCTTGAAGTTGCCCTTCCCGAAACTCCGGCTACCCTTCCGCTGGATTACCTCATAGAACAGCGTCGGCCGGTCTTCCACGGGGCGGGTGAAAATCTGCAGCATGTAGCCCTCATCGTCGCGGTCTACCAGGATGCCCAGTTCCTTCAGTTGCGCGATAGGCTCGTCGATGGGGCCGGTGCGAGACAATAAGTCGTCGTAGTAAGTCGAGGGCACCCGCAGAAAGTCCACACCCTGCCGGCGGAGTGCGGCGACGGTTTCAATGATGTTATCGGTCGCCATGGCGATGTGTTGAACGCCGGGGCCATGGTAATACTCCAGGTACTCCTCGATCTGCGACTTTCGCCGCCCGTGGGCAGGCTCATTCAACGGAAACTTAACGCGCTCATTGCCGTTCGACATCACCTTCGACATCAGGGCCGAATACTCGGTTGAAATGTCCTTATCGTCGAAGTGCTTGAACATGCGGAAGCCCATCACGTCGCGGTAGAAGTCCACCCAGCGGTTCATCTCGCCCAACCCGACGTTGCCCACGGTGTGGTCGATGTACTTCAGGCCTACCGGCCGGGCAACCGCGTCTTCCGTTTCTACCGCCGTGAAGCCGGGCAGGAATGCTCCTGCATAATTTCGCCGCTCCACGAAGGTATGGATGGTGTCGCCATAGATCGCGATGGCGGAGAGCCTGACTTCGCCGTGCTGGTCGCGCAACGTTTCGGGCTCGCGGGCGCTGCGGGCGCCGCGCCTCGTGGTCTCCTGCCAAGCCGCCTCGGCGTCATCCACCCAGAGCGCGATATCGCGAACACCATCGCCGTGAAGGCGGATATGCTCCGCGATGGCATGATCGGGCTGAAGCGGCGTGGTCAACACGAAGCGGATCTTGTTTTGCACCAGGACGTAGGAAGCCCGGTCGCGTACTCCGGTCTCCGGGCCGCGGTAGGCCGCCAGCCGGAATCCGAAAGCCGTGCGGTAGTAGTGGGCTGCCTGGCGCGCGTTGCCGACCCAGAATTCGATGTAATCGGTGCCGTTGAGCGGAAGAAAATCCTTCTCAACCCCCGTGGGATGCTCCATGACTTGCGGCATAACTTCTCCTCCATGCGTTGACACAAAGTTCGATGTCTTCGTTCGTGCCGGTGGAAATGCGCAGGCAATGCGGCAATCCGAAGGCTGCCAGCGGACGAACGATCACTCCCTGCGCGAGCAGTTCTTCGAAAACGCGGGCGGCGTCCTGCGCCGAGGGCAGAACGGTCATCACGAAATTCGCCTCTGACGGAACCACGGTCAGGCCCAGACTCCGGAGTCCCTCGGTGAGCGTGCGGAGGCCGCGGGCGTTCAGTTCGAGCGAACGGTGCAGGAACTCCTTGTCGGCCAGCGCGCCGATCCCCGCGGCCTCGGCGGGCGTGGAGGGTTCGAACGGCAGTTTCACCTTGAGCAGGTTGCGGATCAGTTCCTGGTGCGCGAAGCCATAACCGATGCGCGCTCCGGCCAGGCCGTAGATCTTCGAAAACGTGCGCAGCGTGATCACGTTGTCGTAGCGGTAGTGCATCGAATCGGGGTATCGCGGATTGTCCTTGGCGTACTCGAAGTAGGCCTCGTCGAGAATAATCAGCACGCGCTCCGGCACGTGCTTGTAGAACTCGTCGAAATGGTGTTTGGTGAAGATGGTGCCCGTTGGATTGTTGGGATTGGCCAGGTAGACGATCTTGGTGTGGGCGTTGATGTGCGCGGCCAGCGCGGGCAGATCGTAATGCCAGTTATCGTAAGGAACGGTGCGGTATTGGACGCCGCGGGAACGCGCCAGAACCTGGAAACCCGTGAAGGCCGCTTCGGTGGTGAGCACCTCATCGTCGTCGCACAGAAACGTGCGGATGATATTGGACATGATGCCTTCCGAGCCGCTGCCGGCGATGACGTTTTCCACCTCGACGTCGAACTCGCGGGCCAGCACCTCGCGCAGGCGAAGGCCGCCATCGGGATACAAGTTCAGGCTGCCGAGTTCGCGGGTCAGGGCCTCGATGGCTTTGGGGGAGGCGCCCAGCGGATTCTCGTTGGAAGCCAGTTTGGCGACGTGGGCGAGGCCGTACTGCCGGCGGACAGACTCAATGGTACGGCCGGCTTCGTAAGGCCGCAGAGACTCGATGTACGGAGGAACCAGGGGCACTACTTCTATTTTACAGGGCTCGTCTCCCGTTGCGATCTCATCCACGCCAGGGTCTGCTGGATGCCCTCGTCGTAACTGGTCTTATGAACCTGGCCTAACTTGCGGGTCAGTTTAGAATCGTCCAGGATCACTGGCGTCTCCTGCAGGTACAACATCTCTGGCAATTCCCGGAACAGCGGGTTGAACCAGCCGATGACCTTCAGCAGGCCAGCGCCTGCCGCGCGGTATTTGGGGGCGCGGCCCACGGCGCGGTAGATGCGGGTGATGAAATCCATGGTGTTGATTTCTCCCGGGCCCCCATAATTCCAGGCCTCGCCGAAACAATCGTCGCGCGACGCCAATTCAGCGATCGCGGGTCCGGTGTCGGGCACGTAGACGAATTCGTGAGGCGTGTTGACTGGCCCGATCCAATTGGCGGTTTTGCCAGCCAGGGCTGCGCGGAAGACTGGATTGGCCAGGCTGAGATCGGCGTTGGGGCCGTAGAAATCCGGCAGGCGGACTACCAGGCCTTGTACGGTGCCATTCCGGTGCGCTTCCAGCACAAGATCTTCCTGCTCCTTCCGCCACTTCCCTTTGCGCGTGGCCGGCTCGCGCGGATGAGTTTCGGCTACGCGCGAAGTTCGCGGCACGCCGTAGCCGTAGACGCTCGAAACCAGCAACAGCCGCTGCACCTTCATGGCCGCGGCCGCCTCGAGCGTGGTTCGCATCAGGACGGGATGCAGGTTGAACGAAGGATACGGCAGGCCGACGGTGTAGAAGATGGTGTCGACGCCGCGCGCGGCGGCGCCGGCCGAACGCGGATCGCTCAGGTCGGCCGGAAAAATCTCGGCATGTTCGAACGTGCCGAAGGACTGCTCCAGCTTCTCCCGCGACCGGCCGACTACGCGAAACCGTATTCTGCGCCGTTCCAACTCCGGCGCCACCGAAGTGCCGATCGCTCCGGCGGCGCCGAAGATCGCGACGTTTTGCATGAATACAGAGTAGCTCGAATTGACAGGCTTCCAACCGGTGGGGTAGCCTCGGGAAAACGCCCGCTAGCGGGCGGGCAGGCGAGGACGCCTACCCCACGGAGGATTCATGCGAGTGCTTCGCCTCAGTCTACCGGTATGTGTAGTGGCCACTGTCCTGCCGCTGTGGAGCGCCGATTCTTCCGGCTCGATTCCCGAGGTGGCGCGGCTTCTGACCGAAGTCATCCGCATCGACACCAGCAATCCGCCCGGCAACGAGGCCAAGCTGGCCGAGTTCCTGAAGGCCAGGTTCGCCCCGCTGGGCTTCGAGATCGACATCGTCCCCACACCGCAACCCGGCAAGGCCCATTTCATCGCCCGGTTGCGCGGCGATGGAAGCAAGAAACCGGTCCTGATTGCCGGCCACGAAGACGTGGTCGGAGTGGAGCGGGAGAAGTGGTCGCTCGATCCTTTCGCCGGTGTGATCAAAGACGGCTACGTGTATGGCCGCGGCGCCATCGATTTCAAAGGCGGCCTCGCCGTCTTCGCGCAGGCCGTGCTCGATATCGCCCGGCAAAAGCGGCCGCTGGCGCGCGACATCATTTTCCTGGCCGAGGCCGATGAAGAAGGCGGCGCTTACGGCACGCGCTTCCTGGCCGACAACGCTTGGGACAAAATCGATTGCGAATTCGCGCTCAACGAAGGCGGCTGGATCATTAAGGACGCCGCCGGCAAAGTGCAGTACGTGAGCATCTCCACCGCCGACAAGTCCGGCATCTCGCTGTTGCTGACGGCGCGCGGCACCTCAACCCATTCCTCGATGCCGCGGCCCGACAACGCTATCTTCACCTTGGCGCGAGCCCTGGCCAAGCTTTCCGAGTATGACACCAAGCCCCGGCTTACCGATTCCACTCGCGAATTCTTCCTGACGCTTTCCCAGACCAGTACGGAGCCGATGAAGACGCACTTCCGCAACCTGGCCACCAGCAACGATCCCAACCTGGTGGCGGCGGCCGACAAAGCCATCAGCGAGAACCCGCTGCTGCACGCCATCATGCGCAACACCATCGCGCCCGTGCTGATGAACGCCGGGTTCCGCGGCAACGTGATCCCTGGTTCCGCCGAAGCCACCATCAATTTCCGCACCATTCCCGGGACTACGCAAGAGGAGTTGATCGAAGAGATCCAACACG
>Ga0209067_10002169_pt1 | contig 11752 bp, 9 predicted proteins | sample ColStrG_CSR_2013_FD_187199 | JGI IMG/M metagenome (GOLD analysis project Ga0209067, IMG submission 187199) | Freshwater sediment microbial communities in response to fracking from Pennsylvania, USA - Cold Stream Run_MetaG_CSR_2013 (SPAdes)... | ecosystem: Environmental > Aquatic > Freshwater >... | reverse complement strand
CGGTCAGGGTGAACTTGTTGCCGTCATTTACGGCACCCGCCGTGAGGTGAAAGCCCCCGGCAAACGGATAGACGTCCAGCAGCAGACCCGCCTGAAACAGCTTGAGCTTGGCATCCCAGCCCACGCTCGTGCCGTAATTGCCGTTGTGGCTGTAGTTGAAGCCCGCCACTGTCGCGCGCACGCCCAGGTATTCATTGATGTTGATGCCCAGGTCGGCGCCCAGACCCGAGAGACCGCCCGTGAGCGCCAGGCCCACGTGGGTGCTGCGGGCGGGTGCGGGCGGCGCGGCCAGCGCATCGAGCGCCGGGGTCGCCGGCGCCGCGGTCGCTGGCGCCGCCGTGCCAGTGGATGCCGCGGGGACGGGCGTTTGCGCCGTCGGGACCGGATCAGCGGCCTGCACCACAGGCACGATGCTCACGGTAGCGCCCATCAAGAAGGCAGCCATGAAAACCCAGCGGGCCGAGCCCGCGCTGTGTGCGTGTGCGTTGCTGGAAGATAGGTGCTTGGTGCTGCGCGGGGCGATCAGTCGCATAGGAGTCCTTATCGGTGAGGGAGCCTGGCTGTTTACCAACACCTGCGCACTGTGTGTAAAAGCCCGCAAAAACGCAAGGGGATTTTGCGTCGAACGCGCACGACAATGACGCAGCGTATCGGTCGAACGCAGCCCCCCCGTACCCCGCGCTTGCGTCGCCCGCTTTACGCAACAGGGCTGCAATTTCAATTAATATCAAATCGAAGGGTGGGGGTGCTTTCCCTGAACGCTGGGGGAAAGCGCTCGCAATGACAAGAACAAAAACATCGGCGCTGGCCAAGGAGACATCATGCAGTTGAACGCTACGGGCCCCCAGGACCCGGACAGCGCGCCCGCATCGAGCGCGGCGCCCGGCTGGCTTTCCAAGGAACGTACGATCGCGGAAGCCGGATTCAATCGCTGGCTTGTGCCGCCTGCCGCCCTGGCCATCCACCTGTGTATCGGCATGGCCTACGGGTTTTCCGTGTTCTGGCTGCCGCTGTCGCGCGCCATCGGCATCCGCGAGCCGCTGGCCTGCGCGCACGTGGACGGCTTCTGGGCTGAACTGTTCCAGCAGCTCACCGCCAGCACCTGCGACTGGAAGGTCACGTACCTGGCCGTCATGTACCAGCTCTTCTTCGTCTACCTGGGTTCTGCGGCCGCCATCTGGGGTGGCTGGCTGGAACGCGCCGGACCGCGCAAGGCCGGCGTGGTGTCGGCCCTGTGCTGGTGTGGCGGCCTCGTGATTTCTTCCATCGGGGTGGCCACTCACCAGATCTGGATGCTCTGGCTGGGTTCGGGGGTGATCGGTGGCATCGGCCTGGGCCTGGGCTACATCTCGCCCGTCTCCACGCTCATCAAGTGGTTCCCGGACCGCCGCGGCATGGCTACGGGCATGGCCATCATGGGCTTTGGCGGGGGCGCCATGATCGGGGCGCCGCTGGCCGACCGGCTCATGCGCAACTTCGCCACGCCCGACTCCGTTGGGGTCTGGCAGACCTTCCTGGCACTGGCGGCCATCTATTTCGTGTTCATGATCGGCGGGGCGCTGGCCTATCGCGTGCCGGCCTCGGGCTGGAAACCCACCGGCTGGACGCCGTCGGCGCGCCAGGCGAGCAACTCCATGATCACGAACCAGCACGTGCACCTGAACGTGGCCTGGCGCACGCCGCAGTTCCTGCTGATCTGGGGCGTGTTGTGCCTGAACGTTTCGGCGGGTATCGGCATCCTGGCCATGGCTTCGCCACTGCTGCAGGAAGTCTTTGGCGGGCAGCTGATTGGCGTTGATCTGGGCTTCAATGATCTGAGCGTCGACCAGAAAAAGCAGATTGCCACCATTGCCGCGGGCTTCGTGGGCCTGCTCAGCCTGTTCAACATTGGTGGGCGCTTCTTCTGGGCAACCATATCCGACCACATCGGCCGCAAGGTGACCTACTTCATCTTCTTCACGCTGGGTATCGTGCTGTACGCCTCGATACCCACGCTCGGCCATTCGCACAGTCTTGCGCTCTTCGTGCTGGCGTTCTGCGTGATCCTGTCGATGTACGGAGGCGGGTTTGCCACCGTACCGGCCTACCTGGCCGACATGTTCGGTACCCAGATGGTCGGCGCCATCCACGGGCGCCTGCTGACTGCCTGGGCCACCGCCGGCATCCTGGGGCCCCTGGTGGTGAACTACCTGCGCGACCACCAGATCGAAAGTGGCGTACCCAAGGCTCTGGCCTATGACAATACGATGTACGTACTCGCCGGCTTCCTGGTGCTGGGCTTTGTCTGCAACCTGCTGGTGCGGCCGGTCGCCGGACGCTATTTCATGAGCGCCGAGCAGCTGGCCCAGGAGCGCCGCCTCGCGCACGACCGCAGCGCAGAGGAAGCGCCCGGGCGTGCCGCGGCCGCCGGTGGCGCCAGCAGTACCGCGGGGCGGGTAGCGCAGTACGCCGCCTGGGCGGCGGTCGGCCTGCCGCTGTGCTGGGGCATCTGGATGACGCTGCAAAAGGCGATACTGCTGTTCCGTTAGGCACTCTGGCAGCGGCCAAAGCGCGTTAGCATAGGCATGGCGGCCGTGCGTGCCGGCCGTGCGTGCCGGGTCTGTACGGCACGCGCCTGCTCCACTCCCTGCAATGCGCTATCTCGACGGGCCCCTGCTGTGCCGATGACGTACGGATATGAATGAGACCCTGCAGGAACGCGTACGCCTGGCCCAGATCCGCAGCGGAGTCCTGGAGCCCGTCGGCTTCACCAAGCTCGACCTGCCCAAGCTCGATACCTTCGAAACAGCGGTGAGCTTTCCCGGCGAATGCTCGCCCGTGGAAGCGCACGAGGCGCTCATGCGCGCCTTCGGCCAGAAAGCGGGAACCGGGCGTTTTCTTTTCTGCGCCGACAGCTCCGTGGGCGGGCGCTACTGGGTGCGCTCGGTGGTGCCCTGGAAAACCGAACCCGTGGGGGCCCAGAGCATCCTGGCGCCGCGGCGCATCGTCACGCAGCTCGCCGAAGGGCTCATGTATCACTTCTCCCTGGCCGTCTGCGTGGGGGAAACCAGTGTCGTGGACGGCTGCAAGCACGTACGCCCCTATACCTCGGGGGCCGACTACGAGAACTGGTTTGCGCTCAACAGCGAAGAATTCGGCCTGCACCCGCTCATGGTCAGCGCGTCGCTGCGCAGCCTGCGCTTCACCCATGCCGGCACGAGCTTTCGGGTGGACCACGGCGTCCTGGAAGGCGCCATGGAAGTGGCTGACACCGAATGCCTTATGCGGCGCCTGCTGCGCGGCTTCGGTTCGCACCGCCGCCTGGGCCTGGGCATGATGAAACTCCAATCCTAGGCATGCGCGCAGGATCCGTGCGGCAGGAAGCGGGCTCGGCATGGCCCGCCCTGCGGGCTCTGGCACTGCCCGGTGTGCTGGCGCTATGGGGGGCACTGGCGAGCGCGCAAACGGTGGCGCAGCCTGCCGCGCAGCCCGCCGCGCAGACCGCCGCTCAGACCACCGCGCAGGCCACGGCACAGGCCACGGCACAGGCCGCGGCCGAGCTTCCCGCCGCACTGCCGCCCGAGATCAGCCAGGCGCTGGCGCAGGCGCGGGTTGCCGACGCCAACAGCGCCTTTGTCGTGCTCCCTCTGGACGGCGGCGCGCTGCAGCTGGCGCGCCATGAGTCGCTGGCGATGAATCCGGCGTCCACCATGAAACTGCTCACGACCTATGCGGCGCTGTGCAGCCTGGGGCCCGCTTACCACTGGCATACGGCCGTGTTTGCCAGCCGGCCGGTGCAGGCCGGGCGCCTGGATGGGGACCTCATCGTGCGCGGCGACGGGGACCCGAGCCTGGTCATTGAACGCTGGTGGCTGCTCGTGCAGCGCCTGCGCGGCATGGGCCTGCGTGACATCCATGGCGATCTCGTCATAGACCGCTCACGCTTTGCCGCGGGTCTGGAGGGCGGGCCCAGCCTGGACGGCAACGAGCTGCGCCCCTACAACGTGGCGCCCAATGCCCTGCTCGTGAACTTCAAGGTGCTGAGCCTGGAGTTCGTGCCGGACCATCGCGCGGGCATCGCCCACGTGCTGGCCACCCCCGCGCTTGAAGGCCTGTCCGTTCCGGCGCAGGTACCGTTGTCGGGTGGTGGCTGTCCAGACTGGAAGGCGCAGCTGCGCGCCGATTTTGCCCAGGCGCATGCTGTGCATTTCCATGGCAGCTACCCTGGCGGTTGTGGCAGCCACACCTGGCATGTAAGCCTGCTCAGCCCCGATGCCTATGCGCTCGCAAGCTTTCGTGCGCTGTGGCGGGCGGCTGGGGGCAGCTTCCACGGCGGCGTGCACGAAGGCCGCGTGCCGGCCGCGGCCATCCCCCTGGCCGTGCATGAGTCGCCACCGCTTACCGACGTCATCCGCGACATCAACAAGAACAGCAACAACGTGATGGCGCGCCAGCTCTTCCTGACCCTGGGCGCCGGCCCGCGCGGACCGGCGGCGGCGCGGGACATGCCGGGGTCGTCCGCCGTGGCAGAAGGCGCTGAGGCACTGCTCAGCGCGCAAGCCGAGGAAGCGGAACCGGCCAGCCCGGCGCGCGCCATTGCGCAGGTGCAGGCCTGGCTGGCGCTGCAGGGGCTCGCCATGCCCGAACTCGTACTGGAAAACGGCTCCGGACTTTCGCGCATCGAGCGCATTGCGCCGGCCAGTCTGGCACGCCTGCTGGTGCAGGCCTGGAACAGCCGCGACATGCCCAATTTCCTGGCTTCCCTGCCCCAGGCCGGCGTGGATGGCACGATGAAGGAGCGCGCGGCGGCCGGCCCGGCGGCCTACGTCAAGACCGGAACCCTGGCCGAGGTGCGCGCCGTGGCGGGCTACGTCTTTGCCAGCAGCGGGCACCGCTACGCGGTCGTGGGCATCATCAATGACCCGCACGCGGAAGCGGCCCAGGCCGCGCACGACGCCTTCCTGCAGTGGGTCTGGCGCGAGGGTTGAGCGCCCCGGCGCCCCGACCCGCGCTGCTCAGACCTGCGCGAAGGCCTCGCGCGCCGCGGCCAGTACCTCAGCGATGACCGGTGCGTCGTGCTGGATGGACACGAAGCCGGCCTCGTAGGCCGAGGGCGCCAGGTAGACGCCGCGATCGAGCATGGCATGGAAGAAGCGATTGAAGGCTTCCTTGTCGGCCTGCATGACGTCGTGGAAGCTGCGCGGCACCTGGGGCGAGCTGTACAGCCCGAACATGGAACCGACGCTGTCGGCACAAAAGGCCCGGCCCTGCTGGGCGGCGGCCGCCGCCAGGCCCTGGGCCAGCGTGGTGGTGCTGGCACCAAGGCGCTCATAGAAACCCGGTTCCTCAATGAGTTCCAGCGTGGCCCGGCCGCAGGCCACGGCCAGCGGATTGCCCGACAGGGTGCCGGCCTGGTACACCGGACCCAGCGGCGCCATTTTTTCCATGACGTCACGCCGCCCCCCGAAGGCCGCCAGCGGCATGCCACCGCCGATGACCTTGCCCAGGGTGGTGAGGTCGGGAACGACGCCGTGCAGGGACTGCGCGCAGCCCAGCGCCACGCGAAAACCCGTCATGACCTCATCGAAAATCAGCAGGGCACCGTACTGCGTGCAGAGGCGGCGCAGGGTCTGGATGAATTCGGCCGAGGCGCGCACGAGGTTCATGTTGCCGGCAAAGGGTTCGAGGATCACGCAGGCGATATCCCCGCCCAGGCGCGCGAAGGTCTCCTCGAGCTGCTCACAGTTGTTGTAGTCGAGCACCAGGGTGTGCTGCGTCGTTTCCGCGGGGACGCCGGCCGAGCTGGGGTTGCCGAAGGTCAGCAGCCCGGAGCCCGCCTTGACGAGCAGGTGGTCCGCATGGCCGTGGTAGCAGCCCTCGAACTTGATGAAGCGCGAGCGGCCGGTAAAACCGCGGGCCAGGCGGATGGCGCTCATGGTGGCCTCGGTACCCGAGGAGACCAGGCGCACCATTTCCAGGGAGGGCAGCAGGCGCGTCAGGCGTTCGGCAAAGTCCACCTCGGCTTCGGTGGGCGCACCAAAGGAGAGTCCGTCGCGGGCGGTGCGCTCCAGGGCAGCCAGAACCGCCGGATGGGCGTGCCCGACAATCATGGGTCCCCAGGATCCGACCAGATCTATATAGCGACGTCCCTCCGCATCCCATATATACGGACCCTGGCCCCGGGCAATGAAGCGCGGGGTACCGCCCACCGAGCGGAACGCCCGTACCGGGGAGTTGACGCCACCGGGAATGCTGCGCTGCGCCCGCGCAAAGAGCTGGGCATTGCGGCCCTCAGCGGCACTGCCGGGCTGGGATGAAACTGCGGGATTTGTCCTGCCAGAATCCGTCATGGTGCTGTCCTGTGCTGTCCAACGCTAGCGCAAATTCGCGCAATTACTTTCCAAAGCCTTGATTCGCTACCCAATTCCGGGTCCACAAAGCGGACCTGCGCGGCGCTCGCAGGCTATCATCGCGACCACAGTATGGTAGCGAAAACAATTGGCACAACCCCCTGGGTCCCGGAACCATGACGACAACGGTAGCGATGCGCACGTGGATGTGCCTGATTTGCGGCTGGATTTACGACGAAGCGGCCGGTCTGCCCGATGAGGGCATTGCCCCGGGTACGCGCTGGGAAGACGTTCCGCCCAACTGGGTATGTCCGGAATGCGGTGCACGCAAGGAAGACTTTGAGCTCATTGCCATCTGAACCTCCCCGGCCGGCACACCCACCTACCCTCATGAACCACGCTCGCGCCCACGGCGCTGCTTTCACCACCAGCATCCACCCCCGGGGATTGGTAGCGATGAACCGTACGTGTGTGATTGCTCCGGAAGGCTGAACCATGTCCACCGTACCGGAACCCAACGACATCCGCGGCCGCAAGGTCATGGTGATCGATGACTCGAACACGATCCGCCGCAGCGCCGAGATTTTTCTCACGCAGGCCGGCTGCCAGGTGATCCTGGCCGAAAACGGTTTCGAGGCCCTGGCCAAGGTCAACGACCACCAGCCCAGCATCATTTTCTGCGACATCCTCATGCCGCGGCTCGATGGCTACCAGACCTGCGCGCTCATCAAGCGCAGCCCCAAATTCCACGACACGCCGATCGTGATGCTCTCGTCCAAGGACGGTCTGTTTGACCGGGCCCGGGGCCGCATGGTCGGTTCGGTCGAGTACCTGACCAAACCGTTTACCAAGGACAGCCTGCTGAGCGTGGTGCGTCAGCATGCCCTGAACTAGGCGGCTGCACGGCCCGTGCCGCGTACGTGCGGCACACCCATGTAATGCGATGCCCGAATGCACTAGCGGAGAGGATTGACATGCCGATACGCAACATCCTGATCGTCGACGACTCGCCCACGGAGCGGTACTTCCTCAATGAATTGCTGAGCAAGCACGGCTTTGCCGTCACGGTCGTGGAAAACGCCGAGGAGGCCGCCACCAGCCTGCAGGGCAAGCTGCCGGACCTGATCCTCATGGATGTGGTCATGCCCGGGCAGAACGGCTTCCAGTTCACGCGGCAGCTCTCGCGCGACCCGGTCACGCAGAACATCCCGGTCATCATGTGTACCAGCAAGAACCAGCAGACCGACCGCATCTGGGGGCTGCGCCAGGGCGCGCGTGACTATGTCACCAAGCCCGTCAAGGCCGAGGAACTGCTGGGCAAGATCGCCGCCCTGGGGTAGTCAGGAGCACTTGAATATGCACGGCAGCGGCGGGCCCAGCCACCACTGAACGGCACCGGCGCAAGCGCGCCGGACCGGTCGCACGGACCCGCACATGGACAATCGCAGGCAAACTCAGACGGATAGCAGCGTGGACGACAGCAGGAAATCCGGCAAGCTGCGCGACTTTTCGGCGCAGCTCGCCGCCCGTTTGCAGGCGGCGCCCAGCCCTACCGGGGAACCGGCGCGGCTGGCCGTGCGCATCGGCACGCTGTCCTACCTGCTCGACATGAACAGCGCGGGGGAGATCGTCACAGCGCCGCCCGTGGCGCCGGTACCCTGGACCAAGCCCTGGTTCCTGGGTCTGGCCAACGTGCGCGGGCGCCTCATCGGCGTCATCGACCTGGCGCGCCTGGGCGGTGGCCCGGCCATCACGCCCGAGGAATCGCAGCAGCTGATCATCTTCAACGAGAACCAGCGCTACAACGTGGGCGTGCTGATCACGCGGGCGTTTGGCCTGCGCAACCTCAAGGACCTGGAGGCACTCGGTCCGGTGCAGGATCCCAGCCGGCCCTGGGAGGCACGGGCCTTCCGCGATACGGATGGCGCCCGCCTGGTCGAGCTGAACCTGGAAGGCCTCATGGCCTTCGAGGAATTCGCCACTATCGGCGCCTGACAGGAACCCCCGGAGATACGATGGCACTGGATTTTGGATTTCTGGGCGGCAAGAAAAAGGCCCCTGCGCAGGTCGAGCGGCGTGCGCGTCCGCGGCACACCGATATCCCGGCCACCCAGAAGATTGATTCGCCCTTCAGCGTAGACCTGCCCGTAGGCGGCAATGCCCCTGCGGGCAGTGCGGGCAGCGCCACCCAGCAAAGCAACGAAAGTGCCCGCGCCAATGCGCGCCTCGTGCGTGCCATTGCTGCCCTGGGCCTGGTGTTTTTCGCGGGGGCCGCCGTCTTCGTCTGGCTCGGCGCACGCAGTTCGGCCTCTGAGGAGCGCCAGATCGCCATCATTGGCGACGTGCTCATGCATACCCAGCGCCTTGCCAAGGCCGCTCCCGGCGCGGTGCAGGGCATTCCGGACCAGATGGACGAGCTCATCGAGAGCCGTGACCAGGTCAACGCCGACCTCACGCTGCTGCAGGGCGGCGACCCGGTGGACTACATGGCGCCCACCTCGCCGCAGATCGCCCCCTTCCTGCAGACGCTGCAGGACCGCTGGCAGCTGACCTACCAGGCCGCCGTGGTCATCGCCACGGGCCGCAAGGCACTCACGGATTTTGGTGCGGTCGCGCGCCGCATCAACGAAATGAGCGGACACCTGAGCGAGCTTACCGAAGCCATCGCCGCCGAAAAGCTGCGCCGCGGCGGAACAGGCCGCGAAGTGGCGCAGGCCGAGCAGCTCGTCTCGCTGCACCAGCGCATCATCAAGAATGCCAACCTGATCGTGGCCACGCAATCCGCGCACGCCGAGGACGCCAGTGAGCTCGGGCGCGACGTACAGGCGATGCCGGAGCTGATTCAGGCGCAGCTGTCCGGCAGTGATTTTGAGTCGCGCAACAAGCTGATAGAGCTGCAGCGCTCCTACCGCGACATCGTGAGCTCGGTCAGCAGCGCGGTCACCAGCCCGCAGGCGCTCGTCGAGGCGCGCAATGCCGAAATCACCATCGGTGCCGAGGCCGAGCCGCTGCGCCTGCAAAGCTATGACCTTGCGCGCCGCTACAGCGCGCAACAGCACTCGCATCTGTTTTACTACGCCATGCTGGTCATCTTCGCCCTGCTGGCCCTGGGCGCCGCCATCGCAGTCGGGCGCGTGCTGCTGGCCGACTCAAAGCGCCGTGCTGCGGAAGCCGAGGCAGGCCGCCGCGAGGCGCTGCGCCTGGAAGAGCAGGCCAAGCGACGCAATGACCAGAACCAGGCAGCCATTTTGCGGCTCATGAACGAACTGCAGGAGGTGGCAGACGGCAACCTCACCATCGCCGCCACGGTTACCGAGGACATCACCGGTGCCATTGCCGACTCCATCAACTACACGGTGGAGGAGCTGCGCTCCCTGGTCGCCCGTATCAACCAGACCGCCGAGCTCGTCAGCACTTCCTCGAGCCAGTCGCGCGACGTCGCCACCCGGCTGCTGGGCGCCTCCGAGGCGCAGAGCCGCGAGATCCGCGATACCGGCGAGCGGGTGCTGGGCATGGCCAACCAGATCAGCGAGGTTTCGGGCAGCGCGGCCGATTCGGCCAAGGTGGCACGCGCCTCGCTGGAGGCGGCTGAACGCGGCCAGCGCGCGGTGTACAACCAGATCTCCGGCATGAACGAGATCCGCGAGCAGATCCAGGAGACCTCCAAGCGCATCAAGCGCCTGGGCGAATCGTCCCAGGAAATCGGCGAGATCGTCGAGCTGATCTCCGACATTACCGAGCAGACCAACGTGCTGGCCCTCAATGCCGCCATCCAGGCCGCCTCGGCCGGGGAGTCCGGGCGCGGGTTCGCGGTGGTGGCCGAGGAAGTGCAGCGCCTGGCCGACCGCTCCGGCGAGGCCGCCAAGCAGATCGGCGCGCTGGTGCGCGCCATCCAGACCGACACACAGGACGCCGTGAGCGCCATGGAGCGCAGCACGCAGGGCGTGGTTGAGGGTACGCGCCTGTCCGACGCCGCCGGGACCGCGCTGGCCGAAATCGGGCGCGTGTCGCGCCAGCTGACCGAACTCATCGAACGTATCGCCCAGACGACCGCTGTGCAGGCGCGTTCGGCCGACGAAGTGTCCCGCTCCATAGGCCACATCCTGCAGACCACTGAACAGACCTCGGATGGCACGCGCCTGACCGCCCAGTCGATCGGCCAGCTGGCCACGCTGGCCCGCGAACTCAAAGCCTCGGTAGCGCGCTTCCGCGTCGCCTGATCCTGCCCTCATGAGCCTAGCCAACACACCTGCCGGCAGCACCGGCCCGGCCTCCACGCCGGACGTCGCGCCGCTGGCCTGGGTTATCGATGAGGTCCGCAGCTCCCTGGGCGCGGCCCTGAGCTCCGTCAAGGCTTTCCTGGGCAACAAGACCGACATTGACCAGCTGCGCAGCGCGCGCGAGCACGTGCACCAGGTGAGCGGTGCGCTGCAGCTGCTCGACCTGCGCGGCGTTACCAATGTCACCGAATCCATAGAGCAGCTCTTCGCGCTCTGGGAAAAGGAACCGGGCCAGTGCCTGCCGGCCGCCGTGCGCGCCGTCGAGGCCACGCTGGGCGCGGTGCGTAATTTTCTCGACGGCATGCTGGCCGGGCGCCTGAGCCCTCCCATCCGGCTGTTCCCCTATTACCGCGAGATCCTCGTGCTGCTGCGGGCGCCGCGCATGCACCCGGCCGACCTGGTCTTTCCGGACCTTACGCGCCGGCCGGCCTTCCACCAGATGGAAGTGCGTGCGCTGAGCAACGATGAACTGCGCATCCGGCGCGTCAAGTACGAAGAAGGCCTGCTGCGCTTCCTGCGTGACCCGGAGAATCCCCAGGCGCGGGCGCGCATGCGCGAGGCCGTCTTCGAGCTCGAAGCCCTTCCCCAGCGCGGCCTGGCGCGCAGCTTCTGGTGGGTGGCGCGCGCACTCTTTGACGCGCTCGACTCCTTCCAGCTGCCCGTGGATGCCGAACTCAAGCGTTTCCTGGCCCGCCTGAACCAGCAGCTGCGCCGCCAGATTGAAGGCGGACCGGCCGTGGCCGAGCGCCTCATGATCGACGCGCTCTACCACGTGGGGCGCGCCGACGACCGCATCGAGCGCGTGGCGCAGGTCAAGCAGCTCTATGGCCTGACCTCGCTCATTCCACCCGACTTTGACCGGGCCAGCCTCACCACGATCGATACCGAGTCGCTGGCCGCCCTGCGCGAGGCGCTCTCGCAGGCCAAGCTGCTCTGGGGCCAGATCATGGCCAGCGACAAGCCCGACCCGGCGCGCCTGCGTGCCGAAGTGGCGCGCGCGCAGGCCAGCGCCCAGCGTTTGGGCGCGCCTGCGCCCGCGCGGGTCCTGGGTTGCATCGGGGACGTTACGGCCAACCTGGCGGCCCTGAGCCCCACCGTGCGCTCGGTGCTGGGCATGGAGATTGCCGGTGCACTGCTCCTGCT
>Ga0209067_10002167_pt1 | contig 11756 bp, 9 predicted proteins | sample ColStrG_CSR_2013_FD_187199 | JGI IMG/M metagenome (GOLD analysis project Ga0209067, IMG submission 187199) | Freshwater sediment microbial communities in response to fracking from Pennsylvania, USA - Cold Stream Run_MetaG_CSR_2013 (SPAdes)... | ecosystem: Environmental > Aquatic > Freshwater >... | reverse complement strand
GCACTGGGGCGGGCCTTGAGATTCGGCGGCCGGTAGGTGCAATTCTCGGCTTGGAATATCGTTGTTCCCTTGTGGAGGTACAAAAGACATGCGATTTCCAAGCTTAGTTTTGCCCCTGGCGGGCGCGGTGGCGATGACGGGCTGTTCCTCGCTGGTGTCCTTGAACCCATTCGTGACCGACCCGGATGCGGTGCTGGACCCGGCGCTGGCAGGCGTGTGGAGCGGCGACAACGCGATGCCACCTACGTGATTAAGCCCGCTGGTCAGGAAGCCAAACGCTACGGCGCTAGGGGAGATCTATCCCGATTGGTGGTGCGAAGGGGATTTCGCGCCAGCTACGACTGATTCCTAACGTCGCGGTCAACTTCCGAATGACCACAACCCGCTCAAAATGCCGTCACCTGTGCCGAACGTCCGGCCGCGACGCACCGAGTGCGTGACCGCTGTCACCGCCCGGCCGAGGCAACCGCCGAACCGAGTGGTGGTCAAACAAGCGGGCGCGTGCTACTGCAACGGTGGCGCATTGAAACTCTGGATCATGGCACGGCACGAGAAGGTCTGTATCTAGACAGACGATTGCTGGTGCTCGAACCGTAGTTCGAACACACTCGAACTTGTTCTTGACAAAATCCGGGATTCCCTATAATCTTGATAGGAAATGGGACGATCTAAACAACCGGTCCACCCTCGACCATCTTCGCCCTCCCTCGGCTGTCATACTTCCTGTTGCAACTGTTGTTGTTGCTAGCCTTGCTAGCCCTGTTCAGGAACAGCGATTCCGTCCGGATTCTGCCGGCCCCCACGTCGCTGGTTCCCGACAATACGACCTAGACGGGCTTCGCTGTCCCGCCAGACAACTCCAAACAGGAACCATACTCCATGTCATTTTTGCGAAGCGCCGCCCTTCCGCGGGTGGGCGTTCTCACGATCGTTTTCGGAGCGCATCTATTCGCGCAGACGGCGGAGATTTCCGGCCGTATTCTGGATGCATCCAAGGCCGCTATTTCCGGCGCGAAGGTAACCCTCACGCGCGCCGATACCGGATTCCAACGCTCCACACTCTCAACCGGCGAAGGATATTACCGTTTTCCGCTGCTGTCGTCCGGCACATACCAAATCACGGCGGCCCATGACGGCTTTCAAACCCAGACCCGCACCGATATCCTCGCCGAAACCGGCGTCATCGGCACCGCGGACCTGCAACTCGATATCGGGGAAGTCGCCCAATCGATCGCCGTGGAAGCTTCGGCGCCGCTGCTGGAGACCGGTAGCGCGGCTGTCGCTCAGGTGGTCACGAATAAGACCATCACCGGAATGCCGCTGCTGGATCGCCGCTCCTCGCAGCTTACGGGCTTAAACGGATTTGTGGTGAAGGCGGGCGCGGGCGCAGGCGCAACCTTCGCGATTGCCGGAGGCCGCGGCAACAACTCGAACTACCTGATCGACGGAGGAACCGCTCAGAACCTCACGCTCGGCGTGCCGACTCTTTCCTTCGATCCGCCCGTGGAGTCGATGCAGGAGTTCAACGTTGCCATCAGCGACTACGCCGCGGAACTGGGCCGCACCGGCGGCGGCGTCATTCAGATGACCACGAAATCAGGCACCAACGATTTTCACGGATCCGCCTACGAGTTCTTCCGCAACGACGCGTTGACCGCGCGCACCTTCTTCGCTTCCACGGTGCCAATCCTGCGATACAACCTCTTCGGCGCGAGCCTCAGCGGACCCGTCCGGCGCAACCGGACGCAGTTCTTCTTCAACTACGAAGGCAAGCGCCAGACCACGGCCGATACCAAAATCCTGAACATTCCGACGCCCGCCGAGACTCGCGGCGATTTCTCGGCCGACGCTTACAAGGTCGTCGATCCGCTGAACAAAACGCCGTTCGCGAACAACATCATCCCGGCCAATCGCCTCGACCCCGTTGGAGCGAAGCTGGCCGCCTACTATCCCGCGCCCAACGTGCCCGGCGCGCCATCCGGCAAAGCCAACTTCCGCGCCAACGACCCGGCACAAACCGTCACCGACGACTACGTCGGCAGAATCGACCATGTGTTCAATGACAACAACCGCGTTTTCGGGCGCCTGCTCGCCGAGACCAATCACACGCTGACGGATTCGATCTTCCCCACGCCGGGGACCGACTCGTTCGGTAACCTGGCGCATAACTATTACTACAACGCCTCGGGCACCTGGTATCACAGCTTCTCGCCATCGATGATCAACGAAGCCCGGTACACTTACACGCGCCGCCAGGCCCTGGCGATTTCCGCCGGAGCCAATACCACGCTCGACCAGTCGCTCGGCCTGGCCGGCGTCAACCAGGCGTTCTTTCCCACCGTCTCCCCCACGGGCTTTCAGGCCCTGGGAAACACGTCGCAGCAGCAGCGGCTGCAAACGCCGATCCGCAGCGATCAGTACACAAACAATGTCACGTTCACGCACGGCCAGCACCAGGTCAAGTTCGGTGTCGAATACCGCTATTCCAGTAACATCGATCTCTATTCGCCAACCGCTGGCGGCGCCTTCGCATTTAACGATACGGCGACAGGAAGCGGTCTGGCATCCCTTCTGCTCGGCTGGGTGTATTCGGCGAGCCGCCTCGAAACCTACGAACTCCACACCCGCGCCGATTCCTATGCCGGCTTTATTCAGGACGATTGGCGCATCACGCCCAAGCTCACCCTCAACATCGGATTGCGCTATGACCTGGATCAGCCGCGGTGGGAGACGCACAATCGCCAGAACTCCTTCGACCCCGCGGCGATCAACCCCGTCTCCGGAACGCCGGGGGTGATCGCCTTCTCCGGCGTGAATGGCGTCAGCAAGTACGCGAACCGGTGGGACAAGAACAATTTCGGTCCGCGCATCGGTTTGGCGTGGAAGCTATCGAATTCCCTGGTGGTGCGAAGCGGCGGCGCGATTCTGTATACCGGCGAGTACGACCAGGCCACGCCCATCGTCGCCAACACCGGCTTCAGCACCCAGGGAAGCTTCGTCTCCCCGGATAACGGCATCACGCCGACTTTTCTGCTGGCCGGCGGCCTTCCACCGGTCCTCTCGCCAACTACCGCGGATCTCACGCCCGGCTTCGGCGCCGTCCCCATTGGGAAGAGCCCCACCACTTCGGTGGCGTACTTCAATCCCAACCGCTCGGTGGGGTACCTTTACCAGGGGAACCTCAACATCCAGAAACAACTGCCCGGCAATGTTCTCATCGACGTGGGGTATCTTGGGACCTTCGGACACCATTTACCCGCGCCCGATGCGCAAAGCATTGACCAGGTGCCAACGGCCAAACTGGGTCCCGGAAGTGCGCAAGCCCTGCGTCCCTTCCCGCAGTTCAGCAACGTCAGTATCATTGCCGCCGATGTGGGCGCATCCAATTACCATGGCGTCAATTTCGACGCCGAAAAACGCTACTCCAACGGTCTGCTGTTCAAAGCCAACTACACTTACTCAAAATTCATCGACAACGTCGCCGCGCGTAACGAACTCGCCGGTTTCCCCGGAACTGGGGCATTCACGAATTACTACAACCAGGCATCGGACCGGGGCCTCTCCGGCAACGATGTGCGCCATCGCTTCGTGTGGAGTTCGCTCTACGAATTGCCGTTCGGCACCGGCCGCCGTTTCCGCGCCGCCTCGAAACTCCTGAATGCGGCCGCCGGCGGCTGGTCGACCGGCCTGATCGCGGAACTCCGCTCGGGCACGCCGCTCAGCGCGATCGAACTGACCAATAAGACGAATTCGTTCTCCGACGGGGTGAGGCCCAATGTGACCGGCGATCCGAACCTGGCATCGGGCCGGCCGCTCGGACAGCAGTTGGCGGAGTGGTTCAACGCGAATGCCTTCGTCGCACCGGCGCCCTATACATTCGGCAACGCCGGCCGCACGTTTGGGGAAGGCCCGGGCGCGGTGAACCTCGATGGCTCCCTGCTCAGGGACATACGCATCCTCGAAAACCACGTCCTGCAATTCCGCGTGGAGGCGTTGAACTTCCTCAATCACGCCAATTTCGCCAACCCCGACACGCGCCGGGGCAGCGCCACCTTCGGCCAGATTACGAGCCTGGCGGCCGGCAACCAGGCTCGCATTTTCCAACTTGGGCTGCATTACGCATTCTGAGGAGATCGCCATGCGTACGCTAGTCACTTTCCTGCTGCTCACCGGAGCCGCCGCCAAGGCGCAGCAAGCCGAGTTCTTCGAGACCAAAGTCCGCCCGATCTTCGCGGCCCACTGTTACGCCTGCCACTCGGCCGATACCAAGCCGGCCGGCGGCCTGCGCGTGGATGACTACGCCGGCCTTCTTCGCGGCGGACAATCGGGGCCCGCGGTGGTGCCCGGCGATCCCGATAAGAGCCTTCTGATGCAGCGCGTCCGCCACGACAATCCGAAACGGCGCATGCCGAAAGAAGGCGATCCGCTGACCGCCGCGGAGATCGCCGATCTCACCGCCTGGATCAAAAGCGGCGCACCCTGGCCGGTGGAAAACATCGACGTCAAGGCCGCGGCCTACACCGCCACTTACAAAAGAATCCGCGCGCATCACTGGGCATTCCAGCCGGTGAGCGGCTCGAAGCCCCCCGCGGTAGTGAAATCCGCATGGCCCTTCGATGATGTCGATCGCTTCATCCTGGCGAAGCTCGAACAAAAGCACATGTCCCCGGTCGCGGACGCCTCGCGCCTCACGCTCATCCGCCGCCTCACCTATGATCTGACCGGACTGCCGCCGGCGCCCGCGGAGATCGAGGCATTCCTCAGCGATCGCTCCAGTGCCGCCTACGCGCGCCTCGTCGACCGTTTGCTCGCATCCCCTCGTTTCGGCGAACGATGGGGCCGGCACTGGCTGGATGTCGCGCGCTACGGCGAATCCACCGGGCCATCGCGGAACATCCCGTACCCGCACGCATGGCGCTACCGCGACTACGTGATTGACGCCGTCAATCGCGACATTCCCTACGATCGCTTCCTGCAGGAGCAGATCGCCGGCGATCTCCTGCCGGCCGCAACTCCCGCCGAGCGCGACCGCCTCTTGATTGCCACCGGATTCCTCGCGCTCGGTCCAAAAGATGTGAACCAGCGCTTTGAAGAGCGATTCCTGATGGACAATGCCGCGGAGCAGATCGACACGCTGACGCGATCGACCCTGGCCCTTACGGTGGGTTGCGCCCGTTGCCACGACCACAAATTCGATCCCATCCCGACCGCCGATTACTACCGGCTGGCTGGAATCTTCACCAGTACAGACGATGCCGTGGGCGTGCGCAGCAAGATGGGAGGCGCCGGACTCGATTACTACGAACCGAAAATGCTGGTGCAGCTTGCATCGTTCGTACCCCCCGAACCCAACCAGGAAACGCGGCAACTCGAAGTTGCGATCGCCGCCGCCAAGAAGGAATGGGAGGCCATCCGCGACAGTCGTGAAGGCTTGGCGCTCGGACCGGACGGCAAGCCCAGGCAGCAAGCTTATCGCGTCAAATGGCAGTCGCTCCAGACGAAGCTGCTGGACCTCACCGACCCCGGCGCGCGTGGCTACGCCGTCCATGGATTGCGCGAATCCCAGCACATCGGCGACACCGCCATTCGCGTTCGCGGCGAAGCCGAACGCCGGGGCCCGATTGTGCCGCGCGGTTTCCCCACGGCATTTGCCGTCCCCGATACTCCGCAAATCGATCCCGCGCATAGCGGCCGCCTCGAATTGGCGATGTGGCTGACCAATCCGCGCAATCCGCTGACGCCCCGCGTGATCGTCAACCGCGTCTGGCAGCACTTGTTCGGACAGGGCATCGTCTCCACAATGGACAACTTCGGCACCACAGGCGATTCGCCCTCGCATCCCGAGTTGCTCGATTACCTCGCCGCGCATTTTGTGGAAGACGGCTGGTCGCTCAAACGGCTGGTGCGAACGCTCGTCCTTTCGCACGCTTACCGGTTGGGAGAGGACGCGCCCGAGGCCTGGCGCGAAATCGACCCGGAGAACCGCCTGCTGTGGCGCCACGCGCCTCGCCGCCTCGATACCGAAGAAATTCGCGATTCGATGCTCGCGGCGGCTGGCCGCCTGCAATTCGAGCCGCCCGCCGGCTCTCCCGCGAAAGATCTGAAATGATCGAGCTCCGCGATAACGGACCGCTGGCCGCCGCCATTCGCGAGGCCGCCAATCGAAGCCAGGTTCGCAGCATCTACCTGCCGCTGCTTCGCGGCATCACGCCCGATGCGCTAGCGGCCTTCGACCCCGTGACGCAGACGCTGGTCACCGGTCAGCGAGAGACCACCACGGTGCCTGTTCAAGCACTCTTTCTACTGAACTCCGCATTTGTCGGCAAGCAGAGCCTGGCGCTGGCGGAGATGTTGCTCGCGGAAAGCAAAGTTAGCAACGTGGAACGCATCAGGAAGGCACATGTCCGGGTGCTCGGAAGGGCGCCCGCGCCGCCTGAGATCGCGCGTGCGCGCGCATTCCTCGGGAATTACGCCAAGTCGTTTGAGCCGCAGCCCAAATCGGCAACGGTGCACCAGACCGAGTCGCTGGCCGTTCCCGATCCCGATGCCGACGACATGGACCGCACGGAATACGCCCCCACGGAACCTTCCGTGCAGCCGGATGACCCGCGCACGGCGGCATGGATGGCACTGGTGCAGGCGTTGTTTGCATCCGCGGAATTTCGATTTGTCCGTTGAAAAGGAGATTCAAAATGTCAGAACCGAAAGTCTCGCAGGTTTCCCGCCGCACGTTGTTGAGAACGGCCCGCGCCGGTTTCGGCGGTCTCGCCTTATCCGCCCTGCTCGCAGAGGCCTCCGCCGCGGAGACGTCCGCCGCGAATAGCCCGCTCCTCCCGAAGCAGCCGCATTTCAAGCCCAGGGCGAAGCGCGTCATCTTCCTATTTATGGAAGGCGCCATGTCCGGCCTGGACACCTTCGAGTACAAAGCCGAGCTGCAGAATAGCGGGGGCAAATCCGGGCCCGGCGGCGGCGTGCTCACTCCATCGCATTTCCGCTTCCAGCAGTTCGGCCAAACCGGGGGCTGGTTTTCTGAACTCTTACCGGACATCGCAACCCACGCCGATGAACTCTGCTGGCTGCGAGGCCTCTACACCGACACGCCGGCGCATCCGCAAGCCGTCGTGCAATTGCACACCGGCAGCGCGAACGCGGCACTTACCCGTCCCAGCATGGGCGCGTGGCTCCTGTATGGCCTTGGCAGCGAGAACCAGGACCTCCCCGGCTATGTCACCATTAACCCGTCACCCAACTTCGGCGGCGCGGTCAACTACGGCAGCGCGTTCCTGCCGGCACACTATCAGGGCACGCGCATCAACGATGTCGGCTTCCTGCCCAATCTGAAAGCCGCAACACCGCCGCCGCTCGAACGTCAGCAACTCGACTTGATTCAGGCGATGAATCGCGACCTCGCCGCGCAGTCCGGCGCTCCCGATCCGATCGACGGGATCATTCAATCCTACGAACTGGCCTTCCGGATGCAAGACAACGTTCCCGCCCTGCTTGACCTTTCGCGCGAGCCCCAAAACGTCCTCGATGCCTATGGAATCGCGCCCGGTCCGGATGGTGCATTCGCGCGCCAATGCCTTATGGCGCGCCGCCTGAGCGAGGCCGGTGTCCGCTTCGTCGAAGTCTGCCAACCTGGTTGGGACCATCACACGAACCTGCACCGGGGCCTTATCGATCGCTGCCGCAACATCGATCAGCCGGTCTCCGCACTTCTTACCGACTTGCGCCGGCGAGGACTCCTCGATGAAACACTGGTGCTCTTCGGCTCCGAGTTCGGCCGCTTGCCCATGGCACAAGGACCCGACGGCCGCGACCATAACATTACCGGCTACTCGATGTTCCTCGCCGGCGCGGGCGTCAGGCACGGGTTCAACTACGGATCCACCGACGAATTGGGCGTACGGGCCGTAGAAGGACGCATGCACACCACGGATCTACACGCGACGCTGTTGGCGTTGCTCGGCCTCAATCACAAGGAACTCACCTATCGCTACGCGGGCCGGGCATTTCGCTTAACCGACGTCCGCGGCGAGGTGCACCAGCAGGTCTTTTCGTGAGAGTCCCGCTAGCCATGCTCCCTTCTTCTCTACCCTCATTCCAGCCGGAGGCGACCGGCGCGGCGCCCTGCGCGAACCATAGCGCTCTGGTGCCGTTGCTGGAGTTCGCCCTTTCCGAATCGAATGCGCAGGGTGCGTACCTCTATTCGATCGACCTGAGGAATGCGATCGCCACGCTGGTCGTCTGGTCCGGTCTTCCTCCGGCCGCCGCAACTTCGGTCGACCTCCAGGGGCGCGCGGTCCAGTCGCGCTTCTGGCAAAGGGCGCCCGTCGTCTTTCGCGCGGATGCCTGGAAGAGCGCTATTTTCAAAGAGTTGCCGGAATTTCGGCAGAACCGGTTCGAAGGCGTGGTTTCCGCTCCGTTGCTCGATTCCGGTCAGGTGATCGGGCGGTTCAATCTCTGCCAGTCAGAGCCCGTAGCACTCAATCCGCGCGAATTCTCGTCCGTTTTGAACCTCAGCTTCCCCATTGCCGCTTTGCTCGCTGCCACCTCCGCCCGCGACACGCTGGGACGCGAGATCGAAAAACTGACCCGGCAACTTGCGGACCGAAAGCTGTTCGAGCGCGCCAAAGGCATCATCCACGCGCGGTTTGACTGCACCGAGGAGCAAGCGTACTTCTGCATCCGCAATCTGAGCCGTCGCCGCCGCACGCCGATGAGGCAGATTGCAGCGGAGATCGTGGCTACCTCGGGGTCGCGCCTTCGCGAGGACACACGTTTGGAAGCTTGGACCGAACTGAACCGGGAACAATCGTCTGGGTGCGTGCGAAAAAGGCTGGTTCACTACGGCAATCGGGTTTGAGTGCTGAGTTCCATTCAGTTGAGGAAAAGGCCCGATCGTGAATGTGCCCCTCGCTCCCACCGGGAGTGTCATCGGCCACACGGGAACTGGCCTCAGACGGCCTTCGACGAAATCGGGCCAGCCGGCTGAGGCCTTCCGCCCTGCGTCTTCAGCCGTTACTCCCTGACACACCGCACGGAAAATGCTCTCTGCTTCTCGCCACCGATTTGACGATGGAGAGCTTGGCCGCCTTTACCGAAGTTGTAAAACCATCCACTGGCCGGATCACTCTCTGATTCTGTCCAGTAGAATCCGTGGGCTTCCAATCGTGCATACTGGCCATCCTCGGAACGGCCACCGCCGAGCAAGGCGCCGAATCCGGAGTTGCCCCCGGCCATCAGCGCCTGGTACGCCACTTTACCCTTGTCATCCGAATCCTCGCTGACCCCACCATAGTGCTTCGCCATCTGCCGCCATTCGTCGTCCGTCGGCAAACGCCATCCATCTCCTAACGATCGGCATGCTCTCCGCGCCGACTCCCACGTGTACAAACGGCCATACCGGCGGCAATTCAGTTCCGCATCTTCGTAGCAATAGGACGGCTCAGTGTTGACGTCCAGATTGCGTGTCGTCCACTGTTTGCCGTCGGCCATCCGCTTGGAGGAATACAGTGTGCTCGGCGCTTTCTGATCTTGCGCTGAAAGACGATCCAAGAAGGCGCTAACAGACCCGGATGCCAGACTCAGCACGATTGACACAAAACACACTCGAATCGGCCTGGTCTTGTCGATTGCGCTAGTCATAAGCAACCTCCAGTGCCGCTAGGCTTAAAAGGTGCTCGCAAAGATCGACCGGACAACCCCTGCGGCGTCGACAGCATCAAAAACCACCACGCCATTCCCGGATCCGTTCACCGCTGCGTCGTCAATCGACGCCCCTAAAGGCAGAAACCCCGCCGAGATGGTCTGCGGTGCCGTCCATGGAGCCAGCGCACTAGGTCGCGAAATTGCCCGTACTTCAAGAGCTTGGACGTTCGGCGGTGCGGCAACCGTCCAACTCAAAACGGCAGCGCCTGAACTGCTTACGGCGAATCCGAACTTGGTAGTGTAAACGTAGTCGGTCCCGGAAACCCCCGTCATCGCGCCCCACGTGTTGCTGCTAATGTTGCCCACAGATATGGCCACTCCACTACCGATCGACAGTGCCAGCGTCAGATCCCCGGCGGCATCGCACGCCATATCAATCATGAGAGCGGTCCCGGAGTAGATTACCACCGGGCCAGTCCACTGCAGACCGGCGCCTTCTTGAACGATCGAGACGGTCTCGGTAACGTTGCCAACGGTCATTTGATACACCACCGCGGCCCGGCCCGTCGAGTCGGCCGCGACGTTAATTCCGTAGGGCAGTGTTGCACCGAGCGAGCCGGAATCCTGCCAACTGAGCGTGCCCTTTAACTCGCGGGAGGCGTGCAAAACACTGTTGGTCTCCGTGCAGAAGTATTTACCGCAAGTCAGGCCGTGGGCGTGCCAGGCCACGATCAGATCGCCGTTGTCGGCGAGCACGGCATCGTCAAAAGCCGCCCACTTATTCTGAGCGACAATCTCCTGGGGCCCCCAGGCTTTGCCGGCGCTGCGGCGGATGGCGTTGATCTGAGTCGGAAAGGCGTGAGTGGTTCCCGGGAGCGCTCCGCTGGTCCACAGAATCGCAGCATCACCCTGGCTGTTCATGACGAATGTAATCCGGGCAACGTTGTTGTAAACGCCCGGAACAACCAACGTCGCCGCATTCCACGTCCCTTTGGATGAGCGATCGGAACTCCAGATACCCGAACCGCTACCGTCTTCCCAGACGGCAGTGGCGCTGCCGGCGGCCGTCGTCTTCACCTGAAGAAACAGTGGAAAGGTTCCGGATAGCAGGCTGGGTGCGCTCCAGGGTCCCTGCAGGGGACGGGACGCGCTCGAAATCTGACCCGATCCGTTCTCCCACACGACCAGTGAGTTGCCCGCGGCGTCCACCGCCGCTGTACCCTGGGTATTGCCGGTGCCGGTGCTAATTGCGACAGCCGGTGAGAAGGTTCCCCCGGCTTTCAAAACCGGTGGAAGGATGGTTAGGCTTGCCATTAAGCACAAGGCTCCGACCTGCCTTGAAATTTGTTGCGTCATGGATTGATTCTCCCTTGTCGACTTGGCTAGGAACACTCGTCGCCTGCGCCGCCGAGCCAGCTTGAATGGTACCAAAATGCGATTGCAAAACCGTTGCATTCCCAGGCGATGGTTTCAAAACGCCGGTCGCCGCTGAGGCGCTGGCGCCGCGCGGGCGCCGGACTGCACGCTTACATCTTCACCATAACCGTCTTCACTTCCGTATACTGCTGCAGACCGTACTCGCCGAGTTCCCGGCCGATTCCGGACTGCTTGAAACCGCCGAACGGTGCCCGTGCATCGAGCACGTTGTAGCAATTCACCCAAACCGTTCCGGCGCGGACGCTGTTGGAGATGGCCAGCGCCTTCTGAATATCGCGCGTCCACACCGCTGCTGCCAAGCCGTAGTTGGTGCGATTGGCCCGTTCGACCACCTCGTCTACGTTGCGGAACGGAATGATGCTCATTACCGGACCGAAGATCTCTTCCCGGGCGATCTTCATGTCGTCCTCGACATCGGCAAATACCGTCGGCTGGATGAAGTACCCGCGGTCTCCCACACGTTCGCCGCCACACACCAGCTTCGCGCCCTCGGTTCGTCCGGACTCAATGTAGCCCATCACCTTATCGAACTGGGCGCTATCCACCTACGGCCCCTGTTCGGTCTTGGGATCGAATGGATCGCCGACCGTCCTCCGGCTCGCGCGGGCGCCGCTCTTAGCCACAAAATCGTCGTAGATCTTCTCTTCTACGAACACGCGCGAACCGGC
>Ga0209067_10002166_pt1 | contig 11757 bp, 10 predicted proteins | sample ColStrG_CSR_2013_FD_187199 | JGI IMG/M metagenome (GOLD analysis project Ga0209067, IMG submission 187199) | Freshwater sediment microbial communities in response to fracking from Pennsylvania, USA - Cold Stream Run_MetaG_CSR_2013 (SPAdes)... | ecosystem: Environmental > Aquatic > Freshwater >... | reverse complement strand
ATCTCCTTGCGTGACGAGGTGGCCGCGCTGTTGTGGATCGTGGACCACCAACTCTCGGGCCCCTTCAACCTCGTGGCCCCGGAACCCTGCACGAATCGCCAGATGACCCGGGCACTGGCCCGGGCGTTGCACCGCCCCGCGCTCGCGCGCGTGCCCGCGGCGGCCCTCCGTCTGGCCCTGGGGCGTGAGATGGCCGACAACACGTTGCTGACGAGTCAGCGGGTGGTGCCCCACGCTCTCGAGGCGAGTGGTTTCACGTTCGCTGACCGCACCATCGAGGACATCGCCGCGTCACTGGTGAGCTGACGGGGCGGGCGGCGGGCGCCGCCGCACGCGACGCGTGCGAGGCGGGACCGGGCGATCGAGGGAGCCCGAGCGGTGATCGCGTCCATCACCGACGCCGACCAGGACCGAGGCGAAGAGGAGTTCATCTTCCGCGCCGATCCATTCGAGCAACTCCTCCTCGTGACGAAAATTGCCCCACAGGGTGGCGCCCAGACCCTCGTCCTCGAGGAGCAGCAGGAGCGCCATCGTGGCCATGGCGGCGTCGGTGTGCCAGTAGGGCACGCGCCACTGGTCGATCTCGCCGAGTCCCGAGGCCGCCTTGTCGGACTCGGCGTAGCGAGTGGCGTAGTCCTGGGGACGCGAGGTGACGACGACGACGGCGCCGCACCGCGCCAGGCCCGCGTAACGCGAGCTCGTGGCGCGCCACTGGGCGTCGGTCGTCACCGCGAAGAAGTCGCTCACGTCCTCTTGGGGCAGCGTCGTCATCCGCACCCCGGCGCAGTTGCCGGCCGTGGGGGCGCGAAGGGACGCGGCGCACAGAGCGTCGAGGACCGCCTGATCGACGGGTTGAGCGTCGAACGATCGGGTCATCCTGCGTCGGGCCAGGGCGTCGCGAAGTTCCACGCGACGGGTCTAGCAGAGGCCCGTCGTGAATGTTGACCAGTCCACTAAGATTTAGCGAGAACGAAGGAGCGACCGTGCCATCACCCCGAGATTTACTCAACGCAGCCAAGGCCGAGATCCGCGAGGTCGACCCGCACGAGGTCGCGGCCCACTTGGATGACTTCCAGCTCCTCGACGTGCGCGAGCCCGACGAGTACGAGCAGGGTGCCGTCCCCGGCGCGGTCCACATTCCGCGCGGTCAACTGGAATTCTCGGTCGAGGGACGCCTCGTCGACAAGTCCAAGCCGGTGGCCATCTATTGCGCGGGGGGTACGCGTTCGGCCTTCGCCGCCAAGACTCTCCAGGACCTCGGCTACGCCGACGTGGTCAGTGTCATCGGTGGTTTCAACAAGTGGAAGGACGAGGGACTCCCCTGGAAGACGCCCCAGACCATGACCGCCGAACAACGCATCCGCTACCACCGCCACTTACTGCTACCCGAGGTGGGCGAGAAGGGCCAAATCAAACTCCTCGAGTCCAAGGTGTTGCTGCTGGGCGCCGGTGGCCTGGGTTCTCCCGCCGCGTTGTACCTGGCGGCGGCCGGCGTGGGCACCCTGGGCATCATCGACATGGACGTGGTGGATTCCTCCAACCTCCAGCGTCAGATCCTGCACAACCTCGAGCGCGTGGGCATGCGCAAGGTCGACAGCGCCAAGCTCACGCTGACGGCCATGAACCCCGACCTCGAGGTCAAGACCTACGACACCCGTTTGGGGGCCGACAACATCTTGGACATCATCGACGGCTACGACGTCATCGTGGACGGCACCGACAACTTCCCGACCCGTTACCTGGTGAACGACGCGGCGCTGTTGAAGAACATCCCCGTGGTCCACGGTTCGATCTTTCGCTTCGAGGGGCAAGTCACCGTGTTCTCGCCCTACGTCGGTCCGTGCTACCGCTGCATGATCCCCGAACCGCCGCCCGCCGAATTGGCGCCGAGTTGTGCCGAGGCCGGTGTCCTGGGCGTGTTGCCGGGCATCGTCGGTTCGATCCAGGCGATCGAAGCCATCAAGATTCTGTTGGGGCTCGGCGAACCGCTCGTCGGTCGTCTGTTGACGTACGACGCGTTGGACCAGAGTTTTCGCACCTTCAAGGTGCGCCGTGACCCCGAGTGCCCGGCCTGCGGCGAGAACGCCGGTCCCATCCAGATCGCCGAGTACGACGACCTGTGCATGCCTCACGCGGTGCTCGTGTAATTCCCGCACCGCCACACTGGCGCCGCGACATTTCCCGCGGCGCCAGTGTGTGATGGCGTGGCGACAACATGGCGGAGCGGTCACCCATCGCCTAAGTTGATGCTCATGCGTCGTCGCGTTGTCCTCCGGGGCCCTGGGAGCACGTGGCGCACCGTCGTGACCACGGTTGCCCTGGTGGCGGGCGTCACGACGTCGGTCCTGGCCGTGCCCGGGCGGAGCCTCGCTTCGCCCACGCCGCCGACGTTCACCCTCGCCGTGGGCGTGACTCCAGAGCCGGGGTGTTCGATCAGCGTCGTCGAGTTACCGGGGGCTCCCGCGACCGTCCTGACCGGCGACGCCACCTGCCACGTAACGCTGCCCACCAACTTGACCTACCCGTACGAGAGTTTCGTCGGCTACGCGCTCAGCGCCACGCCCGGGGCCGCGTTACTCGTCAACGGGGCGACCGTGGCCGCGAACTCGACGGTCCTCGCAGTCTGGTCGCCGGTGCAGACGGTGGTCGGGCTCGCCAACCTGGCGTCGCCGCCGACCTCGTCACTCGATCGCGTGGCCTGCGTGAGTGCGACGTGGTGTCTGGTGGCCGGATCGGATCTCACCAAGGTCAATCTGTCGGGTGGTGACGCCTTCCTCGAGACGGACGTCAATGGGCTACTGCAACCCGCCACCGCGCTGACTTTTCCCGCGGCGCGGCGTAACCCGAGTCCGAGCGTGACGGTCTCGTCGGTGTCGTGCGTGCCCTCGGGCGCGTGCGAGATCGCCGGCAACTACCGCGCGCAACCCGTCGGACTGAGGTCGTTCATCACGCGCCGCGCCCCCACGGGACAGCTGACGAGTCGTCCGGTGGACCTCCCGGCGACGTGGACCTCCACGAGTTTCCAGACGGTGGGGCCGTCGGCCTGCGATCCGAGCGCGCGATGCCTCGCGGTGGGAGTCGTCACCGATGCCCGCGGGGCCGACCACGCGTACTACGTCGTGACCACGCCCACCGGACAGAGCCGTTCCGTGGTGCTGCACTTCGCCCGAGGAGTGGAGGCGCGACTCACGCGCGAGCTGTTCACCGCCGTGTCGTGCGACCCGACCGGGGTGACGTGTCTCGCGGTAGGCACTTTCCTCAACGCCCGCGGACGAATGCAGTCGATGAGCCTGACCTTCACCCACATGGTGGCGGGCCCCGTCCACGTGCTCGCCGCGACGGCGTTCGCCGCGTCGAGCGTCGATTGCCCGACGGCGCAGGTGTGCGTCGCGATGGGCGGTGTCGGCCTGGGCTCGCAGAACACCGCACCGGCCTCACAGACCTGGCGTCACGGTATCTGGTCCAAGGTCGCGCGGGTCCCCTTTCCGGTCGGGATGTTGCGCGCGTCCTACGCGGTGGCGGTGCCGACGGCGACGGGGTGCCTGAGCGCCACGCAGTGCGAGATGGTCGGCAGTTACTTCGACGCCCAGGGGTACGTCGACGCCTTCACCGCGGAGTGGCACGATGGCGCGTGGGCGTTGGCCGTTCCCCTGCAACTGGCCGAGGGCGCGACCCCGTCACCGGTCTCGTCGGGCCACCGCGTGCGCGTCACCGCCATGTCGTGCACCCCTACCGCGTGCGCGTTGGTGGGCGAGTACACCACGTCGAGCGGCGCGGTCGTCGCTTTCACTGCGGGGTCGCATCGTTGGACGGTGTTGGCCTGGACGGCGGGCCGACCACTCGCGGCGCTGCCCTCGGTCAGCGCGGGCGCGCCCGACTCCCAATTGAATGACGTATCGTGCGCGCCGGGGGCGACCCAGTGCCTGGCGGCGGGATCGACCGGCCCGAACTCCTCCGGGGGTGTCGGCGAAGCCGTCGCGGTGTCGCTCGCGAACGGGTAGGAGCTAGGCGTTCACCACGATGGTGTGGGCGAGTCGGTCGTGGATCGTCTGGCGGCGGGTGTTGAACAAAGGGTAGAAACAATCGGCCAGGCCCACCAGACTGACCGTGACGCCGAACGTCGAGGTGCCCGCCGACGAGGGTAGCGCGAGGAGGAAGCCGTAGAGGGCGACGACGAACCACCGCACCGACGCTTGGCGCAGGGTGATGACGTGCCCCGTGGTCGCGTCACGCACCCGGGTGCGAACCACCCGATTGCCGAGGGTCTGACCCTCGGGGCGCGTCTGGAAGTAGATCAGGTACGCGGCTTGCAGGGCGACCGTGGCCACGGCGCTGAGGAGGTAGCCGAGCGCGTACACCAAGAGCACCGAGGGGACGAGGAGCACCACGGTGTCGACCAACGTGGCCCCGACGCGACTCCACCACGAGGCCAAGACCGGACTGGCCACGTCGATGGAGGCCGGTAGGGACGCCGGCGTACCGCAGACGCGACAGACCGCGTCCTCGAAGTGGGAGCCACAGTGCGCGCAGACCATCCCCCTAGTCTGACCGACGCCGCACCCCGCGCCAAATGGGTGGACTTTGGACCCGCGCTCTCCCCGGTCACCCGCGACCCCACCGCCTAGCATGACCCTCGTGGGCAGCGACGAACGACGGACTGACTCGGGAATCGAGGTACGCCCGGTCTACCGCGGTCGCGACCTGGGCGAGTTCGACGAGTCGCGCGACCTCGGTGAACCGGGCGAGTACCCCTTCACGCGAGGGGTGTACGCCTCGATGTACCGCGGACGGTTGTGGACCATGCGCCAGTACGCGGGATTCGGCACGGCCGAGGAGACCAACGAACGCTTCCACTACCTGCTGAACGCGGGACAGACGGGACTCTCGTGCGCCTTCGACCTCCCCACGCAAATGGGATTCGACTCCGATCACGTCCGCGCCGAGGGTGAAGTCGGACGCGTGGGCGTGGCCATCAGCTCGCTCGAGGACATGCGTCGGCTCCTGGCCGATCTGCCCCTCGCCGAGGTCACGACGTCGATGACCATCAACGCCACCGCCTCGACGCTGCTGCTGCTGTACCAATTGGTCGGGGAGGAGCAGGAGGTCGCCGGGCACCAACTCCGCGGCACCATCCAAAACGACATCTTGAAGGAGTACATCGCTCGGGGTACCTACATCTACCCGCCGCGCTCCTCGATGCGCCTCATCGTGGACACCTTCGCCTACTGCGCCAAGGAGTTGCCCAACTGGAACACCATCTCCATCTCGGGCTACCACATTCGCGAGGCGGGATCGACCGCGGTGCAGGAAGTGGCCTTCACCCTGGCCGACGGTATCGCGTACGTCGAGGCCGCTCGCGCGGCCGGTTTGGACGTCGACGACTTCGCGCCGCGCCTCTCCTTCTTCTTCAACGCCCACAACAACCTCTTCGAGGAGGTGGCGAAATATCGCGCGGCGCGACGCCTGTGGGCGCGCATCATGCGCGAGCGCTTCGCCGCGACCGAGCCGGCGTCGTGGATGATGCGCTTCCATACGCAAACGGCCGGCTCGACCTTGACCGCCCAACAGCCCGAGAACAACCTGATTCGCGTCACCCTCCAGGCGCTCGCGGCGACGCTGGGGGGCACGCAGAGTCTGCACACCAATAGCTTCGACGAAGCCTTGGGGCTACCGACCCAGCACGCGGTGAAACTCGCCCTGCGCACCCAACAGATCCTCGGATTCGAGACGGGCGTCGCCGATACGGTCGACCCCCTGGCCGGGTCGTACTTCGTCGAATCGCTCACCAACGACCTCGAGTCGCGCGCGAGCGCCTACCTCGCCACCATCGACGAGATGGGAGGTGCGGTGGCCGCCATCGAGGCCGGGTACCCCCAACGCGAGATCGAGAACGCCGCCTACGAGTACGCCCGTTCAATCGACGACGGTGATCGCGTCGTCGTGGGGGTGAATCGCTTCACCGACGAGGCCGGCGCCTCACCCGAGGTCTTCCCGATCGACCTCGAGCGCCAGCGCATGCAGATTGAGCGCGTCGGTCAGCTCAAGGCGTCGCGGGACCACGACGCGGTGCGCGCCGCGCTCGAGGATCTGGCCACCGCCGCGCGCGGCAGCGCCAATGTGCTCTACCCGATGAAGACGGCCCTGGCCCGACTCGCCACGCTGGGCGAAGTGGCCGACGTCCTTCGTGGCGAATTCGGCGAGTACCGCGCGCACTAATTCAGTCGCGCGACAGTGGTTCGTCGAAGTGCGTGACGGTGGCCGGTGTCGCGTAGAAGGGGTGCGTCCGGGCCCGCCATTGCTCGAAGAGATCCGTCGTGCGAAACGCCAGGTGGGCCTCGACACTCTCCCAGCGCACGAGGAGCAGGAACGTCGACGGATTTTCGATCTGACGGCGCACCTCGGCCCCGTGACATCCGGGGGCCGATTCGATCAGGGAGAGCGCTGAGGTAATCGACGCGATGAACTCCTCTTCGCGCCCCTCACTCACCGGGAGCCAGGCGTGTTCGACGATCATCGCCGGGCCAGGAGTCGTTGGCGCAGTGGTGCGTCGGTGGCCACCGCCAGCGCAGTGTGGGCGAGGGCGACGGCCCCGTCGATGACGGCCTCGTCCGCCGCGGCGGTCACGCAGGCCGCGGTGAACTCGGGCTGGTGATTGACCGCACCGTGGGTGGGGATGGCGAGGAGTGGGTGGATTGAGGGAACGACCAGCGAGACATTGGCCATGTCGGTCGAGAGGGTGGGCAGTGGCGCCCCGTCGTCATCGAGGGCGAAGACGCGACCGACACCCTCGGCCGCGCGCCGGTAGTGGGCCAGGATGTCGCGATCGCTCACCATGTGCGAAAAGGCGCTGCCGATCTCATTGACGGCGAGCGTGGCCCCGGTCGCGCGCGCGCCCGCTTCGAAGCATCCCGAGAGGCGATCACGCAGGTGCGCGAGACGTTCGGCGGTGACCGAGCGGGCCATGAAGCGTCCGACCGCTCGTCGAGGGATGATATTGGCCGCGGCGCCGCCCTCGATCACGATGCCGTGCACCTGATCGCCGGGGCGCAATTGCTGGCGCAGTAATCCGACGGCGACCTGCGCGATAGTCAGGGCGTCGAGGGCGTTCACGCCCTCGTAGGGCGCGGCCGAGGCGTGGGCCTCCTTGCCCTCGTAGGTGACGTCGAAGTGGTCCACGGCCAGGCAGGCCGCCTCGAGGCGCTCGTGGGGCCAGGGGTGCACCATCATGGCCGCGTGGACCCCACGGAAGTAACCGGCGTTGATCAGGTCAATCTTGCCGCCGCCGCCCTCTTCGCTCGGGGTGCCCAGAAGGTGCACCGTCACACCGATCTCGTCGGCCACGGCGGCGAGCCCGATGGCTGCGCCGAGCGAGGACGCCGCGATGATGTTGTGGCCACAGGCGTGTCCGACGTCGGGGAGCGCGTCGTATTCGGCGCAGAACACGAGGTGCAGTTCCCCCGTCCCCTTGGTGGCGCGAAAGGCCGTGGGCAGATCGGCGATTCCTCGTTCGACGACGAAGCCGGCCGCCTCGGCGGCGCTCGCCACCGCCTCGGCGCTCTCGAACTCCTCGTAGCCCAATTCGGGGTGAGCGTGGATGAAATGGCTGAGGGTGACGAGTTCCTCGCGGACATCCTCGATCGCGCGTCGCGTGACGTCGAGCATTAGTCGATCACCGCCACCACGTCGCCCACCGAGACGCCGTCACCGGCGCTCACGTTGACGGCGCTCACGGTTCCCGCGCGTTCGGCACGCACCGCGTTCTCCATTTTCATGGCCTCGAGGATGACGATCGTGTCGCCGATCGCCACGCTCTGCCCGACCTCGACGCTGACCTTCACGATCGTCCCCTGCATCGGAGCAATCACCGTGCCCGATCCCGACGAGGCGACCGCGGAGTGATGCTGGCGAGCGGGTTTGGCGTGGGCCGAACGCGCAGGCCCGGCCTCGCGCTCGGGGAGCCACAACGACACCGCGACGCGTTTGCCATTCACTTCGGTGGTGACGTCGGTGCGCACGAGGGGCGCCTCGTCGGCGGTCACTGGTACGGTCGGCGCGGGGATCGAGGAGAAGTCGAGCGCGTTCTCCACCCAGTTGGTCGAGTGGGTGCCGTTGATGAAGGCCTCGTCACTCACAATGATGACGTCGGCGGGCAGCGTCGTGGCGACCCCCTCGATGACCGTCTCGTCGATGGCGCGCAGGAGGCGACGGCGCGCGCGTTCGCGGTCGGGTGCCCACACGGCCAGTTTGGCGATCAGGTTGTCGTAATACTGCGACACGGTGTCGCCCACGGCGTAGCCGGCGTCGAGGCGAACCCCCGGGCCGGCGGGCTGATCGAAACGCGTGAGCGTGCCCGGCGACGGCGCGAAGCGCCCACCCGAGGCGTCCTCGGCGTTGATGCGCACTTCGATGGCGTGCCCGTGGTGAGTGATGTCGTCCTGGCGCAGTTCGAGCACTTCACCCGAGGCGATCCGCAGTTGCCATTCCACCAGGTCAAGCCCGGTCACCCACTCGGTGATCGGGTGCTCCACCTGCAAGCGGGTGTTCATTTCGAGGAAGAAGAACTCGCCGTCCTGGTAGAGGAATTCGACGGTACCGGCGTTGTAGTACCCACAGGCCCGCGAGACGCGCACGGCGGCTTCGCCCATCGCCCGACGCACTTCGTCAGGAAAGTTGGGGGCCGGCGACTCCTCGACCAGTTTCTGGTGGCGTCGCTGGGGGGAGCAGTCGCGCTCGCCCAACCACAACGTGTTGCCGTGCTGGTCGGCGAGGATCTGCATCTCGATGTGCCGCGGCCAGGTCAGGTAGCGCTCGACGTAGCACTCGCTGCGTCCGAAATAGTTGAGTGATTCGCGCTGCGCGCTCTCGAGGGCGGCCTCAGCGGCCTCGGCGCTCTCGACCACCTTCATGCCGCGACCGCCGCCGCCGTAGGCCGCCTTGATCGCGACCGGCCAGCCGAATTCGTTGCCGAAGTCGACGACCTCCTGAGCGTCGACCAGGGTCTGGGAGCGGCCCGGGACGCCGTGCACCCCCGCCTTCTCGGCGGCGAGCCGCGACGAGATCTTGTCGCCCATGACCTCGATGGCCGAGGGTGGCGGTCCGATGAACGTCACGCCGCGTTCGGTGATGGCGCGCGCGAAATCGGTGTTCTCCGAGAAGAAGCCGTATCCGGGGTGCACCCCGTCAGCCCCGGATCGCTCGATCGCGTCCAGGATGGCGTCAGTGTTGAGGTAGCTCTCGGCGGCACTCTGACCCCCGAGGGCGTAGGCCTCGTCGGCCAAGCGCACGTGCAGCGCGTCGCGATCGAGCTCGGAGTAGACCGCCACGGTGGCGATGCCCATTTCGCGGCAGGTGCGAATCACGCGAACGGCAATCTCGCCACGGTTGGCGATCAAGACTTTCTTTAACACGACTTCCTCCGCACGTTCAGCCACTGGCCCTTCAAACCCTAATCTCTTAGCGTGAGCCAAGTGGAGTGGACGGTCGAGCACCTCGACGCGGTGGATTCGACCAACACCTGGTTGGCCAATCGGGCCCGCGAGGGGGCCACCGGTCCTTGGTGCACCTACGCGGACTACCAGAGTGCGGGTCGGGGGCGACGGGGTCGCGAGTGGGTGGGTCCACCGCGGTCATCGTTGCTGTGTTCGGTGCTGCTCGACGTTCCCGCGGCGCTCGAGGGGCCGCAATGGCTCGTGTCCCTCGCCGCACTGGCCATGGCCGAGACGCTGGCCCAGGTCTGCGGCGTGCGCCCCACCCTCAAGTGGCCCAACGACCTCATGTTCGATGATCGCAAGGTGGCCGGCATTCTCGCCGAAGTGGTCGCTCACCAGGTGGTCATCGGGCTCGGACTCAACCTCGACAGCGTCGATCCGGCGCTGGCGCGCGCGACGTCGGTGCGCGCCGCCACCGGCGTCACTCTCACGCCCGACGCCGTGCTCACGCCCTACCTCGACGCCGTCGCGCGACGCTACGACGCCCTGGGTAGCGCCACCGGTCGCGCGGCGCTCCGCAGTGATTTCATCGCGCACCTGGACACGCTGGGGCGTCGAGTGCGCGTCGAGCGAACCCACGACGTCGTGGTCGGTCGCGCCACTGGCGTCGACGAGCTCGGGTCGCTCCAGATCGACACCGGAGGGGACATTACGGTGGTGACCGCGGGTGACGTGGTGCACCTGCGAGGAGAGGAAGAGCAATGAACCGACCACTACGGGTCCTGGTGACGGGCGCGGGGGGCCAGGTCGGCGTCGATCTCGTCGATATCTTGCGCGGGGGACTCCCGCTGGGTGCGAGCGGGGACTATTCGCCCGATGGCCGACCGGTGGGGTCCGACGAGTTCGAGGTTCTCGGCCTCACGCACCACGAGCTCGACATCACCGATCGCGACCGCGTGCGCACTGCCCTACGCGCCGCGCGACCCGACGTCATCATCCACCTGGCCGCCTACACCGCCGTCGATCGCGCCGAGACCGACGCCGAGGCCTGTTTCGCGGTGAACACCGAGGGCACGGGGCACCTCTCGGACGCCGCGCACGAGGTGGGCGCCCACCTCATCGCCGTCTCCACCGACTACGTCTTTGACGGCCGCAAGGGCGAGAGCTACGACGAAGCCGACGTCACCAATCCCCTGAGTGTCTACGGCGCCTCGAAACGCGACGGGGAACTTCGTTGTCGCCCCGAGGACACGATTGTGCGCACGTCGTGGGTCATGGGAGTACGGGGAAAGAACGTGGCCCACGTCATCGCCGATCGCGCCGCGACCGGTCAGAACGTGCGATTCGTCAAGGATCAGACCGGCACGGTCACGGTGGCCAGTGACTTGGCGCGCAGTCTGGTGACCGTGGCCCGTACTCGCCCCGGCGGCGTGTGGCACGTGGCGAACACCGGCACGACCACCTGGTTCGACGTGGCGGCGTACGTCGGGCGCGTACTAGGCCGAGGCGACGATTTCGCGACGGCGATCATGACCAGCGACCTCTCGCCCGCGCCCCTCGCGCACCGTCCCGAACGTAGTGACCTCAATACCGCGAAGTGGGGTGCCCACTTCGCGGCGATGCCGTCGTGGACCGACGGCGTCGCGCGCCTCGTGCGCGACCGCGCGCGGCGCGAGACGTCGTGAGCGACGTCGCCGGTCGCGTGGCCGCGGTCGTCGTTGATTTCCACGCCGACTCGGCCCTCGCCGAGTGCGTGGCGTCGCTGGGGCGCAACGGTGTCGACGAAATCGTCGTCGTCGAGAACGGCGAGGCGGGTTCGTCGCGCGCGGCGCTGGCCACGGCCCCCGACGTCGTCGTGGTCGCGCCCGGCCTGAATCTGGGGTACGGACGCGGCGTCAATCGTGGGGTCGCGCGCGTCCGGGACCGTGATCTGGTGCTGGTCTCCAACCCCGACGTCGTCGTGCACGACGGGGCGATCGCCGCGTTGGTCGCCGCGCTCGACGCCCAGCCGGGCGTGGCGATCGTCGGACCGGAGATCCGCCGACTCGACGGGACGGTCTACCCGTCGCACCGCGTCTTTCCGAATTTTTGGCTGGCGGGACTGCACGCGTTGCTCGCCCCCGTGTGGCCGGGGAACCCCGCGACGACCCGGTACCGTTCGAGTCACGCCGACGGCACCGTGGACTGGGTGTCGGGAGCGTGCTTCCTCATCCGTCGTGTTGCCTTCGAAGAGGTGGGGGGTTTTGACGAGCGCTACTTCATGTTCGCCGAGGACATGAAGCTCTGCTGGGATGTGCGCCAGCGCGGTTGGGGCGTCGCGGGGTTCCCC
>Ga0209067_10002163_pt1 | contig 11761 bp, 6 predicted proteins | sample ColStrG_CSR_2013_FD_187199 | JGI IMG/M metagenome (GOLD analysis project Ga0209067, IMG submission 187199) | Freshwater sediment microbial communities in response to fracking from Pennsylvania, USA - Cold Stream Run_MetaG_CSR_2013 (SPAdes)... | ecosystem: Environmental > Aquatic > Freshwater >... | reverse complement strand
GTTTAACGCTGACGTCGGACTGTTTTGAGAGGGGAGTTTGCGTCCGCATTTTTTGCACGGCGACGACGTAAAAATTGAGGATTTAGCAGGTATTTGCGCGAAAAATTAACGATCTGCCCGCGATTTATCCTTAACTTCGGTAGAATTCGTGTTTCTTTTTAGCATTTAATTGAAGCGAGTCAACCCATGATGATTGCCGGCCAACCCTTGTACGTACTTTTATTAATCGGATTAGCAGGCCTGTACGCCGGTATGCAAAACGCCCTTGCTGGCGGTGGTTCGTTCATCACTTTCCCTGCGTTGCTATTGGCTGGATTGAATCCTTTAGCCGCCAACATGAGCTCGACAATCGCGCTGTTTCCTTCCCAAATCGCCACGTCGATTGCTGGCCGAAAAATGGTCAGCGGTGTCGGAGGCGTGTCGTTTCGCAGCTTATTCATCATCAGTATCATCGGCGGCGTCTTGGGGGCAATTCTGTTGTTGTCCACGCCAGTGAGCATTTTTTCGAATTTAGTCCCTTGGTTGGTGCTGTTTGCTACCACCGCGTTTGCATGGGGCAGCTTTGGGTTTAAACCGAAGGCCGCCGGTGAAACGGGGCATATGCCAAGCTGGGCGATTTTGTTGGTGCAGGGTTTGATCGCGATTTATGGCGGGTACTTTGGCGGCGGGATTGGATTTTTGATGCTGGCGGCGCTGACTATCGCAGGCCAACAAGTGAAAACGGCGAGCGCCACGAAGAACGCCTTAGCCATGACGATGAACGCCTCTGCGGTCGCTATTTTTGCCTTTTCACCGATGATTAACTGGGCTGCGGTGGTGGCGCTGGGAATCGGTGGGGTGTTAGGTGGCGTGGGCGGCGCTTGGTTGATACATCGATTGCCCGAGCGCTTGTTGCGTGGATTTGTAGTCTTGGTTGGTATTAGCTTAACAATTTGGTTGTTTGTTCGTTAATTGTTACGTCATATATCGGCAAAAAAAAGAGCGCTTGAATTTCAATCGCTCTTTTTTATTGCCTCTTGAGTGCTCGAAATTAGTATAAGCCCTTGATTTGTAATATACTCTAGGTCTTTCCGCCTTCCCTCACTTTCGTTGATTTATTAAAACAAGTGGCTTCTGCGGACATTGTTGACAAGCCTTAACTTGTTGCAATCGTTACTCGATAAATTTACCCACGCAGCAAGCGTTAAGTCTGCCAAAAACGCCATTTTAAAATCACGCAAGGCCTACCCGATACCATGACTGAAATTAAGTCCGATTTGAATTCAAGTACTACCCCCAACCAACCCAATTTTGCTAGTGCCGAAGTCGCCGATGATGTGCGCTTCGCTGATTTTGGCTTGTCGCCAGAAATTTTGCGCGCCTTGTCCGACCAAGGCTATGTGCATCCAACGCCGATTCAAGCCGCCGCGATTCCGATGGTTTTAGAGGGCCGCGATGTGATGGGCGCAGCCCAAACTGGTACCGGTAAAACAGCCGGTTTTTCTTTACCGATTATTCAGTTATTGCTGGCGCACGCCAACGCTAGCGCTTCGCCCGCACGCCATCCCGTGCGTGCTTTGATTTTAACGCCGACGCGCGAGTTGGCTGACCAAGTTGCTGATAACGTAAAAGCCTATTCCAAGTACACGCCGCTGCGCAGTATTGTGGTCTTTGGTGGTGTTGATATGGCGCCGCAAACCACAGCATTGCGCGGTGGGATTGAAATTGTGATTGCAACGCCAGGCCGCTTGCTCGACCATGTACAACAAAAAACGATTAACTTAAGCCAAGTACAAATGCTGGTGATGGACGAAGCTGATCGTATGTTGGACATGGGCTTTTTACCCGACTTGCAACGCATCATTAATCTGCTGCCTAAAGATCGCCAAAGTTTGATGTTCTCAGCGACTTTTTCGACTGAAATCAAAAAGCTGGCCAACACATTTTTACGTAATCCATTAACGATTGAAGTCGCGCGCAGCAATGCAACGTCTGAAAACGTGACGCAGATTTTGTATGCGGTAGAAGAACAAAATAAACGCGAAGCGGTGAGTTTTATCATTCGCGAACGTCATTTAAAACAAGTGATCGTGTTCTCCAACACCAAAATCGGCGCATCTCGTTTGGCGGTGCATTTAGTAAAAACGGGCGTCAAAGCCGCCGCGATTCATGGCGACAAAACGCAGTCTGAACGTATGGCCGCTTTGGAAGCATTTAAGCGCGGCGAGATTGAAGTGTTGGTTGCAACAGACGTGGCTGCACGTGGTTTAGATATTGCTGAGTTGCCGTGCGTGATTAACTTCGATTTGCCATATAACGCCGAAGATTATGTGCATCGCATTGGTCGGACCGGCCGCGCTGGTGCTAAAGGTGATGCGATTTCATTGTGCACCGACAAAGACGATCGCTTGTTGGCGGATATCGAAAAATTGATTAAGCAAAAAATCGTGCGCTTGCATTTGGCTGGTTTTGTTGCGACCAAAGAAGTCGAGCCGCCGAGTGCGCGTGAAGCGCGTCATGAATCACGTAGCGATTCGCGCCATGAACCCCGCGCAGGCACAAAACACAGCGCAGGCAGTGACGTTAAAAACGATCGCCGTACGACGACGCGCCCTTATTCCTCCGCGCCAAAAGTTGATCCATGGTTCTTCCAACCATATCAACCCACGCCAAGCAAACACGCTGCCGAAAAGCCAGCTTCGGAGACTAACAAGTCCTCTGCTAAGCCGATTAAACGCGCCGCTTTGTTAGGTGGGTTACCGAAATAACTGCACTAAGTTCAGACGCAATAAAAAACGGGCAACAGCTTCAAACTGTTACCCGTTTTTATTGCGTCCGATTACGCTGATTCAGATGCTTGGTTAGCTTGTTCTGGTGCATCTGGCTTGCATTGTTTTTTGCAATGCGGGCAGGATTTGCCGGGAATATAGTAGGGCGATAATTGCTCACGCGGCGTGACTACAGCACGGCAGGCATAGCATTGCTCGGTATCGGTAGCTTCCAATTGGGGATTGAGCGCGGTGCGGTAATCGAACACAAAACAGTCGCCGTGATAATGCGCGCCGCCGACTTCTTCGAAGTATTTCAAAATTCCACCTTCGAGCTGATACACGTGCTCGTAACCGACGTTTTGCATATGGATAGCGGCTTTCTCGCAACGGATTCCGCCAGTACAAAATGTCACCACGGTTTTATCATTGAGCTTGTCTTTGTTCTCGGCGATCACGGCAGGGAACTCGGTGAATTTTTTGATGCGGAAATCGATCGTGTTATCAAAGCTGCCGACATCGACTTCAAAATCATTACGGGTATCCACCATCACGACCGGACGACCTTCGTCGTCGTGACCTTGATCCAACCAACGCTTTAAAGTCGGCGGTGTCACGAACGGAGCGCGGCCATCTTCGGGGCGAATCAACGGCATGCGCATGGTGATGGTTTCTGCTTTTAACTTGACCAACAATTTGGTAAACGGCTGGCTGTCCGAAAAACTCTCTTTAGCCACTACATCGCTAAAGCGCGGGTCGGTGTGCAGCCAATCCATAAAGCCATCGATTTCGTGACGCAAACCGGCCAAGAACAAATTGATTCCTTCGGGCGTTAGCAAGATGGTGCCTTTTAAATTAAGTTTTTGGCAAATCGCTAAAAACTCAGGGCGCTTTTCTGCGGTGTCGTTGAAGGTGATGAATTTATAAGCAGAAATATTGACGTAAGGTGGTACGTTTTGCGGAGTGCTTGACTGCGTGGACATAGTAGTGATGACAAAAAAGGTGATTGGGCTCGTGCAAATGCGCGCTGGACATAGCGCGGTTTGGTTTCTTTACCGGCTTGGAGACAACTTAGGGAATATGAAAATTATAAGAAGAGGCCAAGCAAAAGTGCAGATAAGTCCTTGATTAGGCAGCATTATAAACGCAAACAGGCCAATTTCAATCAGCGCAGACAAATCATCTGTGTCAGCTTTGCAATTACTCGCCCGATTCTCGTCGCAGCGGCCTTGCGCTACGGTAAAATAGCGGGCTATGACAACACCGCACTTTATCCATCTCCGCCTGCATTCTGAGTACTCCATCGTTGATGGTTTAGTACGTATTGACGATGCCGTTAAGGCCGCTGCCAAAGATCAGCAACCCGCATTAGCTATTACCGATTTGAGCAATTTGTTCGGTATGGTGAAATTTTATAAAGAAGCACGCGGCAAGGGCGTAAAGCCAATCGCTGGTTGCGACGTTTGGATTAGCAACGACGAGCAGCGCGACAAACCAACTCGCTTGCTGCTGTTGGTTAAAAATCATGCTGGCTATTTGCAATTGTGCGAACTGCTCTCGCAATCGTGGTTAGTCAATCAACATCTAGGCCGCGCTGAAATCCGCGCCGAATGGCTGGCCGCTTTGCCGCCCGGTGGATTGATCGCCTTATCCGGCGCGCATTTTGGCGACGTTGGGATTGCCATTGATAACGGCAATATCGACGCGGCGCGGGCGTGCGCCAAACATTGGGCTAGCGTTTTCCCCGATCATTTTTACATTGAAATCCAACGCGCGAATCAGCCGAATATGAATAACCATGTTCGGCAAGCGGTTGCGCTCGCGGCCGAATTGGGTTTGCCGGTGGTGGCCACCCATCCGATTCAATTTATCGACCCCAGCGAATTTCAAGCGCACGAAGCGCGTACCTGTATTGCTGAGGGCGAAATTCTGGCCAATGGTCGGCGCGTAAAGCGCTTTAACCAAGACCAATATTTCAAAACCCAAGAAGAGATGCAAGAGTTGTTTGCCGACTTGCCCGGTGCCTTGGTCAACTCGGTCGAAATCGCCAAGCGCTGTAATTTGGTGCTGGAATTGGGTAAGCCGAAGCTGCCGTTATTCCCAACGCCAGATGGCGTAACCCTCGATGAATTTTTGGTCTCCGAAGCGCAGGCCGGTTTGAAGCAACGCTTGGAAATGCTTTATCCCGATCCTGCGGTGCGCGAGAAAGAGCAAGATCGTTACTTTGCTCGGCTCAAGTTTGAAACCGACACGATTATCAAAATGGGTTTCCCCGGTTACTTCTTAATCGTGGCGGAATTTATTTTATGGGCAAAAAATAACGGCGTGCCGGTTGGCCCGGGACGGGGTTCAGGTGCTGGCTCGCTGGTGGCGTATTCCTTAAAAATTACCGATCTTGATCCGCTAGCCTACAACTTGCTGTTCGAGCGATTCTTAAATCCAGAGCGGGTTTCGATGCCCGACTTTGATATTGATTTCTGCCAAGAAGGACGCGATCGCGTTATTCAGCACGTTAAAGATCTGTACGGCAAAGACGCGGTATCGCAGATTGCTACGTTCGGAACAATGGCGGCCAAAGGCGCGATTCGTGACGTGGGTCGGGTACTCGATTTTGGTTATAACTTCTGCGACGGTATTTCTAAACTGATTCCGTTTAAGCCGGGTAAGCAAGTCACGATTGCCGAGGCGATTAAAGAAGAACCGCAATTAGCCGAACGACTAGAGAACGAAGACGAAGTGCGTCAGTTGCTCGATCTGGCACAGCAAGTCGAAGGCATTACCCGCAACATCGGTATGCATGCCGGTGGTGTGTTGATCGCGCCGGGCAAGCTGACCGATTTTTGTCCGTTGTACACCCAGGGCGGCGACAGCGGTGTGGTGTCGCAGTACGATAAAGACGACGTGGAAGCGGTCGGTTTGGTTAAGTTCGACTTTTTAGGTTTGACCACCTTGACGATCTTGGATTGGGCGGTGCGTTACATCAAGCAGCTTGATCCAGCGATGGCTAATTTCAATTTAGAGACTTTGCCGCTCAATGACAAAGCCTCTTACCAACTGCTAACTAAAGCCAAAACCGTCGCTGTATTCCAGCTAGAAAGTCGCGGCATGCAAGGCATGTTGAAAGACGCGCGCCCCGATCGTTTTGAAGACATTATTGCGCTCGTGGCGTTGTACCGTCCGGGTCCGATGGATTTGATTCCGGACTTCTGTAAGCGTAAGCACGGCGAACGTTTTGATTATCCTGATCCACGTACCGAAGGTATTTTGTCCGAAACCTACGGCATTATGGTGTATCAGGAACAGGTTATGCAGATGGCGCAGGTGGTTGGCGGCTACTCACTCGGCGGGGCGGATTTGCTGCGCCGTGCGATGGGTAAAAAGAAGGCCGAAGAAATGGCCGAGCATCGCCAAATTTTCCGCGATGGTGCAGCCAAAGACGGTTTGTCGGAACAAAAAGCCGACGAGATTTTTGACTTGATGGAAAAGTTCGCGGGCTACGGTTTTAACAAATCCCATGCCGCCGCCTATGCCTTATTGGCCTATCACACCGCGTATCTCAAAGCCCATCACGCCGCCGCGTTCATGGCTGCCAACTTGTCGTTGGCGATGGACGATACCGATAAAGTCAAAATTTTGGTTGAAGATGCGATCGATGTTTGCAACCTAAAGCTGCTGCCACCCGATGTGAATCATTCCGACTACCGCTTTACTCCTGTAGCGCATCCGGCGGGTCCATCCCAGCCGGCGAATCAAATTCGTTACGGTTTGGGTGCGGTCAAAGGTTCCGGTCAAAACGCGATTGAAAACATTATCGAAGCACGTAAAAACGGGCCATTCACCGATTTATTCGATTTCACCAAAAGGGTTGATAAACGCCAAGTCAATCGCCGCACGATTGAATCATTAATCCGCGCGGGCGCGTTTGATTGCTTCAAAGTTGATCGCGGCGTGTTGTTGGCGAGCGTCGATTTAGCTTTGGAATATGCCGAACAAGCGGAAGCATCGCGCAATCAAGTCAGTCTTTTTGGCGACGATGAAACTATGTCCGGCGCGCCTGATTATGTGACCGCCACGCCGTGGAGTGAGAAGCGCAAACTGTCGGAAGAAAAATTGGCTTTGGGCTTTTATTTGTCCGGCCATTTATTTTCGATCTACGCACCTGAAGTCCGTAAATTTATCCGTACGCCCTTATCCAAATTAGAAACTTCGCGCGATCCTCGCTTGATGGCAGGGATTATTTCCGGCATCCGCACCCAGATGACCCAACGCGGCAAAATTTTAATCGTTACCTTGGATGACAGCACCGGCACGCAAGAAGTCACGGTTTATGCCGACTTGGCAGACCAGTTCAAATCGTATTTTAAAGAAGATGAATTCTTGGCTGTGAGCGGCAAAGTATCCGAAGACCGCTTCTCTGGTGGCTTGCGCGTCACCGCAGAAAAAGTCATGGACATTGCCCAAGCTCGGATTCAATACGCCCAAGCCTTACGCATTGAGATTAACGCTCAGATGGACGTCAAGCAGTTATTGGCCTCGTTAGAGCCACATTTAAACGAACAGGGTTGTCCGTTGGTGGTGCAATACCAAGGCCCAACAGCATCGGCGGAATTGCGTTTTTCCGATGCGTGGCGAGTCAATCCTGACGACGAATTGCAGCAAAAATTGATCGGCATGTTGTCACCCGAAAAAGTCGCGGTTGTGTACGCTTAATACTCTTTAGCGCCTATTTCACTACAATAAAAAATACGAAAGATATTATCTGTTATGACTATTAATCCTTATTTTGTTCGATTGTGGAATGCGATCAAGCCGTATAAGCATCGGATAGTTTTTGCGCTTTTGGGCATGATAGGCGCATCTGCTACCGAGCCAGCATTTCCATGGATATTGAAGAAATTAATTGATAACGGATTTTCAGAGCAACGTTCAATGCCGGTTTGGTTGGTGCCGTTGTTCATTGTCGGGATATTTTTTTTACGGGGAATTTTTACCTTTTGCACTCAGTATTACATGTCTTGGGTGGCTAATAAATTATTGAGTGATATGCGCGACTCCATGTTTCAGCGCACCTTAATCGTTCCGATTTCCTACTACCAAAACGAATCCAGCGGTAAGCTCATTAACACCATCATGTATGAAGTGCAGCAAGTCGTTGAGATGGTAAAAGGCTCGATCAACACCTTGGTGCGCGATTCAATTACTGTGGCTGCGTTGATGGGTTATTTGCTGTATCAAAACTGGCAATTAACGGTAGTGGCGTTGTTGATTATTCCGTCAATGGCCTATGTCGTGCGCGTGACCAGCCGACGCTTACGTCAACTTAATCAGAATCAGCTCAAGCTCAACAGCGAATTGACCCAAGTGGTTGAAGAGGCGACCCGCGCGAATCAAGTCATCCGCATCTTCGGCGCACAAAGTTATGAGCACAAACGCTTCCAAGCAAAGAGTGAAAAGTTACGCGGCTACGCACAACGCGTCACAGTCGTATCTGGCTCGACCACGCCGGTAACGCAAATGGTCGCAGCGTTAGCGGTGTCGCTGGTGATTGTGGTCGCAATGCGTCCGAGTTTGCTGCCATTTGCGACGCACCCATTTAGCCCTGGCGATTTCGTGGCGTACATTACGACGATGCTGCTGTTACTCGCGCCACTCAAACGCCTATCCGACTTAAACGGCCCATTACAACGCGGCTTAATCGCCTCCGAATCGGTCTTTAATTTAATCGATACGCCAGCCGAACCAGTCGGCGGTTTTGAATTTGAAGGTCGCGCCAAAGGTAATCTGGAATTTATTAATACGGAATTCAAATACCAAGGCCAAGAGTTGCAAGCCTTAAAAGGCATTAACCTATGCATCAATGAAGGCGAAACAGTTGCCTTAGTGGGTATGTCAGGCGGCGGTAAAACATCGTTGGTGAATTTAGTGCCGCGTTTTTACACGCCAACTGCTGGTTCTATCCGACTCGACGGACGTGACTTGGCCGATATTTCGATCACTAGCTTACGCTCACAGATCGCCATGGTCGGGCAGAACGTGGTGCTATTCGATGACACGATCGCCGCCAACATCGCCTATGGTGACAGCAATCCCGATCAAGCAAGGATTGATGCGGCAGTGGCTGCCGCGCATTTATCGGATGTAATTGCCGATTTACCTCTGGGTTTGCAAACCGAAATCGGCGATAACGGGACCCGCTTGTCCGGCGGTCAACGTCAACGCCTAGCGATTGCGCGTGCGATCTATAAAAATGCGCCAATTTTGATTTTAGACGAAGCCACCTCGGCCTTGGATTCGGAATCAGAACGCGCAGTGCAAGCGGCCCTTGATTCATTGATACAAGGTCGCACAACCTTAGTCATCGCCCACCGTTTATCGACCATTGAGCGCGCTGATCGGATTGTGGTGTTGGTCGATGGTGAAATAACCGAGACGGGTTCGCATGCGGAATTGCTGCAAAAAAATGGCACTTACGCGCATTTGCATCAGTTGCAGTTTTCTCAGACTGAGTAATGATTGAGAGTGTTTCACTTGTTTCTTAAGTCTGTGTAACGTAAAGAATGTTAATAAGCGCTGATACATTTTTAACCGACCAGAAAAACCGTAAAACCATGTTTTAGCTTGTATGAGTTCGAATGAGGTAGGTAATGTTGTACCCGCATTTCATTTATCCTTCTAAACTACAGTGCTACTGCAACAGGTTGATACCGCGGGCAGAATTAAGAGTGTAAATAGAGTGACGGCTTGCTAACTACGGGTTACATTTTTAATAATTCAATGTCATGACATTGGCTGATTTCGTCAGTACAATTCAGGCTAATTTTTTCACTGGTATGTAAGCAATTTATGACGTTCAATTTGAATAGAACAAGCCCACATCACCTAATTGCCTTGGTTTTGCTCTGTGTTTTGTTTGGTGTGGGATTACCCGGCCGCCTGCTAAATTTAAGCTATTTTCTGCTGATTATTGTAGCCCTTGTGGCGTTATTTCGAAAAACTGGAATTACCACTCAGTTCGGCGAAGTCTATCAATCGTTTAAATTGTTGCACTGGGCCATGGGATCGATGTTGGTGGCGCTAATTTTGAGCCAAATCGCGCACGGTCATCTCTACTTACCTTCATTTAACTCCATCGCTAGGTTAGCCACTTTTGTTGTGGTGCTATGGTTAGGCCTCAATTTGAAGATTGAGCAACTCCGCACAGTTCAATGGGCGTGGGTTGCGGGCATTGTTTTATGTGCTGTGCAGATTTGGTTTTTACCGAGAGGCTACAACGGCCGACCAGAGATCGAAAACTGGCATGTCGCGCTGGCAAGCTTGTTAGGAACGTTTTCGGTTTTTTCCTTGGCTTGGGATGAGAAACCAAGCAAATTAAGTATCGCCATACATTTGCTTGGTGGACTATGTGGGATATATGTCATTTATGTTAGCCAGACGCGTGGTGTTTGGATCGCGCTTCCGATATTTATCATCTTGGGTTATGCAGCGTTTGTGCCCAAGGCGTTCGCTTTAAAAAAGATCGGATATTTGTTAGCGGCGGTCGCGATTGTTGGAGTTCTATTTTTTAGCACTGACTTGGCTAAAAGCCGTATTGAGCAAGCTGCGCAAGATATCCAAATCTATGCAGTCGATAAGAATACCGATACGTCGGTCGGTGTGCGATTTCAACTTTGGGAGGCCGGTTGGAAAATGATCGAGGAACATCCCTTTATCGGGGTCGGAACGGGCGACTATTACAAAGAAGCATTGAAGGAGATGGCGAGTCGCAGGGTATTGCCAACTGACTACAACGGGGCGCATAGTCACAATGAGTTGATATACAGTACCGCGACGATGGGCGTTTTAGGGCTTATCGCGATTTTGATGACCTATTTGGTGCCGGCATATTATTTTTCTAAGAGCTTGTTCAACCAAGATAGGCAGATCCGTGCTGCAGCGGCAATGGGCCTGAGCGTTTGCGCTGGCTTCATGATCTTTGGATTGGTCGATGTTTTGTTTCAGTATAAAGAGTGTGAAACGTTTTATTGCGTTGCTTGTGCGGTATTTTTTGCGTTTATTGGTGAACGAAAAAAACAGCTTCAACCTGATTCACGCTCAATTTGCAACAATCCTTAATTGCCGGAATTTGATCCGTTGATTCAATGCTATTTTGGGTTGATTCAACGCCGATTAAGCCCTATTTTTCTACTCCCCAGAGCGAAGAACTGTCATAACGTCATTGACGGTGATCTCATCCATCCAAGCCTTGCGTTTCTTGACCTTAATGATCGTGGTGATCGACGCATCGATAGGCACCCATTCAGGGCTTGTTTGGCGCATTAACGCGATCACTGGTACATGCACGGCATTGGCTAAATGCATCACCGCCGTTTCGACCGAAATAATTAAGTTGCAAACGCTCAGAATAGCCGGCAATTGGAAGAAGTTCGTTGTCGCGCTAAATAGATGTACATGTTCAATCGGACGTTGTGCAATAACCGATCTCGCATATTTCATCTGATCGGGTACGACGTTGATGATAATGCCAGCATTGCTCCATGCGGGCTGCCGTTTAATTTCGGCAGCTAAGTCAAGCACTCGCTCAATTTTCCAGCTTCTGTCGGCTGATTTTGAATAGCCATTGATAAAAAAGACTTGTTGACCTTCGCTAAAACCCCAATCGTTGAACTGTAGCTTGGCGTATTCACACCATTTCTCGGGAATATCAACATAGGGCAAGCGCTCGCTGTCCGAAACGCCGATATTAAATAAGGTATGAAACCAACCGGCATAAATTTCACTGATGTGTGGCACAGGTTGTAAGTTGGCTTGGTGTTTTTTTGAAATTTTATAAGCCGGAATGAACGCATCGAGTTTGCGATAAATTAGGTGCTTAGGAATATCATAAAATCGCACACGCTTTTTTTGGCCTACGATAAATCCGCTCGGACTTAGGCGACGAATGAGATTGACGTATTTATGCCGGTGCAAAACCGCCAGTGAGATCACAATCGGGTAGTTCTCGGCCTGTGCCTCTT
>Ga0209067_10002161_pt1 | contig 11765 bp, 8 predicted proteins | sample ColStrG_CSR_2013_FD_187199 | JGI IMG/M metagenome (GOLD analysis project Ga0209067, IMG submission 187199) | Freshwater sediment microbial communities in response to fracking from Pennsylvania, USA - Cold Stream Run_MetaG_CSR_2013 (SPAdes)... | ecosystem: Environmental > Aquatic > Freshwater >... | reverse complement strand
GTCTTTAGCGAGTTGTCCTTCGGCTTGGGCAAGTTGTGCTTCGTATGGCCTGGGATCGATCTCTACCAGCAAGTCACCCTGGTGAACGATCTGGCCCTCGGTGAAGGCGATCTTGAGAAGTTCGCCGTCGACGCGGCTTCGAATGGTAACCGTGTTGTACGCCGTAACGGTCCCCAATCCGGTCAAGTAGATCGGAAGATCGCTGCGGCGTGCGGCGGTCGCGACCACCGGAACGGCCTGGCTGCCCTTCTTCCCAGCCGATTTTTCGGCCTTGTTATCCGTTTTCGGGTTGCCTGCAAAAACCTGCGGATAGAAGCGGTACCCGGCCGTCACCGCCAAGCCGATCAGCAGCAGCCAGACCCACCAGCGGCTCTTGCGCTGTGGCGGTGCGGTGTGGCTCGCTGGATGTACTCCTGGCGCTCCAGAAGCCGGCGCGGATGTAGTTCCCATGTCGAAAAAGTATACCATTTCGAGGGTGGGATGGCAGCAGACCGCTGTATCGTAAGTCCTTTCTATTCAGGGTACTGACTCTAAATAGCTAGGCTGCGGTCACTCAGATTTCGTATTCAGGCGGCTTGGACCGGCCGAAAGAAATGCGATCCCAGATGCGCTCATGCACAAAGTAGGCGCCGATTTTCAATACGACGTCCATCGCGCTGCCGATCACGGAGAGCGCCGGTTTGCCCGTGAGGACAAAGAGAATCAGGCCAGTCACCGCTGAACCCAGAATCCGATAGCTCACAGCCTTGGCAATGCTTCGAGTATGGCTTTCCATCACCGCGCCCGAAAGCCAATATACCATAACTCAATGGGAATTGTGGAGAGTGCAGAAGTTTAGGACGTGCCGCAGTGTCCAGCGGCCACCAGAGGGCTATCCACCGTCTGTTGGCCAGAATACAATTTGGGTTCAGTTTGGCCAGGTGGAGGTGGGCAACCGGAGGCGGGAACTCGCGTCGGTTGTGGCCGTCCTGAAAGACAACCACGCCGTGCGGGCGCGCCACCTTGTAGTACAGAACGGCACCCAACACCGCAGCGAGCCGTACCAGATTGCAGCCAAGAAGGGATCGCGAGCGGCGCGCTCGGACATGCCTCCAAAGCCGAGATCGTTTGGAACTATCACAGCCCCGCGCTGGCGGGGCCGTCCTGAAGTCAAACAGATCCGCGAGGAGCATACGGAATGGCGAAGATGGCTCGCCACCAAGCCTTACCGTCCGTTCGACCCCTGCCTCTATTAGTTTCGGCTGGACCGCGAGTTTTCCAGTGGCATCGCCGGTTCTTTCCCGAAATCTGTAGTGGTGCACGGCGACCAGCTTCGGAAACGACTCCGACAGCTTCACGCGCATCAGGGGTGACAAAGCGGCTCTGATCAATGTCGGCGGCGAAGACAGCTAGCGCTGGAACCAGTCGCTTGAGTAAGCGCTTACAGCGTGATATCCTCGGTCAGACCACCATGAGGACTCTACCCTGCATCGCCGCGTTTGCGCTTTGGGTAGGCGGAGCCAGCGCACAACCGGCACGGGATTACCCCGTCAAACCGGTGCCCTTCACTGCCGTCCATTTTAACGACGCCTTCTGGGCGCCGCGCATCGAAACCAACCGCAAGGTGACCATCCCGTTCGCTTTTCAAAAAGACGAAGAGACCGGCCGCGTGGACAACTTCCTGCGCGCCGGCGCCGCCTTGCGCGGCGAAACCCTCACCAACAAGAAACCGCCGGGGTACCCCTTCGACGACACTGACGTGTACAAGGTGATCGAAGGTGCGTCCTACGCGTTGACCGTGCAGCCCGACCCGAAACTCGAGGCCTACATCGATGGGCTGATCGAGAAGATCGCGGCCGCGCAGGAAAAAGACGGCTACCTCTACACCACGCGCAGCATCGACCCCGAGCATCCTCATCCCTGGGCCGGCACCAAACGCTGGGAACTGGAGAAGGTGGACAGCCACGAACTCTACGACCTGGGCCACCTCTACGAAGCCGCTGCCGCGCACTACCAGGCCACCGGCAAACGCACGCTGCTCGACATCGCCCTCAAGAGCGCCAGCATGCTGGAGGGCACCTTCGGCCCAGGCAAGCAAGCCATCTGGCCGGGCCACCAGATCATCGAAATGGGCCTGGCCAAGTTGTACCGCGTCACCGGAGAGCAGGGCTACGTGGATCTCGCCAAGTTCATGCTCGATGTGCGCGGTCCCGATGGCGCGCCCGGCGCCGGCCGGACGTACAACCAGTCGCACGTGAAGGTGATCGACCAGACCGAAGCCGTGGGCCATGCGGTGCGCGCTACCTATATGTACTCCGGAATGGCTGACGTGGCCGCGCTGACGGGCGACACCGCCTACGTCAACGCCATCGATAAGATCTGGGACAACGTGGCAGCCAAGAAGCTGTACATCACCGGCGGCATCGGCGCGCGGGCCACGGGCGAGGCCTTCGGCGACAACTACGAGTTGCCGAACATGTCGGCCTACAACGAAACCTGCGCCGCCGTGGGCAACGACTATTGGAACCACCGCCTGTTCCTGCTGCACGGCGACGCGCGCTATATCGACGTCATGGAGCGCACGCTGTACAACGGGCTGATCAGCGGCGTCTCGCTGGATGGCCAGTCGTTCTTCTACCCGAACCCGCTCGAATCGAACGGCCAGCACGAGCGCAGCCCGTGGTTCGGCGTGGCCTGTTGCCCGGGCAACATCACGCGCTTCCTGGCATCGGTACCCGGCTACGTTTACGCCGAGCGCGGCGATTCGCTCTACGTCAACCTCTTCGTGGCTTCGAGCGGCGACGTCAAACTGGATAACGGCCGGACCGTGAAGGTAGTGCAGGAGACGCGCTACCCGTGGGATGGAGCCGTGAAGATGACGGTGACGCCCGACCAGGCGGCGCGCCTGACCATCAACGTGCGCGTGCCCGGCTGGGCACGCAACGAACCTGTGCCCAGCGACCTGTACAAGTACGCCGATACCGTTTCCCAACCCGTGACCCTGAAGGTCAACGGCAAGGCGTTACCCGTGCAATTGAATAAGGGCTACGTGGCTTTGGACCGCACGTGGAAGGCCGGCGACTCCATCGAACTGAACCTGCCAATGCCCGTGCGGCGCGTGGTGGCCAACACCGCGGTGGCTGCCGACCAGGGCCGCGTGGCCTTACAGCGCGGCCCATTGGTCTACACCGCCGAGTGGACCGACAATCCGGGCGGCAAGGTGCGCAACCTGATGCTACCCGATAGCGCCAAGCTCACCGGCGAATTCCGACCCGACCTGCTGAAGGGCGTGACGGTGGTCAAGGCGAAGGCCATTGCCCTCGCAGCCGACGCCACAGGCAAGGTCCACAAGACCGAACAGGATTTCACGGCCATCCCGTACTACGCCTGGGCCAACCGCGGGCGCGGCCAGATGATGGTGTGGGTTCCCAACAGTGAAGCCAGCGCCAAGCCGCTGGCCTTTCCTACCGTTGCCACCCTGGCGAAGGTGACGGTCTCCGGCAACAGCCGCAAAGATCCGCGCAACATCAATGACGGCGAAGACCCCGCGTCATCCGACGACCCCACGTCCTATTTCGACTGGTGGCCGGCGAAGGGCGGCAACGAGTGGGTGGAAATGACGTTCGAGAAAGCGGCCACCGTGTCCGAGGCGCAGCTCTATTGGTTCGACGATACCGGCCGCGGCGGCAATGAGTGGAAACCGGTGGAGAACGCCAGCGGCTACGGAGTGGAACGGAACCAGTACAACCGGCTGACATTCAAGCCCGTAAACACCAGCGCGCTGCGGCTGGAGTTGACTGGGCAGAAGGATTTCTCGGCAGGTATTCAGGAGTGGAAGGTGAAGTAAGACCGCCAAGGCGTTAGCGGTTCTAACCGAACAACCAGCTTGGAATCAGCGTTTCATGGACCAAGAACCGGTAAACGATAGCGATCTGGGTCAAGTGGGATAGGCCGCCAGTTCTGCTTGCTATAGGCGTCAGAGCACCAGTGGGCTGAACGACCCCGCCGCCAATCCGCATTCGGGCTCATCATGCCGCGGCATCGCTCGGACCTGAAATTACGGAATACGTGGCAAGTTTTCGCCGCGCCTCACCGAGTGGTTCTCGAACGCGTCCCGATGGTTCCGCGGTGCCATCAGATTCAGGCGTTCGAAGCATGTGAGGCAGTTGCGCAGCATCGCCCCGCAACGGTCATTGGCGTGAGCGACTTTGCCTTGGAAATCGATAGGTCACGAAGCACTTTTCACGGGAGTCTACGTCCTGGCGATTCCGAACCGGGCTGAGCCGTCGTCCAGCGGCTCTTATTTCTGGCCGGTAACTCGTTGGCTCGTCGGCCACATGGAAACTGCTCCAAACGGTCTGCGGGGAGATCACCCACTCCGTCGACGCAGAGCGGTCCCGACGGAACAGAACGATCCGACTCAGATAGGGTCTCGATAGCGGCGCAGCCGGACCGCCGCGGCGAGGAATGCCACCGCGACTGCCAGGCCGATCCACAGACCGGGACTCATCAGGAACGCGCCCGGACTGAAGTGCATCAGCGGATCCATCGAAATATAACCCGTCATGAACTCCTCGGCGCCTCCCCCGCCACCAATCATGCGCGTAGCCACCATCGTGCCGAAATGCCAGGTGTTGAACGCAATCTTCTCGGCCACGGCCACCCAGCGGCGGCAGGCCGGCCCATAAGAATGGCGCGCGCCGTGCCCACGCCGACACCAGCAGCAGCCAGCCATAGATTGGCGCGTACCAGAGACCATGAATGGTAAGGAAGTGATAGAGCAGCATTAGCCACTTCTCGAACAGCGACGCGTGGGTCCATATCGGCGCGGCACTCACGCCGTTCCCCAGCAGCACCAGGCTGCTCACCAGCAGCATGATCCACTGCACCATCGCGGTGATCGCGAACGTGACCAGCGGGAGGATCACCACCGGAGTGATCGCCTTCGAGAGCACGGTCGTGAGATCGGAGACCGGCAGCGACTTCCAGAACAGTATGCTGCGATCCCGGCGTTCCCCGTAAAGCGCGTCCAGACTGTAGAACACCCCGACGGCAAGAGTGGTCAGCATCATCAGACCCGCGGCGATCAGGTACGGCTCCACGATCAGGCTGTGCTGTTGCATGGGGCTGAGCGCTGACGCGGCGCGGATCTTGCCGGGCAGGCTGATCGTGCTGATCAGGAACCCGACAAGAATCAGGGCCGCGACGGCCAGTGGCGCGAGATAGATGGATCGGTTCTCCCACAATTCGCGTCGCACGGCCCAGTACAGGCGCCGCGTCGCCGGGATGGCCGCGTCCGCACTCGATTCGGGATTCATCGAGCCGTTCCTCTCGCCTGGCCCGTCTGATAGCCCATCACGGCAACAAACAAGTCGGCGATGCTCGGTGTGCGCACGTCGCCCAGCTCGGCCAATTGCTGGCGGTCCACACCATCGAACAGCAGGATGCTACGCCCGAACATCGGGCGCTCGTGAATCGGCTGCAGAGCCCGCGCTGCCGCGATCTTTTCGGGATTCACCAGCACTTCCAGATAGCGCGACTCCAATTCCTCCATGCTGCAATCGAACACGATGCGGCCACGGTCGATGAACATAATATCGGTGAGGACGTTCTGGACCTCCTCCACTTGGTGGGTCGCCACGACAATGGTGCGCTTGTGATCGAAGTAGTCCTTCAGCAGTGAATCGTAGAACTGCTTGCGATACAGGATGTCGAGGCCAAGCGTCGGCTCGTCCAGCACCAGCAATTTCGCGTCAATGGCCATGATCAGGGCCAGGTGGAGTTGCGTGACCATCCCCTTTGACAACTCCCTGACGCTGCTGGTGCGCCTGATAGTGGTTTTGGCAAGGAAGCCTTCCGCCTTGGAGCGATCGAATCGGGGATGCACCCCGGAGACGTAGTCGAGCAGTTGCGAAACTCGCGCCCAGCGCGGCAACACGGCGACATCGGTAATGCAGCAGACATCGCGCATGAGGTGATCGCGCTCGTTCGAGGGGTCGCGCCCGAGCACGAGCAGCTCTCCCCGATAAGACGTGAGGCCGAGAATCGCGTTGAGCGCGGTGGTCTTGCCTGCGCCGTTAGGACCGATGAGTCCGAGGATCCGCCCCTCTTCCACACGCAGATCGATGCCGTCCAGCGCCATCGTTGTCCCGAAGGCTTTGCGCAGGCCGTGGGCTTCTATACAGGTCATGTTTTCACCGCTTCGTTTCGGGGGACTTCGACTCGGCAGGTTTCGCCCGTGCCGTATCCGAAGACGGCCGCCGGGTTCCGCCAGTCAGGAGGTCTTCCGCATTTAGGCCGAGCCGCTGAATGGTTGCGAAGATCCTGGGCCAATCTTCGCTCAGAAATTTCTGCCGTTCGCCCTGTAGCAGCAGGCCGCGCGCGCCGGCATTGATGAACATGCCGAGGCCCCGTCGCGTCTCCACGAGCCCCTCATCCACAAGTTGCTGGTAGCCTTTCAGGACGGTGAGCGGATTCACCCGGCACTCGGCCGCGACGTTGCGCACGGAGGGCAACGGATCGCCCTCCTTGAGCGCCCCGTCGAGTATCATCACGACCACACGGTCGCGAAGTTGGCGGTAAATCGGTTGAGTGTCGTTCCACTCACGGTCCATCAGGTTGTCCGGAAAGCGTTACTCGCCGGGCGCACCGTTCGCCTCTCTTGTCCGCACTAGATCGAAACGCACGTGCACCGGATTATCCCCGGCCATCATGAAAGTCCACTCCTCGATGTGATGGTTCTCATCGACGAACGTGAACACCGCATGATGCATGTGTCCGGGCTTCACGTTACCGGAGATATCGAGAAACTCGAATTCGACAGTCTTTCCGTCAGCCGACATCTTCCCAACCATGCGAGGCCGGTTGTCCGCGTCGCAGTAATGCGTCAGCAGCAGGCGATCCGCGTCCACCACCAGCATCGTAATCGGGTTGTCGGGTAAGCTTTCGATCTTCAGGTCGTGCATGAGCGTGTGACCCCTTGACGCCACGCGAAAGGTCACATGCGCGCTCTTGCCGTCCAATTCAGGTACCGGAGGGACAACCTTCGGGTGGCCTTCCCAGGAACCTGCCAGAGTTTTCAGTTTGTCGAAAGACTTTTGCGCGTCGGACGGCACGGCTTTGTCAACGGACTCTTGCGCGTCGGACTTCTGCGGTTGGGACTCGTGCGCGTGGGACTGTGCGGAAGCGATGGGAGACATCAGCACAACGAATAGCGCAAAACCAAGGTTTCTCACGTTTCACTCTCCTTACGAAATTCTTTTGTACTTTGCTCTTGGGCTAAGGCCTGCCGGCGTCGATCAGCCACCCATGTACTGATATAGTTAACTACAACACCACACAACCTGTCAGGTCTTTTCGCTTCCTGGCCCGCCGCAATCGCATGGACAAGAGCGCTCATGCCAGTTCGCCGCAAACAGGGCATTTCACGGATTGGGACATTCAGCCCGCCCGGCGAACCGCCAAAATCCTGATTCGTCGGCAAACTGTGGGAAGATGGCCATCCATTCGGACACTGGGCGGAAACGGCAATATACCGGCCAAAGTTGAGTGGCCGGGTGGCGCCCGGCGACTGAAGGCAGTATTCTCTTTTCGTTCGAGACTGTCTTTACCGGGAGGGTGAAGGCCAGTCCTCAGATCGAAACTTTATCGCACTGCCAGAGACGCAAGACAAGGCCGCCTTCCCCTTGGAACTGTACCCGCGACGGTGTCCCCTTTGCGGCGACGATACCATCATCGGCCACGGCCACGTAAGCAGGCACACGACCAGAGCCACGGACTGGATCTGGGTGCGGCGCGGAATCTGTCATCCGTGCAGCCAGACCTTTACGATCTTGCCCGATTGGCTGGCGCCTTCGGGGCATTTCAGCGTGCGTTGCCGGCAGTAGGCCTATGAGAGCATCGCCGCGGGTGCTTCCGTGGAGCAGGCCGTGCCTCACTGCAAGGATCAGTCGCGCTCGCCTGATCCATCCACTCTGCGCCGATGGGCACTACGTCGCCTGCTCAGCGTGTGGTCCTGGCTGACGGCTGGAGCCATCGCGGTGCGCCTTTTACGGGCACCCACCATCGTTGCCTGGGATCTCAGCCTGTCGTTGTTGCTCCAAAACGACCGGCTCGGGTTTTTCTCGGCATAATCCGGCACTCGGCATAAGGCCGGATAAACGGCCTTCCGGGAAGTGTCGGGACGCCACCCCATCAGTGAACCTACTGCGCCTACACCACTTCCGCCGCCGCCGCTTTCACCCGGATATCCACGGTCCTTGTCCCCAAATACGGATGCTTGGCTGTAAGCCGCACCGTGCCGGCGGTTTCCTTGGCCTTGAGCCATACGGCGCCGACGCCCCCCACAATGCCGAATGGGTTCTCGCCCACGATCTCCGCCGGGCCGGTGACCGATACAGACACCGCCCCGCTGGCGAACTGTTGCACGTTGCCGAACTGGTCGGTCACGCGCAGCACCACCCGCGTGGCGTCGCTGCCGTTGGCCTCCAGTTCCGTGTCGTCGGGTTCCACTTTCAGATCCGCGTCCACGCCTGCGCCCGACAGGGTTTTGGTGATCACCAGCTTGCCGCCGATGTAGCCTTCGATCTTCAAATCGCGCCAGGCTTCCAGCGCCAAATTCACGATCTGCGTGACGAAAGGCGGATACTTCAGGTTGGCGTAATTGGCCCTGTCGGGGTCCAGTTCCTTCAGGAGCTTATCGTCCAGATACAACTTCAAATGGTCGCAGTTGGAGCAGAAGGCCACTTTGCCCGGCCCGCCCGCCGTCGGGTGGTCGCCGGCCGACCAGTTGAAGGCCGGCTCCAGCACGATCTCCTCCGCGGGATCGCACTGCGATTTGTAGAATCCCGCTGCCTTCTTCGGAATGCGGAAGATGTCACTCACGCCGTGATAGCAGATGCGGTCGCCGGAACCGAAATTGGCGTGCGTATTGTAGTCGAAGGCGCACCAGGCGATGCCGCCGGCGTACCGGTCGTCGCCCGCAAGCTGATTGTGCACGCGCGCGTGGCGCAGCGTGTGCTCCACTACGTGCTCCACGTTGTCCACATGTTTGGTGGAAAACATGTGGCCGTTGAATTCGGTGTTCAAATAGAGCGGATGATTGGGCGTCACCAGCGGAAATCCGAAATCGTTGCGCGTGAAAACGTCTTCCAGCAGTTCCGATTCGGCGAACGTGCGCACTCCGCCCGTCTGTCGCGAATCGTCCAGTGAATGCGCCAGTGCGTTGGTGCGTGTGTAGAATTCGTGATTGTCGGGGGATTCGTTGATGCGCACGCCCCACAGAACGATCGATGGATGATTCCAATCGCGCCGCACCATTTCGCCCACGTTCCGCACCGCCACGTCCTGCCAAGCCTGGTCTCCGATGTGCTGCCAGCCCGGAATCTCCTCGAAGACCAGCAGGCCCACTTCGTCGCAGGCATCCAGGAAATGCCGCGACTGCGGATAATGCGACGTGCGCACGATGTTGCAGTGCAGTTCGTTGCGCAGCACCAGCGCGTCGCGCTTCTGCACCCGCGCCGGCATCGCGCCGCCCACATACGGAAACGTCTGGTGCCGGTTCAGCCCGCGCAGCTTGATGGGCTTGCCGTTTAAACGGAAACCGGCGGGCGTGAAGCGGCCGTCGCGGAAGCCGATGCGGGTGGCGTATTCGTCCGGCGGAGCGCCTTTCGTCGACAGCCGCACCACCACGTCGTACAGTTTGGGCCGGTCGAGATCCCACAGTTCGATGGCTTCGAGCCCGCCCAGTTCCATCTCCACTATGCCATCCTTCACGGCCTCGCCCGGCTTCGCCGCTTTTTGAATGATGCGGCTTCCATCGCGCAATTCCACTGCCACGTCCAGGGCACCGGTGGCGCCAGTGACGTACGCGCGCACCACGCACTTGCGCGCGGCGGGGTCCATCACGTTCACGGGCTTGGCGAACACGTTATCGATGAAGGTTTGCGGCACCACTCGCAAATTGACCTCCCGGTAAATCCCGCCAAACGTCAAGTAGTCGATGTTGTTTCCGAACGGGGGAATGTCCTTGCGCTCGGTGGAATCCACTTCCACGGCCAGCAGGTTGTCGGCACTCCACTTCAGATGCGGCGTCAACTCGTACGAAAACGGCGTGTATCCGCCGAGGTGTTCGCCCAACTTGTAGCCGTTGATGGTGACCACGGCCGCGGTCATGGCGCCTTCGAAATCCACAAACACCCGTTGCCCCTGCGCGCCGGCCGGCGGCTTGAAGTGGCGCCGGTAGATCGACACGTACTCGTAGCTCTGGTCGTCAAAGCTGTGCCAGGGCAGCGTCTTGTTGGAATGCGGCAGCGTGACCCGCTCGAAGCGGCGATCGTCAAACCCGGTGTCGGCGGCCCCGGCAACGGCCTTGCCGCCGAAAAGCCAGTTGCGGTTCATCGGCAGGATGCGTGCGACCGTGCCCGCCGAACCCGGTGTGGCCTTCTGCGCCAGCAGGAGCGCGGACGAAGCCGCCATGCCTCCCGCGGTCAAAAACGTGCGGCGATTCATTGGTTGTGGATCTCCCCTTCCGGCATTCTAACAACCATCGCGCCGGACGCCATGACGGACGTGGATCGCGACTCGCGGATCTCCGTGGCGCACCCACTTCTGCGTGCCGTGTCGCGACTCCTCGCGACACGAGGGCACCCGGAACCGCGGTCTCCGAACAAGCCTGGCCTTTCAGTAACGTTTACAATATCGGAATGCGCCCCCACGTCCTGCTAGCCCTGCTCCCCTTCGCGGCGGTGGCCGACGACGCCGTCCTCGACCGCGTCGCGGCTCACGCCGAGCGCTTCGGCGCGATCTCCCGCCAGATCTGGGAGACCCCTGAGTTGGGCTTTCACGAGCAGAAATCCTCCGCACTGTTGCGCGACGAGTTGCGCGCCAACGGCTTCACCATCGCCGATGCCGTCGCCGGCATGCCCACGGCCTTCACCGCCTCGTGGGGCAGCGGTAAACCGGTGATCGGGATTCTCGGCGAGTTCGACGCGCTGCCGGGGCTCTCCCAGAAAGACGTGCCCACGCAGGACCCAATCGCTGCCGGTGCGCCGGGACACGGGTGCGGCCACAACCTGCTGGGGAGCGGCGCCGCACTGGCCGCCGTCGCAGTCAAGGAAGAAATGCAGGCGCGCGGTTTGAAGGGCACCATCCGCTATTACGGCACGCCGGCCGAAGAAGGCGGCGGTGGCAAGATCTACATGATCCATGCCGGATTGTTCCGCGACGTGGATGTGGTGCTCACCTGGCACCCTGGCGACGCCAACGCGGTCAACTTGCGCTCCAGTCTGGCCAACAACGGCGCCAAGTTCAGGTTCTACGGCATTGCGTCGCATGCCGCGGCAGCGCCGGAGAAGGGCCGCTCCGCGCTCGATGGCGCGCTGCTCATGCTGCATGCCATCGAAATGCTGCGCGAGCACGTGCCGCAGGAAACCCGCATGCACTACATCATCTCGAACGGCGGAAGCGCGGCCAACGTGGTGCCGGCCTTTTCCGAGGTGACCTTGGTGGCAAGGCATCCGGATACTCCCACGCTGGAAGGCATCTGGGAACGCATCCTGAAATGCGCGCAGGCCGGCGCGCTGGCCACGGAGACCCGCGTGGAGGTGGAGCAGTCCACCAACTACGCCAACACTCTGCCTAACGACGCGCTGAGCGCCCTGGTGGGCCGCAACATGCGCAAAGCCGGGGGCTATGAGTACAGCGCCGACGAGCGCCGGTTCGCCGGCGAGATCCGGAAGAGTTTTTCCGCCGCGAGGGAGTTGCCCGGTCCCGACAAGGTCCTGACC
>Ga0209067_10002160_pt1 | contig 11766 bp, 9 predicted proteins | sample ColStrG_CSR_2013_FD_187199 | JGI IMG/M metagenome (GOLD analysis project Ga0209067, IMG submission 187199) | Freshwater sediment microbial communities in response to fracking from Pennsylvania, USA - Cold Stream Run_MetaG_CSR_2013 (SPAdes)... | ecosystem: Environmental > Aquatic > Freshwater >... | reverse complement strand
GCAATTGACCGTCGGAATCGAGGGTGTTTAGTCCGACAGCCGGTGGCAGATTGGGTGCAGCCAGGGACTTCACGGTGTTCACCAGGCGCGGCAGCCAAACCTCGCGAGTCTGAAATCCGGCGGCGCCGAGCACCAGACCGGCGCCAATTGCCAGGATGCCGCCCCAACGCCGCGAGGGTTGGGGCTGGGCGGCCAGGAAATCGGGCAGCGGCGGCTCGTGCGCAGGTTGCGCGGCCGGTGGAACCGAGGCATGGCCGGGTTCAATTACCGGCGGCGGCGCGGGAGCCTTCACCAGCACTGGCCGGCCCGGAGGAGGCTCCGGCACTGGTGTTGCCCCTTGAATAGCCAGGTCAATGATTGGTCCCGCCGGGCCGCGGTTCTCGGTTCCCTCGCGGTACGGCACCGCCGGGGTGGGTTGGAAGCGACCCTCGCCGGAGGGAACGTGCTGCATAGGCAGGGGCTCCAGCAGCATTTCCTGGTAGGCGTCGCTGGTGTGCATACTGCCATCCCGCTCGCGGAAAAAGAAGCCCATGCGCATGGGCTGAAACGCGTGCGGCTTCATGACCAGGGCGATCTGCCACGGTTCGGGGAAGAATCGGGCGTGAAGATCGAGATCGGCTTCGGAAAGGAAGATCTGGCTGCGGGTGTGGGAGTGATACCAGCCCACCACTTGGTCCCGCACTGGCGCGAGTTGGTCCCGGAGTTTGGCTTCGTCGTTCTTGGAAAGCGTAAACGAGGGCCCAGTGGCATGCTCGCAGTCGATGGGCTGGTAGCTGGAAACCGTGACGCGGCCGCCGTCATGCGTGCCCAGGAGTATGCCGCCGACCTCGGCACCGCCGCGCGGCAGCGAGAAGAAGGCGTCCACCACGGCCATACGGATATCGTCCAGCACCCGGACTGAATATTCGATCGAAAACGGGCATTGCGGCCCTTCCCACGTCACCTGGAGGTCATCAGTCGCCAGATCTGCCATTCTCCTTCTGATTGTAGGCGATTCACCGCCCCTTTACAGGACCACAGCTATAATAGAGACGGAATGCCGAAGGCCAAAGAGCTGGAAACTCGCCTGCAACGAACCGAACAACAGTTGGCTCTGTTCCAAAAAATCAGCCGCTTCATGGTTCGGGATCTGAGCCTGCCGGATGTATTGAAGGGCATTGTTTCGCTGGTGGTGGAGTTCACCCAGTGCGATGCCTGCCTGGTATACCTTCAGGATGGCGAGGACCTGGTGCTGTGCGCGTCGAACACGCCGCATCCTTCCACCATCGGAAAGTTGCGGTTGCGGTCGAACGAGGGCCTCACCGGGTGGGTGGCGCGCGAACGCAGGCTGCTGGCGATTTCGCGCGAGGCCTACAAGGACCCGCGGTTCAAGAAGTTCGGAGAACTGGAGGAGGACACCTACGAAGCGTTCCTCTCCGCGCCCGTGATTGCGCGCAACCGGGTGGTGGGGGTGATCAACGTGCAGCATCGCGCGCCGCACCAACACACCGGTAGCGAGATGGAAGTGCTAACCACCGTCGGAGAACAGGTGGGATGCGTGCTGGTGTTGGCCCGTATGCCAGCGGCGGCTCTGGAATCGGCCAACCATGTGGAACTGGTGCTGTCGGCGGGCCCGGTTCCGATGAAACAGTAAACAATGATCCGGCCACTTAGCCTTGCCACGGTGTTTGCCGTCTGCCTTACGCTGCCCGGCGCCGAGAAATGGCAGGTGCAGTACTTCTACGATAAGCAGAAGTCGAACCTCGTCATCAACGATCTGCAGTTCGCCTCGCCTACCCGTGGCGTGGCGGCGGGCGTGATTTTGGAAGGACGCCGCCAGGAACCGGTGGCTGTGGTCACCGCCGACGGCGGCGCCCATTGGGATGTAGTCCTGCTCAAGGAAGTCCCGATCTCGCTCTTTTTTCTGAATGAGAATTTCGGCTGGATGGTTACCGAAAAGGGACTCTGGCAGACCTCCGAGGCCGGTAAGAACTGGCGCAAGTTGTCCAAGCTTCCAGCGCCCGCCAACCGCGTTTATTTTGCGGACGAGAAGGTGGGTTGGGCCGTGTGCGGCAAGAAGACGGTGCTGCAGACGGGCGACGGCGGCGATACGTGGACTCCCGTTGCGGCGGCGGCCGACCAGCCGGGAACCAAGGAGAATTCGGGCTTTAACTGGATCGCGTTCGCCACGCCGCAGTTCGGGCTGATCACGGGCTTCAACCAACCGCCGCGGAACTTGTTCCAGGAGTTTCCCGCGTGGATGGACCCAGAGGACGCCCTCAGCCGTCGCGACCCGCCCCACCTCTCGTACACGCTGGTCACGCGCGACGGCGGCAAGACCTGGAAATCGAGCGCCGCGTCGCTGTTCGGCAACGTGACGCGGGTGAGATTCGGGCCGCGGGGCTTGGGCGTGGGATTGATCGAGTATGCGGAATCGTTCCGGTATCCGAGTGAGGCGTACAAGATCGAATGGACCACGGGCAAAAGCAGCACCATCTTTCACGATAAGCGGTTCGCCATCAGCGACGTTTGGATGATGCCGGACGGCACGGTTTACCTGGGCGGCGTCTCGGTGAACGGAGAGTTGCGCACTGTAGTGCCGGGCCGGGTCCAGGTGTTGAAAAGCCAGGATCTCTCCTCGTGGACTGAGATGGAGGTAGACTACCGGGCGGTGGCGCGGCAAGTTACGTTTTCGGCCACCGACGAGAACAACCTGTGGCTGGCGACCGAAAACGGCATGATCCTCAAACTGAAGTAAAGACAGATCCCATTCCGCCTGTTTTATCCACAGGTTTTCACGCCGCCTCGCCCGTAACCGATTCGAAACAATACAAATAGATGTTGAGGAAATGGCCGCCTAACACGCAGAAAAGCGTTGACGGCAAACGTCTTCGGGAGCATAGTGAAAAAGGTTCCAAGAGGTTTGAGGAACAGCAAGCCTCCGGAAACGTAGCGAACCAGGAACGGTGATCCGTAGCCACACTTGAAAAAGGACTGGCAGCGGGGAGCGAGAGGGAATCGGGCGGATTCGGAAGGCGGGCCGACAGGCAGCGAGACCGGTTGAACGCTTTGATCCGGAGGGGGGTAAAAGCCCCGAAGGGGAGTGGAGATCGGAGAAGCGGCAAGTCGAAGCAGCAGGCGGAACTGCAACGGGCCTGAAGCGAAGAAGCGGCCGAAGCCGGGGCGAACCGGGGTTCGGTGGCGGAGCCGAAGGGCGGACCGGGCGGGGAAACTTGCAGCGAGGGAACGAAGTAGCAGGTCAGGACCATTGACCCTGGAAAGGGGCTCGTGAAAGCGGGAACCGTTGCAGGCGAGGGAAAGGCCGTTACGAGTTGCCGGTCCCAGTCGGGAGAGAATAGGCTGCGGCGAGCCAGGAAGCATTGATCCTGAGGCGAGGGAAACCGAGCTTGAGGGGAGCGGAGAGGCGAAACGTCCGGCGCTGCCGATTGCAATGTTCAGTACCGTGCATGCCGGTGGTGAGCAAGGCTGGAAATCGGATCACTTGGAACCACTTTTCTTTTTGGGGGGCGTTCGCCTCCTCCTCCACTCCCCTCCTCCTCCCACTCCGACTAACACGCGAGGCGCTGTCCCACAGCCCGCTGGACTGATTCGTGCGGCGCCTCCTAACCGGAGTGTTTGCGAAGCCGTCACAATGACAACATGCTTTACGCCATTGTGCAGCGCTTCGCGCCCTTCGGAGCAGTCCGGTATTTGCCGCCGTGGCGATTCTGTCGCTGGCGCTGGGAATTGGCGCCAATACCGCCATATCAGCCTGATCGATGCGGTGATCCTCAAGACGCTGCCAGTCGCCCATCCGGAATAACTGCTAGTTCGAAGCCACGGTGCCGCCGCGTTGGAAGGCGGACGATCAGCAAGAATACGTCTTTCTCGATCTGAGCCTGGATTCCCGCGTCCTGGCATTTACGGCCGGAACATCGCTTCTCACGGCGCTGATCGTCGGCCTGGCGCCGGCATGGAGAGGCACCGAGGTTCGGGATCGGCAAGGCTCTTGTCGTGGCGCAGGTGGCGCTGTCTCTCGTGTTGGTCGTCGGAGCGGGATTGATACTTTCGATGTTTTTCAGGCTCGAAACGCTGGACGCGGGCTTTAACCGCCAACACGTTCTCCTTCGCAATGGAAACTATGCCAAGGAGCAGCGGGGCGCCGCGATGCGGGAGATGCTGGCCCACCTCCTCGCACTGCCGGGGTGTAGACTCGGCCAGTGCATCCTTTGACGCCCGTCAGCGGGAGCGTCGGCGTGGTCAGGGACTCGAAATACGGTTCCCTGCGCGAGGAGATTCTTCCAACCGCCTTCGTTGCGGCGAACCAGGGCACAACCCCACGTGGTATCAGTTCGAACTGCGGGCGGCCGGCCGGCCGCCCTCATCTCCGGGGCAAAATCGGCCATTGCGGAAGTCAATCGCGACGTGTCCCTGCAGTTCAAAACGCTCGCTCTCCAAGTGGATGAATCGCTCGCGCGCGAGCGGCTGCTAGCCACGCTTTCGGGCTTCTTTGGAGCCCTGGCGGTGGCAATGATCGAGCTGTACGGCGTGAGGTCGGACAACATCGCCCGCCCCGGAGCCGCCGCTACCGCGGCGATGCTCCACTCATCCCAGAGGAGTCCACGGCTCATTTCCATACTCGCCCACTCCCTCTACGTAGTTGCCTTGCCCGAGCGGACCGCCGAACCCAGATATTTCGGGGCAGAGCATCGCTGCAAGTCGGCTAGCATTCAAGGGACGGCGAACACGGATCGCCACTTTGACGCATAACACCTGCCCCGCCGGAGTGGAGACAACGCCCCCAGTCCCCCCGCAGGTGCACAACCAGCCACAAACCCTGGTTTGGACGCGGGCGGGTGTGGCCCCGCCCGCTAGAGCGCAGGAGTGCCGGAAGCTTCCGAACTTTTGGCCTGTCCTGCGTCTATGGTTCTTATCGGCCAAATCGGCGAGAATTGAGCAGGAGGGCTGGTCCAAAGTGCAGCCTGGGTCGTCACACGCTCCTTACCTCTTCCGCACATGCCTGGCCGCGGGCATCCTGGCAATCGCCCAGGCGCAGGCCCCTACGGGGGAAATCGCCGGCGCCGCCTACGACCCCTCCGGCGCGGCCGTCCCCGGCGCTACCATCACGGTCAAGAACGCGGATACCGCCTTCGCCCGACGCGTTAAGACCAACGACAGCGGCCAGTACAGCGTGGCTTCGCTGGCCGCGGGCACTTACGAAATGCGCGCCGAAGCTCCCGGTTTTCGGGCCCTGGTGCTCAAGACGCTGGTCACCACGGGCGCCGTCGCCACCGTGGACCTCCACTTCGAAATCGGCGACCAGAAGGACGCCATCACCGTGGACAGCGCGGCTCCCCAGTTGGAGTATGAGCGCCACGCCATCGACCAGGTGGTGACCCGCCAGCAGATCCAGCAGTTGCCCCTCAACGGCCGCAGCTTCTTGCAACTGGCCTTCCTGTCTCCGGGCGTGGTGATTTCAGCGAACTATCAGGGCGATTACAACCGCGCCCAGGATGTCTCCGTGCTGGGCGGCAATCCGGACTTCACGCGCATCTCCGTGGACGGCGCCCGCATCAACGACGCTGTCGATGGCGGCACGCAGCAGAACTTTTCGCAGGAGATCGTCCAGGAGTTTCAGATCAGCTCCGTGAACTTCGATCTCTCGACCGGAATCGCCGCCGGCGGTGCCATCAACATCGTCACGCGAACCGGCAGCAATCGGTTTCACGGCAGCGGCTTCTTCTTTTTCCGGGACCATCATCTGTCCGCTTACCCCGGTCTCCAGCGCGACCCGCTGGCGCCAGACCCGTTCTTTGCACGCCGCCAGACTGGCCTGTGGGTAGGCGGTCCGGTGGTGAAAGACCGGCTCTTCTTCTTCGCCAGCTACGAACACAACAATCAGCGCGGCGTCTTTACGGCAGTGCCCAGCGACCCGGCTTTCGCCAGTTTGGCCCGCGTCACCACCAGCCCGCGCCACGACAACCTAGCCGACGCCCGCCTCGACTACCGCCTCTCCAGCCGCTACACCGCCTTCGTCCGCTACTCCCACGACGGCAATAACAGCTTCGCGCCGCGCGAAGCCAACTCGCTTCCTTCGTCCTGGGAAACCAATGTGAACTGGGCCGATTCCGGGGTCTTCTCACTGATCGGCAGCCTCCGCCCCGCGCTGGTGAACGAGTTCCGGTACTCCACCACGTTCTGGTCCAACCAGAATGCGCCGCCCACGGCGGACATCTGCCCGGATTGCCTTGGCTTGGGCGGCCCGTATGTGACCGTGGAAGGGGCGGGCGTGACCTTCGGCAACGAGACCAATTCGCCGCAGAGCCGCCTGGTGCGCCGCCATATCTTCGCCGACAACGTCACGTGGCAGCACGGCAGCCATCGCATCAAATACGGCGGCGAATGGGAACACCTGAAGGGCACCGGAACCTATTCGCTCTACGTTCCCGCCGGAATCACGCTGTTTTCGCCCGCCGAAGTACGCCAACTGGCGCCGCAGATTGCCGGCATCCTGCCCTCCACCTTTACCAGTTTGGCCAATGTGTTGAGCCTGCCGCTTCAGACCTTCACGTTCGGCATCGGCGATGTGAACCAGCCGCCGGCATTCCAACGCTCGAACGCCGATCACGACAATCTGATCCACCTCTATTGGCAGGACACTTGGCGGCTGCGGCCACGCTTCACACTGAACTTCGGCCTGGCCTGGTCGTACGAGAGCAACGCCCTCAACCACGACCTGACCAAGCCCCAGTTCCTGGCCCCGATTTTCGGCGCTGACGGGCTGGGTCCGGAAAAGCACGCGCCGCTGCGCTTCAGCCCGGCGCTGGGCTTCGCCTGGTCGCTCCCGGGCAACAAGACCGTAATCCGCGGCGGCGGCGGAATCTACTACGACACCCTGAACATCGAAAGCCGCCTGGTGGAGCGCGCTTATCTGGGCCCGCTGGGAACGGGGTTCCTTCCCCTTCCCGGTTCCATCGTGCCCAACCCGATCGGCCTGCCCGGTCTGCCCGCCGGCACGCCGCTCGATCTGCGCGTGCCCACGCTGTTCTCGGGCGCGTTGCTTTCCGCGCTGCTGCCGGTGATCCGCTCCGCGGCCACCCAGGAACTGCACGTGAATGCCAACAACACCGACCTGTCCGTGCGCAACCTCGACGTCTTCAAGACCGCAACCGACCTGTTCGTGCGCGATTTCGTGCCCGCGCAGGCGCAGCACTTGAGTCTCGGTGTCGAGCACCAGGTGCGAACCGATTTCGCCATCTCCGCCGACCTGGTCTACCGCCATTTTATCCACGAGATGCTGCGCGGCGTCGACCTGAACCATTTCTACTCCGTAGCCGGCCCGGTGATTCCCGCGTGTACCGCGGCCAACCAGACGCTGCCGTTTGTCAACTGCTCCAACGGACCCATCCAGGCCAGCATCTCCGGCGGCCGGTCTACCTACAAGGGGCTGCTGGTGCGCGCCGACAAGCGCTTCAGCGGCCATTTTCAGGCGCAGGTGGCCTACGCCTTGCAAGACCTGGAGGATAACTACGGCGCCTCACAGTTGGATACACCCATATCGAATCTCAACAACTGGCTGCAGAACGTGGGTCCCTCGATGCCGCGGCAGATTCTGAACGCATCCGCGATCGTCAACCTGCCTTGGTCCATACAGGTCGGCTTCATCTCTAGTTTCAGCAGCCGCCCCCCGTTCCAGCCCATCATCACCGGAACCGATTTCTACGGCACCGGCATCGACCAGTTTCTGCTGCCCGGCTCCGGCACCAACCAGTTCAACTTCGGACTCGGCCGGTCAGACCTGGTGCAGCTGGTAAACGTCTACGACCAGACGTACGCCGGCAAGCCGGCTCCGAACCCTGCACAAGTTTTTCCCTTCGTCACCTTGCCGCAGCACTTCGACCTGGGCCGGAATTTCAACTCGCAGGATGTGCGCGTGACCAAACTCTTCCGTTTCAAGGAGCGGATGGAATGGCAGATTTTCGGCGAAGCCTTCAACTTGTTGAACATCGCCAATCTCACCGGGTACGTGGACAATCTGCTGGCCCCCGATTTCGGACACCCTAGCGCCCGCACCAGCAACATTTTCGGTACCGGCGGTCCGCGCGCGTTTCAGTTGGGATCGCGGCTCTCGTGGTAGGGCGGATGGCAGGGTGGGGCATACGCTGGGGGCGCTTCGACTGCTGGCGCATCTGCGGGGCAGGCGATTTACAAGACAAGCGATAACGGAACAAGCTAACCAAGCAAGCACGTTGATGTCGGACAGATCCGATAAATGTCAGACGGGCATATGAAGGATCATCGCATCACCGTGCGGTTCCCACCTGAGCTGCGCCGTCGCCTTAAGGCCGCTGCTCGCCCCAGCGGATCTCGTGAGTCCGACGTCGTTCGCGGCGCAGTGGAGCGGCACCTCGCGGCCCAGGAGGATTCACTCACCGCGTACGAACATGCAAAGAAGGCTGGGTTGATCGGGACGGTGAAGGGGACAACTCGGGACCTGAGCACGAACCCCAAGCATTTCGATGGATTCGGTGGCTCTTGACCAGCAGGGCGCTGGTAGACACCGGCCCGATCGTGGCCATCCTGTTGGAATCCGACGAGCACCATGAAGCGTGTGTCGAGCAACTTCATCACATCCGGGGTCCGCTTCTGACTTGTTGGCCCGTGATCACCGAGGCGGCATGGCTTTTGCGCGCCTACCCCCAGGCGATCCGGAAACTCCTGTCCTCTTTCCATGGCCGCCCCTTTGATCTTGTTCCTCTGGGCGAAACGGATCTCCCCGGCATTGCGGCAGTCCTCGCCAAGTATGAGAATTTGCCGATACAACTTGCCCATGCATCGCTGGTGCACCTGGCAAACCGTGAAGGGATTGATACCATGTTCACCCTGGACCGGCGTGGCTTTGGCGTGCTCCGGCTGGCCCACGGAAGAAAGCTACGCCTGATTCCCTGAGCGCCCTCTAGCTTTTTCGTGGGCTTATGTCCGATGATCAACCCGCTAGGTACCCGGGTCGAGTGCGCGATGCCTCATCCGATTGTCCATGGTACTCCTGTGGTGGCGCAGCCATTACCGGCTGTGCTCTCCTAGTAACTGTGCCACCCGTGCCACTCAAAATCTCCGCACTCGCATCCGATGCCCTGCTTATCAACAACGAGCCAACCGACCTGGAGGGCCTGGACCGAGCCCTGGCCGAAGCCAAAGCCGCCAACGCGGTGGTGTACTACTACCGTGAAATGGCGACCGCCGACGCTTCGCCGAAAGCCATGGAAGTGCTCAAGCTGGTGGTCAAGCACCAACTGCCGGTAACGCTTTCGACCAAGCCCGATTTCTCAGATTACGTGGACGCCAACGGGGTGCCCCACCCACGGCGGAACATCGCCCCTCCCCCAACGCTGCGCATGCCTGAAGTGGCTCCGCGGCCCGACAGCGAAGCTGTCTTCGCGCAGCTACGGCAGACTGCTTCCCGCACCAAGCCGCGCGGCGTGGCAGTATTGACCCCCGAGCGCCACGTGGCTATCGTGCCGACACTGCCCGAAACACCGGCTGTCCGGACGATGGCGGCTAACCTGGACAAGCTGATCCCGGCGGCCACGAACCGGAACATCGCGGGTATCGGGTACACCGTGGCCTCTTCGCTTACTCGGGCCAACGACCCGAACCAGTCGGCGCCGTTCTTCACGTTCCTGGTGGGCCTATGCCAGATCGGCCACACGGTTTGGGTCTTCGAGGGCCACCCTTCCGCGCTGGAAGCGGGCTGCCGCGACGCCGATGTCCTCATCGTCGATAGCGGTGTGCGCCATTTGCTAGCGCCGGGATGGCCGGATACCGTGGCTGCGGCGATGCGCAACGTCAACATTCTGGTGTTCGAGCGAACCACCGCGAAGATTGGCGTGCTGAGGCAGGTCGGCAATCGCCGCGACCAGTTGGAGTTTCTGCGATAAAAACCGGCGGGCTATAATACCCGCATGTTTCGCACCGCAATTGCCGCACTGCTTCTCTGCGCCCTCGCGATCGCGGGGACGCCCACCATCGACCAGTCGCTCAGCATGAAATCGGTCAGCGGCGCGCAGATTTCGCCAGACGGCCGCTACGTGGCCTATTCCGTGCAGCAGGCCAACTGGGAGGAGAACGATTTCTACCAGCAGATCTGGATCGCCGTAACGGCCACCGGTGAGCGGTACCAACTCACCAGCGGCAAGAAGAACAGCAGCGGGCCGCAATGGTCGCCCGACTCGCGCCGCATCGCGTTCACCTCCGACCGCGACGGCAAGCGGCAGATCTACCTCATCGCACCCATGGGCGGCGAGGCATTGGCGCTCACCGCCGAAGAGAACGGCGTCGGCGCCATTGCCTGGTCGCCCGACGGCGGCTCCATCGCCTTCACCGGTTCCGGCCCCGAAGCCAAGTCCCAAAAGGACCGCAAGGAAAAATACGGCGATTTCGAAATCGTCACCGGCGACTACACCATGAACCATCTCTGGCTGGTCAAGATCCCGGCCGATATTCCTTCCGACCCAAAGAAGCTGCCCAAGCCCGAGGCGCTCACTTATGGTGACCAGTTCAGCGTCGGCGAGTTCTCCTGGTCACCCGACGGCAAGCACATCGCCTTCCAGGCCGGCCGCGATCCCGATCTGAGTTCCGGCGATACCGAGCAGCTTTACGTGCTCGATCTGGCCGACCGGCACGTGCGCAAGTTGCTCGATTCCGGCGGCCCCAACGGCAATCCGAAGTGGTCGCCCGACGGTAGGCAAATCGCCTACTCCACCGCCAACGGGAACCCCTTCTACTATTACGCGGACGCCCGCATTGCCGTCATTCCCGCCGATGGCGGCTCGCCGAGGATGCTCTCGGAGGCGTTCGACGAGAACCCGAACCTGGTCGATTGGGGCCCCGACGGCATTTACTTCACGGCCTCGCAAAAGACCAATGGCCATGTGTTCCGCATCGACCCGGCCAACCGCGGCATTCGCCGTATTAGCGGTCCCGATCAGTTTCACATTTCTGGGGCGTCCTTCACGCAGGACCATCGCATGATGGCGGGTACGGGCGCCGCTCCCAACCATTTCAGCGAGGTGCTGGTCTCTTCCGTGGCCGACTTTGCGCCCCGGTACCTCACCGATGTGAGCGCGCAGTGGAAGGATTTCCAACTCGCGACGCGCGAGGTGGTCCAGTGGAAATCCACTGATGGAACCGACATCGAAGGCATCCTGATGAAACCCGCCGATTACGATGCGTCGCGAAAGTATCCACTGCTGGTGGTGATCCACGGCGGCCCCACCGGCGTCGATACTCCGTTACGGACGGCCGATCACTATTACCCCGTGGAGATGTTTGCCGCCAAAGGCGCGCTGGTCCTGAAACCGAATTACCGCGGATCGGCCGGCTATGGCGAGAAGTTTCGATCCTTAAACGTCCGCAACCTGGGAGTGGGCGATTACGAAGATGTAATCTCGGGGGTCGACGCACTGATCGCCAAGGGCGTGGTGGACAAGGACCGCGTGGGCGCCATGGGCTGGAGCCAGGGCGGTTATATCTCCGCTTATATCACCTGCTATAGCGACCGGTTCAAGGCTGTATCTGTAGGCGCCGGTATTTCGGACTGGATGACTTACTATGTCAACACCGATATCCACCCCTTCACCCGCCAGTATCTGAAAGCGACTCCTTGGGAAGATCCAGATATTTACAGGAAGACTTCGCCCATCACTTACGTGAGCCGCGCCCGGACCCCAACGCTGATCCAACATGGAGACCAGGACAAGCGGGTGCCACCGCCCAACGCCTTCGAGC
>Ga0209067_10002159_pt1 | contig 11766 bp, 28 predicted proteins | sample ColStrG_CSR_2013_FD_187199 | JGI IMG/M metagenome (GOLD analysis project Ga0209067, IMG submission 187199) | Freshwater sediment microbial communities in response to fracking from Pennsylvania, USA - Cold Stream Run_MetaG_CSR_2013 (SPAdes)... | ecosystem: Environmental > Aquatic > Freshwater >... | reverse complement strand
GCCTCAGTCTTGGGGGTCATAGCTCACCAATCACTTCCCAACCATATTTCAGTGCAAATTCTAAAACCCGCCATTCGCCTCCTGGATTACAAGGCCAAGTTTCATAAATGTAGTTTGACCCGTCATAAAGGCAAATTTCATTTTTTTCAGCGTTATACATGACCAATATCATTTAATCTCCTCTGTTAACATGCGGCGGACTTCGCTAAGAGCGTCACTTGCCTCAATAATTCGTCTGTTTCTACTCATGGCTACATCAAACCTGTTTGGCCCACCGTTTTTATCTTCTCTTGCGACATCTTGCGTGTGTGCAATTTGATTTAGAGCCGCATTCTGCCGCTCAATCACTTTTTCCAAAAGATCGACGTAGGCGACCGTATTTAGAGATTGTTGGTAAAGATTTTTGTCTTGATAAATTTTCTTCCGTCGCTCTGCTAAAAGGGATTTTAGATCGGTCATTTAGTTACCTCGTGAACAAGCAACAAAAAAGACCACAGAGACAATTGAAAAACGCTTACGCAAAACATCAGTCCGCAAGTTTCCCAAAAGCCAATAGATAAATGAATTTCAATCATTTCATACCGCCCCGCTCGATTTCATCAATTAAGCTCAATGCCATTGCGGCATCATCGGATTTTATATGATTTTTCAAATCGTCAACTAAAAGGCGGCTCACCCACACGCCATCGGTCTGTGGTAGGTTTGCAGCAAAACAATACTCAAACATTTGCGCGGCCTCATCCGCCGTCAGCAAGTTGGTTCCGTATCTTTCGCCGCTAGGATCTCCGTCCGGCCTGACCGATTTAGGTAATGGCCAGGAAAGAAACTTGTTCACTAAATTATCAATGCTTGTTTTGTTTTTTGTGCTCATAATTTAATCCCATATTTCTTCGCGAACTTGTCCAGTGTTTCTCGTGCAAAAGTTCCCAGCTTGAGAGGTGGCTTTCCTAGCGCCGGAACGTTTCCAGCATATACGACCCTTGCTAGACCGAAAGCACTCTGAAGTTCAAGCATTTCACCTTTTGAGTTATATCCAAAAGACATTCCATTTGAATAAAAATCCAGCGCCTCCATTAAATCCGCAATGTCATCATAAATAATGGTTGTTCCACCAAGAGATTCTTCACGCTTTTTGAGCGCGGCGATGATTTGTTCGCGGTTCATTCTTTCCCCCAGTGACTTGCGCGGTATTTTGCGTATGCATTACAGGCCGTACAGGTTCTTTCGTGTTCTTCGTCAAATCTGTGCCAGTGGTTATCTTCGTCCTTCAATGCCTCCGCCATTTCCCGCATAAGCTGAAGGGCCTCGGCGTATTGCTCGGCTTGCCATTTCGCCCCGGTGATAAATGTTTTGATGTCAGTGACGTAAGCTGTAATTTCACCACAGGCCGGACAAGCGTGTTTTGAATCGGGTTCTTTTAAAATATAAGCTGTTGCGGCAACTTCCAGTTCGGCGGCGGTGTTTTTATTCATATGTACTCCCAAAAAATTAGCCCATCCTTGGGCCAGTCCCCTTAGCTTCCCGTAGCACTTTCCTTATTATTAAACGCAACATCATCCAATGTCAATGATAAAGATTTCAATCTTTCTAGGAACGCAGGTGCCGGTGTCTTAAGCGCGTAATGTGTGTTACGACTTTCTGCAATCTTATGCGTTGAATTGAGCATAATAAGGCTTGATGTAGTGATCCACTGATTGCCTAAGTATTCGTGATCACTTACGTATCCGACCAAGGCAAATTGCATACCTTGACCTTCAACTGGGATTTTAATAACAGACCAATTGTCAATGTTAGCATGGCGTTTGATTTTCATTTTTAACTTCCTATCTTTTATAAAAATTTCCAGGTTTTTTAATTTCTGAACAATGCATTTCTACAATCGCCCATACAGGTATAATTATAGGTAACATAATTATAATAGCCATTCCAGCAGGAATGGTAAAAATTAATACAAAAAATACCGATGCCAAACCTAATTTAAAGCTCATTTTGTCCCCTTATCAAGTTCAGCAATTAGCGCGTCAGCTCTTAATACTGCAAATTCAGCTAACTCATTACTATCATACCAAGTCCCACTAGCGATCTTACCCTGCATTGCAGCTGCTGCAAAGAAATCTCTACGGCTAGGCTTATAAGGAACAAAGTTAAACGTTGAAATGGTAGCGCCTTGGTGAGGAAAAACGCCGGCATTGAAATTTAGGCTAGGAATTAATTCTAATTCTTGATCTAAAAGAGACCATAAAAGAGGATCGTTTTCAAATTTTACTTGATAGCAAAAATATCCATTATGATAGCTAGAAACTTCTTTGATAAAACCAATAGATCCAGGTTGAACTCTGCCATTATATAAAACTTGAGTAACTTTAACTTTATCTCCAACCCTAAATTTACTCATACATCAACCTCGTTGCTTTGATAGCCCGCCGCTTTTAATTTATTAATCTCTTCTTTCAAGGCTACCACTTCTTTCTTCAAAACGTCAATCTGATGTTGGCGGCTATTAGTTTTTTTATTATAAGCGGCTAGCCTATTTGTATTAGAGCAAACACGGCAAATGGATTGATAACCGTCTTTGGCTCTAGCCTGTTTTGCGAACCATAACTTAAAACTTTCAGGTTTAGCCTCAACATGAATTTTATGGCATTTACTGCAAGTCTTTGCGTAAGTGCCATCTTCCAATATTTTATACATTAGTACTTCCTAGCGTAAAACGTATTCAAATTTTAATTTAGGTTTCAAATATACCCGCTTGGCTTTCTTTTGTTTTAACATTTTTCTAATGTCTACACCGTTACCGACACGCGCTCCGCCAGATCCGTAGATGGTTCTTAAATGATAATCCTTTTTCCTATAGCGAATAACCTCAGTACGTTTACTCTCGCCAACATAGGAAAAATTCGCGGCCTTGTAAATGGTCCCTTTATGGTTTTCATTTTGATCCGCATAGCTGATTAACTTCTTGATTTTACTATTCTTTTTAAACCAGCGTACAATGTAGCCCAAGAAAAACGAAGCTGTGTTTTTAGGGAGTCCGGGAATTAAAACAAATCTGCGGATTTCCAAGGCTCGACCTTTCATGGCAAGTCTACCAGCACAGACTCCCACCTGAGCAGCCCCAACAATTTCACCTGTGTCAGGGTTAATCAATTCAAAGATATGCCTGCACCCAGGGGCCATCGTACCAATGTAATGATACATTGAAATTAATTTCCCAGCTCCGCCTACCGCCGTGTGTGTCTTATTAATAATATAGTTCATGTGTTGTCCTCCGTTTTATTTAAGCTACACCCAGATAATACACTTTTCAATACAAAAATTATAATTTTATTGACTACAGGAACCGTGCCATGTTAGTCTTCTAACAAGTTAAGATAAGAAACCTGGCTATTGGACCGTGAATAATGGTGTAAACCGATAGCAGCAAGCCCCACGCAGAGATGCGATTGTACTTGGAACCGAGGGAATAAGGACCAAGCGGAAGGCCAGCAGCTAGGTGGATACATAAGGGTGAATAACCCTGGACCTATGTAGGGAAACTTAAAGTACCTAAATAGGGATATGAAAGTATGCAATACATCCAAGTATAGCATAATCTATCCCTATGCCTAAGACATTTAATTAGGATATTAATTCACTTATAACTTACCAATAAGCAGCTAATAGATAACTTATATATTAACTTATAGAAAAGGCCCCGTGCTGAAAGCGAAAGGGGCCGGGCATAACCAGCTATTAATAGCAGTTAGTTAGCAGCAAATATGCCAGCTAAGCTAACATTAAAAATAAGAACCCGAAAACATAAGCGGCGGCTAGAACTGTACCCAATATAACTAGCAGTTTCATGGGTTATCCTCGAAATAGTTATTAAGGAAGCTTTCAGCTTGCGCGTATAGTGAGGTTGGATAGACTGTGGGGTTGTAACTATCATGCACAGCTTGAAACATAGCCAGCAGGTTTTGTGAGCCTCCCATGGAGTCTGGATGCTGAACATCCTTAAAAGGTAAATGTGATTTAATACTTGAATATTCAAGTAACAGCTGGTTTACAGGCATTCCTTCCATACTTTCACTATAAATTTCATTTGGAATGAAGCACCCAACAAAACATTTATTTCCGTCATGATTTTTATATCGACAAATACCATCAGATTTTACAGATTTAATACCAAAATTACCAGTTGTAATGGCTTTCATAACTTTTTCTTTGGTCCAGCCCTTGTTTAACTTATAACGATGTTTTATACTTTCCATAATAACTCCTTATTAATCTAATTGAATAGCACCGGGTACCACTAGGTCTACTTGAAAGGGTGAAAGATACTTCACATCAAACCCTCCATCGAACTCATAAAGGTCTCCCAATATAACATTCCATCTATGGGTTACTTCAATGATAGAATCCTGAACTGGCAGATACCAATAAGTAACTTTAATGGTTAACTCTCTTCGTTCGTTAATGATTGTACTGTGACTTGACATAGAACACCTCATCTAGTGATTTAATTGTTGGGTCCTCAGGATCATATTCCAACGTGATAATCATGTCAGGATGATCTTGTTCTAACTTTACAGCTGTTTGTTTAGCCTCAAGCCAAGTGCTAAACATTTGACTGAAAGTGCTAGTTTGCTGACCGAACATAAAAGTAACCCCTTTAACAAAAAACATATAAACTCCTATTTATTAGTCTAACACATTAAGTAAGTAAACCGCTTCAATTAAGTCACTAATTTCTTCAAATGTGAAATCCGAATGGTCATTTAGGGTTTCAAAATGAAATCCAGTTTTTCCATAAAAATCAAATGCAATATTCTTGAGCCAAGCTGGAGCTTTCGGTTGATAATCAGGAACATAGCCAACAAGATAATCATCAATTAATTTTTGTTCGGTAGTAGGAATTAGTTCTTTACAAGCAACACCTAAACAACAAAACCCATGCTGATTTTCTAAAGAACCTATTGATTGTTTATATTTGCCGCTACGCAGAGCGTTAACCCATTGCTTGATTTGTTGTTTGTCCTTTTTGGTTAATTTCATTATTTGCTTCCTTGGTTATTTGTGTTTCTATCCAATGATCCTACAATACAAGCAATTAGAAATCCTGCGAGCAGTCCAGGCCAGAAAGTTCTATACCATGAAAAGATTCCAATAATAAGCAGAGTTAGGATTGTGATTGTGTATTTACTCATTTAAGGTCCCCCTCGGTTTCTTTCAACACAGCTTTCAGGATATTCACAATGAACTCTCCGATGATAACACTAGACCAGCCTACTGCAAAGGCATTGTGGACACTCATAGAGCTTGCTAAATCATCACCTGCGAAATACACGACACAATAGATGGCAAGACTCATTAGTAAGTTATACATTGCGCCCCCAATCTTTAGTAAAAAACATTAATAAGAACATACCAGCAGCACCACAAGCAAGACCCACACTTACAGCCTTAATGCCTTCCGGTCCTGCAACGTCGCTGCCCATTTTATTAGCTAAAAAATAACAGCCCCAGAAAGACCCATAGCCTACAATTGTTTTTACTGCTTTGTTGCTAAACACAATGCACCCCCATAAAATAACCGATCACTAGGCCCCCTAGGATACTAAGACCGATGGCAAATTTAACTGTTAGTTCCATGTTTGATTCGCCCATTATAATTTTTCTTTCAACAGTTGATTGCTTTCAGTTATCATACTTAATAATTTTCTCATATAGTCTCTTTTTAAATTAGCAAGCTCTTTAGTAAAATCTTTTTGTCGATCCATTTTCCAAGAACCTTTACATAATTCCCCTATATTTGTATCGGATAGCAACGTATCTTCTAAAGCTAAGTTATTTTCAAGACGTTCTATAACTTTTAAATTGAGAGCGTAAGATTCTGCCGCATCTATTTTTAATTTATCCATTAAAAACCCCCTAAGGCCAAGAACATTAATACCCACCCAACTAAATAGACCAACATGATTGCACCGATTGCAGACAAGCCTTGAGGCTCAGGCGTGGACACAAACACCTTGCCTGAAGACTCCTTAAATACATAGTCACAAGACTCAAACTCTTTCATAAATTAACCCACCTTTCCTTGATACAGTTTTTCAGAGTTATAATCTTCGGAGTCCACAATAGTCCCGTCACTACGCACCACTGTGCAGTACAACAATTCGTCGTCGGTTAATTCGCTAACTTCCGAGTGATCGAACTCTTCGCCGTTAAAAGCAAAGAACTTATACGACGAGTCACTAAAATTTCGAACCTCATCTAGAAACGCTAATTCGCTGTCATTGTACTGGTTTTCTGGCGTATATTTTTTAGTAGCATAGGGCACGTCCCATGCCGGATCATCAAGCAAGGACCTGCCAAGTGAAAGGCTTGCGAGACTGTCCGCGTAGGCCGAACGTCCTCGTGGAGTGATTGTAGCCTGCGAGACGAGTTCATTGCCCTCAAAGACTAGATGCTGATTGTCCGCAACGGTTTCAATGATTGAATGTTTCCATCCAAGCTCTGCACAGACCTCAGTAATGAGGCTAGCCGTTGTCGCAAATACATGGCTATCAATTGACTCAATATAACAGACGTGCAGTGGTGCTATAGAGTCTCGCACTACGTGTAGCTGCCCATCGGGGTCAATAGCGCCAAAGGCATAATAACCCGTGATTTCAGACTCAATGGACGAGATACCACGAGTCCCCATAAGCTCAACTAGGTGCTCAGTGTCGTTTGACGTAGCCATTGAATAAGGGCTGCCATGATAACTCACAACGCCATTGTGAATGAGCGACCAACCATGTTTATTGATAGGATGCACATTAGGCAGTTCTTTACTATTTGTGGACGTGCGTCCGTGAAATAAACCCGCACCAATAGCCTTAGACTTAGTACCGAAACGGTTATAAGACTTTGATGCAAAGGGATAGTCAACGACAGGGCTTGTCCATGAACTTTTGAAAGTCTCAGGGTTATTTGACCGTTCGCCGAATACACCGCTAGAGCTTTGAATTGAATAACCGAAACCGTGTCTTTCGGTGTCTGTAATAAACTCACAAATAGTGTTGACTGTAGTTTCGAACTTTTTTACTTTACTCATGTTTGTGAAAATCATCACTTTGCACATATTAAGCTGCTCCTTGAATTGTTTCAGTTTGAGACACTGGATGCATGAGGTCAATCTGTGCAGCGGGTTCAACTCGGTCCGTCGCGTCCGTATCTACGACTTGCGGCGAGGTCGAGTTATGCGCTGGACTGAACAAAGCGGTGCGTTGTCCGATGTATTCCATTAAGTCTTGGTCAATGTTAACATACTCGGTTAATGCGTTAATATCAGCGCAGACCTTTGGAATACGTGACACGCTGACAGCTTTCATAAATCGAGCCCAATTCATGATTTTATTGAAGTCTGTAGTTGCTGAATGCAAACGGACCTCAATGGTCTTGTGGCGCTTGAAAGCGGTTAAATTTACAGCGTGATATCGGTCCCCACTGAGTTTCGAGACGCTAGCTTGGCAATAGGTATTCGAACGACGCGACTCAGGCACCATGGCAACCATAACAGGCATTGCACGACTGAAAGCCTTGCCAATAGCGAGGACTTCTTCCTCGGTCTTGCCGCGCTGATCAAGGTGGACGTGCAGCCCGCAAGACTTATTCACTTTGGCGCCTAGCTTGTTTAATATTTGACAGACTGCCAGTAGGTTCGAAGGATCACTCAGGCGAGTGAGAACTGTGATTTCTACGCCTCTGAAACCCGAGTCTGGACGCAAAGACCCGTCCTGCTTAATAGACGTGAATTTAATCCGGTTATCTTTACGAAAGTGATCGGATATCTTGAGCCTCGACGTTCCAAGACTGCCAGTGCCCTCGCATTCGTTGCACTCGCATTCGTCATCATTATCATCGTATTGAATACCGGAACCATCGCAGTCTTGGCAAGACTGGTTGGCGACGTTCGCAGGCAACATGCATTCAATTTCGACTCCGATCCAGTCCGAAGATGCACCGAAAGGACTGTGATTTTCATCGAAATCACGTCGGGAGTTATATAAGTCTAAGATTCGATTTTCTTTCAGTGTTTCTTTCTGAGGGCGAAAACGAGTGATATAGTTTCCAATATGTCTTTCGCGTTTTCCCTGAAAAGAGTTCAAGTAACTGTGGACTTGATCTAAGTAGCCTTCACTAATTAATTGTTTGAGTCTATAGACGTGTCTAGCTTTGGTTGACTGTAGTTTCAGGTTAACTTGCAGCTGTTTTCCAGTGAGTTCGAACTTCATTGGGACCTTCCTTTGTTAAATAGCGTTGTTTAGGGTCTGTTAACTTATCGGTTCATTAAATAGGAACTTTAGGGTTATTTTTCACTCAGGCAGCTTGCTTATCAAGCCCCCAAATTAAATCGAAGAAAGACAAGACTTCGGACTGCCCGAAGGTTAGGATTAGGTTATCAATGTGGCGGTCTAATTGAGGGACTCCGTTTGAAGGTTCGAACCCGGTGTATTGGATACAATTCAAAGTGTCTCGAACTTCTTGGACACCGAAATACTGGCAGAGGTTCGAAAGCTGGACGGTAAGGATATAATGGACAGGTTCCGAGGACAGTTGGAAAATCTGATTTTCTTCGTTTAGGACGTGGGGCTTGGTCATCATATAGGGGTCTCCTTTATCGTTTAAAATTTAGCTAAAACTGTGTCTCAAGTCAAAACTATTGAGGTCTGGCGAGGTGTCTGATGGAGTTCTAGATCAGTGATCTTCGGACTCTTCAGCATCCCAGCTGTACTCAACTGCTTGACTTGAAACTAGGATATAATGCTTTTAAAAAAAAGAAAATAAAAAAATCACTTGTGTATCATTATGGTATTAATTACACTAGGGAATTCTGTGTTTCAAGGTGGTACAAAGCATAGGATATAAGGGAAGTCAATGGGAAAAGTGTATTATTAGGCGTGAGAAAATAAATTTCTGGCACAACTTTTGCATTTCCCCAATAAAAAAAGCGGGTTTTATCCCGCCTTGTGTGTCCAGTAGATTATAATTTCCGCGAATGCTACTAGGTGATTTATCAATATGAAACTACAGACTGCGTCTCGAAACCCAAGCCACCGGTCAAGTCCCATAATAGTGCATCTTCCAACTCAGGATCTTTGCCTCGTTCTGACGCACATATACCAGCAGCTGCTCCGCTGTCCGAAAGTACACGTTCGAGTAATGTCTGTCTTTAAATAAGACTTCCAAAGTGTAGCGCATTAGTGCACCACCTGCGAGACGACTTGTCTCACAACGGGACCAGACTCGGCGACTTCCTTAAGTGTCAAGGCCCCCATCGTTAACATACCTAACAGCAACATGGCCACGGCAAAGGATTCGATGTTGCGACTCATAATGCACCAACCTGAGTTACAGCATTGACAGCGGTCTTGGAGCAGACTCGACGCTCATTTGTTTTTCGATCGTAGCTATACATGGTAGCAGACCAAGCCGAACTATTGTCTGGGTTCGTTGCTCGAACCGATAACATTCGAGTGATGCCAGTCAATGCGCTAGCTGCACCAGCGGCCCCCGCAAAAGTATCAAAGGTTATAGTCTGAAGTTCACCATCCTTTATAAAACTCACTGTGAACTTGAGAGTATCGCCTGGTAAAATCATTTAGGTATCCTTTGTTAGGATGCTTTCGCATCGTGTTGTTATATATAGTATCGGCTAACTTTCGAAATAACTCAAGAACTATTTTCGAAATGTTTAAAAATAAATTATCAACTTGAGACTGCTTCGCTCGGTATTAAACTTGCAAGAAGAAAATTGGTTGGCATGATGTGTGCAAGCTGTGCAAGAAGTGTGCCGCTTGGTTATATATATGTAAGTTGTATGCCGTGTGTGGCATGATATATGAGATGCAAGATCTATGCCAGGTAGGTACCCCGGGGGGGTGGTGGGGGTTGGAGGTGCTGGCTTTGGCCAATAGCGCACAAAAAACATATGACCTCTACCACAGGTTCCCACTACTCACCAGCAATATAATATTTTACCCAATGCTGCTCTTCAAATTCTTTTTCATAATCATAAGTCTCTAGAATTTCTGCTTTGACTACTTTACCAACCACTACTACTTTAGGATCTTCTGAGTCATCAGGATATGTTCCGTGTTCTGGAATATTACTTAATAACTGTTTGGCCACTTCTAATGAGGTAGTTACCTTTAGACCCTTTAATTCTGTGCCAAGTTCAGAATTTTGTTCTGCTATACCATATACCATACTATAATGCTGTGTTCCATTGTCAAAAGTTAGACACAACTCAGTGCTGCCAATATTGTACATTTTTTTAGTTGATGCTAATTCCCAACGTGGGGCTGACTTAAGAAGGGATTGCGATTTTTCTTTATTTGTATTTACATCTAGATCCACAGGCTTCTCAGCCGGTTTTTTCCTGACTATATACAGCACTAATAATATGATTATACTTAAAAGCAAAGATATCACCATTTCCATAATTCACCTCACAGCCAGGTTATCATATTTTTAAAGCTTGTCAACAGGTTCCCACAACATTCTAGCCGCTGTCCCTTAACAAGTTCCAATAAGAGAGGAGATCCTATGACAGCATTAGACACTTTAGTTTTAAGTCAGCTTACATCTGGACTACAAGATGTTAACACCATTCGTGCCTTGGTTCAAACCGCAGGCACTAATGTTGGTAAATTTCATATTGTAGCTTCATTGCGCAGGCTATATCGTGCCAACTTGGCTAACCGCCATGATGGACAGTATCAATTAGGTCCTGTTCAATAAACAGATGCCTTATAACCCTAGCGTAACCCGTTAGGGTTTTTTTATGCCTTGACTAAGTTCCTACATCTGGTATATTACATATATGATTAGAACCTATTTAGGTACTGCCACAGTTCAAAATAAGCAGATGCAAGTCTGGGAATTTTCCAGACCAGGAGCGGATGCTACAAGCTATTTTTATCTAAAACATAAATCTCGGTGGATTACTCCTTTTGAATGCCGGGTTAAAGGGTATCATCTAAGCCATTCCGATTTGCTTAAGTTTATTTATCATAAACATTTACCTAAGTTAATTACAGGAGATAATTCTTTTTTAAAACTTTTACCCAAAGATAATCAAATTGGTGCATATTATCACATTCCTATTATTTTATGAGGTTGAGTGGTGAAATATTTAGATTTTGTGAAGCTTACAAAAATAGAAGGCATACCCGAATCTCCTTGTTTTGACTTTATTCGGCTTGCTATGCGTAGACCTGATAAACCTATTAGGGTTTTAGTTTCTAAAGCTTCTAGCAGAGATGAGGATATAGCTCTTCTAAAAGCCACCGAGGAAGTAGTTAACAAAGTAAAAGTTTCTGGGTTTGAGTTTGACCACAAAACCTGCACAATTATTTATTCCGTTTAACGGCAGGTTCCTAAAATAATTTGCGCAACTATCTTTATAGTTGACATTCAATTAGGATTATAATATCCTGTTTTAGAGATAGAGGCGTGAAAGCTGTGGTCAGCTTGGCAGCAGAAGCTGGTAAGTCAAGTTAAGTTGATACCGCCACTGGAACACGCAGGTTAGCATAGTAGGTGCAAATCCTACAGCCGTAGCAGTAATGGTAGATGCTGTTCGATCCAGCACTGCTGCTACCCAAGGTCGCGCTTGGCTATCTCGCCTTTTGGAGAACTTGTGGACGAAAATAATTTTGCAACGTATCTTAATTACTGTGATCATTTGTATTCTGAGTATATGTTTAAACTTTCCTTCCCTAACGAGCATAAATATTT
>Ga0209067_10002158_pt1 | contig 11770 bp, 8 predicted proteins | sample ColStrG_CSR_2013_FD_187199 | JGI IMG/M metagenome (GOLD analysis project Ga0209067, IMG submission 187199) | Freshwater sediment microbial communities in response to fracking from Pennsylvania, USA - Cold Stream Run_MetaG_CSR_2013 (SPAdes)... | ecosystem: Environmental > Aquatic > Freshwater >... | reverse complement strand
GGTCATCAGGATCGGCCGCAGACGAACCTTGCAAGCGGTGATGATCGCTTCTTCGAGTTTGAGGCCCTGCTCCCGAAGCTGTCCCGTGAATTCGACGATCAGGATCGAATCGGAGACAACGATACCTGTCATCATCAGCACACCCATAAGGCTCATGATGTTGATGGTCGTGTGGGTAAGAAGCAGGAAGAGGATGACACCCGAGATGCCCGGGGGAATGGCCAAGAGGATGATGAAGGGATCAACGAAAGAGGCGAACTGCGCCATCAGGATGAGGAAGACCAGAACGATGGAGAGGATGAGGCCGATGGCGAAGGACTTGAAGGAGTCCTTCATAAAGTTGATCGAGCCTCGCGTCGTGAGAATCGTTCCCTTGGGCGGGTGAGCATCAGCGACGATGCTGTCAACTTTCTTATCGATCGTGGTGAGGTCCTCCGCTTTGGGCATGACGTAGATGTCGAAGATCCGTCGGAGCTGATAGTGGTCAACTTCGGTGGGGGTGTTGATGGGCTTGATAGAAGCAACGGTCTCAAGGGGCGTCCAGGTCTTGCCGTCGGCAGACCGCAAAGGAATCTGTTTGAAGTCGTTGAGTGTCTGAACCTGCGTCTCCGGGTACTGCACGGTGAGCATGTAGTTGTTCCCGTTCTTGGGATCGATCCAGTAGCTTGGGGCGATCATGCCATTGGAGGTCATGGCGGTGATGACGTTGTCGACCACCATTTTCGGTGTAAGGCCCTCGAGCGAGGCCTGCTGCCGGTTGATGTTGAGAGCGAGGCCCGGGTAGTCGATATCCTGCGGGATCAGAACGTCGCTGACACCGGGAAGGGCCTTGAACTTTTGCGCTACTTGTCTCGCGACATCGTAACCTCGTTCCATGTTGTTGGTGCTCACCTGGATATCAAACGGTGCGGGAAGGCCCTGGTTGACGATCGAATCCACAAGACCGCCCGACTGGAAGTAGGTTTGGATCTCCGGCATGTCGCGTGCTAGCTTGGCTCGAACGCGATTCATATATTCCAGGCTGCTGAGACTGTGGTCTTCCTTCAAACTGACCTGCACAAAGGCTGTATGCATGGCGGAGTTCGAGGTATAAATAGCGGACAGGTCGGGGGTCACGCCGATGTTAGCTACGATCATGTTCAGATCGGCAGGCTTCACCACTTGACGGATATCGTCTTCAACGCGAGCGATGTATTGGTCGCTGAGTTCGACCCGGGTGCCGGTGGGGGCTTTGACATTGATGACGAACTGCCCGGGGTCCGTGCGTGGGAAGTAAGCACGCCCGAGGAAAGGCGAAAGCAAGAAGCTGAGCACGACGAATAGGGCAAACATACCGATTACGAACGCAGGACGTCCGAGACAGTAGTGGATCGCGGCATCGTACTTGCCTTGGAGCCAACCGAATCCCTCGTTGAAATAAAACACGATGGTGCCGAACAGATTCCGTTTTCCGTGTCCGCCGCGCATGTGCTCGGGAACAGGATCGTCGGAGTCGGCAGACTCATGTTCGTGGCCGTGGCCGGTGTGCTTGATGAACCGTGAACAGAAGAGGGGGACGACCGTCATTGCGACAACGTAGGAGCAGAAGAGTGCAATCACGACGGCAAGCGCCAGTGCAGTGAAGAGATATTTGCTGACACCCGTCAGCAGCACCACCGGGAAGAACACGATGGCGGTAGAGAACGTTGCTGCCAGGACGGCAAGCTGAACTTCTTTGCCACCCTCCTGAGCCGCTTTCACAGTGTCTTCGCCCATCTCAAAGTGTCGGAAGATGTTTTCAAGAACAACCACCGAATTGTCGATCAAACGGGAGAGGACGAGCGCCATGCCGCCAAGGACCATCGTGTTGATCGAACTGCCGAATGCGTTCAGGATAAGAAAGGTGGCAATGCAGGAGATCGGGATGGAGAGCAGCACGGCAACCGTAGCTCGGACGTTACCGAGGAAGAGCAAGATCATGATGCCGGTCAAACAGAGACCGATTGCCCCTTCACTGATCACGTTTTTGATAGCGGTCTTAACAAAGACTGACTGATCGAAGACCACGGCCGTTTTGAGTTGGTCAGGAACGTCGAGCAGGTGTTTGATGGCACTACGAATGCCATTGACGATGGTGATGGTGTTTGAGCCGCCGCCTTGTTTGAAAATGGGAATATAGACGGAGTGCTGACCATCAACACGCACGATGTTGGTTTGAAGTTGCCCCCCGTCCACAGCATGGCCAACGTCGCCTACCAGTAGCGAGGCATTGCCAACAGTCTTGAGCGGAATGCTGTTGACGTCATTCGGTGTGGGTACTTGGCTGTTGGCATAGATGTTGTAATCCTTGGGTCCGATGCGTACGTCACCGGCAGGCAAGATCAGGTTCGAGTCGTTCACCGCGTGGACCACATCCATAACGCTCATCTGCGAGGCTTGCAGCTTCTGGGGGTCCACGTAGACCATGATCTGGCGATACGTTCCACCGTAGGGCTGTGGGACGGATGCACCGGGTACATTGGCAACCTGGTTCCGCACGCTGAACTGAGCGACGTCCTTGAGTTGCGTTTGGTTCATGCCAGCACCTTTGAGGGTGATCAGGCAGACGGGCATGTTTGAGGCGTCGAAGCTGAGAACAACAGGCGGTAGTGTGCCGGGTGGAAGGCGGCGCAGATTCGCCATCGCCAGGTTGGACATGTTACTGACCGCCGCTGTGGGATCGGTGCCCGGCTGAAAATAGACCTTGATGAGGCTGACGCCGGTCATAGAGCGAGATTCGATGTGGTCGATGTTACTTCCGAGGGTGAAGAAGCGCTCATCCGAATCCGTAATGTCCGATTCGATCTGTTCGGGCGGCATGCCGGAATAGAACGTGGCAATCACAACGACGGGGATCTTAACTGGAGGAAAGAGATCGACCGGCATGCTCGTAATCGCGGTAGAGCCGACGACCACGACGATGAGGCAGACCATCAGGATAAAAAACGGATACTTAATTGCAAAGAATGACATTCTTACTTTCCACCCTTTTGGTCTGTGCTTTGAAACTGGACCAGGTTGTTGGGGGCGAGTTGCGGGGTGACTTGTTCACCCGGCTGGAGGGTGGATATGCCGCCAATGATCACACGATCTCCTGGTTGCAAGCCTCTCGTCACTTCTTGCTCGTTAGAGCCGGCTATCCCCAGAACCACCGCCCTTCGCTGAACGCGATTGGAGCTATCCACGATAAGAACTGAAGGCTGGTCGCCTTGTATGACGGATGCCGCGGGAATGATGAGCGCGTTCTGCTTATCCTGCAAGTTGAAGGTCACGTCTGCGTACATCCCGGGAGTAAGGGTGAGGCTCGGGTTCTTGACATCGACCTCCGTGAGCATCGTGCGAGTCGAGTTGGATACATCGCGCGTGAACCGAACGACAGTGCCCGGAAAATCCTGCCCGGTGGCTTGGACATGAACCGTAACAGTAGAGCCTTCATGGACCAGCGGTACGTCCTGCTCCGGAACGGGCATCCGCAGACGAAGAACATCGCTCTGTGCCAGTCTTACAACTGCCTGGTTGAGACCTTCCGCAGTGCCTGCCGGAATCAGTGATCCGGTGTCGGCATAACGCATGGTGACGACCCCGTTATAGGGAGCAGTGATGGTCGCGTACTGTTCCATGCTCGTTACTCTCAGGCTCTCCGCACGGGAGACCCCGAGTTGGCCTTGCGCTGCGGCCACTGCCGATTTGGCTGCGTCAACCTGCGAGGCGGCAGATTGGTCCTTGGCGAGAGCGTCTTCAAGTTCCTGTGCCGCGACCAAACCGGGTTGTTGGTCGGAGGCCTCCTTGAGTCTCCGATAGTTCGCATGGACAGCAGCGTAGACCGCCTGCTCGCGCGCGACCTCATTCTGCAATCGCGTAATGTTCTGCTGCGTTTGTGTAATCCCGGCCTGCGCTCCGGCTACCTCCGCCTGCAATTCGGGGACCTCAAGTATCGCCAGAGTCTGTCCCTGACGAACTCTGTCCCCGATATCAACATAGATGTGACGGATGTATCCGGACACCTTTCCATGGACGTCGATTTCCTGGAAGGCTTGGAACACACCAGCGACTGTGAGTTGATTCGCGATACGCCCGGACGTCGCCGCAACCACAGAGACCGTGGGCGCTTCTCTCGGAGCGTCGTTAGCGGTAGCTTCGTCAGAATGCCGTTTCCTCAAGAGAAAGAAAACCAAGCCTAAAGCTACAAGTAAACTGCAAGTGATAACTGCCAGACGCCTACCGCGCATCGCTTACCTTTCCTTCTCTGTTATCCGAACATCCCGGATTGCCTCTCAAGGCGCGTGAATCATCAACCAGAACGCTCGACACTCCCGGGCGCGTAAGTGATGCTTCCTCGCCGACACATCTTGGACAACCTGCGAGCGATTCGAAATCGCGGGGCACCTGATGGACAAGAGGAGCACCGCCTCCGGGAACACGCGGGTTGCCAGGTTGCCCCTTGCAACCCTTCTCGGAGAAATCACGACTATCTGAATGAAGGCTGTCGAATGGCATCAATGATCTCCTGCAACGTAAACGGTCTCGCCTTGCCAAGAGTTGACCACAAACTTTCCTTAAATCTCCTTACATTTGCCTGAAAACGTAGCTAGCCTCTTGTTCATTCCAACTGCATGGAACATGATTGCTGAAGGAGTTTTCTATTGGCCAGCATCCCAATCCGCCGCCGCATTCTCATCATCGAAGACGATGCCAGGATGGTCGTCTCTTTAAAAGAGGGGCTTACTGAGCGTGGTTTTGAAGTAGAGGTTGCCGCGACTGGGGAAGAGGGCTTCTTCCTCGTCTACGGCTTCCATCCTGAACTCATCTTGCTGGATCTGAACCTGCCCGGTCGGAGCGGTCTCGAAGTATTGAAGCAGATTCGAGAACAAGGCATCGACCTTCGTGTGCTGGTACTCACCTCCCAAAATGAGCTCGAAGAACGGGTGGCGGGCCTCAGCGCTGGAGCAGATGACTACCTGGGAAAACCATTTGCAACAACCGAGCTACTTGCCCGTATCGAAGCACTATTGCGAAGAAATCAGCCCACGGCGCCCTCGCGATCTTTCACTGTCGCCGACTTAAAAATCGACGTCGTCCAACGCTCTGCCCGCCGTTCAGAGACGGACTTAGCTCTCAGCCAGAAGGAGTTCGACATTTTGCTCTACCTGGTCGAGAACTGTAACCGGACGGTGTCGCGTGAGATGCTGGCAAGAGATGTCTGGCGCGACCACTATCGGTTCACCCAGATCGATAACGTTATTGACGTGCAGATGGCTCGGCTCCGCCGAAAGATCGATGATCCATTCGAACCAAAGCTTCTGCATACAGTTCGAGGCGTAGGCTACATCCTGCGTGAGCCACGTCCATGAACTGGCCTTCCAGTAAGAGCGTGCGGGTGCGTCTGACCCTCTGGTACGTTGCGGTGCTGGCCGCCGTTCTTTTTACTTACGTGGTGATCGTCGCGTTTTTCCAGTTCGCACTTCTCGAACGCCAGATGTATCACGATGAGGTGCAGGACGTTGAGACCGTAGAGGGAATGCTCTATTTCGACACGACGGGCCGTCTTCAACTGCCTCAGGACTACTTTGTCCATCCCCAGAACCGTCTGTTAGTCGATCGGCTGATGGAGGTTCAGGATGTATCTGGAAAGGTTCTCTATCGCAGCGGAACGCTCAAAGGTATGGCGCTGGATGGGCCGCCATTCAGGGATGAAGGAACGGATTCTTTCAATGAACGGACCGCGAAACTCGCGGACGGTTCTCGGGTGTCGCTCGTCAGTCATGTGCATCCAGTCGATGGACACCTGCTTCTGATACGACTTGGATATCGCCTTCAACCGCTTGAGGGCCGGATGACGCAGTTCTTGATCTTGCTCCTGCTGGGTGTGCCTCTTGCTCTGATCGTTGCGGCTTTTGCGGGCTATGGGGTCGCTCGAAAGGCACTCAGCCCCCTCGATGCCATGGCAATCAGAGCCGAACGCATCACCGAGAGGAACCTGAGCGAACGCCTCGAGATCGAGAATGAGGAAGACGAACTGGGCCACATGGCGCGGATCTTCAATCGTCTCCTCAGCCGCTTGGAACGAGCCTTTGCAGAACTCCAGCGATTCACAGCAGATGCTGCTCACGAGCTTCGAACTCCGCTCGGCTCCCTCCGCACTACCGGTGAATGGGCCCTCGAGCGGAATTACGGAGTCGAAGAATTTCGAGAGACCGTCAGCACAATGCTCGAAGGCACCACGCAGCTTAATAAGACAATCGATGGACTGTTGATTCTGGCGAGAACCGAGGCACGGCAGATCGGGGACAGCGCGGAATTAGTCCTCCTTCCCGAGCTTGTAAAGGAGATTCTCGACTTCCTTGAGGTCGTCATCGAGGAGCGGCGGATTGACATCTCAGAGGAGAACAACGGAGATCCCACGGTACAGGTATGCGCCGATCGCACCTTCGCCCGAGTCGCTCTTCTCAATGTGCTGCATAATGCGCTGAAGTTCAGCCCACCTGGTTCGCATATCCGTATCTCATACGAGGCCGCAATCGTTCACTCGAGACCAGCGGTGCGGGTTGCCGTAGTAGACTCCGGACCTGGCATTCAGGATGGGGAGCACGAACGTATCTTCGAACGGTTCTTCACAAGTCGGAACCCGAGCACGCAAGGTAGCAGTGGCACGGGCCTGGGCCTGTCCATCGCGAAGCTGGCCATCGATAGAATCGGCGGCCACATCTTTTTCGACAAAACGGTGACCGAAGGCGCCCGTTGTTGTATCGATCTGCCCGTCACTCAGTGGCCGCCTGAGAAGAACTGATGGGCCACCATACTTCTCAGGAGTAAGAAAACGGCAATCGTAATGAATACGATAAACACTCCGGTCAAGACGCTTGGGAGCAAGGATTTACGTTCTGGACGTGAGTTTTTAAACATCGATTTATCCCTCTGATTGGTAGACCGCGGACGAAATGGCTGGATGACTAACTGGAACGGCCGCCTCACAACGCCTTCAGCGAAGGCGGATGTTGGCTTCTATCAAGATTCGAGCGCTTCGCACGGCGGACAATGGCGACCAACAGGCCCGCACTGAGTCGTCATAGAGCCAATCATCAAACCGGGGAGATGGCTCCCCGAAGAGCAGAATCTTTGCTGTCGGCCAAGTGCTGCGAACATACGTGGCGATCTTCCGGGCCTCATGCTCATAGGGACATAGGTCGATCGCAACCAGGCAGCAGTTACTATCTGCCGGCAGAGTGGACAGTTCGTGATAGCTGGCAACAGCAAGCACCGGATGTTCCAGTGAAGCCAAGAGCATACGGCGAGAAGACCGAAGCTCAGGATCCGCTTCGACAAGCAGGATCGATGTCAAGTCAAGCGGTAAACTGTTCCTATCTGCATTGTGGTCAGGCTCGCTCATAGTTATCGGCGACCCCGACACAATCCTTTGCGTACTTCATCAATCGTCCACACGAAAGTCTCCCGTTTTCATCACACTTGACCTTAATTCCTTGAGCAACCGTTTACCGACCTCGATAAAGCCGGATGGATTGAACCGGGGGTCCACTATGTCGTCGTACAGCGGGTCATCGAAATCCTGTGCCAACCTCCCCAGGAGCAGAATCCGAGCCCCTGGCCAACGCGTTCTGACATAGGCTGCGATTGCCGCCGTCTGCAAATCTAGACTCGCGAGATCGAGTATGACGAGGCAGAAGTTCGCGCACGGCGGAAGATTAAAGACCTCCGTATCTCCGGAGACGGCTTGAACGGGGATCTTTAGAATGGACAGCAGCAAGGCCTGCGAATGCAGGAGGGCCTCGTCAGCGCCGACGATGAGAATGGACCCCCTGGCGGCAGTTCTCGCTTCTTCGAGCTGGGACAGGTAGGACCTCATCATCGGGCACCTTCTCCGAAGGCCATCCTATTGCGACGACAGTTCTCTTGTTTCATGTTCCCCTCCCTGAAAGTCCCAAGGGCGAAGGGTCTCAACGCACGTCATCGGCGCTGGGACGAGTAACGGCCAGCATGACCGCGCAAATCCCTTCACGAGGGAACGGGAGGAGAGCGATCGATTCCATCTGGAGCGGGCGAGTAGCAGACATCCGTGTTGACTGGTCCGGCACCAGGCTGGACTGAACTGGAGGAGTCAGGCTGCCGAGAGAAGACGAGCACAACAGCCGTCATGAAAATCATTGCAGGAGTAAATCGCTCGCGTAAGCGTTCTTCCATAAGGGCATTGGGGGAGGTTGACGTCATGTCAGTTGCGAACGTTTCCATGGCGTCTATAACAGGCCAGGCGGAAAGCTGCCTTTGAGAATGCGCGAACCTTCTTTCGAGACTCCATGGGAGCACAGACATTTCCAAGGACAGGAGAGCGCGTTCAAAAGGAAGCGAGATCTTCGGATTGCGTTTCTTGAACATCCATTATTCTCCCGTCCAGTAGCGAAACGGATCTCGGCTAAACAAGAGTGAATCACAACGCTTCCTTAAATCTCCTTACATTTGCCTGAAAACTGATGAAGTATCGCAACCCGCCCATCTGCCTGAACGTCGAAGTTGATAGGCCTGAGACCTTCGAGTGAGTGACGGGATCCTCGGCCGTCTACCAACATCTAACGGTCGCTTCAACTAACACAGTCACCCTCAGCTAGAACAAGGAGTATGAGCAAATGAAAAACAATCTCGCAGTACTCACGATCGGACTCTTCGCCGTCTCAGTATCAATTCCCGCGCTCGCCCAAGACAGGGCAGATAACGAACTCACACAGGCCAGTCAGATCATTCAAGAGATGACTGGCCCGCATTCGAGCGCGGGTATTTCCAATGACGTCCTCCGCGATTCCAAATGCATTGCGGTCATCCCGAAGTTGCTGAAGGCGGGATTCGGCTTCGGTGGCGAGCACGGTAACGGTATCGCAACCTGCAAGCTTGCAAATGGTCGCTGGAGTCCCCCTGCTCCCTTTAGCATGAGCGGCGGTAGCTTTGGTTTGCAGATCGGCGGCGAGGAAATCGGCTACATTATGCTCGCTATGACCGACCAAGGAATGCAAGCCCTTATGTCTGGACACTTCAAGGTAGGCGCGGGTATCAATGCAGCGGCCGGACCGGTGGGCCGTGATGCCTCCGCGTCGGCTGGTTGGCGCGGAGCCGCTCTGCTCAGTTACTCACGTGCCAAGGGTGCGTACGCTGGTGCAACGTTGAACGGCACCGAATTGAATCAGGATCACAACGCGACCAAGCAGCTTTACGGTAATGAGGTTGGGTTCGATAAGATCCTAGGCGGTCAGGTGCACATGCCCGATCAGAGTGCAGCTACTCAGTTCGTGCAAACCGTAAATCATGCCGTGGAACATGCGGATCACGTGCAATAACCTTATGCCCTAGAGATACCCGCCATGTGTCACAGTGCGCACCGCGAGTGTACGTACTGCAGGCGATGAACCGCAGCGAATTGACGTAGCCAGTTTTTCAATTGCACGAAACGACGAGGATCGATTTGCAGGATAAGTGGCCTAAGGCAAGTACTGCTACCTAACTCTGCGGTCAGCATGATGCACAATGTGTCTTCGATACAGCAATCGTTATGCACTCCGCCACACCCGGGTGCAGTCCAAGGACTGTTCGTTCGACACTCTTCGGCACACTTGCGGATTCTCCGTGATTCGTGCTGGTTGCTGTTCTGGTTCACATCTAATATGACAGGGGTATCCCGTTGCATAGCGTCGAGGGCAAAGAAGCATTCGGAAAGCCAGGCATCGAGCCCCGCTGGACACACAGTAATAAGTCCGGGGCAGGAACTGCGTATTCAGCGTCAAGTCATCTATGGTTCACGCTTTGGCAAGGCACCGTGACCGAGGTCTATTACCCTACGGTGGACCGCCCCCAACTCCGAGACCTTCAGTTTCTTGTCACTGATGGAAAGACGTTCTTCCATGAAGAAAAGCGAGACCTGACGCACGAAACGGAACGTTTGGGAGAACACGTACTCGGGTATAGGTGTGTGAATTCAGCGCCGAACAATCGCTACACCATTACTAAGGAGATCATTGCTGACCCTCACCTACCCACCCTGCTCATTCGAACCCGCTTGGCCTCCAAAGATGAAACATTCCTTTCGAGCCTTCAACTCTTTGCGCTCTGCGCCCCGCATCTCGGCGTCGGTGGTGCAGGCAACAACGGCTATACCGTTGTTGCCAACGGCCAGAAGATCCTCATGGCGCAGAAAGACGGCAAGTGGATGGCCCTTGGAGCGACGGTTCCTTTTTCCCGCTCATCCTGTGGCTATGTCGGGCAAAGCGACGGCTGGACCGATCTTCACGAAGACTTCCAAATGGATTGGGAGTTCGAAACTGCAAGCAACGGCAATATCGCTGACCGGGGAACTCGACCTCAACAATGGCCATGAGTTCACACTGGGTTTGTCGTTCGGCGATAGCGAACACCGCGCCATTGCCAATCTGCTGCAGGCCCTTGGGGTTCCTTTTGCGGATCACCTTGCTGCGTATAGAGAACAGTGGCAAACCACCGTCAAGCACATGAACTCGCTCAAGAGAGCTTCGTTTGACCAAGGCAATCTCTACCACAGCAGCTACGCGCTGTTGCTTGCCCACGAAGACAAGGCATATGCGGGCGCGCTTATCGCCTCCCTCGCCATCCCGTGGGGCGAAGCAAAAACCGACGATGATGCCGGCGGATACCATCTCGTCTGGACAAGGGACATGGTAAACAGCGCCTCTGCGCTGCTGGCCGCAGGCGACACTGCAACTCCACTCCGGGCGCTCATCTACCTGGCTGTTTCTCAGCTCCCGGATGGGGGCTTCGCTCAGAACTTTTGGGTCGACGGGACTACGTATTGGAGGGGCATCCAGTTGGACGAAACCGCCTTTCCGATGATGCTGGCGTGGCGTCTGCGTTGCGAAAATGCGCTCGCCGACTTCGATCCTGAAAACCTCATACGTAAGGGCGCTGAATATCTCATCCGCAACGGCCCCGTCACCCAACAGGAACGCTGGGAGGAAGCCTCGGGCTATTCACCTTCCACTCTGGCTTCAAATATCGCTGCACTTATCTGCGCATCGGTCCTTCTGCGTGAAGGCGGGGACGAGAAGGCCGCGCGCTTCGTCGTGGAGTACGCCGACTACCTCGAGGCCCACATTGAGGCTTGGACTACGACCACCACTGGAGAACTCCTCGAAGGAACCTCCACCTACTACATGCGCATTCTGCCCGAAACAATTGGAGATGAAAACCCAGCGGAAGATAAGGAGACTCGGGTCCTTCACATCGCCAATCACGCCCAAGGCCAGCAGAGTGATTTCCCGGCGCGCGATGTTGTTGACGGCGGCTTTCTCGAACTGGTTCGATACGGAATTAGACGTCCTGACGATCCGGTCATTCTAACGACCATCGCCGTAATCGATACAGTTTTGAAGGTCGATACTCCGGCGGGCCCAGCCTGGCATCGCTACAACCATGACGGATACGGCCAGCAGGAGAATGGGCGACCGTTCACCTCCCATGGGGTAGGTCGGGTATGGCCTCTGCTTTCGGGCGAACGAGGTCACTACGAGATCGCTGCAGGCCGGACGCCAGAACCCTACATTCGCGCCATGGAGGGCCTTGCCTCCACAACTGGACTACTTCCGGAGCAATCCTGGGATCAGGCAGACCGGCCCGAGATCTACATGTGGCTCGGTCAACCCACCGGTTCTGCGATGCCGCTTATGTGGGCGCACGCGGAGTACGTAAAGCTGCTTCGTTCTTCCCACGACGACAAGATATACGA
>Ga0209067_10002157_pt1 | contig 11775 bp, 14 predicted proteins | sample ColStrG_CSR_2013_FD_187199 | JGI IMG/M metagenome (GOLD analysis project Ga0209067, IMG submission 187199) | Freshwater sediment microbial communities in response to fracking from Pennsylvania, USA - Cold Stream Run_MetaG_CSR_2013 (SPAdes)... | ecosystem: Environmental > Aquatic > Freshwater >... | reverse complement strand
ATGCTCATGGCGGAGTTGTACTGGTGTACGGCATCTTCCTCGTCCTTGAGGTCGCCTTCGAGTTGCTGTTGCACATTAGCGCCAATCTTGGGAGTCAGAGGGACATCCACCTTTGGTGTGGCATCCAAGGAGACGATGCGCTCGATGAGACCTTCGGCGTGCCCCATTTCCTCGATTGCTCGTTTCTTCAGGTAGTCGCCTATCCGCACGTAGCCCCAGTTTTGGCAGGTCTCTGATTGAACCATGTACTGAACGATTGCGGTCAATTCTGAAGCGAGAGCTGCATTCAATTGTTCGATCACCTTATTGTTGCCGTGCATACATTCGCCCTCCGTCGTTCCAATTCTGCGACGTTGGACAGCAAGAACGATGTGATCCAAAGCACAGGAATGTGGCTAACTGTTGAGAACACGTTATCAACTTTGCGCCTTTTGTTCGCAAACAGGCGAAAGGAAAGCGCAAACTTGTGCTAACGGGATTTTGCAACAGTTACCCCAAACCGAGGAAGGTTGAGTGCAACAAGGCTCGCCCGTTGTTGACGAAACCAGGCGATAGAGGATGTGGGCAGCGATTGGTGCCCACATCCTACTCCGGTCGCTTCTCAACGGTCCCGCAAAGAAGCACGCGACAGGGGGAAGGCCCTTCCTTGCAGGACCGGAGTCACCGGAGGTGTGAACATCAAGAAGACCGTAACGCAAGATCGTCGGTTTTCTACAACCACACTCGGATTGTTCGCAATTCGTAAACATGGACGGTTGTGGGGGACCCTACGACTCATAATTTGCTTGACTGTTCTTCCGATGGCAATGATATGATCTCGCGTCCTTGGCCGAGCCTCCTGTCCCGAATGTGTCCTCGGGGGAGAAACGCATTCAGTCTCATCTGCGCTCGATCCGCCATCTTGAGCGTTCCAATTTCTGGGCAGCTAAAGCTAAAAGATGAACGTCTAATTCTTGCTGTTCGTGATCGCGATTCTCCTTGTTTTGATCTTCTGGGAGCTGAGCAAGATTTATAGCCACCTCAAAAAGACGCTTGTTCCCTCCCAGGACGTCGTAGTGGGTGAGAAAGAAACACAGCATTGGCGCACTGCGACAGCATGCGAGTGAGCACTAGTGTCAGATGGCGCACTCAGGTGTTAGCACAAGTGGTTAATAAAGTGCGAGAGGTGCTTGAGTGGAGACCCTTAACCCCAGGACCATTTCACGACTTCCTGCGAGTCGCTTTCCTGACCCTGCGGAGGTCTATTTCTGTGACAACTGTGGCAGGGACTTGACGAAATACCTGCATCATGACAGATCACCCGTTTGGCAACCGCTCCGCCCGATATGGTACGTGTGCCAGTGCGGTCGAAAATATCTCAGCGGAGCCGCAGAATGGGACGATCTCACCACTTGGGAACGTAAACAGCGGATTCGGCAACTCAGGATCGGTTTCGTGCTTTTCGCGCTTCTGATGATTCCTGGCACGATAGGGTATTTCGCTCTGAGTCTCGGGAGCGCGGCGCTATTAGCCGTTCTGGCAATTGCTCTGATTCCTTCGATCGTGGTTGCGAGACTACTCGGGTTTGTTCTGCTCGACGTTTTCGAAATAATCACTTCAATATGGAGGACGAGGGTCAGTGGGAGAAGGGCCTTCGAGCAGTCGATGTCCCGTGATGCCGAGGTTGACCAGAAAAAAGCCCAGGCAACACAACCCGTGACCGCGCCGCCGGCCATTGAGCGAATTGCAACTCAAATGCAGAAGTTTCCCGGCGACGACAAGTGTCCACCGGGGCCAGCAGGCAATCACGGGTTCCCGCACAAGCTCCGGTTAAGCCCCGTTGCAGTCGTTATTGCCGTACTCATAATAGCGACTCGCTGGATTCCATACGACCTCCGTCCGACGCGACCCGTGGGTACCTCGTCATCGCCACAAAGATCGAATGCTGCCCGGCAGGAGAGTATGTTCGTACCCGCCAAGCGGCCAGTTTCGTTCATGGCGCAAGCCGCGGCAACTGGAGTGCCTAAGGTGCCCAGCCCCGCGTTCAGGCGGGTGCAGGTCGGGCCGAATGAAGTCGACGACATTGCTGAAGATGTGACCATACGACATTTCATGCCCACACTTGCGCCGACACGAGTACAACTCGGGTACAAGGAAGTACATATCGGAACAGATGTGACGATGCGGTATTTCGCGTCCAACCAAGCGGTTGTGCCGCGAACCCGCCCTGTGTCAGTGGACCGCTCGTTGCCACTCTCGAAATAGGGTGACCCCGGCCCGCTACAAAAACAATTTTAATCCGTGCGTGGCTTCGCGCTGGCTAGCGAGAGAATCGCTCCGGCAAAAATGCAATGCAAAAAACATTGAATTCAGAGGCCTATTGTCCTACCGGAGCGCTCTCGGCGGATCCAATCCACGCTACCCCTAACTCTGTGGTCCGGCATCGAATAGAGAGCGTTCAGTCTCCTGTTCCGAGCATCTCGCATCGATCAGTTCTTGCCACGGCGTTTCCGCCGAGGAGGCCAATCGATGAGTCCGAAGGTATTGGTCCCCTCTTTGCGGAACAATTTCTTTCCTCGAATGGATCTATAGATGACAGACGTGATTTCAGCCCTTTTCAATTTGACTTCGTGGCCCAGCCATTCCTGCACGGTGCGGACGTCAATGCCAGCGCGCAACCAAGGGAGATCCTTTACTGACCACTCATAACCTCTTCATAATCCAAGTACTTCCCATGCGCCTTCTTCGCCGCCCGTTTGTCCGCGCCCAAATAGAAATTGCAGGTGGTAATGAGCCGGTCGTGGCCCAGGATGTCCTTGATGTGGCCAATGGGACAACCATTGAATAAGAGTGTCGTCGCCACTGTGTGGCGGAACATGTGTGCGGTGACAGGCTTGGGGAAGCCGATCATCTTTCGAAAACGCCGGAACCGGGTGATGGCCGCACCGAATCGCATTGGTCTACCCTGGCGGCCCACCACAAAGAGCGCCTCGCCGTGATCCTTGCGCCTGGATACGTACTCTTTCACCCAGTTGAGCGCCCGCGGGCTGAAGAAGAGCACGCGCTCCCTGTTACCCTTACCGATGATGGTGAACGCGCACTCGGGGAACAGGTCTTGATACCCACCCGATTCTTTGAAGTTGACGTATTTCTCAACTTTCTTCTTCAGGACGATTGGCCGTTCCGTGTCCCGATCAACCTCGACAAAAGCGCCATCGTTGTTGAGCTGAATCCAGCCATCAGGAATATTGCCGAAGTTTATGGATTCCTGCCACAACCTGTCTTCGCTATCAATGATTCGCTTCACTTCTCCTTCCAGGATGAACTTGAGAAAGACGTCATAGATGGACAACCTGTGATCCATCTGGTGCTCTGCTCTTCGTTGGATCTGCAGTCGGTATTCTTTATAGTCGTCCATTGGATTTCCAACGATGTGCCACCCCAATGTCCCCAGGTAATACAGCGGCGTTTGAAAGTGTCCGAACGTATCCGCTCGGTACCGGCGCCCGAGGTACTTCTCGGACAGCAGCCACAGCAGTTCCTTATTCGTCGAATTTGTGGGCAGGGTCAAAACACGCTCAATTTGCTTTCGGGTTAAGAACAAACAGTGGTCCCGAAGAATGCGAAAAAGCAAAATATGCCGCGACTGCAACTGCCTCATATGAAGGGGGTATTCACCGGCGGGGTTTAGAGGCGACTTAAGGGGAGTTCCTGTTCGACCCTGCTCTCAAAAACGGAGGGTAAAAACGTTCGAAATCAATCCCGGTTACGTAGTAGAGCCAGTTTTCGGCGCTTATTTGCACCCTACTCCTGCCGTGCAATCCATCTGACGTTCAATCCGGCGAGGGTGCCTCGGGTGGATTGGTGTACAGGTGTCGGTATCTTTGGAGCAGCGCGAGGAGTTCCAATGCAAAAGCTTCATACTCTCCGTTTCTGCCCTGGTTGCGGTGCTCCTGAAGTGCACGCATGACAAAAATGTAGGCGAGATGGAGCGCCTCCTCAGTGACTTCGTCAGCTGAGCCATGGAAAGACTCGCTGGAGCATCCCTCCCCCGAGCTCCATGGTGTTTACAGAAAGAAACTCTAGTGATAGGCCAGTTTCGAATTCTGCACGCCAGGAGAGAGATGCTGCAGAGAATCAATCAGTCGATATCGGACACGTCGGGATCATTCTGGTCCAGTTCCGTCTCAGTCCAGTCAGGGTCGTCACCGCAAAGCTGTTCTGGAAATCTCGCGAGGACATTGAGCATCTCCCGCGCGAACCGATTGAAGTCGGACTCATCCTCCTCGTCGTCAACAGTCATCAACCTCTGCTCGAGGACGTCATAGAGGGTGCTTCCCAGTTGGGCAATTGCTTTGTGAATGTCATTGGTGCAGACGGAAACGGCGTATTCTTTGGCTTCGGTTTGAAGATCCATACGGTCGGCGTGTAATGATTACGCCTGAACCGTAGCACTATCCGCGGAGGGTCGCCGTGCTTCCGAAGAACCTCACTGAGGCTTCTTCAATGTCTGCCTTCTTGTACTGAATCCGCCCGCTCTTTATGACATCGAGCTCTTGCGTTTTGGACATGGTGGCCCCCATGTGGACGAACATGCATTGCTCATGGAAGAGAGCGGCCAGTGCATCCACGTTGCGCTCAGACATCCAGTCCCACTTCTGCTTTGAAAGATTGAGTAATTCCTGTTCCGCATTCGCGGAAGGAGTGGCGGCCTTTGAGGATTGAGAGTAGCTTGGCAGCGTGCCAATCACCAGCAGGCAGATTGCGAGTGTCACTGCTTTTACAGAGGTGGAGATGCGTTCGGTGTGGAGTAGCATAAAATCGTCTTTTTCTCGCCCGCTTCAAGCGGCGATTGGTCTAGTTTTGGATTAACGTTCCGACATCTTCAGTACAGCCTCGGGCAGCCGCAGGCCATGAACGTCGATCTTTGAAATCGCAACGTTGATATCGCGGAGGTCTTCAGTCTTGAGGTGGATATTGACCGCACCGAGGTTTTCTTCGAGGCGGTGCGGCTTCGTCGTTCCAGGAATCGGAACGATCCATGGCTTTTGCTCAAGCAGCCATGCGAGCGCGACCTGTGCGGGAGTCCCGCCTTTGCTCTCCGCGATGCTCTTCAGCAGGTCGACAACGGCCTGGTTCGCGGCGCGTGCTTCAGGAGTGAAGCGCGGTGAGATGTTGCAGAAGTCAGTCGGATCGAAGCTAGTGTTCGTGTCGATCTTGCCCGTCAGGAAGCCTGCACCGAGCGGACTGAAGGGAACGAAGCCGATCCCTAGTTCCTCGCACACCGCAAGCACGCCATTCTGTTCGACATCTCGTGTCCATAGCGAGTACTCGCTCTGAACGGCAGTAACGGCTTGCACGCCGTGCGCGCGGCGGATGGTTCGCGCCCCGGCCTCAGAAAGTCCGAAGTGCTTGACCTTGCCCGCGGTGATAAGTTCTTTCACTGTACCCGCAACATCCTCGATCGGCACCGCAGGGTCAACGCGGTGCTGGTACAGAAGGTCGATGCTGTCGCTCTTCAGCCGTTTCAGCATCGCTTCAACAACTTCTCGGATGTGTTCGGGACGGCTGTTCAGCCCGCCGCTGCGCTGCCCGGTTTTCGGGTCGATGTCAAAGCCGAATTTGGTCGCGATGACCACCCGATCGCGAATCGACGCGAGCGCTTCGCCAACGAGTTCTTCGTTCGCGAACGGACCATATGCCTCTGCGGTATCGAAGAAGGTCACGCCACGCTCGAAGGCGGTACGAATGATCTTGACGCCGTCTTGACGCGGGACCGGCGGACCATACGCCGACGACAATCCCATGCATCCATATCCGAGAGCGGAGACCTCAAGACCGTTTTTCCCGAGTGTTCTCTTATTCAATTTGGTTCTCCTTGCTTATCGGTTTCGTCCATCCCAACATATGAGCAAACAACCCGGCGAGGTAGCCCGATCCTGCCTACTTATTGCCTATTCCTCTTGTCAGGCGAAAAATCAATGGCTTTGCTTAAGGAGTACGCACAATGAAAAACCCCAGCACTACACCTATTGCCAATCAAACTCGAACACAGGTGACGAAACGGACGCCCGACGTTCAAGAGCAGATTCGCGTTCGCGCCTACGCACTGTACGAGCAACGCGGAGAAGAAGGGCGCGAAGTAGAGGATTGGCTGCAAGCTGAGTCGGAAATTACCCAACAGCAGGCAAAGACCTTAGCTGCATAAGGTTCCGTTCTGCAGAAACGACAGTGCCCCGGACTCGGTTCAGTCGCGGGGCGCTCGTTTGAACTCCCGCAGAACTGCTCACATTCATCGTGCGCAACAAATTGGATGCTCAGAGCTGTTTCTAGAGCAGTGGTGCTGGAAGCTGTCCAGAGAAGGGATTTCCGATCCTATGGATCATCTAGCGGTGTTTCGGGACAAGATTGGGCGTCTCCGAGTGGAGATCACTGACATACAAGTGTTGAATCAGCAGTTTCGGCGAGACGGCGGGAATGGAACAGGTTCTCAGCTCGCTCACGGACAGAGGAGTGAGCGGCTACAGGCGATCCAGCACGAGCTTGTGCAAATCGCGGACCTTGGCCGCAGAGTTGTTTTTACAGAACAAGTGAAGGAAAGGCATCGCTCTCGGCTGCGTCCCGTCAAGCAAAAGCGAGCAGCATAGGCCGCTCGTTTCGGAATGAAGTTCTAGTCGTGGAGAACGATGTTGAAAATTGCGGACATGTAGTAGGGAGCAGTTACGTGATCTGGCATTTGCTGAAGGTGTGTATTGAATTGACCAGCCAATAAAACCCGCTCGGTGCGTTTGGTAGCCATGAATGCACTCCCGCCGTGAAGTCAGTTCTATAGCACCTCAACTGTTGAAATATCCCCGATAACACTCGTTGACCCCATCGCGGCAAGGGTCTTGAGTGCTGACTGATTTCGACAGCTACTCGCGGTTTACCGGTTCGAGCAGCCAATCAGCAATCACCGATCCGAGGTGCGGGAGGTCCCCTCCGCGTAGTGATAACTTTGCGAGATGCCTCCCGATCCTGATGCGGCCCCCCGCTCTGCAAAACCTGTTCGATCCTACGCGGTACTTGTGTTTGCTCTCATCATCGGGCTCTTCCTCGGCGTGCTATGCGTCGGCTCGATTGGATGGGTGATGCTGTCGCGCAATTCCGGGCGAGAGCTGTTGAGTCACGTGTGGACGGCAGTGACAGGCAGAACCCTCAGTATCGATGTAAGCCAGCCTACGGTGGTCGAGCGTATTCAGCGTTTGCAGCGATTGGAGACCGTGGTTTACACCATGGACAAGCTGGTGACCGGCGCAAAAGAAAACCCCATCTTCCCGGATTGTCTGGCGGGAGATCGCTTGTTAATGCTGGTGCACGGCGAAGTTGTCGCGGGAATTGATTTCGCGGATCTGAAGCTGGGCGACGTCAGAGTGAATGGGAAGCAGATTCAGTTACATCTTCCGGCGCCGCAAGTGTTCCGGACTCGGATCGACAGCGCGAAGACGCGGGTCTATTCCAGGCAAACTGGGCTGCTGGTACCTACCGACCCGAATCTGGAAACGCAAGTGCGTCAGGAGGCGGAACGTCAACTGCAAGAGGCCGCCATGGCCGATGGCATTTTGCGAACTGCGCAGCAGAATGCTGCTTCCACTATCAGTGGTCTGCTGCAGGGTTTGGGATTTGAGAAGATTGACTTTGACTAGCGGCAGTGCCTCGGCGAAGTATGCGCCCTTTCACCAGCAATTCTCAATGCACGCTATGGCCTGGTTACATCAGCAAGCGTGCGGACGCATGATCTATCGCGACGACGCTACCCACACTCGCGATTCAATGGGGCTTTTTCGACGTGGCTACGTCGAGAAAAACACGCGCGGGTGCGCGGTGCTGGTTGCCGATTGTCCGAAGGCAATCGGTGCTGGTTTCGCGGAAACAGGCTGCTTTTTCGCCAGAACGAGGAGTAGCTGCTCAATCTTGCGCTGCTCGTGTGAGATGGGGAGGCTGGGCTGTGTCATCCAGAAATTGTTTCACAATCCCCAAGGCTTGCCCAGTTGCCTCATCAGTAAAGATCCAGCGATAGGAATTTGAGTGTAAAAGGCTTGATTGCGCCCGTTAGCCCTAATACAAGCTAGCGTCTCTTGGCGAGAGCGTCACAATTGCTGAAGTTTCAGCTAGTGATGTCGCTCGGAAAAACAATCTTCTTGATGTGGTCAATCCTGCTCAGATTGCCTTCGGGCCGACCGCTAGGCTCGGGCTTGGATTTCTTATTCTGAGGAGGACCACCAGATGAAAGCCGGATACCGACACCTGAGTTTTCTTGCCCTGACCGCCGCACTTCTCGCACCCGCGGCAATCACAACCGGCGCCGCCGCTCAAGACGACCGACGGCAAGAAGACAAACGCCAGGAAGACACCCAACGCAACGACAGAAACCATACCCGTGTCTACGATCGTTCCCATAAGGACTACCACGATTGGAATGAGAACGAAGATCGCTACTACCGCCAGTACCTGGGGCAAAATCAACAGGATTTTCGTGAATACAACAAGTTGAACCGCGACCAGCAGGACCAATACTGGAATTGGCGCCACAGTCATCCAGATGGCGATCAAGAGAAGCACCATGGCGATCAAGACAGGCACTAACTAATCGTCCAGCCGCAGTTGGGACGGCCTCATGCTGCTGGGACTTTAATGTCTACTTGTTCGAACCGGGAGGGACTATGTTAGGAATGGGCGTGCTCGGAACAATTATTGTGATTCTGGTGATCGTGTGGCTCGTGCGTCGCGTGTGAAGCGAGTTTCTCAACAGCAAGACTTGCTGCCTCGGGAGTAAGCACAATCCACCTCAAAGAGAAAAACGGCCATCGTTCATGCCGTCAGCCCCCGGCTGAGGTGAACGATGGCCGTATGGCCGACGCTACTTTTGTGGAAAACGATACGTCGAATGAAACAGCTGGAATGTTCACAATTGCTCACTTCTGGCAATTATGTCCTGAGCACTCCAGCGTGCCGTCAGCGGCTCCGGTTCCTTACGGCGCTTGACTTTCGACACCAGCGGTGAAATCATCACCCCGTCGAGCGCGGACCAAGTTGCTCCCCGCAGAGTTGTTGTTGTTCTCGCCTTCATACGCATTCATTCATCCGTAAATCATAGAAAGCTGCCTTCCGCGCATTCGGAACTCTTGTGAGGGAGCCGATCATGAAACCCGTGGTAGCGGCCAAGAATCTCCGCAAGTTTGATCCCAAGGTATTTCTCTCTACCATTGGCGGGGATAGGAAGATCGGTGCTTTTCCCAAAAAGCGGCGGCTCTTTGATCAGGGCGACCCGTCCGATTGTGTTTTCTATATACAGCAAGGGAAAATAAAACTCACGGTTGTGTCGAAGAGCGGGAAGGAAGCCACAATCGGCATTCTCAACGAGGGCGATTTCATTGGAGAAAGTTGCCTTACGGGTCAGTCTCTCCGCATGTGCTCCGCAACCGCAATCACCGATTGCTCTATCATGCGAATCGACAAAAAGGCCATGATGCAGCTGCTTCACCGGGAACAAACGTTTTCCGATTTGTTCGTCGCATATTTGCTGACACGGAACATCCGATACGAAGAAGACTTGGTTGACCAGCTTTTCAATTCCAGCGAAAAGAGATTGGCCCGGATTCTGCTATTGCTGGCTCATTTCGGCAAGGAAGGCGTGCACCAGACCCCAATCCCCAAGATGAGTCAGGAAACCCTCGCAGAGATGATAGGCACAACTCGCTCGCGGGTTAGCTTTTTCATGAACAGGTTTAGGAGATTGGGATTCATTGACTATCGCGCTGGTGATGATTTGCAGGTTCACAGTTCACTTCTAACCGTTGTTCTCCACGACTAGCTGCCATCCGCAGACTTGAAGGGCACACACGTCGGAGCGACAGCAAAGTCTCCCGAAGTCTGGGCGTTGAAATATCTCTATTTGACTCATTGACCTCGCTGACCGGGGTTTTTGAGTGTAAAGGCGGTTTTCAACAGAAGTAGGCACATGGTAGAGTCTGTAATCCGCGCGCAAATGCCCTACAGCTATCATATTGAAAAGGCACAGGGACTGGTAATCAGTACCGCTCGCGACCGTGTGACCTACGCCGAGATCCGGGATCACCAAGAACAACTACTCCTCGATTGCCACTTCGACCCGAAGTTCAGTCAACTCATTGACGGCACCAGAACGACAGCTCTTGACATTTCCAGTGAAGAGGCGAAACTTGTCGCCGCCCGTCGGATCTTTTCTGCGCCCTCCCGGCGTGCTTACGTTTCGCCCGGTCCGACAGTCCCTGGCGTAGGGCTGTTGATGGCCGTATACCAAGATGCAGGAATGATTTCTTCGGGAATGCGGGTCTTCTACGACTTTCATTCTGCCTTTGATTGGCTTCAGCGGGACGCCGATCAGCATTCAAACCGTGGCTAGGTCGAATGGCGGTCGAGGTGTACCGCTAGTCACCTTGGCTGTTGCAAAATCGCGATTGCACTCATCTTCCCCAGCGGCAGGAAATTTGAGTGTAAACATCTGGTTTCATCAGTCATCGTGCTCGCCGGAAGAGAATCTGAATGAGAGTGGAAGGGAAGGCTGAAATTCATAACCGGGGCGACGACATGGTGCTCGTGTGCTGGCTGCGAAGCGAAAATCCCCACTTCGAAAATCCCCACTTCTCGCTAAAGGGGCGAGAAGTGGGGCACCTGCTTAAGAAACACGGTCGCGCTAGCAGGGTCACTGCACGGTGAATGCCGTGGCGCTGCTGGCGCCGCCTCCCGGCGTGGTGACGGAGATTTTCCCGGTGACGGCTCCCGAGGGTACGGTGACGGTCACCTTGGTGTTGGAATTTACGGTGATTGGGGTCGCGGCGATCGTGCCGAATTTCACCGCCGTGGTTTGCGACAAGCTCATCCCGGTGATGACCACTGTCGTTCCCACCGGTCCGCTTGCGGGCGTAAAGCTGGTGATGCTGGGCTGGATCTTGAACTTCAGGGGCGTAAGCAGGTTACCGGCGGGTTCTTTGACCGTGATCTGTCCTGTGGTCGCGCCTGCTACGATCTTGGCAGTAAGGAAGGTATTGCTGTTGATGGTTTGCGTTCCGGCGCCGGTGCCGAACAGGACTCCGGTGGAGGTGGTGAATCCCTGACCCAGCAGGCCAATCGACGCTCCTACCTTGGCCGAGACCGTGGCCACGGGTTTCACGAACGGCTTCAGATTGTTGGAGAAACTGAAGAAGGTTCCATAGGCAACGTGAGTCCCGCCGTGATAGGCCAGGCCGTAGAGTTTGCCGTTGGTATGCAGTAGAAGAGCGGAGTAGGGCGTGTCTCCGGTAGCCGTCGCGAAATTGTGGAGAACGGCGAATCCGGTGCCGGTGGTGCTGATCTTGAAGAGGGTCCCGAGGCCATTGGTGCCGCCGCCCGAGGCAACGCCGTAGAGGAAATTGTCGCTGCCCTGGACCAAGCCTCCATAGGGCCATTTGCCGTCAGTGGTTCCGGCCGAGGTGAAGTTGTAGAGGACCTTATACGTACCGCCGGTAGTATTTCGGTACACGGCTCCGGCGTCTCCCGTGCCGCCGGAAGACAACATCCCGTACAGGGCTCCGTCGACTCCTTGCGTCAGAGGGCCAGCGGGGTACCATTCGGTGTGGAAGGCGTAAAGGGTTTTGATCGTCTTAATAACGAACTGGATGCGGATAGCTGCTGTAATCAGATGGGATGAGAAGGCCGGTCTCCGGCGGGATGCTGTACGCTCCCAAGTTATCGACGTGCTCGAAGCACAGATAAAAGGAGACCGGCAATGAAGAAGAT
>Ga0209067_10002156_pt1 | contig 11775 bp, 11 predicted proteins | sample ColStrG_CSR_2013_FD_187199 | JGI IMG/M metagenome (GOLD analysis project Ga0209067, IMG submission 187199) | Freshwater sediment microbial communities in response to fracking from Pennsylvania, USA - Cold Stream Run_MetaG_CSR_2013 (SPAdes)... | ecosystem: Environmental > Aquatic > Freshwater >... | reverse complement strand
GGCCCTGACTGACGCCAACATCGCCCATGTGATGCTTGCCGATGTGGTGGAAGTGGTCGATCCGCGCTGGCAGGCCGCAGTCGAGGGGATACTGAAAAGTTTTTCTTATGTGATGCTGCTCGATCAGTCTGGCGATGCGCCGGCTGCATTTAAACTGGCCGAGCAGATGCGCTTTCCGCATTTCATCGTGCCGGAACGGAAAGATGCGCCGAAAACGAATCCGAAGCAGGACAACAGTCTGTTTGGCGTGGTGCAGTTCAGTGCCAAAGTGCCGGGCTGGCTAATAGATCAGTTGAAGCGCATCCAGCGGGTAGACTCAATCGCCGCAGGCATGAAGCTGACTGACTCGGAAGAGTGGATCACGCCTGACGCATTCCACAGCGAGCGACGCGGCGGACGTTCGCTGTTTGTCGATGTGGCGCGCTATCGCTTTGGCCATGCCGGACGCAGCCAGCGTCTGGAAGCCCTGATGGCCGGCCTGCCGCGGCTGGAACAGCAGGAAGACCAGCTCACGCTGGAAATCAGCAAACTGGCAGGACAGGTCAGCCATCTCAAAACCCGTCTCGCCGGTGTGGATGCGGCCAAAGAACTGCACGCGCGCCGCGATGAATTTGATGAAGCGCAACGCAATGTCGAGCCCCTGAAAAAACAGCGCACTGAAGTGGGAGGCCGTCTTGGTGAACTGGGCGATTTGCTCAAACAGGCAACGGTCGCCAAAACCCGTTCCGAAATTGCCTGGCAGGATGCGCAAAAATATCTGGCAATTTCCGAACAGCAGTCACGCGACCATGAACAGCGTCTGGCGGCCGAGCGCAGTACCCAGGCCCAGGTATTGAAAGACAGTCGCCACAGCTGGAGCAGGTTGCCAACCGGTTGGCGCAAGGAGAGTTATCTGGCGAGCCTGGTTGAGAAATACGAAAATTCGCGCCAGGTGGAATTGCGCATCAAGAGTATTGATCAGGATATCGCCGGCGAAGAGTGGGAAACCGATGTGACGGTGGTCGATCAGCATCACCGGCTGCATCATCAGCTCGCCGGCCAGCAGGCCGAAACCGAAGAACGGCGCTACCAGAATAACCGGGCCATGGAAGCGACTTCGAATGCCCGTGGTGCCTACATCGAGCGGCTGCGTTACACCATCAAAATCTACGCCAAAAATATCAAGCAGCTCGGTGAGCTGGCCGGTATTGAAGTCCATGCCGATCCGGTGCGGCTGGAAAATGATGACGTGCAGCTGGCTCAGGCCGGACTGCATGTGCGCTTCAAATTCGACGGCAAGGCGGTCATCGGCATGAATGACGGTGAGGCTTCCGGTGGGCAGCAGGTGATGAAGTCGCTGATTCTGCTGATTGGTTTGCTGAAGTCGGAAGAGGGCAGTGGCGGGTTTGTGTTTATCGATGAGCCGTTCGCCCATCTGGATATTCGCAACATTCAGCTCGTCGGCGAATTCCTGAAAAACACCGACGCCCAATATCTGATGACCACGCCGTTGACCCACAATACCGACGTCTACGATCCTTCAGAACTGACGCTGATTACCAGCAAAAAGAAAAAAGAAGCAGAATGGGCCCAGCCGATTTTCGTGTTGCAGCGCCGCGCCTGAAAAACTGGCAATGTTGATTTACGGTATGATTTGTCCGCTTTGGGCTCAATGAAAAATCAGCAATGAATAAACCGACCTCACCACCGGACTTTGATATACCGCATTTCAGGGGCGCGCTGTCGCAGTTTGCGACCGGCGTGACGGTGATTACCACGTTTTTGCCGGATGGCAAATTTTGGGGTATCACCGCCAGTTCGTTCAACTCGGTGTCGCTGAATCCGCCGCTGGTGCTGTGGAGTCTGTCGAATACCGCATCAAGCCTGCCGGTATTTACCGCCAACAGTCATTACGTGATCAACGTGCTGTCGGCCAGTCAGGCAGCACTGGCTGCCCAGTTTTCCAAATCACACGTCGATCGTTTCGCCGGGGTCGCCTATACCCTGTCAGAAAAAGGTTTGCCGATACTGGATGGTGCAACAGCCTGGTTTGAATGCAGTAATCGCAGCCGGTATCCGGAAGGCGATCATGTGATTTTTGTTGGTGAAGTCGAGCAGTGCGCCTTTACTCCCGGCGCACCATTGATTTTCCATGGCGGCCAATTACTCTCTTCAGGATCTGAATGACGCATTTTAACGTCGCTGATTTAATCGGCTATCTGGCTGCGCTGTTGACTACGGTGGCGTTCATTCCACAGGCAATCCTGACATGGCGCCACAAGCATGCCGATGGCGTGTCTCTCGGCATGTACATTATTTTTACAACTGGAATTGCCATGTGGCTGATCTACGGCTTATGCATACAGGTCTGGCCGATAATCATCGCCAATGCCATCACCCTGCTGCTGGCCGGTTTTATTCTGGTAATGAAAATTATCTATAAATAACTGGCCCGTCAGCTCAGTGATGATGTTCTTCGTGGTAACGGCCATGTGGCCCTTCGCGACGCTGGTAATAGCCCCCGTTCGGATGCTGGCCATAATAAAAATGCGCTGAAAAGCCGGGTCTGCCGTAAGGGTAATAGCGTCGGTACCATGGCCCATACCAGTTGAGATACCAGCCCTCCTGCACAAAAAATACCGGATAGTAGCAAGCGTTATAGTAGCCGCAGTATTGGGGCCAGTTCTGGTAATACAGCGGTGGCACGCGCAGATAAACCGGTGGGTAATAGACGCCGCCAGGTACCGGTTGAACCATGACCGGCGTGGCGTAGACAACAGGCGGTGCGGTGTTGTCGATCAGATCGACCTGACCATAATAGCCAGGGTCACCTACCGGAGGCGGCGCGGTCATCGGTGCGTCGTCCTGGGCAAAACTGATTACTGGCAGCAAGGCAAACAGAGCGGAGTACAAAAGGCGTTTCATGATGGTACCGAAGTCGACGGGGAGTTAACAGTTAACGGGGTGGGACGTAATGCGTTGACGTATAGCCGGCTCTAAATGTTGTTTTGTAATCTGGGTTTATCAAAGGCAATACCAGTCCTTGGGTTGAGAAATCACTGTTTGGTTCCCGGATAAATGTAAAACTCTGTAATGCAATGTGGCTGCCAGTGAGGATGAACAAAATGACGATGCATGTTTCAGAGCAACTCGACGACCAGATCTACAGCAAAGTCAGCCGGCGCATCATGCCGATTTTATTTGCCAGTTTTGTGGCGTCATTTCTGGACAGGGTGAATGTTGGATTTGCAAAACTGCAAATGATGTCTGATTTGCATTTTTCTGACACGGTCTATGGATTGGGCGCCGGCATCTTTTTTATCGGCTACTTTTTATTTGAAGTGCCCAGCAACATCATCTTGCATAAAGTTGGCGCACGGGTCTGGATAGCCCGCATCATGATTACCTGGGGCATCATTTCCGGCGTCATGATGCTGGTCAATTCAGCGGCTGTATTTTATTTGCTGCGCTTTTTGCTCGGACTCTCAGAAGCCGGTTTTTTTCCTGGTGTGATTCTGTATTTGACGTACTGGTATCCGGCAGCGCGACGTGGTCGCATGGTAGCGGTGTTCATGTCTGCTGTTGCCGTATCGGGCGTGATCGGTGGTCCGCTGTCAGGCTGGATTATGCATGCCATGCCGGGGGTGCTGGGACTGGCCGGATGGCAGTGGCTGTTTCTGATTGAAGCTCTGCCGTCGGTGCTGTTGGGCGTGATTATTTTCAGTTATCTGCCGGATCGGATTGCTGATGCGCACTGGTTAAGTGACGATGAAAAAAATCGGCTGATCAACCGCATCCAAAAGGAAGACCAGTCCAAAGCGCAATTGAGCCTGATGCAGGTGCTGGGCAACCGGCGACTTTGGCAGTTGGCGCTGATTTATTTCAGCCTGGTCACGGGCCTGTATGGCGTCAGTTTCTGGCTGCCTACCATCATTAAATTCACCGGCATTGCCGATACGCTGCAAATTGGTCTCCTGACGATGATTCCGTATGCCGTCTCGGCCGTCGGCATGATTCTGATTGGTCGCAGCGCAGACCTGCACGGTGAACGACGCTGGCATCTGATCATTCCCACGGTGGTGGGCAGCGCCGGCCTGTTGCTGTCAACGTACTTTGACCATCACACCATGCTGGCCATGCTGGGTCTGACTGTGGCACTGACCGGCATCTTGAGCAGTCTGGCCGGCTTCTGGAGTCTGCCCACTGCGTTTCTGGGTGGCAGTGCCGCCGCAGCCGGCATTGCGTTAATCAATTCACTCGGCAATCTGGCCGGGTTCGTCAGCCCGTATCTGGTCGGATGGCTCAAAGATCTGACCCACAGCACCAATGCCGGTCTGGTGATGGTGGCGTCGATGATGTTTTTTGGCGCGGTGCTGACGGCACTCGTTCCTGCCGACACTGCAAATCAGAAATAAACCAGTTGAATGACAATCCTGTCGGCCTGAACTTCTGCAATTCGTAATTTTTCATATAGCTCACCCTGTACCGGCTTTGGTAAGGTGCGTTTCGTTTTTGCAGGCGCTGGTCGACAGCGATCGAGCCATTCGTGGAATGTACATGTTTATCAGGGAACACATCATGCTTTTACCCTCACTGACATCAATCTGGCAGTCCCCGCCTGCGACAACCGTGGCGGGAGCAACTACCGGTTCTGAGAATTCAGTTTCAGAGTTGGCACCAACGCAAAATCGCGCAAATAATTTGCCTCATGAGATCACCGGACACATTGATTCCTTTCTGGATCCGGTCAGCGCCCGAAGTTTTGCTCAGACTAACCGGAATAATCGCCAGGGCAGTGGCCAGTACTTTTTCAGACAGCGCTTAAAGCCGGAATTTAGAACTCAGGGCAGGGATTTTGTGGCGGACTACGATAATCCGGCCAGAAGATTGGATCAGTTTGTTCCCACGGACGTGGCCGGAAAAGAATATCTGTCACGATCGGGCATTGCAGGTGTTTTAACGTTGGAAAATATCAGGAACGGATGGCTCACGATCGAACTGGCGTTGACCAGAACAGCAGAAATTAATGCAGCGCTAGCTGAAGGTAATTTGAATAGCTTGACAACAGCCTGTCTGGAAAATCCCATAGTCAGAGATTGCATTGTCGCTGATCGGGTTGGGTCTCAAGATTTTTTCAGTGTCATCGAGGGCACAAGCAGTCCAATTGAATTATTTCTTGAGGCACTTGAATGGCGCGGTGGCTTGATGTCCTTGACCAACCTGGCACAGCCCGCAGTGCAAAAATATTTATACCGCGGTGAGATCAGGCTGGTCCAGGCGTTGGAATTGTCCGAAAGCGATGTGTCGTATCTGTCTTTGCCCGAGACTCAGGAGGCGTATGAATCCTCGAATGAGACTCTTGAATCTTTTTTAAGCTGAGAGTTATGTCAATAACCTTGCCAATACGCCCAGAGAATCATGCGCAGCGCGACGCAACCTGTCGTGGACGCCGTGCCACTCCGTTGTATCAGGCGGCGCCTGAACAATGATCACATCGGTATTCTCATAATCAAGCGCGCGCAGACTGGCATACAGTTCGTGTGCATATTGCGCAGCATGGCGCGATAAGCAGATCGGTGCCTCAACGTCGGTAACAATCGGCTGGTAATGCAGCAGTGCCACTTTGCGTTTCGCCGCCTGCAGTTGTTTGACGATTGGAATCATCTGGCTGGTCGGCACAATGACCACCGGCGTACGCGGCGCATAGTGAGATTGCAGCGTGCCCGAGGCGCGCGGGTTCGTCGAATCGTCACCGGGCAGAACCGGCGCATCGCCCAACACTGCAGTCAGTGCATCGATGTCGATGTGCCCGGGACGCAGCAACACCGCGCCATGGGTGGCATAACGGCTCAGGTCAACGATGGTCGATTCAATCCCGACCTCACTCTGCGCACCATCCAGCACCATACTGATCAGTCCACCCGGTTGCAGTTCTTCGCCAAACTCGTCGCGTACGTGTTGCGCTGTGGTGGGGCTGACCCGACCGAACTTGTTGGCTGACGGTGCAGCAATCCCGCCGCGCCCATTTTTGAAGGCACGCAGCAGGGATTGGGCTACGGGATGGGACGGACAACGAATGCCGATGCTGTCCTGCCCCCCTGAAACCGAATCAGGAATATGTTTGGAACGTTTCAGAATCAGTGTCAGCGGACCCGGCCAGAACGCTGCAATCAGTTGGTGGGCCGGTTCCGGAATCTCTTCAACCCAGTAATGCAGATCGGCTTCGGGAGCGAGGTGAACGATGACCGGATGGTTAGACGGGCGTCCCTTGGCCTGATAAATCGCCGCGACGGCCTGCTCGTTCTCAGCATCGGCACCCAGTCCGTAAACGGTCTCGGTCGGAAAGGCAACCAGCCCTCCTGCAGCCAGGATAGCGGCGGCTTGCGCAATTTGATTGGAATCGGGCATAGATTGATCTGGTTTGGCCAGGGCACGCGGCCCCGGCAGTTAGGACTCAGGCGAGTGTTAACAAACGCAAGGCTTCGGCATATTTGTCGGCAGTGACCTGCGCAACCTCGGCTGGCAGACGCGGTGCAGGGGCTTTCTTGTCCCAGGGTTGTTGTTCCAGCCAGTCGCGCACAAACTGTTTATCAAACGAGGGTGGCGACATGCCAACCTGGTAGCTGGAAGCCGGCCAGAAGCGTGAGGAATCGGGCGTGAGAATTTCATCGATCAGATAAATATTGTTCGCAGCGTCCAGGCCAAATTCAAATTTGGTATCGGCAATGATGATGCCTTTGGTGGCGGCAAATTCGGCAGCCTCTGAGTACAGTTTGATGGCCAGGTCGCGCACCTTGGCGGCGATTTCCGGTCCGACAATTTTTTCTGTTTCGGCAAACGAAATGTTTTCGTCATGCTGTCCCATCGGCGCTTTGGTCGAGGGTGTGAACAATACCTCGGGCAGCTTCTGTCCTTCTTTCAGACCCACCGGCAACTGATGGCCGCAGACCATACCGGTCTTCTGGTAATCCTTCCAGCCTGATCCGATGATGTAGCCACGCACAATGGCTTCGATGGCCAGCGGCTTGAATTTTTTCACGACGATTGCACGACCTTCGACCTGTTCCCGTTCTTCGGCTGATACGAGTGACAGCGGATCGATATCGGTCATGTGATTGGGCATCAGGTGTCCAAATTTCTTGAACCAGAAATTCGACATGGTGGTCAGAACCTTGCCCTTGTTTGGGATAGGATCGTCCAGTATCACGTCGAATGCTGACAGGCGATCGGTCTGAATTACCAGCAGGTGGTCTTCACCGACGGCGTAAATATCACGGACCTTGCCGCGATGTAAAAACGGCAGTGACTTCAAATGGGTTTCTAATATTCCTGACATGACTGTTCCTTGTTTAACTTAATTCCGGCAATTTGGCATTGCGCACTTTTTCGGCCTGATCGGCCCGGTATCTGATCAGTTTGGCTTTCATGGCAGCATCGTGCAAGGCCAGAATCGCCACGACCGACAAACCTGCATTGGCCGCGCCGGCTTCACCAATGGCCAGCGTTGATACCGGTATGCCTTTGGGCATCTGCACCATGGCCAGCAGTGAATCCAGACCTTTCAGATATTTCGAAGGGATGGGCACACCAAAGGTCGGCAGTATCGTTTTGGCGGCCACCACACCGGCCAGATGCGCAGCGGCACCGGCACCGGCAATAAATGCCTGGCAGCCCGAGGCTTCCATTTCAGTCATCCACTGTTCCAGTTCAACCGGCGTGCGATGCGCAGACAGGGCGCGCGCATCGTAGCTGATACCAAAGTCCTTGCAGATCTGGGCGGCTTCTTTCATGATGTCCCAGTCGGACGTCGAGCCCATTACGATTCCTACAGTAGCCATGTGCTTATTCCTTGTTCAGATGGATTATTTAACGATTTGCGCCAGTTCGCCTTTGGCGTATTTATCGGCCATTTTTTCCAGCGGTATCGCCTTGATTTTGCCGGCCTGACCTTCGCAGCCAAACGACAGAAAGCGCGCCTTGCAAACCAGCATAGCCGCTTCGCGGGCCGGTTTCAAATAATCACGTGGATCGAATTTGGCAGGATTTTCTGCCAGATAGCGGCGGACTGCGCCAGTCATGGCCAGGCGAATATCGGTATCGATATTGATCTTGCGCACGCCGTGCTTGATGCCTTCCTGGATTTCTTCTACCGGCACGCCATAGGTTTCTTTCATGTCGCCACCGAATTCACGGATTTCCGCCAGCAGCTCCTGCGGTACCGACGAAGAACCGTGCATCACCAGATGGGTGTTGGGAATCCGTTGGTGGATTTCCTTGATGCGGTCAATCGCCAGAATATCGCCGGTCGGCTTTCTGGAAAACTTGTACGCGCCATGCGACGTGCCGATGGCAATCGCCAAGGCATCGCACTGCGTCTGTTTGACAAAGTCGGCCGCCTGTGTGACATCGGTGAGCAATTGTTCACGCGTCATTTTGCCATCGGCGCCGTGACCGTCTTCCTTGTCACCCATCATGGTTTCGAGCGACCCGAGCACCCCCAGTTCCGCTTCCACCGTCACGCCGATGTAATGGGAAAATTCCACCACCTTGCGCGACACTTCCACGTTGTATTCATAACTGGCCACGCTTTTCCCGTCAGGCATGAGCGAGCCGTCCATCATCACGGAAGTAAAGCCGGATTTGATCGCTGTCATGCAGACCGCAGGCGACTGGCCGTGATCCTGATGCATGACGACAGGAATATGCGGGTAGGATTCGACGGCGGCGGAAATCAGGTGACGAAGAAACGCTTCACCGGCGTATTTGCGCGCTCCTGCCGAGGCCTGCATGATGACCGGTGAGCCCACTGCATCGGCAGCCTGCATGATCGCGCTGACCTGTTCCAGATTGTTGACGTTGAATGCAGGTAAGCCGTAGCCAAATTCTGCAGCATGGTCCAGCAGTTGACGCATAGATACGAGTGCCATGATATCTCCCAAAAATAAAATAAAAAACGTTGAATGTGGTGTGTCTGGTGAGCGCTTATTGACTGCTTTTTGACTGCTTATTGACTGTTTACTTTTCTGCCGGTGCGACCAGATCGCCGACCCGCACAATCTTGAGCGCATTGGTTCCGCCCACCTGACCCATGGGTTCGCCCCAGGTAACGACGATCGCATCGCCCTTTTTTACCACGTTGTTATCTATCAGAATCTGCTCGGCGTTGCGCAGGATATGTTCGCGATCCGGGTGGTACGGCAATTCATAGGTGCGCACGTTGCGATACAGCGCCAACTTGCGTTGGGTCGAGCGGTTCGGTGTCAGCGCAATCAGGGGAATGTCAATGTTGTGGCGGCTCATCCACAATGCGGTGGAGCCGGATTCGGTCAGCGCCACGATCGCCTTGACCCGCAGGTGGTAGGCGGTAAACAAGGCCCCATAAGCAATTGACTGATCAATGCGGGTAAAACGCAGGTTCAGGAAATCGGCATCAAGTTCGCACGCATACGATTTTTCTGCTTCCAGGCAGACTGCCGCCATCATTTCAACCGTTTCCACCGGATATTTGCCGGACGCCGTTTCAGCCGAAGTCATGACTGCATCGGTGCCGTCCAGAACCGCGTTGGCAACGTCTGATACTTCGGCGCGGGTCGGCACGGCGTTGACTATCATCGATTCCATCATCTGGGTGGCGGTGATCGTGAGCTTATTGGATGCGCGGGCCATTTTGATCATGCGCTTTTGCAGCGCCGGCACGGCAGCATTGCCGACTTCGATCGCCAGGTCGCCGCGTGCCACCATGATGCCGTCAGAGGCATCCAGAATTTCCTGCAGCATCGGTATTGCTTCGGCGCGTTCGATCTTGGCGATCATCATGGGTTTGTGGTCATAGGCTTCGCCGGCGATATTGGCCAGTTGTCGCGCCATTTCCATGTCGGTCGCACTTTTCGGGAACGAGACTGCAACGTAATCTGCCTGAAAGCTCATCGCAGTTTTGATGTCTTCCATGTCTTTGCCGGTCAGGGCCGGTGCCGTTAAGCCGCCACCCTGACGGTTGATGCCCTTATTGTTGGTCAGTGCACCGCCGATTTTGACCGTGGTATAAATTTCAGCACCAACAATTTTGTCTACGATCAGCTCAATCAGACCATCGTTTAACAGCAGTACATCGTTGGGACGTACGTCGCGCGGCAGGGCCTTGTAATCCAGTCCGACCCGTTCCTGGTTACCCAGCTGGCACTCGGCGTCCAGAATAAATTTGTCACCCTTGCTGATGTCGATGCGTCCGTTTTCAAATTTGCCGATGCGGATTTTCGGGCCCTGCAGATCGGCCATGATGGCAATTTCACGTCCGCAGGACAGGGCAACTTCACGCACCCGGGCAGCGAGATCGATATGATCTTCTGCCTTGCCATGTGAAAAATTCAGGCGCACCACATTGACGCCGCCGATAAACATGCGCGACAGGATTTCAACACTATTTGAAGCAGGTCCGATGGTGGCGACAATTTTTGTTCCGCGAGGCATGAATTACTCCAGGTTGAGGTGCATGAAAAGGTCAGGATTTATTGTGCTGCGCGCTGCATTAAGACTTCGACGGCCGGCAAGGTTTTACCTTCCAGGAATTCCAGGAACGCCCCGCCACCGGTAGAGATATAACCAATTTTGTCGGCGATATCGTATTTGGCAATCGCTGCGAGGGTATCGCCGCCGCCAGCAACCGAAAATCCGGCGCCGCTGGCGATTGCCAGGGCCAGGGTTTTGGTGCCATGACCAAACTGGTCAAATTCAAATACGCCGACCGGGCCGTTCCAGACGACGGTGCCGGCTGTGCCGATTTGTTCAGCCAGCAGCGCAGCTGTCTGCGGACCGATATCCAGAATCATGTCATCGCTGGCGACATCGGCCACCAGTTTGACAGTTGCTTCGGCGGCGGATGAAAATTCTTTGGCGCAGACGACGTCTACCGGAATCGGCACGGTCGCGCCGCGCGCGGTCATGATGGCCATGATGGCTTTCGCTTCGTCAAGCAGATCGGCTTCAACCAGCGATTTGCCGATGGGTAAGCCGGACGCCAGCATGAAGGTGTTGGCAATACCACCGCCGACGATCAGGTTGTCGACCTTGTCGGCCAGCGATTTCAGAATGGTGAGTTTGCTCGACACTTTCGAACCGGCGACGATGGCCACCAGTGGTCGGGCCGGCTGACCGAGAGCGCGACCCAGCGCGTCGAGTTCGGCCGTCAGCAGCGGACCGGCACAGGCAACTGTGGCAAACTGGGCAATGCCGTGGGTAGTCGCTTCGGCGCGATGCGCGGTGCCAAAGGCATCGTTGACAAATACGTCGCACAGCGCAGCCATTTTTCTCGCCAGTGCAGAATCGTTTTTCTTTTCGCCGACGTTCACGCGGCAGTTTTCCAGCAGCACTACGTGGCCAGGCTGGACCTGGACGCCATTGAGCCAGTCTTGCAGCAGTGGTACTTCGGTGCCCAGTAATTCGGACAGCCGTCTGGCGACTGGGGCCAGGCTGTCTTCGGGGCGCAACAGGCCTTCGGTGGGGCGGCCCAGATGCGAAGTTACCATCACGGCAGCGCCTGCTTTTAATGCCTGCTGGATTGCCGGAATGGAGGCACGGATCCGTGTATCTTCAGTAATGTTGCCATGATCATCTTGCGGTACGTTTAAATCTGCACGGATAAAAACACGTTTGCCAGCCAGACTGCCTTGGGCGATTAAATCGCTGAATCGGATAAATTGCATGTTGAATAGGATTGAAGGTGAAAAAAGAGTCCGGGAAAGAAAGTGCGGTCAACAGGCCTTTGAAAAGGTGCGCTATTTTACCGTAAGCAGGCAGGGG
>Ga0209067_10002154_pt1 | contig 11780 bp, 15 predicted proteins | sample ColStrG_CSR_2013_FD_187199 | JGI IMG/M metagenome (GOLD analysis project Ga0209067, IMG submission 187199) | Freshwater sediment microbial communities in response to fracking from Pennsylvania, USA - Cold Stream Run_MetaG_CSR_2013 (SPAdes)... | ecosystem: Environmental > Aquatic > Freshwater >... | reverse complement strand
GCTCAAGAATCCGCTGGCGTCGCTCGGTTCGGCGGTTGATAGCCTCGCGGTGGTGCAACAAACCGAATTGAAAGCGCAACTGATCAACATCATTCGCGGCGATGTGCGGCGGCTTGATCGGCTGATCAGTGACATTGCCGGGCTGTCGCGACTAGATGCGCAAATGACTCGCACACCGTTTACGCGGGTCAATTTGGCTGAGCTTGTGGCGCAATATGTCGCGCGGATTCCGCCAAGCACTGATCCCGATACGGCGAAACTCTCGGTCGGCGTGTCGCACGGCGCGCCGCCAATCGTGATGGCGGATCGCGCCCAACTTGAGCGCGTCGTCGGCAATCTGGCAGAGAATGCGCTCGGCTTTGCGCCGCCCCACAGTGTCGTGCGTCTCGGCGCTTACCGCGTTGATGCGCAGTGCGTGCTGTGGGTTGAGGATGACGGCATCGGCATTCCGCCCTCAGACCGCGAGCAGATTTTTGCGCGCTTCCACAGCTATCGTCCTGAACCGCAGCCTCATAACGAACACTCAGGGTTGGGATTGGCGATCGTCAAGACGATTGTTGAGGCGCACAATGGCAGCGTGGTCGCAACCGAACACGCCGATGGCAGCCCCGGCGCGCGCTTTGTCGTGACGCTTCCCGCAGCAGCATCGGGCCAATGATCCGCGTCCACGCCAATTGCATCGCGGTGCGCGGTGCGGGGGTGTTGATCACCGGCGCATCGGGAAGTGGCAAGTCCGACCTGAGTTTGCGGCTCATCGATCGCGGGGCGCACCTCGTCAGCGATGACTATAGCGAAATATTTGTCTGCGATGGGCAACTGCGCGCCCGCCCGCCGCAGACGATTGCTGGGAAGATTGAGGTGCGCGGACTAGGGATTATTTCCCTGCCTTATCAATCAGAAGTCGTGATCAGGCTGCACATCGCACTCGCTCACTCGGTGGCACGAATGCCGCTCACCCCGCACAGTGAGACGTTTGCGGGCATAGCGGTGCGCAGCTTTGCGCTTGCGGGGCTTGAACCCTCGGCACCGATCAAGCTAGAGCGCATTCTCGGTCGAGTTTTGGAGGAATCCGCGTAATGCCTGCCCATCCGCAACGCATCTTGCTGGTCACGGGCATGTCGGGCGCGGGCAAGTCAAACGCGCTCAATGCGCTTGAAGATTTGGGGTGGGAGGTGGTGGAAAACCTGCCGCTCGTGTTGCTGGAGCGGCTGCTCAACACGCAGACCGCTGAGGGTGCGCCTGCCATTCGTCCGCTCGCGCTCGGCATCGACACGCGCACCCGCGCCTTTGACGCGCAAAAAATCGTCGACGGAATCAAGACGATGCGCGCCGAGCATGGCGAAAATATCGCGACTCTGTTTCTCGATTGCAGCGGGCAGGAGCTTGAGCGGCGCTATTCTGAAACGCGGCGGCGGCACCCTTTGGCGCTTGACCGGCCAGCGGGCGATGGCATCGCGCGTGAACGCGAACTGCTTGGCGCGCTGCGGCGGTGGGCAGACCATGTGATCGACACCACCGCACTGACGACCAACGATTTGCGTCAGGAAATTCGTGCACGCTTCGCCGACTCACACAGCGAGGAGCCGACGCTTACGGTGACGTCGTTCGGCTTCGCGCGTGGGGTGCCGCGCAACGCCGATCTGGTGTTTGACATGCGTTTTCTCCGCAATCCGCATTGGGATGCCGATTTGCGCCCACTCACCGGGCTTGACGAAGCCGTGGGGTGTTTTATCTCGGGAGATACCGCATTTGCGCAGGCGATGGCGCAGATTGAATCCTTGCTTTTGCTGCTGTTGCCGCGCTACCGCGCCGAAGGCAAATCATATGTGACGGTGGCATTTGGCTGCACCGGCGGGCGGCATCGGTCGGTTTTTGTGACCGAATTTATTGCGTCGCGGTTGCGTCTTGCGGGGTTTTCGCCCACGGTCGCGCATCGCGATCTGGGGAGCAAGCCGCTTGACTTGGTCGAGGGGACGCCGTCAAACGATAAATTACGGGTGGAATAGGCAGGTCAGATGATTGGATTGGTGCTCGTCACGCACGGTAAGCTCGCGACGGAGTTTATCACCGCAATGGAACATGTGGTGGGGCCGCAGCCTGCTGTCTTTGCCGTGTGCATCGGCGCGGACGACGATATGGAAACGCGTCGGGCTGACATTGCGCGCGCGATCGCCGAGGCAGATCAGGGCAAGGGTGTGATCGTCCTCACCGATTTGTTCGGCGGCACGCCGTCAAACCTTGCCATCTCGCTGATGCAGCCGCATGCGGTGGAGGTAATTGCTGGGATCAATCTGCCGATGCTGATCCGGCTCGAAAGCGTGCGCAAAAAGATGGACGTAACCAACGCCGTCCACGCGGCTTGCGAAGCCGGTCGTAAATATATTTCTGTTGCGTCAGAAGTTCTGGGTGAGACGTCAAAATGAACATGGTCACACAATCCGTCGTCATCACCAACAAGCGCGGGCTGCACGCGCGTTCGAGCGCCAAATTTGTCGCGCTCGCCTCAACTTTACCGACATCAGTGACCGTAGAAAAAGACGGGCACAAGGTCGTAGGCACCTCGATCATGGGGTTGATGATGCTCGGCGCGGCGATGGGCGACAGCATCGCGATCAGCGCCGAGGGCGATGGGGCGACTGAGTCGGTCGATGCGCTGGTGTCATTGGTGGCGCAGAAGTTCGGCGAGGATTAACCCTCGGTGCCGCGCGAAATCAGTGGCTTTTCCAATCCCTTGGTCAAGCGCGTCCGATCGCTGCGTGATAAGAAATTTCGCCGTGTCGAAGGCCTCTTTCTGGCTGAAGGCCTGCGGATTCTGACCGAGGCGCTTGACGTGGGGGCGGTTCCCGAAATGCTGTGGCACGCGCCGGACAGTGCGGCGCATCCGTTGGTCGTCGCGCTCGCGACGGCAACCGAGGCGGCAGGCGGCGAGGTGTTGGTGACGACACCCGACATCCTCTCGAAGCTCTCGGGCAAGGACAATCCGCAGGCGGTGCTCGGCGTTTATCCCGAACGCTGGACCGCGCTCGCCGATGTCGACCGCAACGCGGCGCCCATTTGGATTGTGGCGCAGGCGCTGCGTGACCCCGGTAATCTCGGCACGATCCTGCGCACCGGCGACGCGGTGGGCGCGGGCGGCTTGATCCTGATTGATGATTGCACCGATCCGTTTTCGGCTGAGGCGGTGCGCGCGAGCATGGGGGCGCTGTTTACGCAGCATATTGTGCAGGCGCGCTGGGGCGAGTTTCTAGATTGGCTGCGCGCGGAGCCGGATGGCAGCCGCAGCCAGCTCATCGGCACCAGCCTCAACACATCGACTGATTATCAGACGCCGCGCTATGCCGCCCCCGCTTTTTTGCTGGTGGGCAATGAAGCGCAGGGGTTGCCCGCCGCTTATGAGGCCGAATGCGATCTGCTCGTTAAAATGCCAATGCGCGGCAAGGCAGACAGCCTCAACGCCGCGGTCGCCACCGCCGTGATGGCCTATGAACTGCTCAATCAGACGCGGCGAGCTTGAGCAGCGGCCTCGGGCTGCCTTCCACCACCGGCAGATCATCAATCTTCTTGCTGCCATCCGCGACCTCAAGCGTCTCAAACCGCCGCGCCTGCGTCAGCACTTGCGATTCGAGCGAACCGACAAAGGCGTTGTACGCGCCATTGGCCAGTTCCAGATTGCGCCCCAATTTTACCACATGCGCGCCCATCGTTTGCAAGCGCGCATGGAGTTCCTTGCCGAGTGCGGCGATCTGTTGCGCCTCGACCGCGAGTTTCTCCTGCCGCCAGACCGCAGAGACGGTGCGCGCGATAGCGATGAGATTGGTGGGGGTGGCGAGCAGCACTTTGCGCTCAAACGCCCATTCCCACAGGCCATGATCCTGTTCGAGCGCCGCCGAGAGAAAATGCTCGCCGGGAATGAACATCACGACATAATCCGCAGCATCGCCAAATTGACTCCAATAGGCCTTTGCGCCCAATTGCTGCGCGTGCGTGCGAATCGCGACCGTGTGTGCCACAAGATGCGCCTTGCGCGTGACATCGTCTATGGCGTCGCTCGCGTCCAAATAGGCGTTGAGCGCACATTTTGCATCGATGATGAGTTGCTTGCCGCCCGGCAGCCGGACGATGACATCGGGCCGTAATTGTCGCCCTTCGTCGCCTTCCACACTCACCTCGGTCTGGAAATCGGCATGTTCGGAAAGCCCCGCCATTTCGAGCACATTGCGCAACTGCTGCTCGCCCCAGCGCCCACGCGCCTTGGGTGACGCGCGCAGCACGTTGACGAGCCGCGCCGTTTCATCGCGCACCTGGCCTTGCCCGTATTTAACCTGCTCGACCGCCTCACGCAGGCTGGCATAGCTGTCAACGCGCTCCTTCTCGACCGATTTGAGCCCTTCTTCATAACGCTTGAGCGTCGATTCGACAGGCGCCAACAGCGCCTTCAAGGCATCGCCCGAGGTCGCTTCGGATTGTTTGAACCGCGCATCGGCGCGCTCAAGAAACTGCGTCTGTGCTTTGTCGAGCAATTGTGCGCCGAGCGCCTCAAACTGCGCCGCAAGCGAATCGCGATTCGCACGCAGTTCAGCAAGCTGCGCGGCATGCGCCGAATCGCGCGCCGCCTGCCCTGATTCGTGTGCGGCCAGCGCCAGACGTGCCGCGTCGCGATCCGCAACCGTTGCCGCTAAATCTTTGATAGCTTTACGAAAATTCTCCAGATGGACATCGCGTTCGGCCTTGAGCGCCGCGCCACCACGCCCGCCCCACAACACACCAATCACCACAGCGCCGAGCGCAGCGAACAATATCAGAACAAGAGCGAGACTCAGAGACATGAACGGAACATAGACTGAACGATGTCTGTAGGAAAGCAATAATTGCACATCACTTGGTGCCTCCGCGCTTTTGCGTTAAGGGGCGCGGATGCACCCACTACTTCCTGTCATGGCGGGCGGCGCGACTGGCGCTGCGCTGCGTTATCTCACCGGCACATTGATGTTGCGCTGGCTTGGCCCCGGCTATCCCTGGGGCACGCTGACGGTTAACATAATCGGCGGCTTTGCGATGGGGCTATTGGCTGGAATGCTCGCGCGTTTCGGCCAAGGTGGCGAGACGTGGCGGCTGTTGCTTGGCGTGGGCGTGCTGGGCGGGTTCACGACGTTCAGCGCGTTTAGTCTGGAAACCTATCTGATGCTTGAACGCGGCGAGACGATGGGCGCATTCGGCTATATCGTGGTTTCGGTCCTCGGTGCGGTTGGTGCGTTGGGGCTCGGGCTGATGACGCTGCGGGTGCTCGCATGAACGCTGATGCCGCCGAAAACGTACGCCAATTCACCGTCGCGCCCGATGATGACGGCATCCGCTTGGATCGCTGGTTCAAACGCCATTTGCCAGAGGCGAGCTTCAACCTTGTCTCGCGCTGGGCACGCACTGGGCAACTCCGCATAGATGGCAAGCGCGCGACGCCGGGGGATCGGATTGAGGCCGGGCAGGTCATCCGTGTGCCGCCTGCCGATCCGGAAGCGGCGCCCGCAGTCAAATCCGCGCCGCCCAAGCGCGCCAAGGAGCGTGTGATTTTGCCCGAAGATGAGATCGCGTTCGCTGAATCGCTGCTGCTGCATAAGTGCAAGGACGCGCTCGTGCTCAACAAGCCGCCCGGCCTCGCGACGCAGGGGGGCACGGGGACGACCGAGCATGTCGACCGGCTGCTCGATGCGTTGTGGTTTGAGGCGGAGGGACGGCCAAAGCTGGTGCATCGGCTCGATAAGGACACGTCGGGGGCGTTGCTCGTGGCGCGCAACAGCCGCGCCGCCGCGCATTTTGCCAAGGCGTTCAGCAGCCGCACCGCGCGCAAAGTCTATTGGGCGCTGGTGATGGGCGTGCCTGCGATTGAAGATGGGATGATCGAATTGCCCATCGCCAAACAGCCGGGCACAGGCGGCGAGAAAATGTATGTCGATGAGAAAGAGGGCAGTCCCGCCCGCACGCGCTATCGCGTGATTGAGGCGGCGGGGAACACTTGTGCTTGGTTAGAGCTACAGCCGTTTACGGGGCGCACGCACCAGTTGCGCGTGCATCTCTCGGCCATTGGCCACCCCATCGTCGGTGATGGCAAATATGGCGGGCGTGATGCCTTCCTCACCGGCACAATCAGCCGTAAGATGCACCTTCACGCGCGGCGTATTCGGGTTGATTTACCTGATGGCGGGCGGCTGGAGGTGGCGGCGGAGCCGCCCGAACATATGACCGACAGTTTGGAGCAATTGGGCTTTGATGCGGCGGCTGGCGATCTGCCGATTGACGATCTCAAGTTCAAAGAAACGCCCGAATACAAAGCGCGCCTCGCCACGAATATCGCCAAAGCCGCGCGCAAGGAACGCAAGGGCGAACGGCGGGGCAGGGGCCGGGTGGACGAGGTGAAGGGCAAGGCCAAGCCGGTGAGGAAGGGGCGCTAGCGCGCAATGACGTTCGTCTGAATCATAACCGTAGCCCTGAGCCTGTCGAAGGGCGGTCATCACACAGCCCCGCCCTTCGACAGGCTCAGGGCTACGGTTCAAGGCAATGCCATTGGAACACCAACCTCAATCCGTCTTTCGCGGGAATGACGATCTTGGTTATGGAATAAACATTTATGAAAAAAACACCCGCCAAACCCATCCCCCCCAACAAGCCCGGCCTGCTCGACGTGCTCGCGCCTTATGCCGAGAGTGATGTGCTGTGTTACCGCGCCGACACCTCACCCGATCTGGCCGCGCGACAGGCCGAAGTGTGGGAACCGATCCTCGCATGGGTGCGCACGCGGTTTGATGTGACGATCCTTACCACGGCAGGGATCATTTATGTCGCGCAGCCAAGCGCAACGATTGAACGGCTACGCGCCGCGCTCGCCACCTACAGCGCCGCACAACTTGTGGGAATGCACACGCTCATCACCATCGGCGGGTCGCTGATCACCGCGCTGATGGTGGCCGAGGGCGCGATTGCGCCCGACGCGGCTTTCGATGCCACTCATCTCGATGAGCTGTGGCAGGTGAGGCTCTGGGGTGAGGATTGGCTGGCGACCGAAGCGCGCGAAAAACGCAAGGGCGACTATGTGGCGGCGGCAGAAAGCGCGCGCGCTAGCCCATCAACCTCCGCGTGAATTCCACCAAACCCACCTGCCGCGCACGCTTGAGGCGTTCGGCATGGAGAATACCGCAAATATCGGCGGCGCAGGCCTCGATGTCGCGATTAACGAGCACATAATCATATTCGCTCCAATGGCCGATTTCGGCACGGGCGCGATCCATGCGCGCTGCAATCACAGTATCGCTGTCGGTGCCGCGCGCACGCAGACGGCGTTCAAGCTCTTCGATGGACGGTGGCAGAATGAACACGCGCGCCACATCTTCGCCAGCCGCTTGATGCAGTTGCTGCGCGCCCTGCCAATCAATATCGAATAGGACATCTCGGCCTTTGGCGAGCAAAGCTTCCACGGGCGCACGCGGCGTCCCGTAGCGGTTGCCGAACACATGCGCCCATTCTAGGAAATCACCTGCGGCCACCATTGCCTCAAACTGCGCTACCGATACGAAATGATAGTCCTTGCCATCCACCTCGCCGGGACGCGGCGGGCGCGTGGTGGCGGAAACCGAGAGGCTGATGCCGTCATCGCCTGCCAGCAGCATTTTTGACAGCGTCGACTTCCCCGCGCCCGAGGGCGAGGAGAGGACGAAGAGCAGCCCGCGGCGGTTCATTACGATGAAATCGTCACCCCGGACGTGATCCGGGGTCTCGTGCCGTAATAGATTCTGGCTTTCGCCGGAATGACGTTCAAATGAAGCACGTCACTTCTTCCGCCCGAAATCAACCGAAACGACATTCGAGCCATCTTCGCTTGTGGCAATCGGCTTGTCATTTTCGGGCGCATGAGGGGTCACATCTTCGACCACCGCATCAAATTGCAACGCAAAATTCACTGCCGGATCGACGAATTGCGTGATCGCGGCAAAGGGCACAGCGAGGTGCGACGGAACACCGCCAAAGGTTAGCCCCACTTCAAATCCGGTATCGCTGACTTTCAAGTCCCAGAACTTATTCTGAAGCACAATGGTCATCTCGTCAGGAAAACGCTCCATCAGCGAGCGCGGGACCGAGACACCCGGCGCCATCGTTTTGAACGTAATGTAGAAATGATGATCGCCCAGCAGATCCATATTCGAGCGGATCGGGGCCAGCACCCGCCCCACCACCGCGCGCAGCGTTTCCTGCACGATCTCGTCATAGGGAATCAGGCTATCTGGTGTTTCACGGCTCATCACGATTCCCTGAACTTTTCACACGCAGCGGTCAAGATGTTGATATGAGCGCCCAAGCCGCTATAGCCGCCACATGCGCACCGCCACCATCCACCGCGAAACCAGCGAAACGAACATCCATGTCGAGGTCAATCTCGATGGCACTGGCCTGTATGAGGTTTCAACCGGCATCGGCTTTCTCGACCATATGTTGGAGCAACTGTCGCGGCATTCATTGATTGATCTCAAAGTTGCCGCAAAAGGCGATCTGCACATCGACCAGCATCATACGACCGAAGACACCGCGCTCGCCATCGGCGAAGCAGTCAGCAAAGCGCTCGGCGACAGGCGCGGCATCACCCGCTATGGCACGGCCTATGCGCCGATGGACGAAACACTGACGCGCTGCGCGCTCGACATTTCAGGGCGGCCCTATTTCATCTGGAAGGTGAAGTTCGACATGCCCCGCCTCGGCGAATGGGACACTGAACTGATCGAGCATTGGTTTCACAGCCTCGGCCAGACGGCGGGGCTGACGCTCCATGTCGAGAACCTCTATGGCAGCAACAACCACCATATCGTCGAGAGCTGTTACAAAGCGCTGGCGCGCGCGCTTCGGCAGGCGGTGGAGATCGATCCGCGCAAGGCGGATGCGATCCCCTCGACCAAAGGGACGCTTGGTGGAGGAGTTGGGGGGGGTGTTTGAACGGACTGCCGTGCTCCCGCGCAGGCGGGAGCCTAGTTGTCTGGTTGGAACTGGATTCCTGCCTTCGCAGGAATACGGTGCGGCATGACCGTCGCGCTCATCGATTATGGCGCGGGCAACCTCCAGTCGGTCAGAAATGCGCTGAAGGCGGCCGGGGCGGAGAACATCCTTGTTACCGCGCACCCAGAGGATGTGTTGGCCGCCGACCGGATCGTGCTTCCCGGCGTTGGCGCGTTCGCGCATTGCATGGGCGCGCTTTCGGCGATTCCCGGCATGATCGACGCGCTGAATGAAGCGACCGGCGCAAACGCCCGCCCGTTCCTTGGCATCTGTGTCGGGATGCAGTTGATGGCGCAGGCGGGACATGAGCATGGCACCACCGCGGGCCTTGGGTGGGCGCAGGGTGATGTCTGGATCATGGAGCCCGCTGACCCCGCCACCAAAATCCCGCATATGGGCTGGAACGATGTCATCCCATCTGCCCCGCATCCGCTGATTGTGCCGGGCGAAGCCTATTTTCTGCACTCTTATGCCTATCGCGGCGCAGATGTGCTCGCGACCACCAACCATGATGTCTCCGTAGTGGCCGCCATCGGGCGCGACAACCGCATTGGTGTACAGTTTCATCCCGAGAAGAGTCAGGCTTACGGCCTCGCCTTCCTCTCCCGCTTTCTGGACTGGAAACCGTGATGTCAGACGACACCTCTCGTCATCCCGGACTTGATCCGGGATCCATCGCGCCACAAATGCCGTCATCACCCGTTGAAAAATGGACCCCGGATCAAGTCCGGGGTGACGACGGAAGTAAAATCGGACTCCCACAATGACCCTCATCGTTTTCCCCGCCATTGATCTCAAAGCTGGTCAAGTCGTCCGCCTTGCCGAGGGCGATATGGACCGCGCGACGGTGTATGGCGATGACCCCGCTGCCCAAGCGCTGCTCTTCGCGGAACAAGGTGCCGAATATCTGCATGTTGTCGATCTCGATGGCGCCTTCGCGGGCAAAGCGGTGAACGCGGATGCCGTGGAGCGCATCGTCAACACCTTCCCCGGTCATGTGCAATTGGGCGGCGGCATTCGGGATCGCGCGGGCATCGAGCGCTGGTTTGATCTTGGCGTGTCGCGCGTCGTGATCGGCACAGCGGCGCTGGAGAACCCCGAACTGGTGCGCGAAGCGGCGCGCGACTTCCCCGGCGGCATCGTGGTGGCGGTCGATGCACGCGATGGCATGGTCGCGACCAAAGGCTGGGCCGATGTCTCCACCGTCAGTGTGCTCGATATGGCACGGCGCTTTGAAGATGCGGGCGTCGCGGCGTTGCTGTTCACCGATGTTGGCCGCGATGGACTGCTGAAAGGGTGCAATGTGCAGGCAACGGTTGATCTCGCGCGCGGCTGTTCAATTCCCGTAATCGCTTCGGGCGGTGTTGCAGGCATTGGCGATATTCATATGCTCGCCATCCACGCGCGCGATGGCATTGAGGGCGTCATCACCGGCCGCGCGCTGTATGATGGGCGGCTCGACCTGGCGGGGGCACTAGCGGTTGCGGCGGGATGAAGGGGCGTCACTCAACATCACGCCCTTTGGGAGACAAGCTTTTCAATTGAGGAGGAAGCAATGTCACAACGCATAAATCAAAGTCTGATTTTAGTCGCGTCGTTTGCACTATTTGGGGGTGGTGCGTCGATTGCTGCTCAGGCAGCGAACGCGAACCCCAAATTCACAGATTATCCGGTTACTGTCTTAAAAGGGCCAAAGGCACCCTTGCGGCTGGAAAAGCGCGACTTGGATTTTAGAACACGTTACCGTAACCTGTATAAAAGCAGCCTAAATTTTGCTGGTCACTATATCGTCGATACGGTCGGGTGCGGCGTAGGGTGTGTATTCTTATTAAAACTCGATGTAAAAACCGGTAAGCCGGCAGAATGGGATGTCACGTCAGGAGAGGATGTGACGGAGTGCGCCGAAGACTACCGCGATGCCAAAGGTGAAGTTGTCGATAAAGGTTATTATTTCAAGCCGAACAGTCGGTTGTTCGTTGTGACTGGTCAAATGCCCGGCAACGAATGCGGGGCACGCTATTACCTTGAGACGAACGGAAAAATGACGCTAATCAAAGAAATTCACTTGGAAAAAAGCCATTGACCGTCCGCACCCGCGTCATCCCCTGTCTTGATGTCGCCAATGGCCGCGTGGTCAAGGGCGTCAACTTCGTCGATCTGCGCGATGCTGGCGATCCGGTGGAGATCGCCAAGGCCTATGACGCGGCGGGTGCGGATGAGCTGTGCTTTCTCGACATTACCGCCACGCATGAGGCGCGCGGGACGTTGCTCGATATTGTCGCGCGCACCGCCGAGGTGTGCTTCATGCCGCTCACCGTGGGCGGTGGCGTGCGCACGGCGGAGGATGCGCGCGCGCTGCTGCTAGCAGGGGCAGACAAGGTGGGTGTCAACTCCGCCGCCGTCGCGCGGCCTGAACTCGTGGCAGACATCGCCGAACGCTTCGGCAGCCAATGCGTCGTCGCCTCAGTCGATGCGCGCCAGACCGCGCCCGGCAGATGGGAGGTCTTCACGCATGGCGGGCGCAAGGCAACCGGTGTTGATGCCGTCGCGCACGCGCTACGTCTTGCCGAACTGGGCGCGGGCGAACTCCTCGTCACGTCAATGGACCGCGATGGCACCAAGCATGGCTATGATCTTGCGCTGATCCGCACCATTGCCGATCAGGTGCGCGTGCCCGTGATTGCTTCGGGCGGCGTCGGCACGCTCGCACATCTTGTAGCGGGCGTAACCGAGGGCCATGCCAGCGC